>Ga0163153_10005202_pt1 | contig 15566 bp, 9 predicted proteins | sample OliLakLV19MP6IB1_FD_148629 | JGI IMG/M metagenome (GOLD analysis project Ga0163153, IMG submission 148629) | Freshwater microbial mat bacterial communities from Lake Vanda, McMurdo Dry Valleys, Antarctica - Oligotrophic Lake LV.19.MP6.IB-1 | ecosystem: Environmental > Aquatic > Freshwater > Lake... | reverse complement strand
AACTTAATTTTCTTAAAAATTTACAATTGATAATGAGAATTAATATAATTAAGTTTCAAAACTAAAAACAATTCCACAAATAACTCTAAACACTCCAAAAAATTAAACATGAAAAAATTATTTAATTTTTTAAGCTTACTCATAGCTTTTTTATTTTTAACAAGCGTTTCGGTTACATTAGCAGAAGGTTTTAATGGTGTTCATACACCTGACGGAAATTACGTAATTGCAGTCGGAGATCAGGGAAGAATTTTCAGATCGGTCAACAGTGGTGACACCTGGGCAAGCTACACCGAGGCGTCAGCAAATTTCAAAAGTGTTTTTACATTAGGAACAAACGTATGGATGACAACAGCAGAGGGTAAAGTTTATAAATCATCAACAACATCATCAGCAATGACTCCATACCTCACAGGAGTAACTACACCGATCAATTCTGTTTTCTTTTTAAATGCGAACAAAGGATATATTTGTGGTGACAACGGAGTTTTAAAGTCTTCAGTTGACGGCGGTGCTACATGGACATCATCGAATACAGGTATTTCAAACACCGTTAATCTTAACTCGGTTTATTTTAAAGACTCTCAGAATGGAGTAGCGGTAGGAAGCAACGGAAGTGTGTACATTACCATTAACGAAGGTTCTACATGGAGTGCCGTTACTGTTCCAACAACACGAAATCTGAGAAGCGTAAAATATTTTTCAGACGGAATTGCAGTTGCAGGTGAATGGGGAACATTGCTTTTAAAGCCTACATCTTCAACCTGGTCACAAGTTGCAACAAGAATTAATACAGACATAAGAAGCGTTGCAGGTACTTCATTAGCAGACGTTCACGTTTGTGGAGGCGGCGGCTTTATAAGAAATAATAAGAACAACAGCACCAAGTTCCTGAATTTCGAAAAAAATCCAATGCTTGCTGATCTTGTAGATTTGATTTACAGCGGCAACAAAGGATTTGCAGTCAGCTCAATGAACAATGCGATCATCAGAACTCTCGATGCAGGTATTAGCTGGACTCTGACCGCAGGTACAACAGTCGCGTACAGTTGGTCAGCAAAGCCGGGTGCAAGCGGCAACTTTCTTGGAAATAATCTATGTCTTCATCCAACTGACAGGAACACAGTTTTCATCGCTTTCGGAAATCAGGTTTACAGAAGCGGCAACAAAGGTGATACATGGAATACGATAGGAAGCAATATTCCTTCAGGTAACACACCACATTCATTTTATGTAAGTCCACTAGATACAAATATCTGGCTTGTTGCAATCGCAGTTTCAGGCGGCGACAAAGTTTTCAGATCCACCAACTACGGCGGTACCTGGACTGCAGTCATTACAATGAATTTCAGCAATTACGGTCAGCCGCTTGAAATGGATCAGAATGATCCACATACATTTTATTTTGCACCTGATAACGGCGGATTTCATAAATCAACAGATGACGGTGCAACATTCACAGAGATCAGCGGAAACTATCCTTTCAGGAGCCCGTGTGATATCCTTGTGGAATGGGATAACTCAAATGTGGTTTTTGTAGCTGACGGTATTACAGGAAGCGGAACTGCAAAGCTTTATAAATCAGTAAACGCAGGTGTTAACTGGACTTTAGTAAATACTGCAGCAGCAAGCGAAATTCCATCAATGTCAAATACTGTATTCGATCCGGCAACAATGTGGACAACTGAATGGAGCGGAAGCAACATTTACAAATCAACCAATAACGGTGATAACTGGACAGTTCATCATTCAAATACTTTCTCAGGCTGGGGCTCTGACATTTGTCACGAAGATCCTACTATGATGCTTACCGGAAGCTGGGGTGCAAGAGCAACAATTTCACTTGATGCAGGAGAAACATGGACAGATATAAGTTCAGGTCTTTCAGGACACGGCGGCGGCATTTTAGTCGGAGACAGAGGTTACATTCTTGCTCATCAGGGTTCTAACATTTATAAGCTGAATGTTTTGTACAGTATAATTACTTCAGTCAGCGAAAATACAATATCTTCAATTCCTAAATCCTTTGATCTTTCTCAAAATTATCCTAATCCTTTTAACCCTTCAACAAAGATAAACTATGACCTGCCAAAATCAGGAAATGTCGTGTTGAAAGTTTATAATCAATTGGGAAAAGAAGTAAGCACTTTGGTTAATTCATACAAGAATGCAGGTTCATACGAGCTTAACTTTGACGGTTCTAACCTTTCTTCAGGAATTTATTTCTATAAGCTTGAAGCAGACGGACTTACTGCAACAAAGAAAATGCTGCTTATAAAATAAGTTTCAAGTTTCAAGTTTCAAGTTTCAAGTTTCAATATTTTGGCGGGACGAAAGTTCCGCCTTTTTTTATTTTGAAATTAAAGCTAAGATTAATCTATATTGAAAAAAATTGATAATTGTTCATTGATAATTGAAAATTGAAAATTGAACAAGTTGTATACAAAAACTTAAATTGTAATCGCGGATTATTTCCTTTATTTTTGTTAAAATCAAAAATTAACCCACCATAATCAAAGTGAAAAAAATAATCACACTTTCATATTTATTCATGCTTACGATCCTTATATCAGAGATTAGCTACTCGCAGGGATTTAACAGCATTCATACTCCCGACGGCGTCAATGTCATAGCGGTCGGAGACGGAGGAAAATTTTTCCGTTCATCTAATTCAGGCAATACTTGGGCAAGCTATACAATGCCCGGAGCTAACTTCAAATCTGTATTTTCTGTAAACGATGATGTCTGGATAGCAGCGGACAACGGTAATGTATTTAAAACAAAGAAAGTAAATTCTGCCGTCAACGCGGTTAACATTGGTGTAACAAACACCACAAGATCTGTTTTCTTTGTTGATGATATTACCGGATATGTCTGCGGAGACGCTGGCATTGTTTATAAAACAGTGAACGGCGGAAGCAACTGGACTCCGTCCAATACAGGCATAACTAATGTTGATCTTACATCGATCTCATTTGCGAATGCTGATAACGGCATAGTTGTAGGAAAAAACGGAACTGTGTTTATGACACAAAACGGAGGAGTTACATGGATTCCGGAAATTACCGGTGCGACCAAAGATTTTTTAAAAGTAAAATATTTCGCTGACGGTATCGCCATTGCCGGAGCTTATGGTACACTTTATACAAAAACCGGAGCAGGCGCATGGACCCCGGTCAACACAAGGATAGTAACTGACATCAGGGGCGTAAGCGGAACAGGTATCAATGACGTTCACGTTTGCGGAGGAGGCGGTTTTATCAGGAACAATAAGAACAATGATACAAGATTTTATACTTTTGAAGCTAATCCAATGATCGCAAACCTGGTTGACATTTTTTATTATGACGCTAATACGGCATTTGCAGTAAGCAGCCTTAACACTGCGATCATTAAAACAAGCAACGCCGGAACAACCTGGTCACTGACTGCAGGAACGACAATGACGTATCAATGGCAGTCAAGACTCAGCGCATCCGGTGGTATCGGCAATAATCTTTGTCTTCATCCTACAAACCGTGACGCAATGTTCGTTGTTTACGGAAGTACAGTTTATGTCAGCAGGAATAGGGGTGAAACGTGGACAAACATCGCGACAGTTACAGGCGGAGGAAGCGCTCACTCATTTTATGTTAGTCCTCTTGATACAAACGTATGGATGGTCGCTATCACAGGAAGTCCTGATAAGGTAATGCGCTCAACCAATTACGGTCAAAGCTGGACAACAAGCATCTCAAGAAATTTCAGCAATTACGGACAGCCTCTCGAAATGGATCAGAATAATCCGAGCACTTATTATTTTGCTCCTGATGCAGGCGGATTCTACAGATCAACAAATGATGGTGTTACTTTCACTGAGATCAGCAATAATTTTCCCTTCAGAAGTCCATGCGACTTACTTGTAATGTGGGACAGTTCAAATGTGATTTTCGTTGGAGATGGTGTCACCGGAAGCGGTAACGCAAAGATCTTTAAGTCAGTCAACGGCGGCGTTAACTGGACAGATATGAAGACTGTTTCTTCAAGTGAAATTCCTTCAATGTGCAACAGCGTTTTCGATCAGAGTAATATTTATGCTACAGAATGGGGTGGTTCTAACTGGTATGAAAGTGTAGATTACGGTCAGACATGGGATGTTGACTTCAACACCGGTTTCAGCGGCTGGGGTTCGGGGGTCTGCTTTGAAGATCCTAATGTACTCCTCATCGGAAATTACGGATCACAATCAGCGTTCTCATTCAATGACGGAACTTCCTGGACAATTATCGGCGGTCTTAGCGGAGCGGGTGCAGGCATACTTGTTCCGGAGAAAAACTTTGTCATCAATATGCAAACAAGCAGTCTGTTTAAGCTGAATACAAATTATAGTGTCATCACATCGGTGAATGAATTTATAAATACTGCATCAGTTCCTGCAACATTTAATTTATCACAGAATTATCCGAATCCATTCAATCCATCGACAACAATAAAATTTGATCTTCCAAATGCAGGTAACTTAACTTTAAAAGTTTATAATCAGCTTGGTAAAGAAGTCGAAGTATTGTCTGACGGTTTCAGGAACGCGGGCAGTTATGAAATAAATTTTGACGCTTCACAGCTTTCTTCGGGAGTTTATTTTTATAAAATTGTTTCAGCGGATATTTCACTGACAAAGAAGATGCTGCTTATAAAATAAGTTTCAAGTTTCAAGTTTCAAGTTTCAAGTTTCAAGTTTTAGGCGGGACGAAAGTTCCGCCTTTTTTATTTACCTTTCAATACCTCCTTACTTTGAAAATTAAGATGTGATAATATTTTTAAATTCGTGATCATTCGTGAAAATCGTGGCAAGTTTTTTCCTTATTTTGGACGGATGTGATCTTAAATCGCCTGACACATTCATATAACAATTGAATTTCTAAACACAATAACATAATTTTAAATAATCGCAAATTTAAACAAATCAATATGAAGCATATCATACTAATGATAGCCGTAATTATACTTTTTTTAATTACCGGTACTGACACATTCTCACAGGGTTTTAACAGCGTCAGTACTCCTGACGGAGTGAATGTGATTGCTGCGGGTAATGCCGGAAAGATCTACCGTTCGACCAACGGCGGCAATACCTGGGCAAGCTACAATCAGGGAGCTGTGGATTTTAAATCAGTTACCTCTTATGACAATAATGTATGGATCGCCGGAAGTGATGGAAAAGTTTACAAGACACTTAAGACAGTTTCAATAATCAATCCAATTGAAACCGGTACAACAGGTTCCATTAATTCGATCTGCTTTATAAATAATGACATCGGTTATCTTTGCGGAGACGGCGGAATTGTTTACAAAACAATTAACGGAGGAATGAACTGGAGTCCGAGCAATGCAGGCATATCTAATGTAAAACTTAATTCAATAAGCTTCGCAGATCTTCAGAACGGAATTGCAGCCGGTAATAACGGCACACTTTTTATCACCGGTGATGCAGGGCAAACTTGGAATCTTGAAGTCACAGGTACAACAAGGAATTTGCTTAAATCAAAATATTTCTCAGACGGAATGGCAGTGACAGGCGAATACGGAGTTCTTCTTACAAAGCAAACATCTTCACCGTGGATGAGTGTCAACACGCGGATATCAACTGACATCACGGGCATCACCGGACAGGACGTAAACAACATTCATGTTTGCGGCGGCGGCGGCTTTATAAGGAACAATAAAAACGGCAGCAGTAAATTTCTTAACTTTGAGACCAATCCGATGCTCGCCAATCTGGTAGACATTTTCTATTATGATAATGATATAGCATTCGCCGTAAGCAGTCTTAATTATGCGATCATCCGGACCACCAACTCCGGACAAAGCTGGGAACTTCCTTCCGGTACAAATGTAGTATTTCAGTGGCAGACAAAGCTAAGCTCAGCATCAGGCATCGGAAATAATTTATGCATTCACCCTAATGACCGAAATGCGATGTTCGTTGCATACGGAAGCAAGGTCTTTGTAAGCAGGGACAGAGGCAACACGTGGTTACAAATCGCTACTATGACAGGAACAGGAATTACAAACGGAAGAGCTCATTCATTTTATGTAAGTCCGGTCGATACAAATATCTGGATGGCTGCGATTGATAATGTTAGTACTGATAAAGTTGTAAGATCATCGGATTACGGCGTTACTTGGAGTATCGTTCATCAGCAGAATTTCAGCGCGTACGGTCAGCCGCTTGAAATGGATCAGAATGATCCGAATACATATTACTTTGTTCCCGATGGCGGCGGCTTCTGGAAGTCAGTAAATAATGGTCTCACCTTCACCCAGATCAGCAGCTATGCTTTTCTGAGTCCTTGCGATATCATAGTAATGTGGGACAGCTCCAATGTGTTGTATATTGGCGAAAGCTCACCGAGCCGTGTTTATAAATCAAGCAACAGTGGTGTTAACTGGCAAATAGTTTTGACATCTACCGGTTCGGAAATTCCATCTATGTCAAATTCCGTATTTGATAAGAGCATCGCGTATGCTACAACATTCTCAACCTTGCTTTGGAAATCATCTAATCATGGAAACAACTGGTCGAATATTCTTTCACAACCGGGCTCAGGATGGGGCTCCGATCTTTGCAGGGAAGATCCCGGTGTTTATCTTTATGGAACATACAGCGGATCGACCGCTTATCTCACAACTAATTCAGGCGCATCATTCGGAACAAGCTCTATCACAGGAAGCGGCGCGGGAGCGGGTATCATAGTTCCTGAACGCGGATACATGCTTGCACAGCAAACATCAGGACTGCAAAAGTTAAACATTACTTATACCGTTCTGACATCAGCAAATGAAAATGTGATCTCACTCATTGCACCTGAGAAATATGATCTGCGTCAGAATTACCCTAATCCTTTCAATCCTTCTACAAGCATTAAGTTTGATCTGCCATATTCAGCGAATGTATCATTGAAAGTTTACAATCAGCTTGGAAAGGAAGTGCAGGTACTTGCAGACGGCTTCAGGAATGCAGGAAGTTATGAAATAAATTTTGACGCTTCACAGCTATCTTCGGGAGTATATTTCTATAAACTTGTTTCAGCGGATATTTCACTGACAAAGAAGATGATGCTTATAAAATAAGTTTCAAGTTTCAAGTTTCAAGTTTCAGGCGGGACGAAAGTTCCGCCTTTTTTTTCGCTCGATCATAAGCAACAGCCTGCCCCTTCCTTTGAAGTTGTCTTAAAACTGATAAAACTTTTTTTCCTCAAAAACTCAAAGTGAAATATATTTAAACCATTTTCTTAAAGTCTCGAATGTTAATTCTGTTTTTTAAAATAATGATAATATTTTTAATTTGTGATCATTCGTGAAATTCGTGGCAAGCTCTTTCCTTATTCTGGACGGACGTGCCATGAAAATTTTCCGTCACAAAAATATTTAGCTATAAACTTTAACTGACAAAAATTAAATTGCATGCATTAAATTAAAAATCAAAAATGGTACTTGAGCTGAGAGCGTCAACGATCCACGGTGTGGGTGTTTTTGCCGTAGAGAAAATAAAGAAGGGTTTAAAGATCCCGTTGTTTGAAGATGATGACTACCGATTCATCCGAACTTCGCAGATAAAGAAAACCGGCTTCCCGAAAAACCTTATCGAGAAATATTCCATTCATTATCCAAAAGGTTACTCTTCACCAAAGAATTTCCACCGCATGTCCATCGGCTGGTATCTCAATCATTCCGATACGCCAAATGTCTTTCATGATGAGAATCACGACTACTTTGCGATGCGGGATATAAAGAGAAATGAGGAGCTGAGTATAAATTATGATGAGCTGTGATTTTTTTTAGGGTTGAGTGGGTTGAGTGGGGTGAGTGGTTGAGTGGGTTGAGTGGGTTGAGTATGTTGAGTGTGGTGAGTGGTTGAGTGTGGTGAGTGGTTGAGTGTGTTGAGTGGGTTGAGAGTGGGTAAGTGAGGTGAACTCTCATAGAAAACCCGTTCAGATGAATCAAAATCTCTTGCTCTTCTTGATCTTATAACAATAAAGCCACAGAGAGCACAAAGAATAAATCCTTCTCTGTGTCCTCCGTGGCTAATTTCTTTGCTTCTAAATATAAATGTCTACTTGCTTACGCTTCTGCCAAGCTTATACTCTGTCATCTTCTGTTTCATTAACTCTTTATTCGCCTGAACATTTGACGGAGCTGTTTCAGGTGTGACCTTTCCTACAAAGTTGTTCGAATTATTATATGCGATCAGCAGATCCGATACGTCAATGGTTTCGTCACCATTAAGATCAGTTGTCCTGTATCCCGATTCAAAATTAACAAGATCATTATAAATATCCACGACATCTGAAATATCTATCGCGCCGTCACGACCTATATCACCGCTGTACAGACACCATACAGACCCTACCAGCACTGAATTGTTTCCGTATGTCTGGTTCTGTAAAGAAGTAAAGTCAAAGCTTCCTGTTACACCCTTTGTAAGAGCTTCTCCTCCTGCCTTGCTCCATGTTTCAAGAGCGTTCCTGTGAATTATCTGTATGTAGTAAGTTCCGCTTGCTGCATTCTTGAAAACGAAAGGTGCAATTAATGTTGACTGATTAATTACTTCAGTAGCTGAGTCAATTTTATTGAATGGTGATACTGTGCTTCTCAAATATGCTCTTACCGTATCGCTGACAGATAATGTGCTTCCATTAAACAAACCTTCTGGTGCAAGCTTTACGTTGAATTGAGTGTAAGCGCTTCCGGTTGACACCATTACGTTATCAAGGAATAAATTATTTCCAAATCCGCTTCTCGCTCTGAATCTTACTTTATTCGTATTCACAGGCAGTGACCATTTCTTTGACTGCCACTCATTGACAGCAGGAGTTTGATATTCGCTTGTAAGAACCGCTCTGGTATTAAGTGATCTATTTCCTGTTGCTCCAACATAACCATAGAGCCTTACAAGTGTGTCATAGCTTGATCCACCGTTGGTAGAGAATTCTATTATTAATGAATCTCTTGAAGTTGCATCGTAAGGCGCATAAGCCCAGTCATACTTAAGTGAATCACCTGCAATGCTTGCAGAGAAATTGGGTGAGACAAGATACTTGCTTCCTGTATTTGACTGTGCGTCGTAATAATTGTATTCAGCGCAGCCTGTTCCGACATTATACGCGCTGTTTACGCTCGTGATCCAGTAATTTGTTCCGGTGAACTGAAATGTCCATCCTGCAGGAGGAAAGCTTCCTGAGAAGACTTCATTCAGTCTGTTCAATATCTGACCAACATTCGGTGTGATCGTTCCGCTGATTACATCATTGCCGGGATTTGTATCTCCTGAAATGCTGACTGAATCCTTTACAGTGTACATTGTCCCTGAGGAAAATGTCCACGCATCAAATGTAACCTGTGTTGATGTGCTTGCCGCAAGATTTGTAACTGTCTTTGTACTTGAGTATCCGCCCGGTGTGATCTTTCTTGTAACTGTAAAGGTTGCCGATGCCGCTCCGTTATTATTGATAACTGTTCCGGTCGGAAAGATAGTGGCTGTCGGGTAGTATTGTACACCCGTGCTGCCGAGTGATGTCGGCTGTACATCAATTGCTGCTATTAGTGGTGTATAAGTGTAAACTATGTTAAGCTTGTAAATGTTTGATCCCTGCTGCGCTATGACGAGACCTCTTTCGGGAATATAAATTCCTCCGCCGTGTCCGCTTAAGCCGGTGCTGATGTTCGTCCAGTTACTTCCGGCGTTAAGTGATAACGCACCTGCTGCTCCCCAGCTTCCGATGATAACTAGTGAAGGATCTTCACGACATATATCCGATCCCCATCCGGAGAATCCGCTTGAATGATGAAGTGTAAAGTCATTTCCTGAATCCGTTGATCTGTACACATCCGAACCACCCCACTCTGTACACCAGATTAAATTTTTACTTAGAACGGAATTACACATTGAAGGTGTTTCCGAACCGTCCGTGCTTACCGTATCGATTGATGTCCAGTTTACGCCTCCGTTAACAGATCTGAATATGACTCCCCTTCCGCTTCCTGTTGTACCGTCACCTACGATTATCACGTTTGAGCTGTCCCATGTTACGAGAATTTCACACGGGCTTCTGAATGGAAAGTTACCGCTGATCTCTGTAAATGTTGCTCCGCTGTTAACTGATTTGTAAAAACCACCGCCGTCGGGTGTGAAATAAAATACGCTTGGATTATTTTGGTCAATTTCAAGAGGCTGTCCATAGTTACTGAAATTCCTATTCATTACTGTATCCCATGTTACTCCGTAATTTGATGTTCTGTAAATTTTATCAAACGGGCTTGATTCGGTTGCGACAAGCCATATATTAGTATCAAGAGGACTTACGAAAAGTGAGTGCGGTGTTGAGCTGGCTGCCATTGTACTTCCAACCGTTGACCATGTTTCTCCCCTGTCCATGCTTCTGTAGACCTGATTAGAGAAAGCGCAGTATAGCGTGTTCCTTTTGACAGGATGATGAGCTAAGTTATTTCCAAGAAAGTTTCCGGAAGCTCCGGGTTTTGAGACCCATGTATAAGCTACTGTCGCGCCTGTTGGCATCGACCATGATGAACCTCCGTTGCTTGTATAGATAATAACATTGTTAAGACTGCTTACAGCCCATCCGTTGTTTGCGCCATAATAAAATATATCCGTGATATTAGCCATCATCGGATTATTTTCAAAATTCAAAAAGCCTGTACTACCGCTTTTATTATTCCTGATAAAGCCTCCGCCGCCTGCAACGTGAACATCATTCATGCTTGTACCGGCAACACCTCTTATGTCATTTCGTATCCTTGTGCTAACGCTTGTCCAGCTTCCGTTCTTATTGAGCAAGAGTGTTCCGTATTCTCCGACTGCGGTTAAGCTGTCATTAAAATATTTTACCTTAAGAAGATTATTTGTTGTTCCTGATGACTGCGAAGACCAGCTTGCACCAGCATTGTTTGTGACATAAACTGCACCGCCGTCACCGACAACTGTTCCGTTACTGCCATCTCTGAAGCTTATCGAATTTAACTTCACAGCAGGAATACCTGAATTGCTTGAAGACCAGTTAACACCACCGTTGACAGATTTGTAAACTGTCCCGGAAACACCGCAGACATAACCTGTATTTGCATCGGTAAAAAACACTGAATAGAGATCCAATGATGCTCCGATATTATAAGTGCTTACTGATGAAGTTGTTTTTAAAGTTTTATAAACCGTGCCGCTGTTTGCTGCTATCCAGACATCGTTTCCTAATGATACAACCGAGTTCTGATGAAGTGCACCGTTAACCCCGCCTGTCCATGTTACACCGCCGTTTGCTGAACGGTATAGATTTCCTGTATTTCCCACCGCAACAATGTTAGTCCCATCGGGTGTCGTGACGCTGTTAAAGCCTTGTGCGAATAAATTTTGTTGAACGAAACTTAAAAGACAAATTAATGCCAAAGAAAGAATGTAATTTTTCATTTCCCTTATTTATTTATGAATTTATTTGATTAATGAAGCTCAAAATACTCCGAATGTATACAAAATACAATGTTGTTTACGGATTTGGAATAGCCGCTTTAGGATTTGGGATTGTTTTGATTTTGTATTTTAGATTTTGGATTTTAATTAATTCATAACTTTCAACTTTACAAACTTTTAACTTAATAAAATGGCAAATCAATATTCATTCGACATCGTATCTGAGGTAGATCAACAGGAATTAGACAACGCCATCAATCAGGCGCTCAAAGAAATACTTCAGAGATATGATTTCAAAGGAAGCAAAAGTGAAATTACATTAAACAAAAAAGAGAACACAATTAATGTGCTTTCCGATGATGAGTTTAAGCTTACATCTGTGATCGACATTTTACAGAATAAGCTTATCAAGAGATCCATCTCGATCAAGGCGCTGAAGTACGGAGCGATTGAACCTGCATCGGGCGGCACAGTCAGACAGGAGATCAAGCTGCAACAGGGAATTGAAAAGGAAGATGCTAAGAAAGTTGTTAAAATGATAAAGGACAGTAAGATAAAGGTTCAGGCATCAATTCAGGATGAACAGGTACGCGTTACAGGGAAGGATAAAGATGATCTGCAGAGTGTAATGAAACTGCTTCGCGATACCGAGCTGGACTTTGCATTTCAGTTTACAAATTATCGCTAAACAACTTTTAACTTTACAAACTTTTAACTTTTAACTTTTAACTTTACAAACTTTTATCTTTTAACTTTTAACTTTACAAACTTTTATCTTTTAACTTTTAACTTATTTAAAACTTGTAAGCTCCAGAGTTACATTCCCGACAATTACATTAAGCTGTGATTTCAAAGGCATCCTCCGCTCATCATCACTGAACCATCCTATGAACTCTCCCGTAAGTCCGAAGACTCCTGTAAAATTAGCAGTACCACTGCATCTCACGGCATTGACATCATTCTTAAAGGCGTCAACGGAGATCTCGTCCGGCTTTGATGAAAAGAAATAATTCACTGAAGTTTCCATTTCATTCATAAAGACAGGTACGAGAAAATTTTCAGTAGTGAATGAATTAAGTCTCGCGAGATAAAACAATGACAGTCCGTCCTGAAACTTTATATTCTTATTGATTCTGATATTACTGTCTATTTCGACCCTTCCCATATTGTCCTTCTTTACATGTACGAACTGAGAATCATAGTTGAATTTATATTCGATCGTAATTACTCCTTCGTCTTTATATTCGATCGCCTTGAATCTGCGTGTGTAAAGTTCTTTCGAATCAAAAACTATGTCCGATTCAAACACACTGTTCAGACTTACCAGAGGAACGCCATCGTATGATCTCATAAATGACTTTGCAGTGTAGATCTTCTTTCCTTTTTCCTCTTTCAGATCAGTCACTACCATCTTTACTTCACCAAGTTTTATGAAACCATATGAGACTTCATAGGTCAGCTCTTCGCCTTTGGACAATATTCTTTCCTGAGCAAAGCTGTTCTTAAAGCATAAGATAATTACAAGAGATATAAAAAGAATTTTCAACATAATTTAAATTGAGCGGATTAATATTGCATACACTTGTACAAATATCTATTTAACAAACGCAGGGGGTTTCCATTTACTTTTTTTATAAGAAATAAGTTCGCAGACAATGTTGCCTAAGGTTGAATTGTAATATGCCTTGATCGGTACACGGCTTTCGTCATCCGAAAGCAGTATCAGGAACTCGCCCTTAAATCCGAAGATACCCGTGAAGTCAGATGTGCCTTCCATCTTAATTACAGCGATCTCATATTCACAACTTTCAATTTCGACTACGGTCTTATTTATATTAAATGAATATCTTACTGATGACTCTTCTTCATTTGTAAAGACAGGTATGTTGAAGTTCTTGCTGTCAAATGAATTAATACGCGACTCATATTGCCAGGACAGTTCATCGCGATAATTAACACCATCCTTAATAAGTACCTTTGCATCTTTCTCAATATGCCCGTCGGTCTCTTTTAATATCTTAACGTTACCTTTCTTATAATTGAATTTGCAGTCGGTTCTGGTAATTGATCTGTCTTTGAAGCTTGTTTCGTAGAATTTCTGTGAGATCATTTCATCATCAGTATATTCCATTTCCGATTCGAAGATTTGATTGATCTTTACGAACGGAACTTCGGGATAGCTTTTGATCTCAAGCTTGGCGTTGTAAATGGTTTTCTTACCGTCTTTGCGTGAATTTGAAACTATGAATTTTAGATAACCAAGCTTAATGAAGCCATACGATATCTCATATTTTAGCTCTTCACCGACCTCTATGACTTTTTCCTGTGAAAAAGCTTCTGCGTTATTGACTAAGATTACCGCAGCCAATACACAGAAGCTTATTCTGAAATTTTTGAGAAACATTTATTCTTTTAACTTCGCTATTTTTATCGCATCATCAAACAAAGTTATTGCTTTGAGAAATTGCTCATCATTGCCGACCCAAACCTGGTAGCTGCCGTTATTTCCCCATATGTCACGTGCCATCTGAAACTTGATCGATGTCTTTATATAATCAAGGTCAGTGTCATACTGCTGTTGATTAAACACAACTCCCTTTTCCGCTGCCATGTTTCTTAATTCCGAAAGCATTGATTCATCAACTGAAAAGTTATCTCTGAATTCTATCGGTGTCTTATATTTTGCTTCAATGTTCTTTCTGTTGTTTGCCATATATCTTTCCGTATAGATATAGAACAGGTTCAGTCTTCTGAGCTGAACTGAAAAGTCTGTAAGAGTATCCAGCTTTACGATATAATCCGGAGTGATACCGCCACCGCCATAAACAGTTCTGCCGCCGATTGTCTTAAATTCAGGTCGGGTTGAATCTGAACCGTCATTCTTATGCTCAACATTTTCGCCTTCTACTTCGACAAGTGAATTTTTGACATACTTTCCGCCTTCATAAGATTTCTGGATCAGTCTTCCTGAAGGTGTGTAATATCTTGCAGTTGTAACTCTGAATGCAGAACCATCAGGCAGATCGAATTGTCTTTGTACAAGTCCTTTGCCGAATGTGGTTTCACCTACCACTAATCCCCTGTCAAGATCCTGGATCGCGCCGGAGACGATCTCACTTGCTGAAGCCGAACCACCGTTAACCAATACTATTAAAGGTATATCGGTATAGCTTCCGCCTTCTGATACATATTCTTCGCTAAAGTCTTTTATTCTGCTTTTTGTGTAAACAATCTTTTCACCACGCGGAATAAATTCACTTGCCATCTTAAACGCCTGGTCAAGATAACCACCCGGATCGCCTCTGAGATCAAGAATTACTTTTTTCATTCCCTGGCTCTTAAGATCGGTCATCGCTTTCATGAATTCTTCGTAAGTTGTAGCTGCAAATCTTGAGACTTTTACATAACCGATCTCATTATTATGCATGAATGAAGCGTCAACACTGTAGATAGGAATTTTATCTCTTGTAATTTCAAATTCAAGCGGCTCGTTCATGCCTGCCCTTACAATGGTAATATTTACTTTCGTGCCTTTAGGTCCTTTTAATTTCTTAGGGACATCATCTCTTGCGATCTTTACTGAACTAACGCCGTCTATCTTTATGATTTTATCGCCGGCAAGAATGCCGAGCTTTTCTGAAGGTCCGCCGCTGATGGGTGAAACAATGGTGAGTGTATCATTTACAATATCAAACTCCACGCCTATTCCGTCAAAGCTTCCCTGAAAATCTTCATTTACTCTTTTAAGTTGTTCCGCACTGATATAAACTGAATGGGGATCAAGTCCTTCGAGCATTCCCTTGATCGCGTCTTCGGTGAGCTTTTGTGAATCAACATCGTCAACATAATATCTTGATGTAACTTCAAGTGCATCATTGAACTTCCTTACCTGTGAAGAAATTTTATCATCGGATACTGCATTCTGGATCTTCATTCCGACAAAGACTCCCAGTGCAAGAAGAACAATACACACCGGAAGAATAAATTTTTTACTCATCATTTTATTTTTTATTTTGATTAAAAATACATTATTAAGACTATATAAGAAATACTAATGAATGTTATAATGTTCCTTTTCAATTATCAATGATCAATTATCAATGATCAA
>Ga0163153_10005197_pt1 | contig 15583 bp, 10 predicted proteins | sample OliLakLV19MP6IB1_FD_148629 | JGI IMG/M metagenome (GOLD analysis project Ga0163153, IMG submission 148629) | Freshwater microbial mat bacterial communities from Lake Vanda, McMurdo Dry Valleys, Antarctica - Oligotrophic Lake LV.19.MP6.IB-1 | ecosystem: Environmental > Aquatic > Freshwater >... | reverse complement strand
AGGGGAATGGTGCGTGCCAACGGGAGCAAGCGGACGCGGTGGATTTCAGCAGTCCCGTCGGCGGCTGGAAAGCGCAGGCGGAGTTGCTTCATGCCTCCGCGATACTTTTCATTTTCGCCCAGCTCCACGCGATAGGTGTGCATTTTTCCGTCATCGCCTCTGTGGGTTAATTGGACTCACCCTTAAGGCGTTTGTCGAGAGCGGGATCTTGGAGTTGCTGTTTGGTAAAACGCTCCACATGGCCGTCGAACATCAGCACGCCAGTCGAGCCGTTTGGGCGGAAAGCAAATTCATCAGCCAATTTCGGCCCATACCATCCTCCCGAAAACCAAAACTCAGACTCCGCCAGCAAAAAAGTGGTAGCGGGACTGATGCTGGCGACTGTCTTCCCCATGGTAATGTCCCCTGCCAGGGGCAGTCCAGTTGGATACCCGTTGATGGCGTAGCCGATATTTGGCCAAGTGCTGGTTCCACCGAGATTAACCTTAATAAATGGGTTGAGCAGTACCGTTTTGCCCGAGCTCAAGGCTCTGACTGCGGGATTGGGGTCGGAGAGCAACACGGGATTGGGCGCTGAAAGATACGGCCTGACCAAATCCCACCACCACACCCCAGTGAAACCCGTCGTATGCTGGGCTGAGACGGGATATCTGCCTGAGTTATCGGCAGCATACATGCTGAATGCCGAACTGATCGTACGGAGATTACTCGCAGACTTGACTGAATTCGCGGATTCACGGGCACGGCTCAAGCCCGCCATTCCGAGCGCAGCCAGGACAGCGATGATCGCGATGACGACCAGCAACTCGATGAGGGTGAACGCATGTTTGCGCCAATGATGGTTTTTTGGTTTCATGGGGTTTACGGGGATGTTTTTTTGACGGTGATCCAGTCCGGATTTGGGGGTGGTAATGTCGCCATCCAGGCATCAAGTTCCTGGCCAAGTGCTTTGACCCGCTCGGGATCCGCCGATGCAAGGTTGTGTTTCTCCGCTGGATCTTCATTGATGTTGAAGAGTTGCCGGGGAATGTGCCGCCCGGAACGAACGAGTTTCCATGGGCCGCGACGAATGGCGTGCTGGAGATCCCATTGCGTGTTGTAGCGCCAGAAAAGCGGCCGGTCCGGGTCGTCGCTCCCGGCACTATTTTCTATGAACGGGAGGAGGTTGATTCCATCAGCATTTGCCATCGGGGGTGCGTGCGCGGCAGCCAGAAAAGTGGGCGTGAGATCAAGCGCGGTCATCGGCCACGTCACCTTCTTTCCGGCTGGAACTTTCCCGGGCCAGGAAATCAGAAACGGCACCCGAATCCCGCCTTCCAGGAGCATGCCTTTGCAGCCGGCGAGCGGACCGTTCAGCGATGCATTCTCTCCCATCTTCACGGGGGCGATGTCCGGGCCACTATATTGTGGCGCTCCGTTGTCGCTCAGGAAAACAATGATGGTATTTTTGTCGCGACCGCTCGCCTTTAGATCGTTCAGGATGCGTCCAATCTGCGTATCCATATCAGTGATTAGCGCGGCGCAGATCTGGCGATTCGCATCCTGGATGTCGCTGTAGGATGCGATCGTTTCCTCCCTGGCCTCCAGCGGCCAGTGCGGCGGATAGTAGGAGAGGTAAAGGAAGAACGGGCGTTCGTCGTTTTTCTGGATGAACTCCAGCGCTTTATCCGTGAACAGCTCCGGCATGTAGGCGTTGCCTTCGATGGGGATCGTTTGATCGTTCCCGTCGCGAAACCAATTGGTGGACACCCCGTGCTCGTCCTTTGGCCAAGCCGAGTCCTGGAAGTGAAACCCCATCCCGCCGCGCATGTAAGCGCACCATTCGAAGCCTTTGTTGAAGGGTTGGGTGGAGAGCGGTTCTCCCAGGTGCCACTTCCCGACAATACCTGTCCGATAACCCGCACTCTGAAGCTCGGAAGCGATGGTGCGCGTTCCCTCGTTCAACTGATAGACGTTGTTCTTATCGGCGTCAGGATTACATTCAAGGCCCGCGTGCTGTTGGTAACGCCCCGTAATCAATCCGGCTCTGGAGGGAATACACTGCGGAGCGGTGACATAACCTTGCAAAAATTCCACGCCGGAAGCCGCCAACCGGTCCAGATTCGGCGTCTTGACGTCGGTCGCTCCACGGAACCCCGCGTCGCCCCAACCCTGATCGTCGGAAAGGATGAGAATGATGTTAGGCCGTTCGGGCGCTGCGGCGAAAACTCCTGCTACGGGGAGAGTGATAGCTGCGAGTAAGGAAAGTGATTTATTCATGATCTTGATGGAAGGCTCTCAGCTGGAACAAAGGCGTTAATTGCCTTTCTGGAGAGCTTTTTTCTGACTGTCGATCCACCGGTGATATGCATCTTCGTAGGGTCCGAGACCTACATCTTCAGGTAGAAGGTTGAGCGGCTTTTTAGAAGCAGGAGCGAAGGTCTGTCGAATCGCTTCGAGATAGTGAAAGCCACCCTGCCGCGACGGTGCGAGCCAATGGCCTTCTCCCCATTCATTCCAGTTATCCAACAGTAAGAGCCGACGCCCAAGACTATCATCCGGATAGCCCTCCACGATGGCTTTGGTCTTTTCCGCGACTTCTCGAAATTCTTCGGGACTATGCAGCCAGTTCGGCGTCCACCAATATCCCATGTAATCCTGCCACGGCCGCGGATCCCAGCCGACGCTGATGGTGGCCGTATCCGGGAGAATGGCAGCTTCTTTCCGCTTGGAAAGTAGGCTGACATCCTCAATTCCGTAGGCCCACATTCCATCGTAGCCGCTCGCCCTAATTCGCTCCTGCGACGGGATGTCGTCTCCGCGATATTCCCCAAGAACTATCAACCCCGACAGACCGGCACGAGAGGTCTGCGCGCGCATTTCTTCAAGGACAGATGCGGTCTGTTCGATTCCGCCTAGTTGCTGGATTAAGTTTACGACGGAATAAATATAGAGCACCGGTTTGCCGTCGAGCTTGAGGTAACTGGGGTTCTTGAAGTAATTCTCGATCCAGAATGGGAGAACGTTTTCCAGAAGGTCCTCTCGTGAGGAAACGCCTGCTGCGTTCTGATTTTCCCAAGTGATGGCGAACTCAATCTGGTCAAGAAACTTGGCTTTTAGTAATCCTTTATCAAGCGTGTCCGAGCGCCAGCCGACCACGGGCTTCCCCTCGTTCCCGCGCTCGCGAAACCAACACACGTTGAAGAAGTCGATGCCGTGTTCTACGGCCCATTTGATCTGCCAATCCATCACCTCAGGCTCGCTATCGTCATAGTAACCGAGCGCTGGCTTCCGATTGGGGTACGGATCAAGGACGGACCATCCCCAGCCGGTACCGGGCACCCAGCCAGGATAGAAGTTAGCCCCGATTTTCAACTCCCCGGTTGCGACCGATTTCGGAGATGGGATTTCCCCTTGGACGATCTCTGCGGGGAGCGGTTGGTCAAACTGACTGGGAACCTGCACTGTGACTTTTGCGATTCGCTCCCCGTCCACTTCGAACTGCAAAGGATAGTCCCCCGGCTTCGCCGCTCTGATTTTCCAGTGGAGGGTGACTGATCGATTTTTTTCGGAAACACTCCGGGGAATGCCGTAAGCCGTCAGAAACCAGCAGTAAATGGACCGCCGCGCCCAGTGCGATGCGGTTTTCTCGGCTTCACCGATGATTTCCACGCCGGGCGGAACAGTCAAGCGCACCCTCGCCGTTAACGACTGCTCCGATGGGTTGGAAAGCTGGAGCCCAACCTCTTCCTCGCGTCCCGCTCGCAGCACCGAGCGACCCAAAAAAGGGGTCGCTTCCAGTGGAAACGTCAACAACGGAACGGATTGCTCCACAGGCACTACCGAAATCTCGTCGAGCCACACCTGCGGCTTGGTCCCCCAAGGAGCCGCTCTCCCCGTAACTGCCACTTGCAGTGGAAACTCCCCGGATCCTGGCCTGACCAGCGTGTCGATGATAAGAATCTCAACCTCATCGACTCCTGCTGCGCCAGCAGCGCTTGGAACCGGTTTTTGGCTGAGTTCCAAAGGCACTCCGGCAATGGTCACTGCCGGCAACGCGTTGCCCCCACCCCCTCGGCGCCACGCCCGAAAACGGAGTCGATAGGTTTGCACTTCAGATAGTCCCCGGAGAGTTTGCGTCACACCCCCGGCGTCATCAATCCGAAGAGCCTCCGCAGGGGCCCCATCCCATCTGCCGGGAATAGGAGCCATCTCCACAGACCCCTCTCGCGTCCATCCCAAAATTTCTCCGCCTTTGGTTTGGCGAAATTTGCCGTTCTCTACGAGTTCGCCCGGCACCTCGTTGGCAGGGATCTCCGAGACTCCGAGAAAAGTTGAGAGGAGCAGACAAATCAAGCTCTGGAATCTCCGAGGGGTATGTGAGAGGATGGACATCACGAATTTCGGGTGGAATTCACGCTCGCGACTGAACTTTGCACCCCAAAGACATCCCGAATGGCTTCCAGATAACCGAAGCCGTAGCGGGTGTCTGGTTCAAGATAACTGCCCTCCGTCCACTCGTTCCACGCGTTGATTGTAAACATCGGAATGCCCTCGCCTCGGCGCTCGTCGAGCCGGGCTTTGGTCATTTCAAGGGACTTCCGGAACTCGTCCGGCGTGCCGTTCACCACGACCGCACCGAACGGATAGACGGATGGGCAATTGTTATCCGATTGCGTGGTGCGCGGACTCGGGTCCCAGCCCATCGTGACGTTGGGGATGTAGGGAAGATCGTAAGCGTCTTCCACTTCGTCCCAGTGCTTCAAATAGTTGGCGCGCAAGTCGCTGTAGGGCGTCGCCGGGAAGGTCGCTGGATAGCCGTGGTGAACGTAAACGTAGGAGGCAAAACTATCAAACCCGAGATCGTGCAGGACCTGCTTGATGTCGGCCGGCTTAGTTTCGCCGGGCAAAATGGGATTGCCCCAGACAATGGCATTAAGGTGCAAGTCCGGAAATCCCGCTTTGCGCGTCGCGTCACGAAAACGATCCAGTGCTGCGCGTGCCTCAACGACACCACCGAACCCGTGGATCAGTTTGCCGATTTCGTAAATCGAAAAATACGGGCAGCCGTCGATGAGCAGATGCGACGGATGCGAGAAATACTTTGACACCACACGCTCAATGATCCGGTCAAACGCGGCCCAATCCACAGCGGCCGGGTAAAGCAGTTTTGCCGTGAGGAACGGGTTCTCGCTAAACTTGGCTGGAAACAAATCGATCCAGTCGTGATTGGCCCACATGCAACAAAACTTCATGCGGTCATTGTTCTCCGCGCCGAGAAATCCTTCCTCCAAACAACGCTCCAGAAATGGCCCATCCTGATAATGATACCAATCAAAGATAAAGCAGTTCACGCCGTGATCGGCAGCGGCAGCGATCTTTTTCTCCATCACCCGAGGGTCCGCTTCGTCCTCGTAGCCCCACAACGGAACCCTCGGCTGATCGTGTTCCGGAAACCGCGGGTGCGCAACTTTCAAAATCTGCCACTCCGTCCAGCCGGGTCCGTGCTCCTTTTCGTTGCGCGGATCGACGTGGAAGTTGGGAAAATAGTACGCCGCAACGACGTTCTGAGGGCGGGTTGTTGATTTTAAACTGGAATGAGACATCAGGGAGAGGATTAAGACAAAGATGGTATATCGTGATACTTGCGATTCTAGGACTGTGCAAGTTATTTCTTGATCTCAATTTTGAAGATCGCGCAAGTGTCTTTACGGCTTCGAGTTAGGATTACCGCCATTAGTGAAGGTTACTCCCGCAATTGGCAGAAAATAGCGATGCTAGAGGCGAAGGATGCCAATTTGATAAGTCTAAAGCCGGCTCTGAGCAGGTTTGCCAAGTGACGATGATTTCGGGTCCGCCCAGTTTTTCTCCTCGCACCTCGTCAGACCCGCCGGCTTCCCTTTGAATTAGTTTTTTGGGAAATTCTCGTGCTATGTGCCGTGATTAGTGGAGGGGTCAATCACGGTCCTTTTTCAACCATGTTACCGTAAATTCGCTCGCGAAATGCCGGCTCGCGCAGGAGAGCACCAAGCAAAAAAGTGTAGCTATATGTCAGGTGTCCCTCGTAGCCGCACGGCGTGCCGTCCCAGGTGTAAAACTCTCCCCCGCCGCCGATGCCGTTCTGGAAGCCGCCGCCGTTTGGATGCACCCCGGCCCATTGCCGCTGCAGCATCGCTGCCATGACGACGCCCGCTCGGTCGCCAAGGCCATCTGCGAACCGGTCAGGAAGAAAAACGTGTCGGAAACCGTGCAACCGCCGTTCAGAAAATGCTGGAATTGATGTGCAGCGACGGTGCGATCCCCACCGGGGCCGAAGTGATAATCGCCGGGTTTAAAGGGGATGAGCGTTGTGGGCACGCCAAGATCAAACCTCCGGAACCCGACCTCATCGATCTTGGCCCAGAGCTTCTCAAGCATTGGCCGACCTTGCTCCGGCGTGATGAGTCCATGCATGACGGCCATGCCGGTAAGGGGCGGGGAGGCGTAATCATGAAGCACACCATCGCGACTTCGCCACCACCCGAGCCAACCGGTCTCGGGGTTGAAAAATTCGGGAAGAAAAGCGGTTTTGATTCCACCGGCCTTTTTGTGCCAGAAGTCGGCCCGGTCCTGCTTCCCGAGAGCTGCCGCCATCTCGGCCAGACAATTCCATGCCCGGAACGTGAGAACATTGACATAGGCATCCTTATGACCGGAATTAATGGCGTCGTAGGCCGTGCTGCCGGAACCAAATTCCATGGCGAAGGTGCCTTCATTTCCGCTGTTGGCAGATTCGACCAGACCATCGCCATCAGTATCATGCCGTACAAGAAATAAGGCGAGTTTTTCCAAGAGTTCAAATCGGGAGGTCAGCCATTGGTTATCCGAGTCGCTCCGCCACACGTTCCATGCGCCGATGATTGTGGCCGCATTCCCGTCGAACATTTGGATGTGACTATGGTAACACGGGACCACGCCATCCGCTGCGGCGGACACACGGACCGTGTCGCTCCCGAGAGCTGCGATTTCCTCGGCGCTGCGGATTAAGGTCAGGCGGGGATCCGCAGCGGCCAGTTCGAACTCCCGGTCGAGAAAGTAATCCACCGCCCGCCGCATCGCGTCATTCAGGTCGATGCCTTCCGGCATCGGCGGGGAAAGCAGCACATGATCGCCCCAAAAATACAATAGGCCGCTCACGAGATCGCTCAACACGTTGTTTGCGTAGAGGCCGGCCGGGGCGGAAACGGTGCTGGACGCGTTGCCCCATGGAGCCGTGGTCTGCAGTGCATTCAGCCACCCGCGGCGCATGGCGGGCCAAAGTTGGGTGTTCTTCATTCCCTCCGGCGGTGGGAGCAGAATGGGCTCGAAAGTCCACTTCACGCGACCGCCGGGGGCCGCCTGGGAGGTCAGGGTAAGATCCAATTTATTAAAGCGGCTGCCCATGCCATCGCGGAAGCCAGCGAAGGTTGCAACTCCCGCTTCCGGCGGGTCCACGCGGACGTGCAGCAGACCGAGATCGGGAGCGTTAATGAGAAACGGAGGGCGCACCGAGCCATCTTTCTGCTGCTGACCGCCGAGGATCGTGGTGGCACAGAGCACGGGATTGAGCGGGAGAAGCAAATTGACCGCGGCGGCTCCTGGTTCCGCAGGAAGTTGGACTTCCATCGTCAGTGTCCCGGCAGGCTGACCCACCTCCCATTGAATATTCCCCGCAGGCGAGTCCACTTTCACGAGGTCGGTCGTGGAGGCAGTGACTTTGCTGTCGGCGCTGGAAGGGATCGAGGCATCGGAGCGCAGGAGGTTAAACTTTTCGCGCCCACCGCCTTCCGTATCCACGCCCAAGTGAATCAAAGCACCCGTCACGGCATCGAAATCCGCGCGTAAGGCGGCGTGGTCACCCGGAGGTCCCTTGCGATAGAGCCCCCGAAAGGCCCCATCAGCCACCGTCTCGGGCACGTCTTCTTTGGGCCATTGCTGTTGAGTGCGAAGAGAGAGTGCTCCTTTGGAGGGGCGACAAATGATCCCTGCTATGTAGGCCTCCTGACCGCCATTGATGAAGGTGACTTCCAATTTGGAATCCTTGATTTCGGTCGTTCCCAGATCAGCAAGGTAGAGATCGTAGTCGTAGCCCGCTGAGCTGTGATGTTGTCCAAGATACTTGGCATCGCCGGAGACGAGTTCGCTTTCTTCTCCTCCCGTGAGCTTCGCTTGCACTTGAGCCTTGCCGGCTTCCGGGTCCAAGCCACTCGCCCGATAGGTCACTAATACGACTCCCACACGGTAGGTGTCGGGCGACAGATCCGTCAGGGTCATGGTAATCGGTTCTGCTGTCAACCCGCCCCTGGCGTAGAGCGTATTCAGTCCCGTCCCATGCATATCTTCGGTGAGCGCCCAGAACTGGGCACCGTCGCCCCCGTTCACAAACGCTTCTGGCGGACTGAGGTTGCCCTCTGCGGGTTGAACTAAGTTATCGGGCAGGTTGATCGCGAAAGCAGAGCATTGACAGAGAATGGCGATGCCATAGGCGAAGGATGGCAATTTCAAAAGTGATTATTGGTTCGAGGAAGTGTCGGATCGCAAAAATCCAAACATCTTTTCCCGGACTGCCGGGTCCCTGAGTGGAATCGCCTGGAGAAAATTCCAACTGTAAACGAGATGCCCCTCGTAGCCGGTGGTGTCACCTTCCCAATTGTAAAACTCCGCTCCAAATGTCGCACGGTCAACCACCCCGTTCTGGAATCCACCACCGTTCGGAAACACGCCGACATGCTGACGCTCGACCATTTTTTCCAGGATGCTATCGGCCCGCTCCGTGTTCCCTACGATGTAATTGGCCACCAGGAACCAGGCTGTGGTCGAGACCACGGCCCCTCCGTTCAGATAGCTTTTAAACGTTTCCGACCCGTCGGGTTTGCTGCCGCCGTAGCCGGCAAATTGTAAGTTTGCCAGCACGGGTCGGTAATTCAATGGGACGCCCAGAGCGAAGTTGTCGTAGCCAGACCCTTGCAGCGCTGTCCAATATTTATCGAGCATGACTTTTGCATCCTCCAGTTCGAGCAGCCCATACATGGTCGCCAGGCTGGTGGGTACGTCGGAATGCACGTCGTGCAGCTCGCCGTCCTCACTTTTCCACCAGGCAATCCAGCCGGTTTCGGGATTGTAAAACGTGCTGCGGAAGGATGCTTTCAATTTCGCGGCGCGACTTCCGTAGTCTTTCGCAGCGGCCTGGTCGCCACTTTTCAGGGACAACGCCTCGAGGCTTTTGTACGCGCGATGCGCCAGGACGTTGGCGTAGGCATTTTTGTGGCCACTGCTGTAGGTGTCAAATGCGGTATCGCCAAATGCTCCCGTCCCGGCGTTGCCGGATTTCTTCGATTCGATCAATCCATCGCCATCCACATCGCGGGAGTTCATGAAATTGACGACGGGCACGAGCTTCGGCAGCCACTCGTTCATCCAGGCAAGGTCGCCAGTGGATTCCACCAATCCACAGAAAGCTATAATCAGAGCCGGATTTGCGTCCATGAAACCGGCCTGCATATTGACATAGGCGACCTCGCCATCGGGCAGAACCTTGTTAGTGAGGTAATACTCGACCGTGAATTTGAGAAAATCGGTGCCATCGACGGACTTTGACCATTCCGGCGCGAGAAGGACGTGATCCGAAAGCCAGAACAGCGTCGATCCAACGGGATTGCTAATGACGTTGTTACCGAAGAGGCCGGCAATGCTGCCATCCGTCCCGTCGGTCGGTCCCCATTGGGACGTTGCCAGAGGGAGATTCCACCAGCCGCGTCGAGCCTTCCGCCAGAGTTCGTCGCTACTTCCGGGGGTCGGATTCGCCAGATTGAGCGAGCTGAAAGTCAGGGTGAGGTCGGGTGCATCACCCCCCACCGAGGAAAACGTCATATCTGTTTCCCGAAGGACGCGGCTTCCCGAGAATCGCACCTCAGCCGGGGTGGCACTGGTCACTTCCATGGTTCCCTGATCGGGAGCGATGAGAAGTCCGGGCAGATTGCCCGTGTCCGCGGCGTCCCAGTTTTCCGCGAGAACCGTCGTGGCGGTGGCAAGTGGATCGAACGGCAGAACCAGTTCCAACCCGGTCCATTCGGCCAGTCCCGCGCCGCGTCCGGAAAAGGTCATTTGCAGCCGTCCATCCACCGTGCGTGTTTGCCATTGCACGCTAGCGCCACTGGCGTCAGCGAGAGTGCAGTCGAGGACGCCTGCGTCCGTGATCGAGGCTTTCTTTTGGATCGCTCCTGCCCCGCCGGGAAGATAGGCCGTCACGCTCGCCGGAGCATACAGCAGATTCACAGCGGCTCGCGGACCGCCCTCGGTATCCCAACTCATCACGGGAAGGGAGGCGTTCTTCAAATCAGCTTCCATTCGAAAAACCGTCTTGGTTGCCGCGCCAGCAGTCGGCTTTACATCAAGCACTTTGCCGCTCGCGGGCAGCGCAACTCGCGTTTCCAGAGGGGGCAAAAGCGCCACCAGTTGATCGGTGAAAACGATCTGTGCGGGCCCCCGCATTTCAGGGCTCTTGATCACGCGTGGAGCGGGATTTTTTCCCTGCCGGTCACCTGCAACCACTAAAACAGTGTCGAGTCCGGTGGAGATGTAAATTTCGTTTTTCGGTCCCGCCGCGAGATAGCTGCTGATAAATGCCCCGTCGGCAAGGTCGGCGATGAGAACGCCTTTGCCTCCTTCCTCCCGGTGCACCTCGTTGGTGTCCGTGCTGAAGAACACTTTTCCCGCGTCATCCACGACCACTCCGAAGACCCCCCGAGCCGCCGGGATCTCCGCCAACTTCGCTCCCGTCTGCAAATCCAGCCGCAGTAATTTGTGTCCTTTGAAATCCCCCACAAGGAGTTCATTTTCGTGAATCGTAAACTGCCCCAGAATGCTGCTGTCGACTCGCGCGACCTGCGATTGAAACTTCCCGGTCTTTCCATCGAACTGCAGGATCCGACCGTCGTGATAACTCGCCACAAACAGATTTCCGCCGTGATAGACCAGAGTGGATCCTTCTTCGAAAGCCTCTGGAGCACCCGCCGGTGCAGGAGAAATGAATTCGCCCATGAGTTGCCCCGTGGAAAGATCGTAACGCTGCACGCTACCCATGCGGCCGACGCTGGCGGTGGTAACAAAAAGCTCGTTTCCCTCTCCAATCGCGATCCCTGCGGGATGGCTCAGGCCGCGAATCACCGCGCCTTGACGCTCCCCCGTCAGCGGGTCATAGCATTCCACCGTCCCAGTGGTGCTCATCACCACCAGCATCTTTGTGGGAGCGGCCAGAAGGGTGGGCCCGTGCAAGAGAATGATGCCGCAGGCAATTTTTGCCACCCCGGATAAGCTCATGGCAAAGAAATTCCTTGCCAATGACCAGCAGCAAAATCTTTTAGAAAAATCTTTACATGTAAACAACCACCAATACACGCTGTCATCCTTATTTACTAGGAATAAATGTCAACCTAAATTTTCAATAGCTTACATGATTACCTTATGAACTCCTTCACTCCCCTCCTCCCATTCCCGCCGCATAAATCGTATTTGACCCTGCGGCAGCAGATCGTGGATTACCTGTTGAAGAATCGTCCTGCCTGCGGCGCTCCCTTTCCACCGGAGACTCAGCTCGCGCGGGACTCCGGTTTGGCCCGGCCCACCGTTCGCAAGGCGCTGAATGAACTCTGCCTGCAAGGATGGCTGGAGCGGCGGCCTGGCGTGGGATTGTTTGTGGGGCCGCGAACCGCTTTCCCCGGCAGTCCAATTTTTGAGACAAAACATTCCCGCATCGGACGGGTGGGCGTGATCGTCTCCATGTTCCGCGACGGGCACATGGATTGGTTTCACACCCCAATTTTGGAAGGCCTCGATGAAGCCGCTTCGGAACAGGGTTTAAGCGTGGAGTTGATTGGCAGTCGCGCGACGGATTTGAAGGGCATCTCTCAGCGCCTCATGCAGCATCGCTACGATCTGGTGATTTCCACCACGCATAGCTGGCCGGAACTGATGGCACTCGCAGAAGCCCGCCGACAGGGAATCACCTGTCTCAATGCCGGCTCGCGAACCGCTGATTGGGATATCTCGAATGTCTTCGAAGACAACGAACAGGGAACCGCTCTCGCGGTGCAACATCTGGTCGGAAATGGGCACCAGAACATTGGCTTCGTGCAAGTGGAAGATCCGGCCCTCTGGGTCTTCGATCGTCGCCGCGGATTTCTCCGGGCCATGGCAAAAACGGGAATCACTTTGGAAAAAAATCCCGTTCTCTGGCTGGATCCGAAAAGCCATGGCGACTGGCCCACTCAAATGGAAATGTATTTAAAAGTTTTGCGGCCCACCGCGATGATTTTTGGTGCCTCGGCAAGCGTGCAAGCTCTTTCCCGATTGCTCAAGCGCGGATGGCGGGTGCCCGCAGAGTTATCCGTGGTGGTGATCGGACAAGATGACGCCGTTCCGGACTGGTTGAAAGGCGTGCAGCCAGTAACCGTGCAGTTGCCACTTCGCGAAATCGGACGCAAAGCGGGCCAAATGGCGCGTCAATTGATTGAGACTGGCGATATCGAGAAAGAGATCATCATCCCCTGCACATTGCAGCCGGGTGATTCGGTCCTGAAACGCTGATGAAGGAAACCGTGCTTCGGTGCTAAGGCATGAAATATTTCCCTGGCGTCTGCGGAGCTTTATAAGTCCCGTTTGTGCCGCGCCCGGTCTGTGGGCAATCCTCCGGCTCCAGACTGGTATGGCCATCCAGCCAGAAAATGGATGTCTTGCCGCCGAAACCTAGCGTCGTTTTCGAACCCGCATTGGGATAATAATACGCGATCCCATAATTAAGGGTAAATCGTGGAGTGACATTAACAAATCGACCCGGTCCATCAGGCGGAAGCAGATGTTGCTTGCGCGGGTGACGGCCGACGATGCATCACCAATCGGTTGCAGCGCTCCTGGCTGGCGATGGTAGTCCGTGGCGATTGAATACTATTGTGGTAAACCTACCCGGGACATCGTGACGGCTAATGCGCTCGGATTGCATTATTGGAGTTTCCCATAGACCCGCGACCGGGTTTTGGGGTCGCGCAGGAGGAGAGCCTGCATCCAGGTCCAGCTACAGACGAGGTGGCCCTCGTATCGGGAGGGGTTGCCCTCCCAATCGAAGTTTTTGCCGCCATTGGGTGGGTTGTCGACGACTTGCTCGCCCTTTGCATCGAACGAGGTCGTTTTAGTGAGTTCTGAGGATACTACCGTAATGAAGGAGGGTTTCCGGAAGGTTGCGCTTGAGGAAGCAGCTTCTGAGCGACTTCAGCGACGAACTTTCGAAGCAACTCCACCCGTTCAGGGGAGATCAGGCCGCAGGGATCGCACGGCGTTCGCAGTGGACATTCCGGGATGGATTGCCAGCGGACGCGAAGCCGACCCCGACCTCCTAATGCCGGACGAACCAAAGTTTCTCCGCACGGACGTGCAGATGATGTCAGCTTAGGAAGTTGACCAAGATGATTACTCGTCTCCTGAAGAGGAAATCAACCGTGCGGCCGAATTCGGAGGCTACGAAGACTGACCAAAAAGGCTTGGTGGGATGAGTTGCGCTTCGTGAATCAAGCCGAGGCTGTCCGATTGCAGTGCCGCAGCAGAAAATCCCGGCTGGCGAGGACAGCAGCCTCCCCGGCGACTTCGAGGGTGGTGTGTCCATCGAAGCCGGTCTGGTATAGTTCGCGCACGACTTCCGCTATGCCGACAACGCCGTCACCGAGGGCAATTGTGGCCATGCCGCAGCCGAAGATTTTTCCACGCTTCGCCTCCATTTCAGTGGGCATGTCTTTCCAGTGCACATGCTCGATTTTGGAGCCAAATTTCCGCACATAGGCGACCGGGTCTCCACCGCCGAGCCAGAGGTTTCCGGTGTCGAGGTTGAGGGCGAGGGCCGGGGAGTCGCAGGCGTCGAGGATGCGCTCGGTGAGGGAGATTTGCGCGGACGCAGGGCCGTGGGGTTCGAGCAGAACTTTTACCCCAAGATCTTCCGCAAGCCGCAACGGCTCGTGCAGTTTTTCCCGAATACAAAAAATCTGTTCGTCCGCAGTGAGGGCTTCTCCGAATGGCGTGTGAGGCTCGCCTTCGGTGGTGATGACATGCTTCACACCGAGGAGCGCGGCGGCTCGGATCGCTTTGATGATCTGGCCTGTGCCGAAACGCCACGGCGCAGCGGGATCGAGCAGGTTGGCATGGGCGCACCAGCAACTGATTTCCAAGCCGTGCGCGGCAAACTGGCGGCAGATATCGTGAGGATTCGCATCGAGGCTTGCGACGGCGGCGAAGCCAAATTCCACGCCGAGTGAAGCCCCGTCGCAGTTGTCGGTGACGTCCGCGTATTTGAACCCCCACGCCGCGATTTGTGCGAGTTGGACGTCCAGCGGACTAAAGGGAGTGTTGAGCGCAAAGCAGCCGATTTTCATAGTTCAGTTTTTTTGTTTTTTGCGGCCAGGGCATCGACCGGCCAGAATTTGAGGTCCGAGACGAGCGGAATATCCACTCGGTCGCCGACAAGGGCGGAGACGTAAGCGGCAAGATTAAGCTCGTTGGTGAGCAGTTGGTTCGTGGCACCCAGCGCCGGCTCGGCGCCGCCCTCCATCCAATCGAAAAGCGCGTTCCATGGCCCGAGCCAAACCTCTGGCCCGTAGGCTCCGGTGGTGATTTCCTCCCACCCCGACTTGTCTTGGAGGATGGCATGTCCCTCGTTGACGATGCGCAGCGTTCCCTCGCTGCCGGAGATCGTCATGCAGGCCTCACCAAGCTTGGCGCCGCCGTCGAGCAGGCCTTTGCATCCGTTGGTAAACTGGAAGTAAGCCACGGCGTGGTCTTCCATGTGGTGCCCGAAGGAATGCAAATCGCGCGTGCGGGTCTGACCGAAGACCCATTCCACCGGCACGTCATCGTTGAAAAATCGGAAAATATCGAGCCAGTGCGCGCCCCATTCGGAGAGGTCCCAGTCGGCGATCCCCGCGCTCATGAGCTCGGGCGCGCCGATCCGGCCCTCCGCGATCATCTGTCGGACCTGCTGGAAGAGCGGCTGATACCGCCGCATGTGATTGACCACGATGCGGACTCCGGTTTCCGCGATGAGCTCGCGAAGCTTTTTCAGCTCGGCGGGGGAACTTAGGAATGGCTTCTCGCAGAGGATGCCGCGCACTCCGGCGCGGGCGGCTTTTTCGATGAGCAGGAAGTGCGTGCCGACATAGGTGGCAATGCAGACCGCGTCGGGCTGCAAGTCCCGCAGCATTTCGTCATAGTCCAAATATCCTTGCGCAATGCCAAACTCCTGCTGCCAGGCACTCAGGTTTCCCGGGTGAATATCAACGCCCGCAACGAGCCGGGCGCGCGGGAAATCCGCGAGGTTGATCGCATGTTGATAGCCGATTTTGCAACCGTCTTTTCCTTCGGATTTCTCGGCTTTTCCGACGCCGACCAGAGCAATTTTATAGGGTTCTTTCATAGTGTGATGGGATTGGCGAGGGGAGGTTAAAAAAGCAGCCACTGGACGGAGTTCAGCCGGAGTTGGCGAAGGGCGGGGCACTCGAAGGCGCGCATGTCGTGGCCATTGGCCAGATAAACGACCTTGCCTGCTCCG
>Ga0163153_10005196_pt1 | contig 15584 bp, 16 predicted proteins | sample OliLakLV19MP6IB1_FD_148629 | JGI IMG/M metagenome (GOLD analysis project Ga0163153, IMG submission 148629) | Freshwater microbial mat bacterial communities from Lake Vanda, McMurdo Dry Valleys, Antarctica - Oligotrophic Lake LV.19.MP6.IB-1 | ecosystem: Environmental > Aquatic > Freshwater >... | reverse complement strand
CTACTTTGGTCGATACGAATGTAAACGACAGGTAGTACAAACAGAGCAGCGTGACAATAACTGCCAACACGACTACTACACCTTTGTTACGCATAACTATTACTTAATTTAAATTGGTTGAAAATAAAATACTATAGATGAAAAATCGGTGAACCCAACTGTTGAGATCACACTAAATAAAAACTAAACGGATGGATGTTAAGGCGCGTTAGGCGCTATGACGATGCGAAAGAGTACTTGAAAAAGCTTGTCAAATACTTTTTCAGAAGTGGGGGTGAAATTCCTGGAAACTTCTGAGTTTGTGATGGTCTCCAACAGGGAGTCGGGTGACTGTTCGTCTATTTTGACTACACTGGCTTGCGTTACCGCTTCAGCCGGGGCTGTGATTACTGTTTTTTGATCCGGCTTTTCATCAGACTGCTCTGTGTCGGCTGCTTTCTTCGGTTTTAATTCAGTAAGGGAATGGGAAAGAATAATCACGGCAGCAGCCATCAGGCCTGCAATAATTAAAATACCCCGATAAACTGATTTATTTCTCATTTCTGAATCATGAAGCCCACAAAAGTAGGGTTTAGAAATTAATTTACAAGACCTGTAACACGTGTTTTGAGATAACATACCAATACGTCCAAAGCACGCTCAAAATGGCTGTTATTGGGCACCACCAGGTCTGCGCTGTGCTTCAAAGGCTCAATCAGGCGCTCATATACAGGCATAACATGATATTGATAGCGGTATAACACATCATCAATATCATAGCCCCGCTCTACCTGGTCTCGTTTTATTCTTCTGCCCAACTTCACATGATCTTTGGCTTCAATAAAAATCCGTAAGTCCAACTCGTTTGAGATTTCTTCAAAATACTGAACGAACAAACCCTCCACCACAATGATCGGTGCTGTTTTAAACTCCAGAAGCTTGGGGGCCGCAGACGGATTATTAAATGTATACTCGCGCTTAATTACATTTTGGCCAGCCTTCAGTAATAACAAGTCATGCTGAAAAGCTTCATGATCGATCGACACCGGCAAATCAAAATTTTTAACTCCGTTCTCATCGATGGGCTGCTGATCGCGAGGCCGGTAATAGTTGTCTTGCGAAATCAAGCAAATTTGATCCGCTTTGAAGCACGAGGAGAGCCCCTGAAGAAAAAAGGTTTTACCAGAACCACTTCCGCCCGTAATACCAATGGTGAAAGGCTTATTCATGTGTTAAATTGTTTTTCATCTAAAGTCACACGGAATATGTCTCCTTCAGAAATTCAATCAATTTATTTACTGCGCGTGTGCGATGACTGATCGCATTCTTTTCTTCCATGCTCATTTCTGCCAACGTCTTGGTGCATCCATCAGGCAAAAAAATAGGATCGTAACCAAAGCCATCGGTGCCACGGTGTTCCTGAATGATTTGCCCGGTCACCGTTCCTTCAAATTGTTTCGTGAATTCAGGTGTAATCACTGTAATCACTGTTCTAAATCTGGCCTTTCTATTTTGTGAAGTGCTTAAGTTTTTAAGAAGAAGCTTCATATTATCTTCTGCACTACGCTGCTCTCCGGCATAGCGGGCAGAATATACTCCGGGGGCACCCTGCAATGCCTCTACCTCTAAGCCTGTATCATCCGCAAAGCAGGAGACGCCAAAATTTTTATAAACATATTCTGCCTTCTGAAAAGAGTTTCCCTCCAGGGTGGGTTGCTCTTCAGGCAATTCAACGGTGCAACCAATTTCCTCAAGTCCTACCAATTGAAAGTCCGAACCCAAATGGGCCCGGACTTCCTGGATCTTGTGCTGATTATTGGTGGCAAAACAAAGCATATCAGCGCACAGAAATAAATTCTATCTCGAAAATCAAATTTGCATTAGATGGTATTGCCCCATTTGCTCCACCGGCTACGCCATATCCCAGACCAGAAGGAATATAGAGCGTAACTTTAGAGCCTGCTGGAATTAATGGTAACACCAATTGCCATCCTAAAATTAAGCCACTCAATTTAAATGGAACTTCTGGTGAGGTCGCATTAAACACGGTTCCGGTTTTGAGCAATATGCCCGAATACTTAACATTAATGGTATTTTCAAGGCAGGGTGTTACGCCTGGTCCTTGGGTTGTAATTACATACCTGACACCATTTGGTTCTGATTGAGCCGAGATACTATTATTGGCCAGATAGGTGTCAATCGCAATGATATCCGAAGCAAGCCTGGTTTTATCAATAGAGGCCAACGTTTCAGCAGACACTATTTTCGTGCAGGTAGTAGCATTGTCATCACCACACGATTGCAGGAATGCTAATCCAACAACAAATGCTATAATAATTATCTGTTTCATGGATACGATTGATTACTTAATATCAATCAATTCCATTTCAAACCACAGCACTGAATTTGCTTTAATCACTTCGCTTCTTTGTTGTGGACCATACGCAAGACCTGATGGAATGTAGACCTTCATCTTTGAACCCTTGTTCATAAGTGTCAGAGCTTCTTCCCATCCTTGCATTACCTGGCCATATCCTAACACAACTTCCAGTGGCTCATAAGGAGCGCGGGCTTCATTATATACATTGTTGGCGCGGGCTACGGACTCAATGCTGCTATCAACACAAGGACCATCCAGTATAAAGCCACTATAATTTACTCTCACTGTCTGGCCCGGTCTCGGACTATCCCCTTTACCTTGCTTTTCAATTACATATCGCAACCCTGAGGTGGTCTTCTGTGCAACAATAGATTTGTTTTTCAAATAATTATCAATGGTTACTGTATCGCTAGCCAGTTGCTCCTGCTGTTTCAGAGCTTCTTTTTCATTGATCTTTGCCATGAATTCGGCTTGCATTTTCTTGGCATCTTCTTCTGAAATCACATCGGTCACGCCAATTTGAAATGTAAATACTCCCACCGAATCAACACCAGGAGGTATCGGAGATTTGAAAGTCTTCTCAAATAAATCTTTGGTTGAAACCTGAAAGGTTACGCTATCGCCCTTCGTCAAAATCTGGAAAACCTCCAACACGATATCGCCCTGTGGCACAGTATCTTGTTTTTGCACCATCGTTGGGAAATCAGCTTTGCGACTATCCGACCAAATTGAGTCTTTGGAGTCTTTGAAAGTCATGTTTAAAACAAGAATTTGACCTGTGGTGGGCAACTTGCCATCGCCCTCACGCACTACATTATACTTATAACCCGACTTAGTTTCTTTGGTGTTTGAACATGCCATCACTAACATCGCCACAAGACTTACCGCTACAATTGATTTTTTCATTTTTGATTTTTACAGGTTGAACTACTCTTTATTTACTTATTTAATTGAACTTTATATTCTGGTAAAATTTCCAGTAATTTCTTTAAGGTGTTTTCCAGGCTAAGTTTGGACGATCCGCCAGAAGCATTTCTGTGACCCCCTCCCTCAAAATATTTTCGCGCCATCTCATTCACCGAAAAATCTCCCAACGAACGAAACGACAATTTTATTTCTTCCTTTCGGTCATACATCAGCACAGAAAGCTTTACGCCTTTTATGCATAACCCATAGTTGACTAATCCTTCTGTGTCACCGGTTTGAGCGCCATAGGCTTTCAATTCATCCTGACTGAGTGTCATATAGGCTGTGTTGTATTCCGGCAATACCACCAACTTTTGACTTAATACAAATCCCGTAAGACGAAGTCGCTCCAGGGTGCTGGTATCATATATCAAGCGGGCAGTTTCATGAGGGTCTGCTCCAAGGCCAACCAATTCCGATGCAATCAAAAATTCTTTCTGACGAGTATTGTTGTGCCTGAAACCTCCTGTGTCGGTCATCAGGCCGGCATACAAACAATTTGCAATATCACGATCAATCAACGCCTTCTCGCCCAACTCTTCGATCAGTTCAAAGATAAGACCTGCTGTTGATGCCGAGGCTGTAGTCCATTGCACAAACTGGGCAAAGTTCTCAGGCTCAAGGTGATGATCGATTAATACTTTGACAGCACCTGACTTGCGAATCATTTCACCCAGGCTATTGATGCGACTCAAACTGGAGAAATCCAGACAGAAAACCACTTCTGATTCATGAATGAGTTGCTCTGCCCGTTTCTCAATTTCAGGCTTGTCGTTAGAAAGCGCCAATACGGATTCATTTCTGGGCATCCAAGCCAAAAAATCAGGATAGTTGCTGGGAGTAATCACTGAAACCGAATGGCCTTTTTTAATTAAATACCCCGCCAGACCCAAAGAAGACCCCAATGCATCGGCATCTGGTTTGAAATGAGTTACGATAATTACCCGCTTTGGCGAGCTGATTAGCGACTTGAAGGCTTGGAGGTTTTCCATTGAGGGGGCAAAAATGGCAATTTTAATTGTGAGTGCATAGCCTGAATTCAAAGGCAGACGGGCATTTGAATAAATCGTCAAAAAACAATGGACTTCTAACTATGGACTATGGACTAAAAAGCTAATTTTGCGCCCGATTTTAAACCCATCTGAAACTATAAATAATCATATAAAATGGCAGGAAACAGAACTTTTACGATGATCAAGCCAGACGCTACCTTGGCTGGTAACACCGGTGCAATAACAAAAATGATAGAAGAGGCAGGCTTTCGCATTGTGGCCATGAAAAAGGCGCAGCTGAGCTCAGAACTGGCCGGCAAATTCTATGAAATCCACAAAGAGCGTTCTTTTTACAGAGAACTTTGCGCTTATATGTCAGGCGGCCCGATTGTGCCGATGATTCTGGAGAAAGACAACGCGGTGGAAGATTTCCGCAAACTGATTGGCGCTACGGATCCTAAGAAAGCAGCTCCGGGCACTATCCGCGCATTGTTTGCCAAGTCAATTGACGCCAATGCCGTTCACGGCTCCGACTCTGATGAAAACGCTGCCATCGAAGGCAACTTTTTCTTTTCACAATTTGAACGGTTCTAATCATTAAGCTTTGAGCACTGAGCTGCGAGTTGCAAGACTTGCAACTCAATGCTAAAGCTCGAAACTTTTCCTTATCCACGAGGTTATTTACTTGAGATACAAAATACCATGACAATCAATCCTCATTACTCAGAAAAGTTTGAAGCCCGCCACAATGCGCCCAGCGCGTCACAAATCGCTGAAATGCTAAAGGTGGTAAAGGCTTCTTCGGTGGATGAACTGATAGACCAAACCGTGCCGGCCAACATTCGTCTGAAAAAAGCATTGCAGTTGCCCGCGGCACAATCTGAGTTCGAGTTTCTAAGAGACTTTAAAAAACTGATGTCGAAGAATAAGATCTACAAATCGTATATCGGCACAGGGTATTATAATTGTATCACACCGGGAGTTATTCTTAGAAACATTTTGGAGAATCCGGGGTGGTACACCGCTTACACTCCCTATCAGGCAGAAATCGCACAGGGCCGCATGGAAGCGTTGATCAATTATCAAACAATGATCATCGACCTTACGGGAATGGAAATCGCCAACGCATCTTTGTTGGATGAAGCCACCGCTGCTGCGGAAGCGATGCACTTGTTGTACGCTTCACGTAAAGGCAATAAGAAAAATGCAAACACTTTCTTCGTGGATGAGAATGCTTTTCCACAGGTAATTGATTTGCTTAAAACAAGATCAGAACCTATCGGTATAAAATTGGAAATTGGAAATGCTGCATCACTGGACATTACCAATGCTGATTTGTTTGCGCTGTATCTGCAAAACCCGGATAACAATGGTGAGATTAAAGACCACACTGCGTTCATCGCTTCGGCCCATGAGAAAGAAGTGTTCGTTGTGATGGGCGCTGATCTGATGAGTTTACTCTTCCTGAAATCACCTGGCGAAATGGGTGCCGATGTGGTAGTCGGTAACTCACAACGCTTCGGAGTGCCCATGGGTTTTGGTGGACCTCATGCTGCATTCTTTGCAACCAAAGAAGAATTCAAAAGACAAATTCCGGGAAGGATCATTGGACTATCCATTGACGCGCAAGGTAACCCTGCGTATCGCATGGCGTTGCAAACCCGTGAGCAACACATTCGCAGAGAGAAAGCAACTTCAAATATTTGTACGGCACAGGTATTATTGTCAGTGATGGCAAGTATGTATGCGGTTTATCACGGACCGGAAGGTTTGAAGAAAATCGCAGGACGTATTCAGGGCCTTACTCAACTTCTTGAAAAAGGACTTGCTGCTGCAGGCATCAAACAAGTAAACAAAAATTATTTCGATACGATCAAGGTTGCTGTTGCTGATAAAAAAGCCATTCAGCAAAAAGCAGATGCAGCCGAAATCAACTTTAAAAATTTCAATGATAACCACATTGGAATTTCTTTGGACGAAACCACCACACTTCAGGATGTTGAAAATATTATTTCATTGTTTGCAGGTAACGCTTCTGTGAAGAAAGAATCTGTGAGCGAACTGAATTGGCCTGCATCACTAATCCGTTCTACCAACTTCCTCACGCATCCGGTATTCAATTCGCATCACTCCGAGCATGAGATGTTACGCTATATCAAAAAATTAGAAAACAAAGATTTATCGATGGTGCACTCGATGATTTCATTGGGCTCATGCACAATGAAGTTGAATGCTACCTCTGAAATGATTCCGGTTACATGGCCAGAGTTGGGCGGCCTTCATCCGTTTGCCCCCGCCAGTCAGACGGAAGGTTATCAACATATGATTGCCAATCTGGAAAACTGGTTGAAAGAAATCACCGGCTTCACAGGAGTTTCACTGCAACCGAACAGCGGTGCCCAGGGTGAGTATGCCGGCTTACTGGTGATCAGAGCGTATCACCAAAAAAGAAAAGATCATCACAGAAATATTGCATTGATACCCGCATCCGCACACGGCACGAATCCTGCCAGTGCAGTAATGGCAGGTATGGATGTAGTGGTTGTAAAATCAGATGAAGAAGGAAAAATTGATGTGGCTGATCTGAAAGCGAAGGCTGCACAATACAAAGACAACCTTTCATGTCTGATGGTAACCTATCCATCCACACATGGAGTGTTTGAAGAAGCGATCACCGACATCTGCGAAACCATTCATGCTCATGGCGGATTAGTGTATATGGATGGTGCCAACATGAATGCACAGGTGGGATTAACTTCTCCAGCCAACATTGGTGCTGATGTGTGTCACTTAAATCTGCATAAAACATTTTGCATTCCTCACGGTGGTGGTGGCCCTGGCATGGGCCCTATTTGTGTGAATGATAAATTGAAACCATTCTTACCGGGTCACGCAGTTGTGAAAACGGGTGGAGAGCATGCCATCACGGCAGTTTCCGCAGCACCCTGGGGCAGTGCCAGTATCCTGGTGATTTCATATGCATACATTGCTATGATGGGAGGCGAGGGATTAACCAACGCCACCAAACTGGCAATCTTAAATGCCAACTACATTAAGGAGAGATTGAATGGTCATTATAAAATACTTTACACCGGCACCAATGGTCGCTGCGCGCACGAGATGATTGTAGATTGTCGCGATTTCAAAAAATCAGGTGTGGAGGTGGAAGACATCGCCAAGCGTTTGATGGATTATGGATTCCATGCACCAACCGTTTCTTTTCCTGTTGCCGGCACATTAATGATCGAGCCAACTGAAAGCGAACCAAAAGCAGAAATGGACCGCTTTGTTGATGCGTTGGTTGAAATCAGAAATGAAATCCGTGAAGTGGAAGAAGGCAAAGCCGATAACGAAAATAACGTATTGAAGCATGCACCTCATACCGCTTCGATCATTACAGCCGATGCATGGACAAGACCTTATAGCAGACAGAAAGCTGCTTATCCTCTTGCATTTGTGAAGGAGACAAAGTTCTGGCCTACGGTGAGTAGAGTCGATAATGCCTATGGTGATCGTAATCTGGTGTGCAGTTGTTTGCCTATGGAAGAGTATTCAAAAAGTGAAGAATCTGTCACGGCATGATTTCTTTTTGACAAGTTTTAAATGGAATATGCCGGGTTAAACTGGCACATTTCGTTTATGGGCTTTATAGTCTTCCAACAAAGTTATATCTTAGTCATAATCCAGAATTATTTTGAATTTAACTAAGACCATTGATTCCCAAAACAAACTGCCCTGGTGGACATGGTTGGCTCCATTTGTTCTTTTTCATTTAGCGAGTCAAATCGCACTGCTATTCAAACACGATCAGGGAGTAAGTTCATTTTATATTCCTACTGCCATTGCAGTTGTGTTGATTAACTGGTGGGGTGTGGCACGGGTGATTCCCGCTATGTACATGATCACCACCCTCAATACCTACTACTGGGGAGTTGAAGAATGGTGGCTCTGGCCCGCGTTATCCGCTTCAGAAGTGATTGGCGTAATCCTCTCATTTTATCTTTTCAGAAAATTAGTGAAGGGTCAGTATTGGTTGCCAACCACTCGTCAGCTAATATTATTCATTGTATTTGCTTTACTGATACCTCTTGTCTTTGAACTTATCTTATTGCAATACACGCTTACGTATTTTGGTCAACAATCCATTACTGATTTCGGAGAGTCCTTTCTGCGAAACTGGTTGGGAGAATTTATGGCCATTTTCGGAATCACCCTTCCATTACTTTATTCCATTACTCCTTTCATGCAACGAAACGGTTGGCTCTTGGAACCTCCCGATCAACTGCTCGCCAGACCTGCGACTTCCAGTACCATTAAAAGGGTAGAGATTGGAATAATCTATTGCTCTCTGGTTGCGCTCTCGTTACTCATTCCTTTTGAAAAGTATTGGTTTGCTTACGGAATCATCTCTCTATATGTGGCTATCCGCTTCGGTTTCGGAGAGGCTGCCTTTTGTAATCTTTTTGTTTTCATGGTTACCTACGTATTACCATCCTACTTTTCAAAATCGCCTACGCTACTATTCAACGGAGATGATCCACTGTATTCCATTTTCCTTGGCAATCTGCTGCTTTCACTCTTTGTAGCCATTACCGGACGCGTGATTACCGATTTGCAAATCGCTGAAAAGCAACTTCATCTTCAAAATCAGGAACTTGAAAACACCAATAAAGAACTGGACCGTTTTGTTTATAGCGCTTCACACGATCTAAGCGCTCCGCTCAAATCCATTCTCGGCCTTGTTACCATCAGCAAAATGGATTCAAGTCCGCAGTCAGCGGAAGTCTATCTCAACCAAATTGAAAAGAGCGTTCTCAAATTGGATTCATTCATTAATGAAATTCTGGACTACTCAAGAAATAAGCGCACGAGTATTTCGGCCGAGCAGGTTGAACTGAAAGAACTTTGTCAGGAGATTTTAGATAATCTCAAATACATGGATGATTTTGCCAATATAGAAGTGGATTTAAATGAACTGCAGCAAAGCACTATCCAACAGGATAAAGTAAGGCTGAAGATAATTTTAAGCAACCTCATTTCAAATGCCATTCGATTTCAAAAAAGAACGCCCGGTCATAAATCCATAATTAAAATATCTTCGAGGCGCGATTCAAAAAATACCTTGATTGATGTGGAGGATAATGGTGAAGGAATCCGGCCGGAGTGGAATCCAAAAATTTTCGAAATGTTTTTCCGCGCATCCGATAACTCAAAAGGATCGGGCCTTGGCCTCTACATTGCCAGAGAATCAGCTCAAAAAATCGGAGCCAAAATCAGTTTGAAGTCAGAATATGGAAAAGGCTCCACGTTTACGATAGAAGTCCCTGAAATTTGAATTGACTATTTCAACCCATATTTATCAATCAAGTACACCAACGCAGTCATAGAAGCCGAACCTAACTCCAGTTCGCGTTTATCCACTTTGTCGATCGTGTCTTCTGCCGTATGATGATAGTTGAAATAACGTTGTGAGTCGGGTAAAAATCCTAACAAGGCAACTCCCTGATTCGCTAACGGACCAATGTCTGCACCGCCACCCTCCTGACTGAAATCAGAAAGTCCGTAAGGTTCCAGCAAGGGCTTCCAACTGCGCACACGTTCTTTTGCTTTTTCTTCAGTAGGCACGGTGAAGCCGCGGGGCACAAAACCTCCACGATCTGATTCAATAGCAGCGAGGTGTTTCTCTTTTTTCCTTTCAGCTTCTTCTGCATACTTAATTCCTCCTCGCAAACCATTCTCTTCATTCATGAACATCACCGCGCGAATCGTGCGTTTAGGTTTGTATCCCATCGTTTTAAATAGTCGAAGTACTTCGATCGACTGCACGCAACCGGCTCCATCGTCATGCGCGCCCTGACCAAGATCCCATGAATCAAGATGGCCTCCGACCACAATAAACTCCTCAGGAAATTCACTTCCTTTCATTTCACCTATCACATTAAATGATGGAGTATCTTCTAATGTTTCGCTGTGGTTCTCCATATAAAAGGTAAGATCCTTTTCATCTTTCAAATGTTGGCTGAGTAATTCCGCATGACTCGTACTGATTGCAAGCGCTGGTATCTTAACCACATTGGGAGCATATCTCATTCCACCAGTGTGAGGATAATCTTCAAGGTTAGAACCCATTGATCGCACCAGCACAGCAATGGCTCCAAGCTTCGCAGCTTCAGATGCACCCGTGGCACGTTGATCTACGGCACCACCATATCCTCCAAATGTGTTGATCTTCGTTGGGTCCATTGGACGATTAAAAAAGACTATCTTTCCTTGAACACCTTTGGCGCCAAGAGTTTTTAATTCATCAAAATTTTTCACTTCAATTACGTTTGCCGAAATACCCGATGAGCCCGTGCCAATCGATCCACCCAATGCACAAACATTCACCGTCACCGTTCCGGCACGTTTTGAAATAATGCGACCAATCTCTTTTTCACCACGCACCCAGTGTGGCACCATCACCGGTTGCAACCACACCGAATCAAAACCTAATTGCTTCATTGCATTACGGCTCCACTCCACTCCGGCCGCAGCACCCGGTGAGCCGGAAAGTCGCGGCCCCACATTCACAGAAAGATCATAAAGCATTTCATACGATTTGCCTTTGCTCAGCGCAAGGTCAAAAATTTGTTTGATCACAGCTTCATCGGATGTCTGTGAGAATGTGGTCAGGCTTACGAGCAGTAAGAAAGAAATAACAAGGGTCTTCATCATGGTGTAATAACTTTTGCGGCTTTTAAAATATAAATATGTCGATCAGGATCTTTTTCATTGAGTCGCAAAATGCCTTCCATCCAAATTGCTTGCGAAGTAAATTTCACTTTTTGTGTTGATTCTACTTCCATGATGGTTTCGGGGCCAGCTGCCCCGCAGAAATAGCAAACATTAAACGGCAGCGATGAGAACATGAATTTGCTTTCATCGCCCACTTCACCCACTGGAATCACATAACCTTTCACTTTAATCTTTTTTCCATCCCAGCTTTTCAAGTGAGCACTGAACAACGGCACTTCCATTTCATATCCGTTCTTCTTCTCTTTTCTAAAACCTACTTCGGCCAGCACATGCCAGAAATTTTTTTCCTGGGTAATCGGCACCGGCTCGGCACCTGTGAACAGAATCAAAGCGATTAATGCAATCATCTACCCTCAAATACGCATTATTTAACAAACTGAAAAAGCTACTTTATATAAACCGTTTGAAGTGGGAGGGGTCTTAACCAAAATATTCATTCAAACGTTTGAAAAGCACTGTTTTACAGTCGAACTTCGTAAAAAATACATATGGCTTTTCTGTTTGATTCATTTGAGGGCTGGAAAAATCATTGCACGCAACAAAATATTTCAGTGGTGCAGGCGGTGTTGGATTATGAAAAAGAACAAAAGGGTCGCACCGAGCAACAAATTTGGGACGGTCTTGGGAAAGCGTGGGAAGTGATGAAGGATGCCGTGCAGACGGGATTAACCGAAGACATGACTTCACGCTCGGGTATGATTAACAATGGAGCTAAAAAAGTATATCGCCATCCGGTAACGGTGCTCTCTAAAGAATTTCAAAACCTGATCTCACGCGCACTTGCGGCAAAAGAAGTGAACTCATGCATGGGCAGAATTGTGGCCGCGCCCACAGCAGGCGCTTCGGGCATTATGCCGGGCGTTCTTTTCACGCTTCAGGAGATTCATAAAGTGGATGACAAGAAAATTTTAGAAGCCATGTTGCTGGCTGCAGGCATTGCACTCATCATGGAACAGAAGGCGAGTATATCCGGTGCGGTGGGAGGTTGTCAGGCTGAGACAGGAACTGCCGCTGCCATGGGTTCAGGTGCAATTGTATATTGTTTGGGTGGTGATATCGATCAGATATTTAATGCGGTGGCCATTACCGTTCAATGCATGCTCGGTTTGGTTTGTGATCCTGTTGCCGGATTGGTGGAAATTCCTTGCGTAGTTCGCAATGCCAGTGCGGCAGCGATTGCTAATAGTTCGGCACAAATTGCTATTGCCAATGTGAGCAGTGTGATTCCAGTAGATGAAGTAATAGAAGCCATGGGTGAAATTGGTGCCAGCATGGAAACCCGTTACAAAGAAACTGCGCTCGGTGGGTTAGCGGCAACGAAAACAGGGCAGGCCATCGCGAAGAAAGTGCTGATCAGGGATATTGAGATTTTGCCTGATGAAGGCAGTGTTACCTAGACTATATAACAACGTGAGCAAACCTATCCATCGCATCATGCCACCATTGCCAATGAATGGAGAAATTCATGAGTATATGCTGAATCACAAAGAACAACATGGCCAATTTATACGGTTTTTGAATCGTTCCCGATCGCTTATCATCTATTAACAAGAGCAACACCACCAGCTCAATCAAAAAATAGGCAAGGTTTAATGACTTGCCAAAATTATCAACAAACGGAAAAATGAAGAGCAAACGTGTAATCGCTGGATTGAGTGGGCCCAGTACCGTACACACCATGTAGCGCGCATGCAACTGCACATTTCTTCGGTATACTAAAGCCAATACATAAAAAAGTACAAATAGAAAAAGTGTAGTGAAATCGATGAACGACAATTGATAGACAACATGGGGTGGGTAACTTTCCTTCTTTTGAATCATGACTTGCACCATGGTTAAGCCACCGACTACTACAAGCGGTACCAGCAGGAGAGAAAGCTTACCCAGACTTCGATGCCAGGTTAAGAGACGTTTTCTATAAAGAAGTGGCTGAACGATGAGTAGTAGCATCCACAGGGTAGCGGTTATTCCATGAAAGTGATGTGCACCATCCGTCTTATTTAAGCGTGTAAAGTACGATGGCATAAAAGCGAAGAGCGTTATCACCATGGCAAGAATAAAATAGAGGTACGCATTTTTATAGAACATGTGTGGCGCTGATGAGTTCGCTGATGTATCCATAAGGGAGTGATGTTTAACTTCTAACATTGTATTACAAATCTCGAAGTTTACGCCAGCCACAAATAGTACAAAAACGACACGTTAAAAACGTAACGCTGCCTGCAACCGTACAGGCGCTTTCTCCAGCTCTTTTTCAATGATCCCTGGAGCCACTCCAGCAAACTGTTTAAAATCGCGTATGAAATGCATCTGATCGAAGTAACCACATTCATGAGCAATAAAGCTCCAGCTGAGGAGCGGAAAATTTTCGCGCATGCGATAGGCTTTGGAAAAGCGGATAAGCCGGGCAAATAATTTGGGAGGAATGCCAATTCTATCTTTACTTACTCGCTCAAACTGGCGAAGGCTCAGGCAGGAAAGCGAAGCCATTTTTTCCATAGACACATTTCCATTCAGGCGCATGAGTTCCAGCATAGCTTTATCAAAAGGCAATACTTTTCTTAAGGTCATTACCTTTTGAAGTAGAAAGTGTTCCACCACCTCTTTTATCGCATTAAAACCTTGAGTTTCTTGCAGGCGTTCATTTACTTCCCGTATTTCATTTCCAAAAACATCGGCAGCATCGTAATGCCCGTCAATCATTTCGGCCATGGATACACCCATCAGTCGGTATAATCCTCCAGGATGAAAACCTACGCGCACCGCTTTATGATTTTTGCTTATATCGATCATAACACGATTAATCATAGGGCCAACCAATACACTACGTGGTTGAAGTTCAAACTGAGTGCTGCCTTCTTGCCATACTTTTATGCGATCATTAATATAAAAAAACAATGAGTTTTGTGGGGCGGGCGGATAGGGACAAATGACAGCTGAATCCGCTGTTGCTACCTCTGCATGAATAATCATGATGCATTGAACAAACTCCTGAAGTAGTATATGTGGTATGTAAAACTTGGTTTGCAAATGCTTTTATGTTTGGAGAAAATGAGTAAATGGCTTTGGTTAAGAAAGTCAATTTGATAAATAGGTCCCAAATAAATTCTTGAAAAAACTGCAAGCACATCCGTCAAATTTATTTAGCTACCTGGCTCGTACCACACAGGCTGCACCTTATTAATAATATTCATCACCGCATCATATCCAAAATAAACGGCAAAAGTTAGGATTACCGACCACGCGCACGCGCTAATCAGCATGTAAAAAATTATTTTCTCCCGGTTGGGGCTCACACTTACCGCCAATAAAGTGCCACCGATCGGTGTGAGGATAACCGGTGTTAATAAAGCAATGCCTGCCAATCCATATTTCGCGAAAAAAGCACTACGCTTTTTAGGTGTCTTTTCTTCTAATTCTTTTTTAGGAAAAAAACGATGCAGTATTTTTGATCGCAGAAATTCACCAAAATAGGTAAACGCTACCACCACGGTCATCATGCCAGCCGCGGTTTCTACCATCGTGGTGATTAAATGCAACCCGGCTGCCTTTCCGCCAATCGGACCGAAAATAAACTTGATCATGGCAGATAAGTAAACTGAAAACGCTTTTAAAAATTCTTCCCACATGCTCATTCAAAATTTCAAATTCCAGATTTCAAAAAAACAATTCAATCTCAAATACTAAAGTTTATCGCCAAAACTCAGGTCTCCCGCATCGCCTAGGCCGGGAACAATATAAAAACGACTATCCAGTTTTTCATCTACCGCAAATGTCCAGATCGTGTGGGGCACCTTCAGATTTTCCTGAACATATTTTAGCCCTTCCGGAGAAGCAATTAATGCAGCAATGTGCAGATGACTGGGCTGGCCATGACTTAACAAAGCACTCACCGATCTCACAAAAGATTTTCCGGTGGCGAGCATCGGATCAACCAATATCACTTCTCTGCCCGCTAAGTTGGGAGCCGCGAGATATTCCAGGTTTATATGAATTTCCTCACCGCCTTCTTTACGATAGGCACCAATAAAGCCTCCTTCCGCCTGATCAAAATAATTAAGAAAGCCTTGAAAGTATACCAGTCCGGCCCGCAACACCGTAATAATGATCGGTTGAGTTGTTAACTGGCTGGATGTTAACGAAGCAAGTGGCGTACTTACGGTACAATCAGAGTAGGCCAATTTTTTAGAAATCTCATAAGCCATGATTTCGCCCATCCGCTCCATATTCTTACGGAAGCGCATGCGATCCCGCTGCTTTTCCTTGTCTCTGATCTCGTTAAGGAATTGATTGGCGATAGAATGTTGATCGCCCAGTATAATCAGACTCATGAATAATTTTTTTCTCACCAAAATTTACGATAAAGTTGCAGAAAGATGGAACTCCAATGAAAAAATTAAAGAAAGCTTCCTCCATGAAGGGAAAAGAAGTGGACACACAACTATTGAAACAATTATGTGAGATTCATGCAC
>Ga0163153_10005194_pt1 | contig 15588 bp, 10 predicted proteins | sample OliLakLV19MP6IB1_FD_148629 | JGI IMG/M metagenome (GOLD analysis project Ga0163153, IMG submission 148629) | Freshwater microbial mat bacterial communities from Lake Vanda, McMurdo Dry Valleys, Antarctica - Oligotrophic Lake LV.19.MP6.IB-1 | ecosystem: Environmental > Aquatic > Freshwater >... | reverse complement strand
TTTCATCCAGTGACCAATCGGTCATATAATAAATCAAACTAGCATCCATTAAGATCAGTGGTTTCTCTTTGAGTTTGAGTTTTTTTCTGTCCAAACAATCAAATACCGTATAAGAATAACAAGAGCCGCAACGAAAACCCGGCCGATCCGAATATCCTAAACTGCTTTCCCAGAGCATTCCTGCTTGTTCCCAGAGTCTCCAGGTATAGGGTGTTTTAAAACGCAGGTAATGTTGACGACCTCCTTGAATTTTTTGTTGTGTTAGATTTTGAAGAACAGCCAATTCTTGTTCAAAATTTTGCCCGTCTAAATAAGACCCATAACCCGGATGGAAACCAATTTCATGTCCGCGGCTTTCGATAAGGCGAATGAGTTTGAGCATCCGCGGATCATCCGGTGATAATCCCTGATCAAATGAACTGGATTGGCTTACGATAAAATTAAAGCATGCACGCACTCCATGTTCATCAGCCAAATCCAATAACTGAAGATGATGATCAAAAGGATCCGGGTGTTTAAACCAGGTGGTTTGAATATACGTTTTCAAATTCTTACTAAACAAATTCAGATCTCTTCGTTTAATTAAATCACCTGCCAGATGTTTGATACTTGTAAGATTATCCGGCCATTGGTACTGTTGATCTATATCGTGACTAACAACACATTCGAATGTCCGGGTTTTTCTTTTTTCAGTATAACCTGCTTTACACAACAAAGTCCAAAGAAGATCTGCATATTCATTGACAATAGGACGATCAAGAAAATGGTATTGATAGGCAATTGAAGAAGTTGCAGTTGAGCGTTGGTGTATATCTTTAGAATCATCGACCAATTCTTCCCATCGACTCAACATAAAATAGGAGGATGCAATAATATCGGCATACAAGGTAAAATCTGTGGTGGATTCTTCCAACCGGCCTTGCCCATAGAGGATAGGCAGTTGATCCAGGAACAATGAGGTGTCCGACCAATAAACGATTGAACGGGGTAGAGCGGTCGATGAAAGATAACCCGTGGGTTCCAGGTAATGGTTAAAGAAGACATTTTTGATGATCAGCGTTTTGATTCCATTGCCGGAGATATGGAAATCTTGGTTATCAGCTTGTAAAACAAAATCACACGATTGGCCCAAAAATTCGTTTATCAGGATTTCAAAGGTGTATTTGATTTCCGGGGTGAATTTGGAGGGGATGGTGATCAGGAGATCAGGCAAGATTTGTTATAATTATGCTGTAAAAAACCGGTATCAATTTGATGAATTATTTCACCACTGACGTGGTTTAATCCTTGTTTTTATAATTGGCTACCAAAATATCGCCACGATGTGGCTACCAAAATATCGCCACGATGTGGCTACCAAAATATCGCCACGATGTGGCTACCAAAAATGCCGCCACGATGTGGCTACCAAAATATCCTGTCTCGTAAGCAATAACAATTTCAATTAAAAAAAGTCCTCACGGCATCAATGATCTGATCCAGGTCAGCCGTCTGCATCTCGGTATGGATAGGTAGTGAAATTACTTCCTGGCATAGTTTATCCGTGACAGGCAAAAAATTTACCTCCCCGCGGTAAGGTATAAAAGCCAGTTGTGCATATAGGGGCACCGGATAATAGATCATATTGGGGATCTTTTTTTCATCCAAATATTCAGATAAAGCATCCCGTCGCCCATCGGCGATTTTAAGCGTGTATTGATGATAGACATGGGTGGAATAAGCCATCTCTACCGGCGTCAGTACGGCAGGGATATCTTCAAAGGCCTGAGTATAAGCAAGGGCTACTTTTTGCCGGGCCTGACAATAAGCATCCAGATATTTTAATTTGATGTTGAGTACAGCCGCCTGTATTGAATCCAGTCTGGAATTGACCCCGATGAGGTCATGATAATATCGTTTCTTCTGGCCATGATTGGCAATCATTCTTATTTTATCCGCCAGATCAGGGTCCTGGCACATCAGGGCACCACCATCTCCAAAACATCCCAGGTTTTTAGATGGAAAAAAAGAGGTGCAACCGATATGACCGAGGGTCCCTGATTTATAATGACCGCCATTGGGATGAATATAATCTGCACCAATAGCTTGAGCGTTGTCTTCGATCACAAATATTTTGTACTGATCTGCCAGTTCCATAATTTTCTTCATATCCGACATTTGTCCATACAAATGAACCGGGACAATAGCTTTGGTTTTAGCAGTAATGGCGGCTTCGATCAATTCCGGGGTACTTAAAAAACTCTCATAATTTACGTCGATCATCACCGGTTTGAGTTGCAGCAATGCTATGACTTCCGCAGTAGCAACATAGGTAAATGCCGGCACAATAATTTCATCCCCGGGTTGGCATCCGATAGCCATCAGCGCTATCTGCAGGGCATCCGTGCCATTAGCGCAAGGAATGACATAGGGGATGTCCAGATAACTTTGCAATGCCAGCTCAAAGGCATGTACCTCCGGTCCGTTGATAAACTGGCCGTGGTCCAACACATTGAATATCGCGGCATCAACCTCCGGTTTGATTCTGAGGTATTGGGATTTAAGGTCAACCATTTGCATAAAACAAAGGATTAAATTGTGGTGACCGTTTTACGGCCTATACTTTCATAATAAAAACCGGCTGGCAGGTCATTGAGTTCGTATAAATTCCTGCCATCAAATATAACCGGTGTCCTCATCAGCGATTTGATTTGTTCAAAATCAGGCGCCCGGAATAAACTCCATTCTGTGGCAATCAATAAAGCATCGGCTTGTTCCAGGACTTGATATTCATTCTGCCCATATTCCACCCGATTGCCAAAAACTGTTCTGACCTGTTCCATGGCTTCAGGATCAAATACCCTGACCCGGGCACCCTGGGCCAGCAGAGCCTCTATAATATTGAGGGCCGGGGCTTCCCGAATATCATCGGTATTGGGTTTGAAAGACAATCCCCAGATGGCAATCTTTTTATCTTGTATTTGATGCTGAAAATATTGATTTAGTTTTTGGACGAGAACGTGTTTTTGTTCTTCATTGACCCCGATTACAGCATTTAATATTTTTAAGTCATATCCATAAATTTTGGCGGTATGAATCAACGCTCTGACGTCTTTAGGAAAACAACTTCCACCATAACCAATGCCGGGAAATAAAAACCGTTTACCTATCCTGTTGTCACTGCCCATGCCTTTACGCACCATATCCACATCCGCTCCTGTCCTTTCGCACAGATTAGCCATTTCATTCATAAAACTGATGCGGGCAGCCAGATAGGAATTGGAGGCATATTTGGTCATTTCGGCTGAGCGCTCATCCATGACGAGAATCGGATTGCCCTGCCGCACAAACGGTTCATACAAATGTTTCATTTTATGAATGGCTTTTTCACTCCGGCTACCAATGACGACCCGGTCCGGTTTCATAAAATCTTCGACCGCTACCCCTTCTCTCAAAAATTCAGGATTGGATACTACATCAAATAAAGAGCTATCAAGATTTTTAGCAAGTACCCTGGACACTGCATCGGCAGATCCAACCGGTACTGTACTTTTATTTACAACGATGGTGTATTTTTTAATCAGATGGCTTAATTGTTCCGCTGCATTCAATATAAAACTTAAATCCGCCGAACCATCTGCTTCGGGTGGCGTGGGTAAAGCTAAAAACAAAATTTCCGAATGTTCAACAGCAGAATGAAGATCCGTCGTAAATGTTATGCGCTGTTTTTGAGTATTCCGTTCGAATAAATTTTCCAATCCAGGTTCATAGATCGTAATCTTTCCGGAGCGGAGTTTCTCGACTTTATTTTTATCGATGTCGACGCAGATGACCTGATGACCCATTTCAGCAAAACAAGTACCTGTGACAAGTCCTACGTAGCCGGTACCGATGACGGAGAGGTTCATTATTGTGGAATTGTTGAATTGTTGAATTGTTGAATTGTCATGACTCTGGTATTTCTAGGGCTTGAGTTTTTTGGGGTAGACATTCATAAGGGTGGAATTGTTGAATTGTGGAATTGTGGAATTGTGGAATTGTCTTGCGTCCGGTAATTCTAGGATTTGAGTTTTTTGTGGTAAGCATTGATTTTATTTGATAGTTCTAAAATTTTAAGTCTTTGTTGAATAAATTCTTCATTGGAAATAAAACCTAATTTTTCTGCAATAATTAAAAAATTCAATACTTCCGTGAATGAACTAAAAGCAATCTGAAAAAAGTTTGCTTTATCCTTTGTTGATAGTCGTCCAGAACCTTCGGCTATATTGGCACTGACTGAATTCGCTGCTCTTTTAATCTGATTACTGATTCCATATTTTTCACTCTGATAATCTCCAGATTTCAAGTTTCTCAAACGGAAATTGATAATTGTTCTTTAGCGTTTCTTCCACAGTTCAACAATTCAACAATTCGACCTCTGCCCCGCCTCGGGTCACGGCTTCGCCCCCGATATGTCGCAGTGGACTATCGCATTCTTATACTTAAAGCCAGCCGGATCAGGGACTTAATATCACTGAAGGCTGCGCAGATGGGCCGGATCTACCTGGATCCTTAAGCCAAAACCAATATGGTCCAACTCGATCAACAATTCGTTTTTGCCGAGCGATTTTATCAATTTTCCTTTCAACCCCGTCAGATTACCCATGACTACTTCAACAGGCTCCCCTGGGGAATATGGGCGATTCTCCAAAGCAATATTGTTACTCTCCCCGGTGACCCGCTGTAACCAATCTATTTCGGCATCGGGGATAGAGATCAGATCTTTGTTGAAGCGGACAAAGCCTTCGATATTGGGCTTTTCGAGTACCTGGACATAACTCTGTTTTTTAATATGGACAAAAATATACCGGTATATCAGGGGGATCATCGATGTCCTTTTTTTCCGGGCATATACCCGGATCACTTTTTGGAGGGGTACATAACACTGAATTCCCGCAGCTACCAGGGATTGGCATACCATCTTTTCCGCTTTAACTTTAGTCAATACCGCAAACCATTTACCCGTGGTCGGTGAGAGGTCATTTTGGTAAGCGGTTTGAGTCATAATTAACTTCGGAGATTAATGGGTGTTGGTTTTGAGTGCTGCCCAGGCAGGCGAAGACCAGATCAAAAAAGGGATTGGGTCAAAAGAAGACCATCCTTCTTTCAATTCTTTTTCATCTTCATAAATGACGTATCGGATTTTGCGCTTGATCAGTTTTTCCGCTTTTTCTACCAATTGGCTGAGGTAGCCCTTGTCCAACTGACCTACCAGGATAAGGTCAATGACCCCACTATCCCGGCCTTGGGCAAAACCACCAGTGAGGAAAGCCTGGTCCAGGTGACCCAGCCTTTCCAATACCTGATCGAGGATTTGGTCAAGGCCAATATATTTTAAAAGGATACTGTGTATTTCTTTAAAAAGCGGGTATTTGACGTTGGCTTTAAAGTATTTTTTGTTGCCTTCCTGGTAGGAATCCAGCATACCGGCATCTTCCATTTTGTTGAGTTCCAGGCGTATAGCATTGCTTGATTCTCCAAATTCGGATTCGAGGCCGCGCAAATAAGAAACGGTGTTGCTGTTGAGAAAAAACTTCAACAATAACTTAATGCGGGTTTTGGATGAAATTAAGTCCTCAATCAAGATTGAGTAGTTTTATTACTCAAATATAATGGATTTGGCTAGGAGTTTATTGCATCTACAATAATTTTTTTGCCCAATAACAAAACTGAAGCGAGAAATCCACCGATAATCAGACCAATTAATATTTGGCGTATCCTATTTGGACCTTCCGGATAAAGGGGAGAAAATGGCCTATCAATTTCTCTGATAAAAGGAGTACTGTTTTTAAGTGCATAATCTGCCATTTCCAGATTTTTGAGAGCTTCTCCATAAGCCATAGCATACATTGTTGATTGTTTGGATTTAATCGACTTTCTGGTCCTGTCAGTAGGCGCCCAAAGACCATTTTCCGTCTCTTCCATATTGCTAACTGCATATTCACTGGAAGACCATTGCCTATAAATCGAATCCGATTTTGCCTTGACCAAATCAAAAGTTTGTTTTTGTTTATCGCTGGACTGCTGAATGTAAAAATTAGCTAAATGATAAAATATACTTTGTGTCAAAGCCAGTGACAGTGCTTCATTTTCCGTAGAGGACTTCAAAGAGAAGATTGTACTCTCTGTGTTGTAATTACAGGCAACCAACCCGGGTTTAATACCACCTACCGTATATCCATAAATACCTTTAAGGGCTGCATTCTCTTCTAAACTAAATGAAGGGAAAGAATCTGATTTGAATCTGAAGTCTTTAAAGGGTGGATTGTTTTTTGCCCATTTTTCATTCAGCTTATATACCAGCAATATATGATTGGCCAGGTAATCTTCAACACCGGAGACCGTAGCTTTGTCAAATAATGCCTGACTGACTATGCGCATAGACCTGGACAATTCCACAATTTTATCCAATGATACTTTACTTGATGAAGATCCAGACAATCCGATTTGGCCTAAAAGACCACCAATAGGATTGATATTCCCGTCTCCTTCGTTGAGAGCAAAGGTGAGTACTGCGCTGTATTTAGGATGTATTCTATAAGCCTTATAGAAAAAAAAACCACCAAATAAAAGAGCCAAAATTAGTATCAACAGTTTGCCTCTCCATAAGACCAAAAAATATTCTCTAGCCTTAAAAATCACCTCTTTTAAAGTGAGGTCCTGATTTTGGAAGGATACGGGGTTGTGAGGGTCGTTCATGATATTAATTGGCATCGTAGTTTAAAATCGGCGCCAACCATTTTTCGGTGATACGAATATCCTGGTTTTTTCGGATAGAATAATCTTCTACCTGATCTTTACCTATATTACCCAGCCCAAAATACTTGGATTCCGGATGACTGAAATACCATCCACTGACAGATGAGGCTGGATACATGGCCATACTTTCCGTCAATTTCATCTGGATATGTTGATCCGCTTGAAGTAAATCAAACAGGGTACGTTTCTCCAGGTGATCCGGACATGCTGGATATCCCGGTGCAGGGCGAATACCCTGGTATTGTTCCGAAATCATTTCTTCATTCGTCAAACTTTCATCCACATAAGCCCACCATTCGGTGCGCATTTTATGGTGCAGACACTCCGTAAATGCCTCTGCCATGCGGTCTGCCAGTGATTTAAGCATGATGGCATGATAATCATCGTTGGCTTCTTCCAGTTTTTTCGCCCGTTCTTCAATTCCAATACCGGTAGTGACTGCAAATGCACCCAGATAATCTGTTTTGCCGGTAGATTTGGGGGCGACAAAATCAGACAGGCACATATACGGCAATCCGGCTGATTTTTCCCTTTGTTGACGAAGGTGGTGCAGGGTGGTGATCAATTGGTCATCCTCACCGTACAATTCAATATCGTCATCGCCTACACTATTGGCTTTAAATAAACCTACCACAGCCTCTGCCTCAATCCATTTTTCATCGATGATCCTTCGCAAAAGACTCTGGGCATCGAGGAATAATTTTTTTGCTTCTACCCCTACTACCGCATCCTGAAAGATGGCCGGATATTTTCCTGTCAGTTGCCAGGAGGAAAAAAACGGAGTCCAATCGATGTATTCGCTGATTTCTTCCAGCGAATAATTTTTTAATACTTTATTCCCTAACCATTTAGGAACAGGTGGATTATAGGTTTGCCAATCAATCGCAAATTTTTGTTCTCTTGCTTTTTTAATGGACACATAGGCTTTATTGTTTTCCCGCTCCAGCCTGGCCTTGCGCACTTGTACATATTCCGCTTTTGTTTTTTGGACAAAAATTTCTCTGCTTACCTGGTCTTTACTTAAAAGCGAGCTGACTACTGCAACACTGCGCGAAGCATCCAGCACATGCACTACCGGAGCCCGGTCATACTGGGGTTCTATCTTAATGGCGGTATGTAGTTTGGAAGTGGTTGCACCACCAATCAACAAGGGGAAGTTTAATCCTCTGCGCTGCATTTCTTTAGCCACATCTACCATTTCATCCAAAGACGGTGTGATCAAACCGCTGAGACCGATGATGTCGACTTTTTCTCTGATAGCTGTCTCCAGAATTTTATCGACGGGTACCATCACGCCTAAATCCATGATCTCATAATTATTACAACTCAAGACTACACCCACTATATTTTTACCTATATCATGTACATCTCCTTTGACTGTTGCCATCAGGATTTTGCCCTTAGTACTGGAATCACCGATTTGTTTTTGAGCTTCAATGAAAGGCGTTAGGTAAGCGACTGCTTTTTTCATCACCCTTGCACTTTTTACAACCTGAGGCAAAAACATTTTACCTGAACCAAACAAATCACCGACGACGCTCATGCCATCCATCAATGGGCCTTCGATGACAGAAAGTGCTTTTTCAAATTGTAGTCTCACCTCTTCTATATCCTGCTCGATGAATTCATCAATACCTTTTACCAATGAATGTTCCAGTCTTTTTCTAACCGGTTCATTTCTCCAGGCATCGTCTTTAATTAAAACTTTTCCTCCACCTTTGATGCGTTCAGCATAAGAAGTCAGGGCTTCAGTAGCCTTATCATTACGATTAAATATTACATCTTCTACCAGGATCAATAAGTCTTTGGGTATTTCTTCATAGACTTCAACCATTCCTGCATTCACTATACCCATATCCATACCTGCCTGAACGGCGTGATATAAAAAAGCAGAATGCATGGCTTCCCGCACCCGGTCATTGCCCCGGAAAGAAAATGAAAGATTACTCACCCCACCGCTGATCTTGACCCCGGGACAGCGTTTTTTTATCTGCCGGGTAGCCTCTATATAATTGATGGCATAATCATTGTGTTCTTCTATACCGGTAGCGATAGCGAAAATATTGGGATCGAAAATGATGTCCTGGGGTTTAAACCCTACCTGTTGGGTCAATATATCATAGGCCCGTTTACAAATGGACACTTTTCGTTCAATCGTATCCGCCTGGCCTTGTTCATCGAAAGCCATGACCACAGCTGCCGCCCCGTACCGATGTACCAATCTGGCTTGCCGTATAAATTCCGCTTCACCTTCTTTCATCGAAATCGAATTGACGATGCTTTTGCCTTGCAGGCATTTGAGGCCTGCTTCGATGACTTTCCATTTGGATGAATCCACCATGATGGGCAGTTTTGCAATTTCAGGTTCTGCGGATAACAACAGTAAAAACTTTTCCATAGCCGCCTCGGAGTCCAGGAGACCTTCATCCATGTTGACATCAATGACCTGGGCACCCCCTTCAACCTGTTGCTGAGCTACTTTTAAAGCCTCCGCATATTTATTTTCTTTTATAAGCTTGGCGAAAGCTTTGGAGCCGGTTACATTGGTCCTTTCTCCGATATTGACAAAATTGATACTTGGATAAATCACTAAGGGTTCAAGACCTGATAATTCAGTATAAGGAGTGATTTGAGGTATTGCCCTGGGTTTTACGCCTTTTACACCTTCTACTAATGCTCGTATATGTTCTGGTGTAGTACCGCAACATCCTCCTACAATATTGACAAAACCACTGGACGCAAATTCTTTAATATATTGTTGCATTTCTTCAGGACCCTGATCATAACCTCCCAATTCATTGGGTAACCCGGCGTTGGGATAAGCGCTGATATAACAATCGGCTACCTTGGATAAGGCAGCCAGGTGTGGCCGCAGTTCTTTTGCGCCCAGTGCACAATTGAGACCGACACTTAATAAATTGACGTGGTTTACCGAAATCCAAAAAGCCTCCGCAGTTTGACCGGAAAGCGTACGTCCACTGGCATCGGTAATAGTGCCGGAAACCATGATCGGAAGCTGGCTGCCCGTATCGTCCATATACTTTTGCACGGCAAACAAAGCAGCTTTGCAGTTGAGGGTATCAAATACGGTTTCGATGAGCAAAACGTCTACACCTCCATCCACCAAACCCCTTATTTGTTCATAATATATAATAACCAGCTCATCAAAATGGATGGCCCTGTAACCCGGATTGTTGACATCCGGAGACAATGAAGCCGTCTTATTGGTCGGCCCGATAGCACCGGCCACAAAACAAGGTCGGTCGCGGTGTGTCGCCAAATAAGTCTTTACAGCATTGCGGGCAAGTTGGGCAGAGGAATAATTGAGTTCATAAGCAAGTGATTCCATATGATAATCCGCCTGGGAAACCGCATTGGCATTGAAGGTATTGGTCTCGATGATATCTGCACCGGCTTCCAGATATTCTTCATGGATGGCTTGTATAATCTGGGGTTGTGTCAAACTCAACAATTCGCTGTTGCCTTTAACGTCATGTGGATGGTCTTTGAAGCGGGTTCCCCGGTAATCCAGTTCATTCAACCTATACCGTTGAATCATGGTACCCATAGCGCCGTCCAGCACCAGGATACGTTGTTTAATCAGTTGATGTATCGATTCACTCATTTTTAAGGAGTGCAAAGGTAAGCACTTGATAGCTATAAATCTATTGAAACGATTCTGTATACATTTTATCAATTTCCTTCTGATAATGATTCATCAAGGCATTTCGAATGGGTTTAAAACTAACTGTCAGTTCACCCAGGTCGACGGACCAATCGGTTTCACAAAGGACAAAATTTCTAACCCGTTCCAAATTGGATAACGAATCATTGAGCCCATCAATTTCTGTTTGTATTTTATTCCTGACTTTAATATTGTGGACCATATAGGTAGGAGATGTCCAATGTATTTTTTCACTTTCACACCAACTTTGCAAGACCTCAAAATCCGGAACCATTAAAGCAGTGATAAAAGGGCGTTGAAACCCAATGATTAAACAACGTAAAATAAATGGAGAAGAACAATAATGCAGTTGCAGGGGCTGTGGTGCTATATATACTCCGGCGGAGGTTTTAAATATATCCTTCTTCCGATCGGTAATTTTTAAATAGTGTTGGTGAACAAATTTACCGATATCACCTGTCCGCAACCAACCATTGGTGTCCAATACTTCCGAAGTAAGATCAGGCCGTTTAAAATAGCCTTGCATGATATTGGGACCCTTCACTAAAATTTCACCTTCCCCTTGTTCATCCGGTTGGTCAACTTTTATTTCCAGGCCCGGAACCGGCCTGCCAACTGTTCCAAAAATATTCAATCCGGGTTCAAACCGGTTAATAGAAATCAATGGAGCCGCTTCCGTCATGCCATATGCCTCCACGATTTGAACATTGGCCGCTGCAAAAAGTTGACTGATGCGGGATTGAAGCGAGGCTGCCCCGACCACCATATATTTTAATTTACCTCCCAGCAGTTTTTTCCAATGGTTAAGGACCAGCCATCTCGCCAGGATTAATTTAAATTGATAGAGGGGTTTAAATTCGGTATCAAAAGGTACAAACTGTTCCCCGACCCGTATGGCCCAATTGATCCAATATCGTTGTAAACGATTTCGTTTAAACTTTTGTATTTCTACATAATTAATCATTTTTTCAAGGACTCGCGGAACGCTGGTACAGAAATAGGGTTGCACCTCTTTAAAGTCAGCCACAAAACGATCGGCGGATTGACTAAAATATACCGACACCCCGCAGGCCATATACGCATAACAAGTCACTCGTTCGAAAATATGACTGAAGGGTAAGAAGCTGATCACTTTGTGTTGTGGTTCCAGGGGCAGGAGATAAAGAATGGTTTTGATATTAAATACCACATTGGCATGACTGAGCATTATCCCCTTAGGCAAACCGGTGCTGCCTGAAGTATATAAAATGGTCAATAAATCCTGATCGGATATGGAAGATTTTATTTGTTGCAGTTTTTCCAGTTCGAAGGAAGATATTTCCTGGCCATCCATCGGTTGAAAATATCCGGGTTGATTATGCTGCAAATGAAAAACACGGGTTTGTTCAGCATCCAAACCGGCAGCTTGTTTTAATTTATCTGCAAAAAATGAATTAAAACAGATACATAGCTTTGCTGCTGTTTCGGTGAGTATGCGTTGTAGTTCGTGATCCCGTGCAGATGGGTGCAAAGGAACGACAACCAACCCAATCTGTTGACAGGCAAAATCGATAATCATCCAGTCCGGGTGACCGGATAAGGGAACTATTATTATTTTATCTCCTTTGATAAAACCTTCATTCAACAGCCATGTACTTAATGCATTGACTTTTTTTTGAAATTCTTCAATGCCGGTAGCCCGCCATTTGTTTTCGACCAATACATTTAGAAACCGGTTGTTAGGGTATTTTTTTTGTTGATATTCAATGAGATCAAAAATCCGGTTAAAATCGAACACCACCTTTCTGGTCTCTTTCATATCTTGATCGGTTCTGGATGGATGTAAAGGATATCATACAACAATTCAAAAAACAGTTTATAATCGGTCAGGTTATTGTGCCGGGCCCCCTTTACCGGGTGCAGGATGATTTTGCCGGGGTACAGGTTTTTTAGTTTGACGCTTTGTTCAAAACTAATTAACCGGTCATGGGTACCATGTATAATGTGCACAGGACAGGTGACTGACTTTAGATATTGATCCGTCCGGATATCGTAACGCAGCAACCAGGATAAGGGAATAAAAAACAAATAACGATGAATGATATAATAGAAGCTATAATAAGGTGAATCCAGGATTAATAAACGCGGGTGATTCCATGCTGCAATGCGGGCTGCAACCCCACTTCCCCAAGACCGCCCGTACAATACAATATTGGATTCTTCATAACTTTCTGTCAACCATTTATAGAGGAATTGGGCATCGGTAAAGATTTTTTCCTGCGTTCGTTTGCCCCTGCTTTTACCAAAACCCCTGTAATCCATAATAATAAAATCATACCCATTGCTTAAAAAATCTTTGGCAAATTTGCTCCAACCCTTGATGCTGCGCGAATTGCCCTTCAGATAATAAACCACCCCCCGGGCATTGGGTACTTTAAAATACAAAGCGTTGATATAACCGCCGTCTTCCATCTCAAAATCAAGTTCTTCAAATGGAAAAGCATATTGATATTTAAATGAATCGTGAAGTATTTCCGGCCGGAAGAAAAACAAGTGTTGAAAGAAATAAAAACTGAGACATAGAAACAAATAGGCCAAGGCAATGCTTACTAAAATGGGAATAACCATCCTTATTTAATCGTAAATTGAATGGTTTAAATATAAACAGAATATAGGTCAATCCACGGATACCTGGTTTGGTTTAAAGTATTAGCATGGTTTGCGTAGAATTTTAGGCGGTGACGCCTAAAATAACGGCGCGCTGACGGAGACACCTAAAACACCCTGGATGACCTCAAAACAATTTCCGCATATTTCCAGCTTTGAAGAATATCTTTTTCAATAGCAGTAAGTGATTTTTGATCGTTGATATTCTGGTAGGCTGTTTTTAATCCATGTTGTGCCCAGCCGTTTTTAGGTAACCACATGAGGTCTTCCGAATACGTTTTTATTGCTTCTTCATTTTTACCGGCTTCAATCAATACCGCTCCGAGATGATGACGCACAGAAAAAAACCAATCCGGGGGTTCATTATAAGCCAGTTGGTCTTCCAGGGCCACTGCTTCCCTCAGTAATTGAATACTTTGATCAAAGGAAGATTCCACGGCGAGGATTTCAGCCTGCAAAACTTTGGCAGCAATCGAAACGATATCGGCAATGGAATTGATGGCCCAGATGGTCAGTTCCTTTAATGTGGTATCCCGTTTAATACTATCCAGGCGGGTCAGCGCCTCTCTGGCAGCAGGAATGTTTTTCTGATTGAGATAAGCCATACCCGTGGCATAATGGCGGATAGCTTGTACATAAGGCAAGTCGATCGCCGGTTCGGGTCGGGAGAGGATTGAATCCCAATCACCAAATTTTACCAGCACAAAATAAGGGATGAGGTAATAATGCTGCAATGTAGCCCATGCAGGGTCTTTCATCAAATCCCGGTCTATGTGTTCGCTCATTTTTTCGGATGCCGTCAATGCCCAGGATTTTTTACCTTCCAACGTTGCTGTAGCGGCCAGAAAGTGATAGTTATGCGGATAATAAGCCAGTGGATATACTCCCTGAGCGTGACACGAACTTACATATTGACTATCTATTTTAACGGCATTGATATTGGCGATAGAGCCTTCATGATAATCGCCTGTCCGGATGTAAATATGCGAGGACATATGGATCAGGTGGCCTGCCCCCGGTACCATACCCTCGTCAAATTTACGGGCGCTAACCAGGCCGCTTTCGGGATGAAAAGAAGCTTCTACTGCATGGATATAAAAATGATGCAGACCAGGGTGTTCGGGATATTGTTTTAGGAGGCGTTCGACGATGGAAACGATTTCTGGTGTCCAGGGTTTGGGCTGCCCTTGTTTGTCCCATAGATCCCAGGGATGCAGATCCATAACCGACTCGGCATACAGTGCTGCAATTTCAGGGTCCTCGGGATAAAGTTGGTGCAATTTTTTCATTCCTGCAGAATACGCACTGTCCAGGGGAGACCTGTTTTCAACGGGATCCTTTACATACCGGGTTGACAAGGTCATAATCAATTGTTTTTCCTTTTCTGTACATTGACCAGACCATTTTATAGCTTTTTGTATCGCGTTAAATGCTCTTTCATAATTATCGGGTTCCATCCCGGCATTATAATTGGGTCCCAATACGTAAGCAAATCCCCAGTGGCACATGGCACAGGAGGAATCCAGGCGGCTGGCATAATCGAAAGACCTGGCTGCTTCCGCATGATTAAAGGCATAGGATAATTTCAGTCCCTGATCAAAATACTGCTGAATAAGGGGATTATTGGTGGTGATGGCATAATGTAAATTTCCCAAACCCTCAAAAATCGGGGCGACCTGTTCGGTTTTATACCATAAGGCGTCGGAAGTCTGGGCACCACAAACGGTGACAGGAGTCGATGATTTGTTAACCTCTGTTTTTTCTTTTTGATTCTTGCAATGCATATTTCCTATAACCAAGAAGAGGAAGAAGATGAGTCTTAACATAAGATGGTGTTTAGTATCCCTTATAAAAATAATGAATTTTCCAAACCGGTTCCCATCCCGGACTAAAATTTTTTTTCTAGTAATTGGCCCATAATTTTTCGATGGAGGCCGTCTTTTATAAGGTCAACATTAAAATTGACTAATAAACCAAGTTTTATTCCCTTAAGTTTTAAATACGTTATTACTCTTTTATGATGTACTTTCTCCAGGTATTCAACCGATTTTAATTCGACCAGGAATTTATTTTCAAGAATCAGATCTGCTCTAAATCCTAAATCCATATCTATACCCCGGTAGTAGACTTTGATACCCTCCTGCCTGGTAAATGAAATATTTCTTTGTGTTAATTCATAGGCAAATGCTGATTCATAAACACTTTCCAATAATCCCGGTCCAAGTTCACGATGTATGATAAAACAAATATCTACGGAAATGGAAGCTAGTTCGTTCTCTGTCATAAGTGTTTATTTTTTAGATGATTTCGTTTTTGTTGTGCTCGCCGCGCTTTCTTGGTGGGAGTCCCTGCAATTTCTTCTCCCACAACGGCACCACGGACACCACGGTTATTTTTCAATAATATCTCTTTGTGCTCGCTGCGCTGCGCTGGCTTTGTGGGAGCCCCTCCTAATTTTCTTCTCCCACAACGGCACCCTG
>Ga0163153_10005189_pt1 | contig 15606 bp, 14 predicted proteins | sample OliLakLV19MP6IB1_FD_148629 | JGI IMG/M metagenome (GOLD analysis project Ga0163153, IMG submission 148629) | Freshwater microbial mat bacterial communities from Lake Vanda, McMurdo Dry Valleys, Antarctica - Oligotrophic Lake LV.19.MP6.IB-1 | ecosystem: Environmental > Aquatic > Freshwater >... | reverse complement strand
GAAGGAAAATAACTTTTTAATGTTAAGTTTTTTTAACCTTTTGGTATTGCAGGGGTAACCTAATAAATTGGGGTGAAATACAAAGTTCTATGGAAAAATTAGTTTTAAAGGGTAAGAAAGAAATTCGTTCGATTTTAGCGGATTCAATGCATCAAACGGTCAAGGCTCTGGGGGTGACCAAGTCGAAAAATAAAACGGATAAGTTGATTGATAAATCAGCCAAAAGAATTGCCGAATTAGTAGTTGATCAGGTGAAAAAGAATTCAAAAAAAATTAAGCGTGTAAAAGAAAAGAAGGCGAAAGCGCCTAAGGCTAAGAAAATCAAGAAAGTGAAAAAGACAAACTCTTGAATTGGAGACGGCCTAATGTAAACCAGACCTAATTGGTTGGGGCCTTCACAAGGCCCTTTTTCTTTTGCAGAAATTCAAAGAGTGAAACGTTCATTAGTAAAAGGAGCATTCCATAAAAAGTGTCCTCCACAGGAATAGTTCCTATGCGAACGCCCAGATTTTCAGCATCATTGTACCAAACCACCTGGTCTTCAATGCCCGTGCCCGTGAGTATTCCGTTCACAATGAAAAATGGGATTAGAATAAATATAAAGGCGACATAAAATTTTCCGAGATAGTCACTTTTCCAAACCCAACGGTGCAGGTTAAGAAATACAGAGGCCAGAATAAAAGTCACCGAAGGATACCACCGATCGAAGAAGATTACGGCCATAAAAAAGAGAACCCCAGCAAGGATATCCGTGATTAAATCTTGCTGCGCACGACTCATTCTCCATGTGATGAGATAATTCACCGCCTCATAGGTGAATACGCAGGCATAGGGAATGCAAATGAAAAATAGAATCTCTTCGATGGGCAGTGATAAAATATAAACCTTTGTCAGGTAACGCGGATTAAAACCCCAAACGCCCATTTGTGTGAACCACTCATCCCATAAAATAAAAAAGATAGCAGGAAGTAGAATTGCCAGCCATAGATATTTCCACTTTTTTGAAAAATTGTATTTCGGATAAAAACTAAAAACGAATGGAAACAGAATGGAGAAAAAATCGATGGCGAGATAAAGGTACTTCTGTTCCAAGCTTAATTACTTTTTACTTTCGATTTTATACTTACTACTTATATCTATTGCGTATCCTGTCTTTTCTCCTTCATCGTGAATTTTTTAGGTTCAAATTTTTTAGGAGCGTATAAAAATCCGAAAGCTTCGCAATCTTCTTTGGTGTGCCTGGCGTGATGTATGTAGTGGGCATGAATCATGCGCTGTAAATATTTGCTCCGCTTTGCCGGTCTCCATTTTATCCGCTGATGAACGATAATGTCATGAAATACGAGATAAAACAATCCATAGAAGAAAATACCGAGCGCAACGGAAAATAAATAGGGGCTTTGATAAACGGATGCTGAAATGATAAATAAGGCAATGGATGGGATGCTGAACACCACCGCGAACAGATCATTTTTTTCAACGGCATGATCGTGCACGGTGTGGTGCGATTTATGCCAGGTCCATAAAATCCCGTGCATGATGTATTTGTGTGAGAACCATGCTACAAACTCCCAAAACAGAAAGGTTCCTACCGTAATGAATGCACAAATTAAAATCACCTTCCAGCCCATACCCATTAATTCTTGTCTCTTTTAAAATACGCCTCTAATACCTTATAGCGGTGTTCAAAAATACGATTTACTTCACGGCCAACAAAAAGCAAATGGGCTAGCCGGCCAAGCGGCCCCAAAGGTATTGCGTAGTTTACTTCATCCGTCATTTCAACTCCTCCGGGCACTTCTTTAAAGTGGTGCTGATGATGCCAAAGAGCATAGGGCCCGAAGCGCTGTTCATCAATAAAGTGAAGAGGTTCTTTTACTTGTGTGATTTCCGTTACCCAATGCACCTTAATGCCGGGTAATATACTGACCTGGTAGCGGATAATTTGTCCGGCATATGCCTTGTCGCCTCCGGAAATATATAAAATCTTAAACCCCATGTGCTCGGGTGTTATTTTAGCTAGATTTTTAGGGGTTGAGAAAAATTCCCAGGCTTCCTGAAGCTTAATAGGCAGAAATTGCTTTCGTTGGAGATTGTAAATTTTCATGTGCCATTTAAACAATTGATTGGACGAAGAGTTTCCAGGCAGATTGGAATAATTTGTAAGTGGTCGCGGTCTATCAAAAAACAGTTTCAAATGTGATCCAAAATCCTCATTTTTAGCTATTATCCTACTACTATGAGATTTGCTATCGGATTTTTAGTGCTCTATGTTTCTATCATTGGGATTTCTTTCACCGGGTGTCAGAAAAATAACTCTATTGCGCTTAGCCCTGACTCGGTTGACTATAACATTCACATCCGCCCGATTTTATCCGACCGGTGTTTTAAATGCCACGGCCCTGATGCCAATCAGCGCAAAGCAAATCTCAGGCTCGATACCCGTGAGGGCGCGTTGGCGGCCTTGAAAGATAATCCGAATGCCCATGTCATTGTTCCGGGCGATGCCGATCAATCAGAAGTTTTTTTACGCGTATCATCATCAGATACCTCAATCCAGATGCCACCGCCCAATTCCAATTTATCGCTCACCAAAAATGAAATTGATTTAATTGAGAAGTGGATTGAACAAGGCGCGAAGTATAAACCACATTGGTCATTCATCCCCCCGGCTCAAGCAGAGCTTCCTAAAGTTGAAAAGGAAGAATGGCCATCGAATGAGATTGATCATTTTATTTTAGCCCGGATAGAAACAGCGGGTTTAAAACCCAATGAACCTGCTGACCGTGAACGCTTATTAAAAAGAGCGAGCCTGGACATTACCGGATTGCCACCATCCATAGAAATGCAAAATCGTTTTTTGGCTGATCGATCCGATACTGCTTTTGAGAAAATGGTGGATGAGTTGCTAGCCCAAGCGCAATATGGGGAACGCATGGCGGTGTATTGGATGGATGTGGCGCGTTATGCCGATTCGCACGGTTATCAGGATGACGGACTGCGAACGATGTGGCCGTGGCGTGATTGGGTGATTCATGCTTTCAATAAAAATTATCCTTATGATCAGTTTGTAACCTGGCAGTTGGCCGGTGATCAGTTGCCCAATCCCACCAAAGAGCAGTTGCTGGCAACAGGTTTTAACCGTAACCATAAAATCACACAGGAGGGAGGTATCATTGATGAAGAGTACCGGGTGGAGTATGTAACCGATCGCACCAATACCTTTGGAAAGGCTTTTCTTGCACTTACCTTTGAGTGCGCGCATTGCCACGATCACAAATATGACCCGATCTCGCAAAAAGATTATTATCGGACTTTTGCTTTCTTCAATAGGGTTCCTGAAAAGGGTTTAGTCGGAGATATTTCATTGGCTTCACTGGCCGATCCCCCGAAAATAAAAATCACCACTGAGGAAGTTCAAAATATTCTCACGTTCATCAACAAAAGAGATACGACTCCCGTGGAGGTGATGGTGATGAAAGATACTACCTGGAAGCGCCCCACGTACATACTCACCCGTGGTGCTTATGACGCCCATGGAGAAGTCGTGGACATTGGAATTCCCTCTGATATTTTACCGTATGATTCAAACGTGTATGGTGCCAACCGGCTGGGTCTTACCAAGTGGTTGTTCGATAAAAAGAATCCATTGACTGCTCGCGTTTTTGTAAATAGAATATGGCAGGAATTTTTTGGAAGAGGCCTCGTAAAAACCAGTGGCGACTTTGGCATGCAAGGCGAAATGCCTTCGCATCCTGAGTTGCTCGATTGGCTTGCTGTAGATTTCAGGGAGCATGGTTGGGACGTTAAAAGATTAATCAAGCAGATCGTGACCTCATCTACCTACAAGCAATCTTCTGCCTTGAGCAAAGAAAAATTAGCTACCGATCCCGATAATATTTTAGTAGCAAGAGGTCCACGCACACGATTAACAGCTGAAGGGGTTCGTGATCTGGCTCTTGCCAGTAGTGGATTAATGGTAAAAGAAATTGGCGGACCGAGTGTGAAAGTATATCAGCCGAAAGGTATTTGGGAATCATCCACCTCCGGGCGCGGAGTGCTTGCCCGTTATGTGCAGGATCATGGAGACAAATTATATCGCAGAGGATTGTACTCTTTTATCAAACGCACCGTGCCACCTCCAGGCATGCTCGTGTTCGATGGCAGCAACCGCGATCAGTGCGAAGTAAACCGGATGAGAACCAACACGCCACTTCAGGCCTTGGTGCTATTAAATGAACCCTTGATGCTTGAGGCGGCCAGGGTTTTTTCAGAACGCCTGATGGTGGAACGATCCACGGTAGAAGAGAAAGTGAAGAAAGCATTTCAGTCTATTGTTTGCCGTCAGCCAAAACAGGAAGAGTTAACCATGTTGCTTCAATATTTTGAGGAGGAGAAGAATGCATTCAAGCAATCGCCAGACAAGGCAAAGAAATTTGTTGCTGCAGGGGAGTATCAGCATGAAAAAATTGATGATGTGATTTCACTCGCTGCCCTGATGCAGGTGGTGCAAACTATTTATAACCTGGATGAAGCCATTACGAAAACGTAAATAGGAACGAGTTACAAATCAACGAAGTAAGAATTTTGATTTTTTTAAATAATGAAATTTGAATAGGGTATGAGCAAAGAATTTATCGATCATCGCTTTCACATTACCCGCAGACACTTTTTAGGTAAGGTGAGTTTAGGTTTGGGCTCTGTCGCATTGGGCTCGCTATTGATTCCCGACTTACTTTCAAAATCAGAAAGTCCAATACAGGGATTAGGTCTTCCTCATTTCGCACCGAAAGCAAAACGCGTGATCTATCTTTTTCAAAACGGTGCTCCTTCACAGTTGGAGAGTTTTGATTACAAGCCGATGCTCAATAAAATGATGGGTGAAGAATTACCTGCGTCTATACGAATGGGACAGCGCCTTACGGGTATGACGGCAAATCAAGCGAAGTTTCCATTGGTGGGATCGCATTTTAAATTCAATCAATATGGAAAGTCGGGAGCATGGGTGAGTGAGATGTTTCCAAACATTGCTAAAGTGACGGATGATATTTGTTTCATTAAATCGATGCATACGGAAGCGATCAATCATGATCCGGCACTTACGTTTATGCAGACCGGTGCGCAGCAAGGAAACCGCCCGAGTATGGGTGCGTGGATGAGCTATGGTTTGGGAAGTGAGAATAAAAATCTTCCTGCCTACTGCGTGTTATTATCACGTGGCCGTGGAAACGGACAAGGAGTATATTCAAAATTATGGACCAATGGATTTTTGGATAGCGTGCACCAAGGAGTGCAGTTTAGCAGTAGTGAAGAGAGAGTATTATACCTGAAAGATCCGGAAGGACGTGATCGTGCTGATCGCAGAAAAATGCTTGACAATCTTGCTCAGCTCAATGATTTGAATTATAAAGAGTTTGGTGATCCGGAAATACAAACACGCGTGCAACAGTATGAGATGGCCTATCGCATGCAGACCGCTGTTCCTGAATTGACAGATCTTACCAAAGAGCCCGACAACATCATTAAAATGTATGGAGCCGATTGTCTCGTGCCCGGAACCTACGCAGCGAATTGTTTGCTGGCGCGAAAACTTTCGGAAGCGGGTGTGCGATTTGTTCAATTATATCATCAGGGTTGGGATCAGCATGGAAACATGACCGGTGAGATGCCTTTGCAGGCGCAAGACGTAGACCGATCCACAGCAGCTCTGATTATGGATTTAAAACAACGGGGTCTTCTTGATGAAACACTTGTAATCTGGGGTGGTGAGTTTGGTCGCACAAATTATTGCCAGGGAACATTCTCGGCAGAAAATTACGGTCGTGATCATCATCCACGCGCTTACACCATCTGGATGGCAGGGGGAGGGGTGAAACCGGGTATTACCTATGGAGAGACGGATGAGTTTGGTTACAATATTGTGAAGGACCCTGTTCATGTCAATGATTTTCATGCTACGATACTTCATTTGATGGGACTTAACCATGAGCAACTTACTTACAAACATTTAGGAAGAAGATATCGACTCACCGATGTTGCTGGAAAAGTGGTGGAGGGGATTTTAGCCTAACGTATTTCATGCAAAGAATATCCCGTATTTCTGTCAACCTGATTTTCTTCATCCAGGTTCTACTATTGTTTCTTTTAATCTTTGAAGATAGAATTGAATTGCCGGCCTGGCTTCAGGTAGCAGGGCGCATGCACCCCATGGTGCTGCACGTTCCAATCGGTATACTCATTTTGCTTTTTGTATTCATGATGTTCAGAAACACGTTTCAAAAAAACCAGTTTCGAAAGGTCATGTTGCTATGTCTGGTGTTGGCTGCTTTATCAGCATCCGTTACTGCGCTGTTTGGTTTTTTTCTCTCTATTGGTGGAGACTATGGAGCTGATGCACTGCAGCAACATAAGATTAGCGGAGTTGTACTGAGTTTACTGACTTTTTTTATTCTGGTATGGTATCAAAACGTGAAGAAAAGTATGATTGTTCTTTACAGTTCTGTGGTGTTTTCTATTTTGGTTTTGTTGCTGACAGGTCACACAGGCTCCGTACTCACGCATGGCGAAAACTATGTACTGGCTCCGGTTACTAATAAGCCGGAGGAAACAATTACCGTTGAGAATGCTTCACTATATAGGTTGGCAGTTATGCCGGTATTTGAACAGAAATGTTTCTCCTGCCACAATGAGTCCAAAGCCAAGGGTAAATTAATAATGACCTCCATCGATAAATTTAAGCGAGGAGGAAAAAATGGCAAAGCATGGATAGAGGGAAACCCGGATTCCAGTAGAATGATTAACTATATTCACTTGCCACTGGAACATGATGATCATATGCCACCCGATGGAAAGACACAATTAACACCTTTTGAGATTTCACTATTGGAGGCATGGATACAATCGGGTGCTGATTTTGAAAAGAAGATGAATGATTTCGCGGAGGGTGATACGTTGAGGATGTTGGCAACTTCACAAGTAAACGCAAGAAGCAAAAATGTGGCCACTGTAGTCTATCCATTTAAAGCTGTTTCATCGGAGGTGATCAGGAAAATGAACACACCTTTCAGAACGGTCTTTCCACTGTATCAAAATAGTCCTGCGTTACATGCCGACTTTTTTGTGAAAGAGTCTTTTCAGTTACGCTCACTGGAAGAGTTAAACGAAATAAAAGATCAGCTCGTAGTTCTTAACCTTTCGAAGATGCCCGTAACCGATGCCGACTTAACCCTCATCAGTCAGTTTAAAAATCTGGAAAAAATTAATCTCAACTTCACGACTATTAAAGGCGAGGGACTGACTAAGCTGAAATCATTAACCAGTCTTGAGTCAATTTCTTTATCAGGCACTTCGGTTACCAAAGATGCTTTAACTGCTATTCTATCACTTCCTGCCTTGCGTGAAGTTTTTATTTGGAATACTCCGATCAGCGAAGCGGAGAAGGTTGAATTAGAGAAAGCATTTCCAAAAACAGAGTTTATTCACACGTTGTTTAATGATACCAGTCTTCTGGCACTAAGCATACCGATATTGGTAAATGAAGGCATCCTTAAGAAAGGAGACCTTCTTCAGCTAAAGCACACCATGCCGGGTGTAGCCATTCGATATTCATTGGATGGAAGTAAGCCAGATAGTATTTCAAGTGCCACGTATGATACGCCAATCTCGGTAAGTGAAACCGTGAAGTTAAGGGCGTTGGCCTGCAAAGACGGTTGGTATTGTAGTGATCTCTTAGAAATCACCTGCTATGTGGAAGGACATACGCCTGCGCAAGTTACTTTGTTAAAGCCGGCCGATAAACAATATCCGGGTGAAGGTGGCAGCAGTTTAACCGATGGGCGAAAAGGATTCACAGATGTGCTGAAAGAACCTTCATGGTTAGGCTTTCGCGAGAATGCATTCGAAGCAGGTTTTGATTTTGGAAGTAAACCTCCAGCGATTAATAAGATTGTATTGAGTTATGCCGACAATTTAGGTGGATATATTTTTCCTCCTACTGATGTTGAAGTGTGGGGTGGTGCCAATGCGAAAGAAATTAAATTAATCAAATCAATAAAAGTAGAACAACCCACTGCGCATCATCCTCAAAGTATGGAGGCGCTTGGAATTTCATTTGAATCATCCAGCTACTCGTATTACAAAGTTGTTGCGAAGCCAGTGAACAAACTTCCGCTATGGCACGGTGGCAAAGGACAGAAGGGTTGGTTCTTTGTGGATGAAGTGTTTTTCTATTGATATATTCCAGTAAGTCGTTCGATATTTAAAAGTTTAGTACACATCACTTTCTCTAAAGTATTTATTAAAAGAGTCCTGACATTAATAAATAAACTATATGAAGTTATCATTATCTGCGATTGTAGTGTTCGTTTTAATTTTCCCTTCGTGCTCTCCGAATGAGAAACATGATTTAGATGCATGGAAGAAAGAAATCATTGATATAGAACATGCTTTTGCTGCTATGGCAAAAGAGGAAGGTGTCCCTAAAGCCTTTCTTTCCTTTGCTGCGGATGATGTGGTTTTGCTTAGAAATAATAGCCTGATAAAAGGCAAAAATGACTTGAGGTTGAGCTATGAAAAAAGTTTGACTTCGGGAGCGGGATCACTCACATGAGCTCCTGATTTTGTAGATGTTTCTTCTTCTGGTGATCTCGGTTACACTTATGGAAAGTATGTCTATACGTCCACCGATTCAATAGGAAACGCTACCACGAACGAAGGTATATTTCATACTGTGTGGAAACGACAGCACGATGGTTCGTGGAAGTTTGTTTGGGATTAATTTCAGAATTTATTCGTCACAATATTCTTTGCCATCTTTGGGAAAAGAATTCCGTGGAACGGTAACATGAGGTACCAGTACACGCGACCCCACAAACCCAGTGGTTGAAAGGTAGCGGTTTGATGAAGCATGCTCTTGCCATTGCTTTCTTTTATTTTGAATTCCAGCCACGCTTCTCCGGGAAGTTTCATTTCCGCGTAAAGCAGTAATCGACCAGTTGCTTTATCGGCTAACAATACTCTCCAGAAGTCAAGGGCATCACCTGGCTTTAGATCAACTTCACTTCTGCGTCCTCTTCGCAGGCCTACACCACCTACCACTTTATCCAGTACTCCGCGTATGCGCCACAGCCAGTTGCCAAAATACCAGCCACGCACTCCGCCAATGCGCCACAGGTTTTCGATTACTTCGTTTTTATCTCTCTCGAAGGCAATGATCCGTTTATCAATGAGCACTCCATGTTCGGGCACCTGTCGGTTATCCAGGAAATTGTTTTGCATCGTATCCTGAGAGATCGCATCCTTCCAACTGGATATGATATCCTTCTGACTGATTTTATCGAATGCCAACCGAAGCGCTTCTTGATAATGAAGAATTTTTATCGGAACCACCTGTTGAATGCGGGTGTCGTTACAGATCACTTCGTTTTTCATGCTGGCTACGAGTGTGCGCGCCAATGAATAGGATGTGGACGTAACGAAATACAACCACAATGAAGATAGTTTAGGAGAAAGCACGGGCACGGTGATGATCAGCCGTTTTAGGTTTCTTACTTTGGCATAGCCTAACAACATTTCTTTGTAGGTGAGAATATCCGCACCACCAATATCGAATGATTGATTATACGATTCCGGCTTTAACAAGACTCCTTGCAGATATTGAATCACATTTCGTATACCGATCGGTTGACATCTTGTTTTCAACCAGCGCGGAGCAATCATCACCGGAAGTTTCTCTACCAGGTCGCGAATGATTTCAAAGGAAGCACTGCCAGAACCAATAATAATTGCGGCACGCAGTACAGTAGCAGGAACTTTTGATGTCTTCAAAATATCTTCTACATTTTTTCTTGAAAGAAGATGACTCGATAGTGCATCATCATTGACAATACCACTCAGGTAAATGATTTGTTTCGCAGTGCTGCGATTAATGAGTTCTACAAAGTTCTTCGCTGAGTCGGATTCGATTCGCGTGAAATCTTCGTGGGACGAACTCATCGAATGCACCAGGTAATAGGCTACCTCAAAATCGGTAGGAGCGGATGCCAGCGTTGATCCTTTTGAAAGATCTCCTTCCACTACTGATATCTTTGCCAGGTCTTCTTTAGAAAAATCATCCCAATCAAACCTACGCTGATCACGCACCAGGCAAATCACCTCATGACCATCGGCCAGTAATGCAGGCAGTAATCTTCGGCCAATGTAACCGGTGGAACCAGTGAGAAGTATCTTCATTTTTTTGGTTGTTAGTTTTTAGTCGTTAGTCGTTAGTCCTTAGTCCTTAGTCCTTAGTCCTTAGTCTTGAGTCCTTAGTCTTGAGTCCTTAGTCTTGAGTCGTTAGTTTGAAACAAAAGAGATTTTGGTAAGTGCAGTTCTCAAATCGATTACTCACGACTAAAGACTAAAGACTCAAGACTATTTACTCACTACTCCCCAACGCTTCTTTGTATACCTTCAATACTCTATCCCTCGCAAACTTATGATCAACGATTGGTTTAGGATAATCCTTTGTTTCCAATTCAGGTACCCACTTCTTGATGTACGCGAGTTTGGGATCAAATTTTTCTGTTTGTAAGGTAGGATTAAATACGCGGAAGTAGGGAGCCGCATCGCAGCCTGAGCTAGCTGCCCATTGCCAGCCTCCGTTGTTAGCAGCGAGATCGAAGTCCAATAATTTTTTTGCGAAGTAGGCTTCACCCCAGCGCCAGTCGATGAGCAAGTGTTTAGTAAGAAAACTCGCAACGATCATGCGCACGCGATTGTGCATGAAGCCGGTGTTGTTCAACTCACGCATGCCGGCATCAACAATAGGATAACCGGTTTTTCCTTCACACCAGGCTTTAAATTCTTTTTCATCGTGACGCCACGGAATGTGATCATAGGCGGGTTTGAAGGCATGATTTTCAACTTTAGGGAAGTGCCACAAGATCATGTGATAGAAATCACGCCAGATCAATTCATTCAGCCATACTTCATTTTTTTTCTGCGCGAGTTGAGCCAGCTTACGAATGCTCACGGTGCCGAATCGCAAATGCACGCTGAGTTTGGTTGTTCCTTCAATAGCAGGAAAATTTCTTTGCTGATCGTATTTCTCAACGATGGATTGTTTGATCATGCGTTCCGGAAACGGTAAACCTGTTGATTCAAATCCTAATTCTTTCAATGACGGAAGCGGTTCTGCTTTTATTTTTTTGAATGACCCGAAATGACTTCCTGTTGCGTAGCTCTTGAGATGTGCGGGAGTAATCAATGATTTCCACTTGCGACTATAAGGCGTAAAGATGGTGTACGGCTTGCCATCATCTTTGGTCACTTCTTCTTTTTCAAAGATCACCTGGTCTTTGAAGGTCTTGAAATCAGACCCTTTTTCAATTAGAATATTTTTGATGGCTTCATCCCGCTGACGTGCGTACGGTTCGTAATCATGATTGGTGTAAACCGCTTTTGGTTTTAGTGACTTGAAGATCGCTATCGGATCGCCATGAAACACAATCATCGAGTTTCCCAATTCTTCCAACTGCTGTTGCATCACCGTGAGAGCGTTGTGAATGAACTCAACCCTTCGATCGGCCTTCTCTTCAAGTTTATCAAGAATAGAAGTGTCGAAAATGAAGATGGGTACTACGTCTTTGTTTTCTTTTAGTGCATGATAAAGCCCCGCATTGTCTTGTAGGCGCAAATCTCTGCGGAACCAGAAGACGGTGCAATCTGGATCAATAACTGAACTATTTTTTTGAACGTAACACTTCAATTTCTTTTTCGAGTTGATCGATGGCTAATATTTTTTCTGCGTACAATTTAAGATCTCCTGATCGTTGTACGTGCATGGCCTCTTCGAGCAATTTTGCCCGTTTGGCTTCCAGTTTTTTTACTGGGTCTGATTTGAAGAATGTAAACATGACTTTATAACAACCAAACCGGCTTTTGGTTCAGAAGTCTTGAAGGCTCAAAAGCTGGAATTGGTAGGTTTGAGGATTTAGTTGTTATGCTTCAACGTGATCACCACATTTCCCGTCTTTTCTCCCGTTTCCACATAGTGAGTAGCCTCAATAATTTGCTCTAGCGGATAAGTGCGATCAATCACTGCTTTGTATTTTCCTGTCTCAATCAGCTCTTTAAAAAACAGAATGTCTTTTTGGCTATCGGTGGGGATGGGGAATTTCACTCGTTTGCTTCCGAGCAGCGGTGTTATCAACGGCAAGAAAACATTCTGCCATCCCGGACCGAGTTCGGTTGAAAAATACACGCCACCGGGCTTCAGTATTTTTTTGCATTTGAAAAAAGTACTCTTGCCAACGGCATCCAGCACAACATCAAACAGTTTTTCTGTGTTCGTAAAATCTTGTTGGGTGTAATCAATGACTTCATCGGCACCAAATGATTTTACTAAGGAAATATTTTTAGTGTTGCACACGGCTGTAATTTCCGCACCGTAATACCTGGCGAGTTGCACACTGGCCGAACCAATGGAACCCGATGCACCGTTGATGAGTATTTTTGGGTTCTTACTAAAATCTATTTTGCGGATGTAATTGATGGCCAACATTAATCCATCACACACGGCAGCCGCTTCCTCAAACGTCATATTGGTGGGCTTGATGGCGATGGAGCCTTTTTCAGGAAGACAAACGTATTCCGCATGTGTACCAAACTGATAGGTATTTAATCCAAAAACAGGATCACCTGGTTTGAATGAAGTAACATTTTTACCAAGGGCTTCAATGACTCCAGCGAACTCAGTTCCTAAAATAGTTTTCTTTGGTTTGAAGAGACCACCGACTACGCGCACAGCAAAATATTCGGCCACCCGAAATCCGGTGTCGGTTCGATTAACGGTGGTGGCATGTACTTTTACAAGCACCTCGTTGTCTTTGGGTGTTGGCTTCGGCACTTCTTTCAGTTGAAGTACTTCGGGTGGACCGTATTGGGTGTAGACGCTGGCTTTCATTTATTCTTATTCTTGAAATTAATAAATCAACACTGATGTTAGTGATATTTTTCTATTCCCAGCCAGAATATAGTATTTCTTTATCATAGGAAAGAAAAGGTGTCTGTTAAAAATATCATTAACGGATGTTTTACTGCTTAAGTTACTATTTTTCCGATTAGTTCACTTTCCAATCAAAGTACCCAGAACAGAAAACTCAATCGATAAAGGAAATGCTCACACTTTTCAATCTTCTGTGGGTTCATAAATATAGAATCTCTTCTTAAATGACAAAAAGGAAATGAGCAGGAAGACAGCGACCGCTATCCAGATCATTTTACTTAAAACCAGCATAAAGAAAATCATGAACAACCAAAACAAATAAGTAACAAACTTATCCGGGTCGCGATGGGGTTTAAACAAGTAACTGTGAATGGTAATAAGGAACGCACTTGAAAATGCAGGCAATAACAACAGTTGAATGATGGAAAGTCCTTTGCCTATGCTGCCGGTGAGTAGCAGCAGCTCGGGTATCATAAGCAATGCATAAAGGAAAAAGTAAGTCGTAAAGGTTGCGGCTCTGGAGATGGGTAGGCTTCTTGTCCAGCTCAGTGATTGATCTTCAAATACTTTTAGTTTGTTAATCAGATACGTATGCGAGAGCAAGGCAAACAACCACGTGATACCAATGATTCTGAAATCATCTCCTGCTTCCAGCGTTTCTTTGATGATGTAGATCAACGTCAGTGAGAATAATTTGCTGAGCATAACGGCTGATTTTTCCTCTTTGAAAAGATAACCGGCATAGATGCCGAGCTGTGTTCGCTGATACGGTAATGTAAGCGTTGGCAAGGTGATGCGAGCTGCGATGTGTTTCTTGCGTAAGGTATAGTTGAGTGCCCATGCATTCATCAACCACAAAGCGAATTGAAAAAGGAACACGATGGCAAGACTGATATAAAACTGATGTTGAATGCCAAGGGCATAGATCGCGATCGTGTAAACAAACACGGGAATAAAGGTGAGAAAACTGATCAGGAAAAAACAGAAGAAGCTTTGTGATGATGGCATCACAGCAAGGTGATGAAGAAACAGATACGAATCTTCACCCGAAGTTTTGAGCAGGAAGTGAAGTGATTTGAGTTGGTAGAATAACCAGATCGTGAGTACAATCAATAAAAATATTCCAGAAGTCAGCATACCATAAATTAATGACTGATGATAGAAGACAATCTGGGTAGATTCTACAATGCCAAACATTAGAAAGAAAACGAAGAACAATAGTCCTGCGTGATTCTTATAGAAGGGCATCACCAGCGCCTTGACCATCAGATGAAGAATGGCTTTCATGATGTAACAAATTGTGCTATGTTATTTTCCACGACAATTTTTCCATCGGGTTTAAACTGATCTTCCCGAAAGGGTTGATGAGAGCTGAGCAGAAAGGAAGTGCCTCGTGCCTGGCGTTCTTTGATGAGTGAAAACAATAGCGGAAGGAAAATATCCTCGAGCGTGATCAGTGGTTCATCCAGCAGAATGAGTTTGGTGTTGCCTATGAACGTGAGCAGCAATGAAAGTTTTTTATTCATCCCGCTGGAGTAAGTGCCTACGCTGTAATCCAGGAAACCGCGCACACCAAAATAATCTACCAGCGCCTGCATACTTTCTTCCTTTTCGTTGCGCGTGTTCTGCACAAAGCGAATAAGATCCCACCCGGTGACGAAGCCCGGAAATACAGGCTCTGCTTCCGCAAAGGAAACCTGCTGCCGATAGGCCATTGGATTTTTAACTAAGTCCGTATTGTTCAATTGTACAACGCCTTCAAACGGGTTGATGCCGGCCAGGATTTTCATCAGGGTAGTTTTGCCCGAGCCGTTATTCCCTTTGATCCAATAGGCCCCATAGGGAATGGTGAGTTGTGGAATCTCAAGAATGAGGCGCGATCCGTAAGCCTTTTTGATATCGGTGAGTTGGAGCATGATGTAATTACTTGGAGGTGCTTACGTAAACTTTGGTGTTAAGTTAATAGAAAGTCGTGGCCCATGGAAGATAGGAGGGGCTTCGAAAAATGGATTTAGGGAAGATAAGATTTTCCTCCACTCAAGATAAGATATTCAATACAGCAAAAAAGCCGGTGATGTGTGGATTGGGAGGTTAAGTCTTTCAAGTAAAAAGTAGTAGTAACGAGGATGGAACCGGGATAAGGTTTATATTTAAGATGACACTATTGTACGCTACCTCAAAGATGTAACTGGAGCGCTTGCCGGGGAAGCAACAATCTTACTAATTCGATCAAATAAGCATCAGTTTTCCCTATATGAAATCATTGTTAAAAATTGTATTCCTACTATTCTGTTTTATCAAAATAGGTCAGGCACAAGAAAAAGCAACCTTATTGAGCCCGGGCATGTTTGGCACCCATCAGCAAATACCTTTGGCTGAACTCGATGGCTGGTTATTTCATTCTGGAACCAATCAAGAATGGGCTGATGTGGATTTTGACGCTAGTGCCTGGGAAGGACTTAAGCCGGTGCAACTATCTGTAGAGATAGCTGATGAAAATGGCCGGGTGGAAGGCTGGTTCAGACTGAAACTAAAGTTGGATAGTTCATTTGAAAACATTCCACTTGGCATAAGCCGAAAACTGTGGGCGGCATCTGACATTTATTTAGATGGTGTATTAG
>Ga0163153_10005188_pt1 | contig 15612 bp, 1 predicted proteins | sample OliLakLV19MP6IB1_FD_148629 | JGI IMG/M metagenome (GOLD analysis project Ga0163153, IMG submission 148629) | Freshwater microbial mat bacterial communities from Lake Vanda, McMurdo Dry Valleys, Antarctica - Oligotrophic Lake LV.19.MP6.IB-1 | ecosystem: Environmental > Aquatic > Freshwater > Lake... | reverse complement strand
CCCCCACCACCTCCACCTCCACCTCCGCTCGGCGGTGTAACAGGTACCGAATCAGCAGTGGCTGTAAAAGATTGATTGGCAGTTGATGAATCAGAACCAAATTGTACATTGATATGAAAATAATAGTTGCCTGCAGAAGCAACAGTCGAGTTAAGTGTAGTATCGAAGTTTTCTCCAGATTGTATGAGCTTGGCGGCAGAAGAACTAAATACATCATTACCACCTCCACAAAGATTTAAAGCTGAATCGGTAACACACCATGTATATTGATATTCATACGCTATGGAGCCTTCGTTTGTGATACGTACCGCTGTAGCAATACTTGGTATAGTCAAATCGCTAAAGCTTTGAATAAGTACTTGAGCTGGTGCTCCTGGAGTAGCACTTACTTCGCTTGATGATGATCCTTGACCAATTATATTTTTTGCACGAACGCGGAAGTCGTATGAATTATCATTAGACAAACTGGTGACTGTTGCCGATGGAATCGTTCCTACGCCATCAGCAAATACTGCCCACGTACTGCCACTGGTGAGTTTGTATTCAACAACATAATCAGTAATTGCAGATCCACCATTTGATCCCGGTGCTGCCCATGACAAACTAATGCTTCTATCACCAACTGTAGCAGCGAGACTTGTTGGTGCGCCGGGAACAGAGGCGGCCACTATTGAATTACTTGCACCAGATGATGTACTAGTGCCAACTGCATTTGTTGCCGTGACTGTAAATGTGTATGTCGTTCCACTGACGAGTCCACTGATTGAAGCGAAGGTTGAAGTCGTGGTTGTACTAAATCCTCCAATATTTGAACTTACTGTATAGCTCGTGACAGCGGTGCCACCATTTGAAACCGGTGTAGACCACGTCAAATTTACACTAGCGTTATCTGCCGCAGTCGCAACAAGATTTGCCGGAGCATCAGGAATGGTAGCTGGGGTTACGGAGTTGCTTGCGCCAGATGACGTACTTGTACCAATTGCATTTGTTGCTGTCACAGTAAATGTATACGCGGTTCCGTTTGTAAGACCAGTAATTGTAATTGGTGATGAGCCACCGCTTGCTGTAAATCCACCGGGGCTTGAAGTGACTGTGTATGAAGTAATTGCAGAACCACCATTACTGCCCGGTGCTGAAAAAACAACGCTAGCTTCTCCGTTTCCTAGTGTTGCTGTCCCGATAGTTGGGGCGCCAGGAACAGTGGCCGGAACAATCGAATTACTTGTCGCCGAAGCAGTACTTGTGCCTGCAGAGTTTGTTGCGGTCACAGTAAATGTGTAAGTAGTTCCATTAGTTAAACCAGTTATCGTGATTGGAGAGGAACCTCCTGTTGCAGTGAAGCCGCCGACATCTGAAGAAACGGTGTAGTACGTAATTGCGCTTCCCCCATTACTCCCTGGTGCACTGAATGTCACCGTTGCTTCACCATTACCGCGAGTAGCGGTGCCGATAGTTGGTGCGCCGGGGACTGTTGCAGGAACAATAGAATTACTTGTTGCGGACGCTGTTGAAGTGCCGGCACTATTTGTCGCCGTCACTGTAAATGTATACGTTGTTCCATTCGTAAGTCCTGTCACAACGAGCGGTGATGAACCACCGCTTGCTGTAAATCCACCGGGGCTTGAAGTGACTGTGTATGAAGTAATTGCAGAACCACCATTGTTGCCCGGTGCACTGAAAGTGATTGTTGCTTGGCCGTTACCTGCTGTTGCAGTTCCGATAGTTGGTGCATCCGGAACGTCTGACGGAATAATAATATTTGATGCACCTGAGGCGATACTCGTACCCGCAGCGTTTGTCGCCGTCACGGTGAAAGTATAACTTGCACCATTTGTCAGTCCTGTCACAACGAGCGGTGATGAACCACCTGTTGCTGTAAATCCACCAGGACTCGATGTCACTGTGTATGAAATGATACTTGATCCCCCATTGTTTCCTGGAGCTGAGAAAGTAATTGTTGCTTGGCCGTTACCTGCTGTCGCTGTTCCGATAGTTGGTGCATTAGGAATGGTCGAAGGAGTTGCAACTGAAGATGCAGTTGATGTTGCTCCTGCACCGACAGCATTTACTGCTGCTACTTTGAATGTATAGGTGGTGCCGTTGGTGAGACCGGTAAAGGTGAAGTTTGTTGTTGCTCCGCCAACGAGACGCGTTGTTGCGCCGGTGACTCCGGTTGCGGCAGATGTTCCGTCACTTGCAAAGACTGCGACTTGATAGTCAGTGATTGCTGAGCCACCAGTAGAGGCAGGTGCTGTCCATGAGACCACACTTTGTGTGTTTGCACTTGAAGTTCCAGAAACTGATGTAGGTGCGCCGGGAGTAGTGGCCGGAGTAGCAGCAGAAGATGCGGTTGATGTCGCTCCAGTACCAACAGCGTTTACTGCTGCTACTTTAAATGTGTAACCAGTTCCATTAGTGAGACCAGTGAAAGTGAGGTTGGTAGTAACTCCACCGACGAGGCGTGTTGTTGCTCCAGTCACTCCGGTTGCGGCAGAACTGCCGTCACTTGCAAAGACTGCGACTTGATAGTCAGTAATTGCTGAGCCACCAGTAGAGACAGGTGCTGTCCATGAGACAACACTTTGTGTGTTTGCACTTGAAGTTCCAGAAACTGATGTAGGTGCATCCGGAATGGTCGAAGGAGTTGCCACTGAAGATGCAGTTGATGTTGCTCCAGCACCGACAGCATTTACTGCAGCAACTTTGAATGTATAGGTGGTGCCGTTGGTGAGACCAGTGAAAGTAAGATTCGTAGTAACTCCACCGACGAAGCGTGTTGTTGCTCCAGTCACTCCTGTAGCAGAAGATGTTCCGTCACTTGCAAAGACCGCAACTTGATAGTCAGTAATTGCTGAGCCACCAGTAGAGACAGGTGCTGTCCATGAGACAACACTTTGTGTGTTTGCACTTGAAGTTCCAGAAACTGATGTAGGTGCGCCGGGAATTGTAGCGGGTACAACCGAATTACTTGTTGCAGAAGAAACGCTCGTACCAAATTCATTGGTCGCCGTCACAGTAAATGTATATGTTGTTCCGTTTGTTAAGCCGGTGACGATAATTGGTGATGAACCGGCTGTTCCTGTAAATCCTCCTAGGCTCGATGTCACAGTGTAAGAAGTGATGGCAGAACCACCATTGCTTGCTGGTGGAGAAAATGTAATTGTCGCTTCGCCGTTTCCACGAGTTGCTACGCCGATTATTGGTGCATCAGGAATTGATTGAGCATTAAAATATGGGTACGTAGAAGCTTCCGCAATCTTCCATAAAAACGTTGTAAAATCCCAGTCGACAAAAGTCGCCTGCTGCTTCATTTCTGTTGTGGTTTTCCCTGTCATGCCTGCAGGATCAGCGCCGTTACCTACGCCATCTCCCGCAGCAAAACCAGAGGTTGTTGTGTCCCAATAACTTGAAGAATACGTACCGCTCACAGGATTACCGGTGATGCCTCCGACATATTGAAGGGAAGCCGATGACCCTGTAGCACCCGAGGATCCGGCTGATCCGCCAGCACCTCCTGTTCCAGACGCTCCACCTGCTCCACCCGTAGCGCCAGAGGTTTTGATGCCTGAAGGAATACCGCTTGAATAGGTATTGGTAATGACAGTTGTTGTCTGACTCCCCAAGAGACCTCCCACAAATGCGCTGGCTCCGGCTCCACCCGCAGCACCGTTCGCGCCGTTACCATTTGTACCTGCACTACCACCGCCAGCCGCGCCGCCATTTCCTCCGTCGCCACCATTACCACCATCGCCAGGAGTACCAGCAGTAGTAGTAATATTGCCACGAGCGTAAGCGTTAGAAACAGTACCTGTGTTTGCTCCGACTAAACCTCCCCCCGTAACTGCTCCTCCTACACCTCCTACACCACCAATAAGACCAACTGTTCCGTTCCCGCCATTTGCAGCCGATCCTCCGACTCCACCATTTCCACCCTTCCCGCCAGTAGCTCCGCTAGCACCATTGCCTCCAGTCATTGTCACATTTCCATACGCATAACTTGTATCGAAACTGCCAGTTGTGAGATTCGCGCCCATAAGTCCACCCGCAAAGCTCGCTCCTCCAGCTCCTCCAGCAATACTAGCACCACCGTTTCCACCAAGACCTGTTCCTCCATTACCTCCCGTGCCAGATATTCCCGAAACACCTGCGACCCCTCCTGCTCCACCAATAGTGGTGACATTTCCCAAAGCCCATGATGTTTGTACAACACCAGCAGTGAAGTTATATCCAACCAAACCACCAGCGTATGAAATTCCTCCAGCACCTGCCACGGCTGTCGCTCCCTGAGCTCCACCAACACCTCCAGCACCAGTTGGTCCACCGGCTCCACCATTTCCTGATGTTCCTGCTGCTCCTCCAGCACCACCAGACGAACCATTCACCGTAACATTTCCCTGTCCATATACTGTATTAAGTGTGCCGATGTTATAACCAGCAAACCCGCCTCCATAGGCAATACCTCCTACTGTTCCGGCGCCTCGAGTACCAGAATTTCCACCCGTACCGCCAGTACCAGCCAAGGCCCCCGCACCACCGTCACCTCCATTTCCACCTGTGCCACCTGAACCTCCAGCGCCTCCGGTTAGAGTGAGAGTTCCCCACGCGTATGAATTACTAATTGTTCTTCCTGTATTGTTCCAACCAACAAAAGCACCTCCGTATGCAATGCCACCCGCACCTCCTGCTGTAGCAGCTCCACCAATACCTCCATTGCCTCCGGCACCAGCAATTCCTATCGCACCGCTACCGCCATTGCCACCAATACCTCCTTGACCACCAGTACCAGATACTCCAACAACATTATTAGTGGCATACGAACCAAGTAAAATAGTCCCGTTGTTGTAGCCAGTATGTCCTCCTATATAGAGAACTCCTCCTGCGCCAGCAACAGCTCCAGCACCTGCAATTCCACCCGCAACAGCAGTTCCGGGAATTCCACCATTCCCTCCAGTACCTCCAGTACCACCGTTTCCAGAAGTTCCAGTAACAGTAGCCCCAGTTGAATAACTTGTAATAATAGTGTCCGTTGTGTTTACATTGTTACCTATAAGTCCACCCGCAAAGCTCGCTCCTCCAGCGCCACCAGCACCGCCAATCGTTCCCCCTCCTCCATTACCGGCGCTCGCTGATGCATCACCGCCAGTTCCTCCAATCCCACCAGACCCACCATTTCCAGCCAAAGAAGTGACAGTACCAGTGGCATAAGAATCAATAATAATTCCTGTCGTAGTATTGTTGGCAGTGAGTCCTCCTGCATATGATGCTCCTCCAGCACCGGCCGCTCCTCCAGCTCCGCCGGCAGCAGCTATGGTGGCAGTAGTGATTCCACTTGCTCCACCTGCGCCTCCAGTACCTGGAGTTCCCACCGCTCCGCCCGTTGAATTAACATTTCCCGTCGCATATGAAAAATACTCAATCGTTCCCGTATTAAAAGCAATGAGCCCTCCCGTGTATGCCGCGCCACCTGCGCCCATCGCTCCGCCGGCACCACCTGTGCCTCCAATAGCATTTGATCCGCCAGTGCCCCCAATAGTTCCAGCCGCTCCATTTCCTGACGTTCCCCCAATTGCGGTAGCTGCTCTTGTAGAATAACTAGTTGTAATAAGCAAGTTTGAACCCAATGTCGAACTTGTTTGCCCTATCAATCCTCCTGCGTATGAAGCGCCCCCCGCGGCACTTGCGCCAGCGGCGCCAGCGGCGCCACCCGCACCGCTTGATCCACCACTGCCAGGTGTGCCTGCTGATCCGGAAGCTCCTGAAGCTCCTCCTGTTGCAGTAACTTCATTACCAGTTGAATAATCAAACAAGTAACGGCTGGTTCCGGTAGTGACCGAACTAAAACCAGTAACCCCTCCTGCATTGGCTTGACCTCCAATCCCACTTGCACCGCCTGCGCCACTTGCACCTCCAATAGAACTGGTCGCACCACTTGAACCGTTACCTCCAGTACTGCCGGCGCTTCCTTGTCCGCCAATTGCAGTTACATTTCCTGTAGCATAACTATTAGCGATATCACTTGACCCAGTGGTAATACGATTATTTCCTACAAGTCCACCAGCATATGCCGCTCCACCAGCCACTCCCGCAACCGCGCCTCCTCCAGCACCACCAGTAATGGTGGTACGAGATGCACCTCCGTTACCAGATGTTCCTGCAGTCCCAGCCGTTCCACCAGTGGAAGAAACATTGCCTGTAGCGAAATTTGCAAATAAATTACTGGTACCGGTAGTAAAATTGTTTAAACCAACGAGTCCGCCAGCATTAGCATCACCTCCTACTCCAGCGGCACCTCCAAGAGCACCCACAGAACCAATATGCGTGCCACTAGGAGAGGCGGATCCGTTTCCACCAGTACCCCCCACGCCGCCAGTGCCTCCAGCTCCACCGGTCGCCGTGGCATTTCCCGATGCATGAGAGGTAAGTATCTGCAAAATTTGCGTCGTACCAGTCATATAACCCACTAGGCCACCGCCATAGGCAGCGCCTCCTGAGCCTCCTGAGCCACCAACACCTCCAGCGGCAGCGGTTCCTGTAGTAACACCGGATCCGGAAGTACCGCCAGTACCACCGTTCCCTCCCGTTCCTCCCGTGCCGCCTGTGGGCGAAACGGAAATCGTAGAAGTCGCATTTTGAATCGTCCCAAGATTATAACCAACCAATCCACCAACAGCTCGCAAACCTCCTGCACCTCCTGTACCACCCCCTGTTCCTGTGCCACCTATAAAGTTAGTCGCGCCTGTACCACCATTGCCACCATTTCCTCCGTTCCCTCCAAATTTCTCACCAGGAGAAGATGTTAAATTATCACCGTAAGAATTACTAACGACTCCAGTTGCAGTATTAAAACCAATTAAACCACCTATATATCCGTCACCCCCGAGCCCCCCGACACCAGCTCCTCCTCCGGCTCCACCGGCAGCACCTATACCCAAACCTCCATTTCCTCCATTTCCTCCGTTTCCTCCAACCTTGTCACTACCCGACATAGTTATGTTGGTGGCATACGAATTACTAATATTTGCAGTATTATAGGCTACTAATCCACCTCTAAAACTCACACCGGCAGCGCCACCAGCACCACCAGCAGAGCCAGCGGCACCTCTTATACTATCTCGTCCATTTGATCCATCAGCACCAAAACCAGCAGCACTAGTTACATTCATCTGACTATAAGAATTTGTTTGAATGACTCCGGTGTTGTAGCCAACAAGACCTCCATCGTAAACCACGCCACCGGCGCCGCCCGCTCCACCGGCGCCGCCGATACCATCAATCGCAGTTCCTGTGCCGGTGCCACCAGCACCTCCGAGAGCTGACACCCCTCCATCACCACCGGTAGCATTGACGGTTCCAGCTTGAGCATAGGAGGTTGTAATTGTTCCCAAAAGATTCTGCCCAACGAGTCCGCCGACAGTGACCGCTGCACCCAAGTTTGCTGCGCCCGCACCGCCTGCACCGCCGACTCCGCCTGCGCCACCAATATGGTTCGTTCCCGCCGATCCATCACCACCATTTCCTCCTATACCGCCAACGCCACCATTACCAGCAGTAGAGGTCGCCATTGAGGTAGCATATGAAGAATTAATAATGGCGTTGACCGATGTGTTAAGTCCGACCAACCCTCCCACGTTTGTCGCTCCTCCTGCTCCACCCGCACCTCCTGCCCCTCCTGCAGCCGCAGTACCGTTTGTAATATTCCCCGATGCCCCAGCATTTCCTCCCGCGCCGCCGACTCCTCCTGCACCACTATTACCTGTAACTGCTCCAGTCGCGTGATATGAAGATTGAATAACACCACCCGAGTTGTTTCCTACAAGTCCTCCAGAATATATTACTCCTCCAACGCCACCGGTGGCTCCAGCACCACCAATACCTCCGATAGCCGCAGACCCGCCAGCTCCCCCATTTCCACCGGCACCTGAATTTCCACCTGCTCCTGAAGTCCCGATAATAACTCCAGTGCTGTATGAGGAATTTATATCTCCTGAAGTTAAAAAACCAACAAGCCCGCCAGTGTATCCGATTGCTCCAGTGGCGCCAGCCGCTCCTGCGCCACCAGCACCACCCGCTGAAGCAGAACCTCCAGCGCCGCCCGCACCGCCCGCAGTTCCAACCCCTCCCGCTCCTGCAGTGATCGTTACATTACCTGTTGCATACGAGCTTCCAATGTATAGCCCTGTACTAGCGAACCCAACGAGACCTCCTCCGTAGATAAAACCTCCAGCACCTCCAGCACCTCCGACAGCTCCAGCGCCACCAGTCATACTTGCTGCTCCGGCGCCACCGCTACCTGACACTCCTCCACTACCACCAGGATCTCCAGTAACTGACACGCTTCCAGTAGCGTACGAACTTGTGATGGAAATGCTGGCGCCAGCAATACCTCCAATTAGACCTCCTACGTTAGAAGCAGTTGCTTGAGTAATGCCACCAGCACCGCCAGCTCCTCCCACTCCTCCTATTGCTCCCACTAGACCATTCGACCCAGCACCGCCAGCTCCAGAGGTTCCTCCGGCAACAGTCACGTTGCTCGTAGAAAACAAATTATCAATATGTACGATTGCTAATGACACATACCCGATTGCTCCACCTACAAATTTTGCTCCAGTTACTCCGCCCACACCACCGGCTCCGCCGGTTCCATTTCTCCCGCTTGTGCCGCCAGATCCACCCGCACCTCCTGCCCCTCCTGTGCCAGCACCCAAACCACTTATCTGACTTATAGTTCCGCCAACACTACTTGAACTTGCTATATTGCCATTACCTTGGCCCGCGATACCTCCAAGAAACAAAGCTCCGCTTGAACCACCTGCACCACCGGTTCCTCCTACTCCACCATTGTGTCCACCTGTTCCGGCGCTGCCATTTCCCCCTGCTCCTCCCACTCCTCCAGAACTACCCGCCGTATTGGTTGACGTTAAACTACCAGTGACAGAAGAATTCAAAATAACTCCGGCACTATCTCCCACCAGACCCCCAAGGTATGTCGCTCCACCCGCTCCGCCTCCTCCACCAACTCCTCCAGACGCTGCAGTACTGCCTGAAATATTTCCAGATGTACCGCCGGTACCTCCAGCACCTCCCACTCCAGCGACTCCTCCAGCCACCGTGATCGTCGTGACGGTATAGTTCACGCCGGAAATAATTCCGGTGGTCAAAAGTCCAACCACACCTCCGCCAGCGGCGAGCCCACCAGCACCCGAAAGACCACCCGCCCCACCGACTCCTCCGATAAATCCTGTCGTGCTTCCTCCGGTACCTCCTTGTCCACCAATGCCTCCAGCGCCTCCGGCGCCACCCGTGGAGGTGACGGTGCCTGTGTTGTTTGCAATTGAAATAGTCACTCCAAGGACACCGTTGTTTCCAATAACACCTCCAGCATACGACGCGCCACCTGTCGCACCTGCTCCACCTGCTACGCCTGACACACCAGCAATACCTGCACCACTACTACCACCGCTACCGGCGTTACCTCCAGCGCCTCCGGCCCCACCAGTAGAAGAAGCATTGCCCGTAGCATAAGAACTTGAGCTAATTACAGAAGAGTTGAAACCGACAAGACCGCCGGCCGAACTCAACCCACCTGCAAGAGCAGCACTTCCAGATATACCAGCTGCTCCCGCAACTGCGCTCGAAGAATTTCCACCATTCGCACCCGTGGGACCTGATGCGCCGGCTCCACCTACTGCCGTAGTATTGCCACTTGCGTATGAGGCACCATTAACAATTCCGTTTGTGTTATTTAATCCGATTAAACCTCCTGCGTAGCTCGCGCCACCAGCCGCCAAGGTTCCGAGACCGCTCGCGCCGCCCGTTGCACCAGTTGTGCCATTTCCCCCGTTACCACCAGACCCACCACGACCAGCAAGGCCTCCCGTAGCAGAAGCGTTGCCCGTAGCATATGAATTGGTGATGACTCCCGTATTAATACCAAGCACTCCTCCCGAATATGCTATTCCACCAACGCCACCGCTAGCTCCACCCGCTCCACCAACTGTCCCCGCAACACTTCCACCTGCGACGCCAGCTCCACCTGCTCCACCCGTACCCGAACTCCCCGCAGTTGCCACGACATGTATTGCCGCATTAGAATTTTGTATGTTACCCGCCGCATTACTTCCCACCAATCCGCCCGCTTGTCCTACTGCAGATGCTCCGCCGACGCCACCAACGCCACCAACACCTCCTACGGCTCCGCTTCCTCCCGTTCCCCCGGCTCCGCCGTTTGCCCCATTGCCAGCACTGCCAGCTGTTGCTGTTACAGAACCGGAAATTATATAGACGCTTGTCAGTGTGTTAGAAGTATGAAGCCCAACAATTCCTCCCGCAAACGCTTGGGCTCCAGCACCACCCGCACCACCCGTTGCCCCAACGCCACCAGCATGACTTGCCCCACCGGCCGATCCGTTACCGGCGGCCCCAGCAGCGCCTCCGTTTTTCCCCGCAGAAGCTGTCGCGGCAATAGTCCCGCTTGCGTACGAATTAATTATTTCGTTTGTGTTGTTTCCTACTAGTCCTCCCGCGTAGGCGATTGCGCCAGCGCCACCTGCACCCCCTGCGCCTCCAACCGCTGAGGCAACTGCGTTATATCCAGTCCCCGTAGCGCCCCCAGCGCCACCGACTCCTGCATTACCGGGCGTTCCTGCGGTTGCCGTAATGTTACCAGTTGAATAGGAAGTGCCCGAGATTACTCCAGCATTTTGTCCAGTTATGCCTCCCGATGAGCTCACGCCACCCACGCCACCCGCGCCACCTACTGCCCCTACACCACCAACAGCAGATGATCCGCCCGTACCTCCTTGTCCACCAGTGCCACCAACTCCTCCCGCACCCCCAGTCGCCGCAAGATTCCCCGACGAATAACTACTAGTGACGGTACCCAAAATAATTTGGCCAACGACTCCGCCTCCAAACACCGCTCCACCCGCGCCACCTACTGCGCCAACAGCTCCAGCTCCACCGGTAGTACTCGCACCGCCCGCTCCACCTGCACCGCCGGTACCACCTACGCCACCCGCGCCTGCGGTAGCCGCAATTGTTCCCGCGGAATATGCAGACTGGATTTCTCCGCTCGTGTGATAGCCAACTACTCCGCCTACATACGCAATGCCTCCAACCGCCCCGGCACTGCCGGCAATACCCGCAAGCCCCGCCCCTCCTGCACCACCAAGAGCCCCAGCTCCGCCGGCACCAGAAGTTCCGGTAACATTTCCTGTTGCGTAGCTACTCACAATGCTTGTGCCGGCGTTTTGGCCAACAACACCTCCTGCATAAATGATCGCACCTGCTGTTGCCGTACCTCCGACTCCCGCGAGCGCTGACGAACCTCCCGCACCTCCCACTCCCGCTGCACCTCCGGCGCCGGCTGTTCCTGTGAGAGATCCAGTAGTCCAATAACTATTCGTAATCGTCAGAGTGTTATTCCCCGCAAGACCTCCAACGTATAAAATCCCGCCGGCTCCGCCAGTACCTCCTACGACGCCGGTCAAACCAGTAAGCCCCGCAACACCAACTCCGCCCGCACCTCCCGCACCGCCCGTTCCTGATATGGAATTTCGCGAGTATGAACTATCGATAACTCCCGTATTAGAACCCGCTATTCCCCCTGCGTACGAGGCAGTCACAATGGCCGATCCGCCAGCAGCTGACGCGCCACCCGCACCACTCACTCCCGCGGAACCTCTAGCTCCTCCTGAACCGCCTGTACCTCCAAGTCCGCCTGCCTCTCCTGTGACTGTGACTGTTCCAGTGGTCGAATAAGAATATGTGATATCGCCAGAGTTGATCCCTGCAATACCTCCGGCATAGCCGGCTCCGCCAGCACCTCCGGCTGCAGCGGCGCCTCCTGTACCTCCCGTGCCCGTGGTTGTAAGTGCTGCGCTACCTCCGGTACCACCTGCTTTCCCATCTTTTCCTGATGAACCTGTCGCTGTTACGGATCCCGTATTATATGTGGAGGAAGCAACTCCGCTGATAATTCCAGTCAAAATGTTTTGGCCTACTAAACCGCCCGCATATGCAATAGCACCCGCTCCACCTGCACCGCCGGTACCACCCGCGGCAGCTGCTGCGACACTTGTTGCACCGCTTGCGCCACCAATACCGCCGACAGTCCCGTTACCCGATGCGCCTGCGTTTGAGATAATCGTACCCGTTGAGTATGACGCATTTTGGATCGTGCCTGCGTTAGTTCCGGTTACGCCACCGGCGTATGATGCTCCCCCCGAACCTCCGATTCCAGCAGCTCCTGCTCCCGCCACTCCGCCGAGACTGGCTCCACCCCCCGCACCTCCGTTGCCGCTTGTTCCTGCTGTTCCGCCGGCACCACCTATTGCAGTAATATTTCCTGTATTAAACGTTGAACTAATTACGCCGGTGTTTATCCAACCAACAATGCCGCCTGCGTATGAAATTCCCCCCGCTCCCGCCACTCCTACAGTTGCTCCCGCTGCACCACCAACACCAGTACCCAAGTTTGCACCACCATTACCTGTATTACCTGAATTTCCTCCTGCCCCGCCCGTGGCAGTCACTGTTGCTGAAGAACTTGAAGTTGCAATGGTTCCTTGAGCAAAATATCCAACCAAACCCCCAACGTATGTCACACCTCCTACAGCAGCCGCATTGCTCACCGACAAACCGCCGGCTCCCGCCGTCGTTGCGCCACTTGTGGTGTTTCCTCCAGCACCTCCGTTTCCGCCTGCGCCACCGGCTCCACCAATACCAGTTATATTTCCTGCGACAGTAGAGCTTGCAACAACACCCGTGTTGTAACCAACGAGACCACCAAGATACAAAACAGAACCAGCAGTACCAGCTGTACCGGGTGAGCCTGCTGTTGGAGTTGTGCTATTTGTGCCGGTAGCTCCATTGCTACCAGCTACACCAGCAGTTGAAGTCGCAGTAAACGATACTCCCGTAAGAACGAGATTTTGAATTGCTCCCGTTGAGTATCCAAAAAGTCCTACATAGCTAGTTGTCGTGGTGCTAATAAACAGGTTACTGACTGTATATCCCGAACCATCAAAAATGCCTGTAAATGGTGTCGTGTTGTTGCCAACAGGAGCAAAGCCAGAATTTGTATTCCATCCAGAAGTTACTGTAGCTGCAATATTGCCATTTAGAATATAGGAGCTTGCGAGGTTTGTCCTCATTGCCTGTAACCCATAGACATCAAAAATGACAAACGGGTCTTGGCTTGTTCCCATCCCGGTATATCTGCGATACGTGCCTGCATTTATCGCAAAGCTCCCGGTTGCAGAAAATGTGTGTGTCCCAGGCATTGGCGCAGTAAACGTTGCGGCCGATGTCTGCAAGTAATCACCTGAAAGCCCACCCGAGTTGGTGATGGTGAGGTTGCCACTTTGGGTAATGGTGCCAGTATAGCCACTAATGGTCAGAGACCCGATTGTAAATGCCTGATCAATAGTAGAGGCGTTGAGGCCGGTATCGAAGATAACGTCAGTACCAGAGTCTGGGATAGACGCGCCCGAGGCACCGCCAGACGAGGCCGACCAACTTCCTGTTGAACTCCAGTTAGCTCCCGAGCCACCCACAAAGTAACGAACGTTTGGGTCAACAATATAATCAATGTCAACGTTCCCAATAATTTTCAAGTCAAACTCGTCGGTTGGCGCAAGAAGCTCGGTCAGCAAAATTCTGAACTTGCCATTCTGGTCAATAGTAAATGTTCCTAAGAATTGTCCATCGAGGGTATACGCCTCGACTATTGCTGGGGTGTCGCCGTGCGGACGAGCATACAATGTTATGTCGCGAGACGCACTCAACAATGCCTCAAATGTAACGCGTACATATTGGCCATCCTCGAGCGATGCAAATACTCCATCTTGCGATTTAACTAGATCAAAAATATCTTCTATAGTATTTTTGTTTGCATCAAGTCGAAGTGCTTTTGATATGTAGACAATTTCAAACGTTTGCGTCGAGAGGTGCGGCACGATCCATTCCAAATGATCAATGTACCCATTACCATCATCATCAAAAGTAATAAACTGCATTACTTGATCGTCATTATTTTTCCACGTTATTTTTATTTGACTCTCTTGTCCAACTTTAAATACTTCAGGTATCGCCGTGCGAACTTGTACGTCAATAAACAACGACTCATCCATTCCATCGGGCACAGACACAATGACCGTTTTGCCATTGTCTGTAAATTGCTCGTCTACCATTGGAGTGAGCGCCGCTACCGATGTGACTTCTTGCGTAGAAGTTGCCGCTGATGGTTCTGTTGTAGTAGCAACATCGGGCGCAACAACCACCGTGGATGTCGAGGATGCATCGAGTGTCGTTGAGACTACAGGAGCACTACCACTAACTGAACCAGAATTTACGATTGGAGCTGGTGTTGCTTCCGGCGTGGGTACTATGTCCGGAGTTGTCACCTCATCTGAACTCGTAGCTACTTGGTCAGAAACGGCATCTTGAACAGGAGAAGCCTCTTCTGTAGAAGAGGCTTCTGGAGTAATAACTTTATCGCTCGACGCTGCCTCTTCAACAGTAGTTGAGACATCCTCAATAGAGGTAGTATCCGCGGCTGATGGAATAGTTTCCGCAGTAGCGGCTATGTCACTAATCGGCATCACTTCTGCAGCAGATGTTGAATCGGGCTCGACCACATCAGACGGAGTATTTGGTGGAGTCTCCGGAGAGCTTTCAGTTAGATTAGAAACAGGTGCATCAGAAGGTCCTACTGCGTCATCAGAAGCTCTAGAAATGAATGGTTGAAATAAAAATAAACCGGCCACTAATAAGCCGGTGAGAAAAAAATAACGGCCGCACTTCTTCTGTGTAAAATCTTCTCTGCTCACCACAATATTTTACTATGGCTCTCAAATTTTTTAGGAATAAAGGCTATATTTGGCAACACTTTTTTAATTTTTGGATTTAAAACTTATAGATAATTGATAGCAAAATTATGATTTAAAGAATACATTTTCATACACCCTGGCTATCAGACAAGGAGTACGGCCTCTCAATAAGGACTAGGATCAATTACCACCCATAGCTTACTTTGTATGTCTATTTAAAAAATTTATTGCCGAGATTCATTGTAAAGTCTGAAGTTCTCGGATAGCCGAGGCAATAATTACAGCATCATTTCTATGATCATGTGAGAAATTCCTTGCATTTTAGAGGCCAGGATGGGTAACCTATTTAAAATAGTACCGCTGGGTGTTGGGTCAGTAGATTTAAGAAAATGATCGTGACATTTAATTGCATACCCCTTTGTTGGTTATCCCCACCCCATAATAAAAAATCTACTGCATGTTCGACATACATACAGACTATTCAATAACCGCACACAACAGTCTATATCTCAAATTGACTGCTCGCCTAGAGTATTGTTGGAACTTTATTCGCCAAAACAAAAAGAGGAGCAAATGGAAAATTCCGCTACCCCGCCTCGCACCAGTGCTCCGGCCTTGCGAAGCTACGCTTCTCACCCTCCTTTTCCATTTGCGACATCCGAATTCAAAAACAAATGAGCCGAAGTTTTGGCAAATCCTCTTCTTACAGAAGCTGTACACCTTTCACATTTTGAATACAAAATGCTCAAGGTCTTGCGAAAGTGTCCCACACTTTCTCACC
>Ga0163153_10005187_pt1 | contig 15613 bp, 11 predicted proteins | sample OliLakLV19MP6IB1_FD_148629 | JGI IMG/M metagenome (GOLD analysis project Ga0163153, IMG submission 148629) | Freshwater microbial mat bacterial communities from Lake Vanda, McMurdo Dry Valleys, Antarctica - Oligotrophic Lake LV.19.MP6.IB-1 | ecosystem: Environmental > Aquatic > Freshwater >... | reverse complement strand
ACCGGGGTTTTTTGACCTGGTTTTGGTGGATGCACCTTGTTCGGGTGAAGGTTTATTCAGAAAAGATACGACGAGCCGGTCGGAATGGAGCGAATATTATACCGGTCAATGCAAGCTACGGCAGCAACGGATTCTGACGGATATTTTCGATGCCATAAAACCAGGAGGCCTGGTAATCTACTCTACCTGTACATTCAACCCGGAAGAAAATATAGACCAATTGCATTTTTTACAAAATATGGGAATGACCTCTATTACTACGCCGGAATTGGATAATTATCCTTTGATTAAAATTGAAAGAGGCAATACCTATGGCTACCAGGCCTATCCCCACCTCATGAAAGGAGAAGGGTTTTTTATCGGAATATTGCAAAAGACTTCAGAAAACCCGGTAACATATCCTATGGTAGATGCGCGGATAATCAATTGGATCAAGCCTCCCTGGCAAGGAAGAGAGCTGTCACCCCTTGTTCCCGGAATTTCCAGCTTTATGCACCATGAAACCTATTATATGTTTCCGGAAGATAAAAAGTACGAGTTGGAAAAATTGAGTGGGGCGTTAAGGATTATTGAAGCGGGTGCAGCATGGGGTCAATTAAAAAATGATGACTTTATCCCAGCACACAGTTGGGCATTGAACACCCTTTGCCCTATGGATTTAAAAACGATGGACCTGGATAAAGAACAGGCTATACGATACCTGAGAAAGGAAACAATTACTACCGGGGATGATAGAAAAGGCTATCTGCTTATAAGGCACCAGGGTCTAAATTTAGGTTGGGTCAAAGGCCTCAAAGACCGGGTGAATAATTTATATCCCAAAAACTATCGTATCCTGATGAGTGGATAGGTTGTAATTTTATCTTAGTGTACCATGTTAAATTAGTAGTAAAAATGAAATGCAGTGAAGATCTTCAACGCTGAACAAATCAAGGCCTGGGATAAGGTGACACTGGAGGAGTCCAAAATTTCATCCCTTGATCTTATGGAAAGGGCTTCAGCCGCTTTTTCCCACCGGTTTACCCAGTTATTTGAACCTTCACGCCCTGTTTCCGTGCTCTGCGGCCCAGGCAACAATGGTGGAGATGGTTTGTCCATTGCCCGTATATTGAGTATGCAGGGGTATGATGTAAAAGTTTGGCTGGTTGATTGGGACCTGGAAAAAAGCAGGGATAACCAGGCCAACCTGTCCAGACTACCTGATTTTGGACATATTCCTGTCCAAATCATCCATCTGGAAGAATTACCATCATTTGATCGGAATGAAATTATCATCGATGCTTTATTGGGTATTGGCATCAACCGGCAACTGGATGGAAATTTTGAAGAATTGATCCTCTGGTTAAACAGTTTAAAACTGACCGTGGTTGCTGTCGATATCCCCTCCGGACTTTTTTGCGATCAACCTACAGCATTATCAGTCCAGGCCACCTATACCTTGACCTTTCAAACCCCTAAGCTTGCGTTTTTATTGCCGGAATGTGAACAATACACCGGCAGATGGGAGACCCTGGATATCGGCCTGAGTCCTTCTTTTTATCATCGTTCCAGCACAAAATATTATCTGGTAGAAAAAAAGATGCTTAAAGAAGAACTGGTCAATCGTAAAACGTTTTCACATAAAGGACAATATGGGCATGCTTTACTCATCAATGGCAGTCATGGTAAAGGTGGGGCCGCTATCCTTGCCGCACGTGCTTGTCTCCGGAGCGGAGCCGGACTGGTCACTAACCATATTCCTGGATCATTATATACCATTTTACAGATGAGTGTACCGGAGGCTATGGCTTCCGTGGATGAACACGATTATTATTGGTCGACGATACCAAAAGAAATTAACAAATATGCTGCCATAGGTGTTGGTTGTGGTGTCGATCAAAAGGAATCTACCCAACGGGCATTTTATGAACTTTTTGATCAGTATAAAGGACGGATGGTAATTGATGCCGATGGCTTAAACATATTGAGCCATTCCAAAGAACTATTAAGCAGATTGCCACCTGGTTGTATTCTGACCCCCCATCTTAAAGAATTCGAAAGGCTGTTTGGTAAAAGCAAAAGTTGTTTTGACCGTTTAAAGTTATTGGCCGAATCCGCTGTGCGTTATCAGACCACGATAATCTTAAAGGGGGCTTTTAGCAGTATAGCTTTACCGGATGGGGTCATTTATTTTAATTGTTCCGGAAATCCTGGTATGGCAACAGGAGGTAGCGGAGATGTATTAACGGGGTTACTTACCGGATTAATGGCTCAGGGGTACGAATCTATGCCTACCGCTTTATTAGGCGCCTATTTGCATGGACGGGCTGGTGACCTGGCTTTAAACAACTCCAGTTATGAATCCCTTATCGCTTCCGATTTGGTAGACCATTTGGGGAAGGCATTTAATGAGCTTAGATGGGCTTGAAGAAAGTAGTGGTGCTTACCGGAGCTGGTATCTCCGCAGAAAGTGGATTAAAAACTTTTAGGGATGCAGATGGCTTATGGGAAGGCCATCGAATTGAGGATGTAGCCACTCCTGAGGCCTGGTATAGAAATCAAGATCTGGTACTCCAGTTTTATAACGAACGCAGACAACAACTTAAACAAGCTGTTCCCAATGGAGCCCACGCGTGGTTGACCAAATTGGAATCTAATTTTGATATTACTATTGTAACTCAAAATGTCGACGACCTGCATGAACGAGCGGGCAGTAAGAATATAATTCATTTGCATGGTGAACTATTAAAATCCCGGAGTGAAAAAATATACCATTTGGTTTATCCTTGTACCGATAATATCCAGGTAGGAGATTTATGTGAACAGGGATTTCAACTTCGCCCGCATATCGTCTGGTTTGGAGAAGCAGTGCCTTTATTGGAAACGGCTGCGAGGATATTTAGTGAGGCAGATATTTGTATCATTATTGGCACTTCACTTCAAGTTTATCCGGCTGCCGGTTTGATACATTATCTAAAAGCAGATTGTCCCATCTACTATATTGATCCACGCCCGTTTTTATCCACAGAGTTAAGATCGAGAAAAAATCTTCATCTCCTTACAACCTCTGCACAGGAAGGGATGTCCATGCTTGCTTCTACTTTATTGGCTGGAATTACTAAAGTCGATTTAGATTATGATCAATTGTCCGCGCCTAAAATAGGGTTACCAAATTTTAACTAAAATATGGAAATTCTATGGAAGGAAAAGGATCAAATTTGGTGAAGAAACGTGGTTTGACACCAATACGCCGGTTTAGTGAGGTAATAAAAAGGCAAACTGTATTAGATATTGAACAAGGGAAGTGCAGTGTTCTTGAAGCATCCCGTGAGCTTAGTGTTAGTTGTCAGACGGTCTACACCTGGATATATAAGTATAGCAGATATTTGCAAAAAAATAAAATACTGGTAGTGGAAGACAAAAGCGAAAGTTATAAGACCAAGGAGCTTGAAATCAAACTTCAAAAGGCTGAGGCGGCCTTAGGTCGAAAACAAATGGAATTAGATTTTTTGAATAAGCTCATTGACTTGGCCAGTGCGGAGTTGAAGTTAGATATAAAAAAAAATTTCTCAAGTCATGCATCGAATGGTACAGAAATCAACAGGGCATAATTCATGAATTGAAAATGAAGGATCTATATCTTATTACGGGAGTGAGCAAACAAGCGATGTATAAATTCAGGAAAAGAGAACTATACATTCAGGAGCAGGAGGCAATAGTAATCGCCTCACTGGTCAAGGTTCGAAAGGATCACAAAAAAATGGGTAGCAGAAAGATTTATATTTCGCAGAAGGAGAAGTATAAAATTGGTATTGGAAGAGATCATTATGAGCAAATCGCATTTTGCAATGGATTCAGAGTCAGGCGTAAACGTCCGGTTCATAAAACGACCTGGGGACAAAATGTGGTGGTATATCCGGACTTAGTGTCTGGTCTGACGATCAATAATATCGATCAGGTTTATCAAACAGATATATTTTACTTTAAAGTTGAACAGATTGATTTTTATGGAGTTACCATCATGGATGTCTATAGTAAAAGGTTGTTAGCGCTCCATATGTCCAAAAGTTTGAAATCGATCGAAAACATCCGTGCATTCAGACAGGTATTAAAAATAAAGTCAAAGAAGGTCTTAGTTGGGTGCATCTTCCATTCGGATAAAGGTTCTCAAAATATCAGCAAAGCACTTCGTGAGCTTTTAATAAAAAGTTGCAAAATGAAACTGAGTATGTGTAAGATGCCTCAACAAAACGCGTATGTGGAAAGGATCCATGGGACCTTAAAACACGAATACTTGGAGGAAACCTTATTAACAGAAAAAAACATCACCCGGGCTGCCGCTAAAATAAAGAGGTTGTACAATGATGAACGGCCGCATCAAAGTCTGAATTTTATAACACCGATCGCCTTTGAAGAAAAAATTAAAACTATAAATCCAGCAGATCGGCCCCTACTAAATATTTATCAATGGAAATAAAACATGATTGTCCTTCCAATTTCAATGTTGGGTTTTTTAGTTTTTTCTCCCCTAAAAAAAGAAGGGTCTTAAAAAGAAAAGAGCCAAGTGACTCAGCTCCTTCTTTTTCCAGTGCATCTATGGTTTCGGCACTCAACAGGTTGCTCCCCAGCAGAGCCCGTCTCCATCCTCACATAGATCAGGTGAAGGTATTTATTGCAGAGAAAAATATCAAATCTAAATATTGATGTATATTGAAACAGGTAACCCTATTTCAGGCAAGGTCAGTTTATCAGGTATCAGCTTTCAGCAGTCAGCAGTCAGCAGTCAGCTGTCAGTTGACAGTTATCAGTTACAGCAGTTAACGGAGATCCTAATTTCTAATCACTGCCCACCAATCACCTTTATCACCACCATCAATTGCCGGTTATCTTTCGTAAGTAAATGAGCCTTTGGTACACGCCTGATCCGTTTTCACAATTAAGCGATTTGTCTTCCCTTTTTATTATATATTGCTGTGGAGTTAAATGATAGTTTTTTAAAATGATTTTACTGGAAGGGGAAAATAGCCGGCGGGACCTGTTTTTCATCATTTTAATCGTCCTGCTGACCTGGATTGGCTTTTGGAATTCAGTAGTAGTGCTGCCCATACTGATCCTTGGGGTGCCCGGACTGGCGTTGGCCTTCAACAAGAATTCTGGTAGCCTTTTGAAATTTGATCCCATTGACCTGCTTTTGTTAGCTCTTCTGGGTATTGAATTCTTCACGTACTTTTTTTCCATATACCGGCCCAATAGCTTTTTGTCAGTAGAAAAAATGTTTTTTTGGGTGTTGTTTTATTACCTGCTTCGCCTGGGTCTGAGGAATTCAATATCCAGGAATGTCCTGCTCACTTCCCTTGGGATACTTGGCCTCTTGCTTTCGTTTGGATCTATCATTTCCTTTTTTCTTTTAAAGGCTAACCTCGAGGCGGAGGGCTGGCTGGATGCCTCTCAATTCAAAGCTTTGTTTTCACCTTTTGGTTTCAGGAATAACGATTGGGCCACTCTGGCCCTGTGTTTTTTGCCCTTTCCCCTTATTGTAGGTGTGCTCTTCCGGTCTGCAAAATATCCTGTATGGATTGGCTTGCTTTGTTTTTCCCTGGTAGTTTTTTCTGTACTGATTAGTTTTTCCAGGGGCGCTTACCTCTCCCTGGTGGTTTTTGGCAGTGTATTAACCACGGGTTTTATATTTTTCCGACTGGTAAAACTCAAAACGCTTTTCCTTCCTGTAATTGCCACTATAGGAATATTGGCATTGATGCTGGTACCTATTTACGAGCCATTTAAGTCTACCATGGCCATGAATAAAACCGTCTCCCAGCAAAGGAGCACCAAGGGACGGCTGGAGACCTTTCAACTGGCCTGGTGTAAGGTCAAAGACCATTGGTGGCCCGGAGCCGGGGCTTATAATTATGCTCTTTCCAGAAACCATTGCTACCCTGTCAACGAAGATGCTGGTTATCATGTTTTTACCAATAACCTTTATCTCCAGATACTGATTGAAAAAGGATTGCTGGGTTTAATTATTTATTCCCTTTTGTTTCTTGTGATCTTATGGCGGTTCTTCATTCGCCTGTCCAGGGATACCAATACTCAGGAGCGAATAGTATACCTGCTGCTGTTTGCGGGTTTTATTACCTATTGTTTCAGGGAATTGTTTTTTTCCAGTTTTTTTGAAAACAACCCGGTGATGGTGATGACTTGCGTATATGCGGGCCTGAGTCCGGTGACCGGCACACCGTGGTCAATGGATAAGGGTTCAAGATTCATTAAGGGTATGATCCGCTATTTGCCCATGGTCCTGATTTTATGCGTGGGGGCTTGGATTCATTTTGAAAAATGGAGATACCATAAAGCGGAACAGGTGATGAATGAATCTGTCATACTCTGGGAACAAGGATCCATACCAGCCGCAAAAGACAGAATGGACCGGGCGCTGAAACTCGCCCCTGGTAATGCCCCTTATCATGAATTGGCAGGATTGATATCCGGAAGTGTCAATGAAAAAATGGATTCTTTGTTTTCAGCTCCAGCCATTGACGACCCTGCATCGTTTACTGCTGCTTTATCCCATTTTAAAAAAGCATTGGAACTGAATCCCTATGACGGGGGCTTTCATTTTAATTTAGCCTGCCTGCTTTTTTTACAAGATCCGGCCAAGACAAAATTGCCTGGTAACCATTTTCAAAAAGCCCTGTATGCTGAGCCGAATAATATTGAATTTCTTATAGGATATGGTCTTTCGGCTGAATACAGCGGAGATACCTCGCTAGCTTATGGCTTGTATGAAAAGGCTATACGACTGGATCCTGAATTACTGGAATCTGAATTTTTTGAAGATTTAAGCTATCGCCGGCCGGCCCTGTCCGGGTTGCTCATTGAAAAAGCCATTTTCCATTTGAAAAACAGTATCGATACCGGGTACAATTCCGTATTTGCCGCCCGGTTGGGGCTTTTATTCTGGTCGGCCTCCCAATCGTCTGAAGCAAAAAAACTTTTCTCCCGGGTTGTTCAGGAACTGCCCGATCTGTATCGCCCTTATTATTACCTGTCCCGGATCGCTGAAGCGGAAGGCGATAGCGCTTTGGCCCAGCGTTTGTTAAGGAAATCGTTGTATTTAAATCACCAGGATTATCTTGCCCCTTTGGCTATGGGGGATTATTATTATTTACGAATGGGCGCTCATAAAAATATCGCTTATTCAGTGACCCGGTATTACATGACTGGTCTTTCCAATTTATTAAAGTTTCCGACCATTCACCGGTATCTTGCCGGGCTTCAATATAAATCCGATATTTCGTGTACCAATGATTTAATTTTCAAAAACCTGGTCCCGTATACCAGAATGAAAATTGATTTTAATAAAAAAGCTCTTCGAATGGCGGAGGTATACAATAAGACAGGTAATTCAGAGATGGAAGCGTATTATCTGAAACTGGCTTCCCGCGACCTGGATGATTTAAATATTGAGGAGTTGAAGTGAGCAGTCAGGTTTCAGGTTTCAGCAGTCAGGTGCTGATGGCCGATTACTGACGCCACCCTTCACTTTCTCACCACCAGATTTGAGTGTTATTTTCATAAGTAAACGGCCTTTCCTCGGAGCTGAAACAATCCTTACAATGAAGCCAGTATATCGTTCCTGTGGGTACATCCCGGTATTCCAGTTGATGTGATTTAGCGATTTGAATTCCAATTGAAACCCATTTGTCCTTCCAATAATACAATTGGTATTTTTTTTCCGGAATTATATTGTTTTTATCATTGGCTGGGAGGTACCGGATTTTTGTGATCCGCTTTTTTTGTCCGAGATCAAGACCTACCCATCTATCTTTTTCTACTTCATCTTCTTTTATGATACTATAACCTGGCAAACCATCAAAGGCCCTTTCGGGATGAGGCAGGTTACTCATGGGCTGTCCGGTCAGCGGGATCGTTTCATTGCCGGTATAAAATTCTAATTCCCCCAATTTGAATGGAATATTGTCGCCCGCCCTGATCCGGACATAACGGAAGCTATCCGTTATCAGGACTTCAGCTTGTTTCCAAAGAGATTCATATTCCAATCGATCCCTGATTATCCGGCCGTTGATACCATTGTTAAAGTATCCTTTCAAAGATTCTGGTGCCTGGTACAATAAAGTCGGGCTTTGGAAATCAGGGGTATTTGATCCTTCAAAACGGGCAAGGATTAAATATTGCGCCAGGGTCCATAAGGTGCGGTACCTTTTGAGTGGATATTTTCGATAAAGGTTAAGGGTAAGATGCTCCGGGTTATTGTTTTTTAATTCCATGGGTTTTCCTTCCCAGGGAATAATGAGGGGCGGGCCGGCGGGCAGAAATGTTTCAGATTTATAAAGCATGGGGGCATATAAGATATCCCGGCCCAGGTTTTTTATGCTGACCCTGTGTTTCCGAACAAAACCTCCATCCATGGCGTTCCAGCTACCATTTTGAAAAATGCATAGATACACTGGCGTCCCGTCTTTTGCTTTTATGTGGAGATTGAGGTCCGCAGTCTCCGTGTAATAAGGGGTTACATCTTTGATTCTTGGGTTTACTAAAGAAGGCGGAAGGTCTGTGATCCCCAGTCTCCTGGCTCTGGCGGCAAAACTAGATTCAATAATTTCCTGATTATATCTATATACTTTTGCTGTTTTGGTCTCTGCCCTGGTGACATTAGTATAATCTCCCGGCATGCCCTCTGCGCCGAGGAAGTGTAAAAAAGCGCTATCATTTAATATCAGCGCATTCCATATATGGCCATCGGAGTGATTGGCCCACTGCGGGGTATAATCTATCGCCACCGGAATACCCAGGGCGCGGGCTGAATATGCCGCCAGATTTGACATTTCCCGGCAGGCCCCCCTTTGTCCTTTTAAAATATTGCCAATACTCAAAGCGCCCGGATAACCGAAAAACAATTCCGTATACCTGAACCAATTCTTTTCATCCTGGACGAGGGCGCAGCATACATCCTCCATGTTTTTGGGAATATCGGGGTCATTGAGCAAATATTGATATCGTTGATATAATACAGTTCTCCAGTCTTCGGAATATTCACTGAACGATTTGTACGGAAGGATATAATTACAAAAGGCATTGTAACTGACCGAGGATTTCCAGGGAGCATTTTGCCAGGAGGCATAAGCCTGGTCAATATTTTCAATGAGATAATCGGCTGTAAGGGTTTTCAGGTCAATTTTAAGTTTACTTTTTGCCTTTCCATTTCTCCCGATCTCAGATTCAATGGAGTCTTTAAACTCTTTTAATCTCTCGGCGTCCAGGGAAGCAGACCAGTCAAAGATCTGGTCAAAGCTTTCCAGCCAGTCCCCGTCATAATGTTTGTTATCCTCTATATTGCTAATAAGAAATATGGCCGATTTTAATTTAAGGCTGTCTCTGGGTATTTTTTGGTAATGGGCCATGACCTTTTCCAGTTCAGCCCGGTTTTTGCCGGCTAATACAAGATTTCTTTCAAACGGATCGGAAGGCATTTCTTTGTTTTTGCAAGCCGTAAAGCCGATCCAAAATGTACAGGTAATGCTTAATAAAACAGAACTACTGATCAATTTATTTAAACGCATTATTGTATTAACCCAACTTGGCTATAGGACAAAAATAGGTGTTCATAATCAAGTAATTGTATAAATTAATGGTACACTACCTCTTTACTTGGTTTGACAGTTGAAGCACAAGCACACGCTTGATAAATGTTTTTCACTATTCCGATAGGCAAAGAAGGTTTTCTTAATTTAATAGTTTTCGTTTCAGCAGGGATTATCAAGGTTTGTATTATTTGAGTGTTCATTAACCGTACGATGTTATTCCAATTTAGTAGAATTGCTTGTTGTTTAAGAAGATGTCTTATAGAGTTTACAAGTTGATAAGCTAGTAAAGTCAGATATAGATGAGATTCTATTCTATGATCAAGCTGATGATGAACCGGCCTTATATTTAAATCTGATTTTAAGCAGCGAAAAGTGGATTCCACCTCTCGGATAAGGTTAAAAATATTCCAAAACTGGGGTTCATCGATGTTGTCCAGATTAGTTCTTAAAAAATAAACTCCTTGCAATTTATCATCTAGAACTGGACTGGACTGTTTGAACCAAACAATATTAGTTGCCCGATCTCCCAGACTTATTACTTCGATTTTATAATGCGATGCTACCTGTCTGTGTTTTTGTTTTAATCGACCGATTCGCTCGTGCACTTTGGTAAGCTTTTTTATTCCGCGTGTTTTAGAAAGGCTGCTAATTACTTCTGTGAGATCTTCTTCAAATCGGCGACTTAGTTTTACATCGATGGATTGTTCTTTGATTTTTTTTATTGGACTCTTTACATACATCCAAGTGTCTTCGTATTCCTTGGGTTTAAAAATATTCAGTTCGATGATATTTTTATCTCTATCCGTAAGTTGTTTTACATTCGGCTTGTTTATGTCCAGTTCATAGTCACTGAGTCGTTTACGGGAGACGCAAACATATTTGTATCCTTTGCTGCGCAAGTATTCTAAATTGTCTTCGTCTGCAATGCCTGCATCTAATACTACTGTTTTTTGACTTTTAGAATTACTATTCTTTTCTAACTCATTTATCATCTCTGTAAGTGTACGTACATCAGGCTTGTTCCCTTCATATATCTTTGAATGTCGAATAAATCCATCGACATTAATCACTCCCGTAAATACGACTTGCTTACAGTCATACCGCTTCTCTTTACTTCTACCATATTGTGCCAGATCGCTTTGTACTTTCTTCCCTTCAAAATACGTGTTGGAAATATCAAAGATGACCAGGCAGTCTTCCAGATTAAATAAATTGCAAATTTTAGTATAAAGGTATTTGTCTAACCCTTCTTTGACTTCAAATAACTTATCTGACATGCGATACAATTGCTTGTGTGATATTGCGTGCTCTATCTTGCAAATAGATTTTAAATCACTATTGTCTTCTAAATATTGAGAGGTTTTATATTCTGATGCTCCAAAGATGGCTTTGGCTGCAATAACTAACAATGCTTTTTGAATGTCTATTGATTCCCATCCTAGTGACTTCAAATAAGAGGCTAAATCCAATCTGTCCAGCATTTGTTTACATAGGTTCTCAGCACCAAAAGTCTTCACATCGATACTCTCGATATTGGCAATATCTACTGACTCTAATTTTATCTTTTTAGTATCTGGGGGAATCGAAATACTCTCATGCAACGGCTCTTCTCCGTATTTAATAGTATACTTAGTATAATAACTTTCAGCTAATGTAATGAGTGATGGTGGTGCATCCGATGGGAATAATGAAGGCTGATTAAATATTTTTGCCTTTAAGATAACCAGTACCTTTCTCTTGTAATCCTGATTGAGCAATAGTTCATCCGATCCCAGGTAAAGTAAATTGCGCTGTTTCATAATACCATTAATCCTACTATTCTGAACCAATGAAAATTGGATGAATTGCTTACCACCAGTACTATTCTTCTTCGTTACTGTTTTGATGAACATTTGACAAAGGTAATTCTAAAGCTCTTCAAATGCAACATCCATACTACACTACAAATCGCATTTAAAATAAATACCACCTGATTATCAATTACTTATGTAAATTAATTAACTAAAAATCAACTTTTTTTATCGTTTTTGATGATTAGACGGCCAAGTTGGGTTAAAAAATAAGCAGCCCACGACTTTAAATTATAATCCGGAGCCCACGACGGTAAAGGTGCATTACCAATTGCATGAAACAATGCGCCGGTTTCCAAAGGCCTGTTGATGATAACTGCTACTCCCTGATCTGCTGCAAATGGAATTAAATAATCTTCCGCTGCGGTATTTCGAATTGATAAATTGATCTGTATAAAATCTGGCTTTTCGGTTTTAATCAATGACGCCATTTCATCATGAGCGCTATTAAGGTAATGGGTCAAACCGATGTATTTAATCTTACCTTCTTCTTTTAATACTCTTAGCGTCCTGAGGTGTGTTTTCACGTCCTGCAGGTTATGCACCTGTAATAGCTTAGGCCAGGTCTTAAATAAATTTTTTGAATTTTCTATTTGGGTCTTGCCCTGATTTTCCCCCGTGGTCCATACTTTGGTGATCATCCATAGCTTCTCGGTCAGGCCGAGTTCGGTTGCGGCCTGGCCAATGGCTTGTTCGGAACGGCCATACATGGGTGAACTGTCTACAAGCCGACCGCCTGCTTCGTAAAAAGATTTGATTACTGCTTTCACCGGTTGGATTTGTGCCGGACTGCTACCTACATCAAAAGTCAACCAGGAACCCAGGCCGATGGCGGGGATTTTTTCGCCGGTGGACGGTATGGTGCGCAACAAAATAGTATTCAGAGAGGTGATTGATATCAACGGATACAAGGGCACTTGCTGTGACAAGCGCTGTTTGTTTAAGAAAGGCCCTGCGACCTGCTTTAGTCATCTATAAATTAAACGATTTATAACGTGGAGTTATGCAGTACTTTTGTAAGTACTATTACTTTAAATAACGCGCCCTAATGATTACTGCTAATGAACTCAAAATCAATGGCATAAAATCCATTGAAGAACAACTTAAGGACCAGCGTGAAGTTGCCATCGGCATCCAGGGTAAGGTCAAATACGTAGTCACGACCCTGGAGCAATATGAACAGATGCGGGTTTGGCGGAATTGGAAATGACCTATCAGCAAGTTATTGAAGATGTGAAAACCGGAAGAGTTACCACTTCGTTGGATGATCATTTTATAGAAATAGATAAAGGAACCGGGAATGCCTGAATTGTTTTTATCAAATGGATAATGCCTGAATCCAAATTATATCATACAAGTACTAATACCTTCCAAAACAAAAACGTCCTTGTTTTTATTCATTGGCTGGTTTAAAATACCGTTGCATGGGTTCAAAATAATTGTCGGTCCAACCGTGTTCATACTGTCCATCCTCCGGGCCCAGACCGGAATGCGTCAGGGTAAGCTGACAGGAATGTGGTGAAATTGGTTTTAGCTGAATCTCCACAATGGAATCTTCCTGGTCAGACTTAAATTCGTCAGTTCTCCAGGATTGTTTTATATATTGATAGGGTTTTAATTCCAGGTTTTCACCAGTGATATATCCGTCCCAGGCGGTGAAGGTCCCGCCCGTTTTTTTACTGCACCTCGCTCTGCCGCCTGTCATAGCCGTATGTCTGTAGCTGCTCAACCAGGCGTTAAACAAGGTTTCTGCTGAGGCTGGCAAATTAATAGATAGGGTAAATTCCATAGTGGGATAAATTTACTGGATTAATCTGGATTGGACTACAGCGTAGCGGCGAAGCATAGTATTTCCCACAACGACAGCGTAGCGGCGTAGCGCTAAGAGCACAAAAAGCGATGAAAAATAGATTGGAGTTGGAATAACACATTTTTGTTGCGCAGCTTTACTGCTCTCCGTCTTCTTTGTGTTCTTTGTGTCGCTGTGGGATTTTTAGTTGTCTTTAATTTGTATGATTTCCCACAACGACGCCGAGTAGGCAAGGGGGAGTTGCACCCCCAAGCCTCTCACAGAACCGTATCCCGCTTTACGGGACAGGCTGTGATAGTCTCCCATCATACGGCTCGTGTAGTCATTGTAGCTTCAAACATATTCCCGCTTCCCAGTGATAAAACAATTTTGGATTGTTTTGTTTTATCGCATTGAGTTTGGCTGTGGCTTTTCGAAGTCCCACTTTATGTTTCTTCTTAAGCCACTGGATTAGCCTGTAATCAACCCTATACGTGACCCTGCTGAGATGATATTTGTTGAATAGACCGTAATAGTTGATCCATCCTCTGAGTTTGGCGTTCAGTTCCTCGGCAATGTCTTTTATGACTATACCTGTGTTCCTAAACGCTTTTTCCAGTCTTATCGATCGGATCATTTTCTGTATGTTGGACGAACTCGGTTTACCTCCGTATCCATTAAAGTAAGTTCCTTCTTGTTTTTTGCTTTCCATCGAGATCGGCTGAAAACTGAAGCCTAAAAAATCAAATATTACGGCCTCCTGTTTTTCCTTCCTTCGATAGTCCTTGCAATACACGATCCGTGTCTTACTTTCTTTGATGCTTAGCTTTACCTGGCCCAGTCGCTCTTTTATTGCTTGCAAAACCGCTTCCGCTTCGTCTTTATGCTTACAATGCACTACTACATCGTCTGCATATCGTACAAAGCTTACCTCGGGGTATTCACGGCTTAACCATAAATCCAGCGTGTAGTGTAGGTACAGATTCGCCAATATCGGGCTGATCACCCCACCCTGTGGTGTGCCTTTGCCTTCTTTGGCTTTGATCTCTCCTGACACCTCTTGAACCGGCATCTCTAACCATCTTTTCACATACATACTTACCCACTTTTCCTCAGGCAGAATATGCCCTACTGCCCTGAGCATTAGTTCATGGTCGATCTCATCAAAAAATTTGCTGATGTCCATGTCTATCACCCAGTCATATCGGTAGCAGTTTTGCGTTACCTGCTTCAGTGCTTCATGGGCACTTTTCATCGGTCGATATCCATAGGAATTTTCATGAAATCGTTTGTCGATCCTTTTCTCCATGTACTCCTTCACTACTTCCTGCGATATCCGATCCCGCAGTGTGGGAATGCCCAGCTTGCGCTTGCTTCCATCTTTCTTCGGTATTTCTACCGCTCGTACTGGTTGTGGATGATAGCTGCCGGAGGCCAGCCTGTTCCATATTACATAGCAGTTCCGTTCGGGGTTCTTGTCAAACTCCGTCCAGCTCTCCTCGTCTATGCCTACAGCCTTGCCCCCTTGCCTTACCTTCCGGTATGCATCTACCACCCATTTAAACTCAATGGGAACTGTTTTAGTTACGTGTACATCCATTTTAGATCATCCTCTTTCAAGTTGTGTTTTTTAATAGTGTTCACCTGACTACCTAAGCCCTTCGCTCCTCTCCCTTTCTTTTGGAGTTTCATCACTACTATGACTTAGTCCGACTTCCACCTGCTTAACTGTTGGCAGCTAACTCCCTCAGGTGGATCTCCCATGTTCCTTAAAATAGCCTATTATAGAGTCATGTCATCTGAATACCGATGGAGGCATTTCCAGTAAACCAGGTCGCCCGATATGTTTTGTCTCTGTCCCCTTAGCATAGGACGATTTACTCCATGAGGTGCGTTTCGATACTTCATCCAATGATTCCCTTACGGTCATCTCTCTATAATTTACCTGACCTTTTCTGGCCTTTTCTCTTACGTTCACTACAGCAGAATTACTCCTTTTGCAGCTTAGAGTGGTTTGAAGACTCTGCCTGTACAGCGTCTCCGATACTCCGTCCCACCTGAACTTATCTTTGTTCGGGATTGTATCATCTATTTTACAACTTGTCTGATGAGCTTTCTCATCCGATTTCATGGCACAAGCTAAGAGCACAAAGAGCGATGAAAATTGGATTGGAGTTGGAATAACACATTTTTGCTGCGCAGCTTTACTGCTCTCCGTATTCTTTGTGTTCTTGTGTCGCTGTGGGATTTTTAGTTGTCTTTAATTTGTATAATTTCCCAAAACGACAGCTTAGCGCAGCTTTGCTGCTCTCAGTATTCTTTGTGTTCTTTGTGTCGCTGTGGGTTATTTAGTTGTCTTTAATTAGTATGATTTCCCACAACGACAGCTT
>Ga0163153_10005185_pt1 | contig 15616 bp, 13 predicted proteins | sample OliLakLV19MP6IB1_FD_148629 | JGI IMG/M metagenome (GOLD analysis project Ga0163153, IMG submission 148629) | Freshwater microbial mat bacterial communities from Lake Vanda, McMurdo Dry Valleys, Antarctica - Oligotrophic Lake LV.19.MP6.IB-1 | ecosystem: Environmental > Aquatic > Freshwater >... | reverse complement strand
GATCGAAGACGAACGGGAGCTATCGGACAAGTATCTGGCGATCTTCATCGACGAGGCCCAGCTTTCGCTGGATGAACTGTCCGAGATGCTGTTGGCGTCCGAGCGCCATGCCTCGCAGGACGTCGTCCTTAAGCTGCTGATCACCGCTCATCGCCTCAAGGGATCGGCCGCTTGCGTCGGCCTGAATCGTCCGGCGAAGTTAGCCCACCTGATGGAAGACGAACTCCAGAAGATGTTCGACGGTTCGGCGACGTTGACGGCAGAGCAAGCCGACGCCCTCTTGAAGTGCGCCGACGGCCTGCGGAAGTACGTCGACGGACTCAAAATCGGGGTACCCGAATCTTCGACCTTCGGCGAATTGGCCGGTGAGCTTCTCAACTCGCGCCCCGCGCCGAAACAATCGCCGCCGCGGCCCGCAGTCGCCGTCGCTTCGCCGGCTGCGCCCGTCGCGGCACCGAACGTCGCGAGCGCTGCGAGCGCTGTGAGTGCCGCGGGCGCTTGGCGCGACGGCCTGGCCAAACATCTGACGGGCGCGCCGGGCGTCGTGGGCCGGGTGCACTTTACGCCCGGCTTGCCCCTGGTCGCCCTGAAGGCCCAACTCGTCTGTGAGAAGTTGCAGCAAGCGGGCGAACTGGTGTTCACTGATCCGTCCCTTTCGATGCTCGACCAACTCGAAACGATCGAAACGCTCTGTTTCGCGTTGGCAAGCGAGATGGCCGACGGACCGTCCCCCGCCCCGCTCCGTATCGCCGGCGTCGATCGGGTCGATTGGGAGCCGATCGTGTCGGCAGGCTTGCCCGCCGCGCCGCGATCGAAGCCCGACGAGGGCGTCGCGTCGGCCGCCGCTTGCCCGATCCCGTCAATGGCCGCGTCGCCCGCCTCGTTTGCGCCGGAGCCCTCGGCCACCCGTTCGAGCCCGGCCGGCGACTCCGAACGCACCAAGGCGCCCGAAAGCGGGGCTAAGCCCGTGGAAACCCTGCGGGTCGACATCGAGCGGCTCGATCAACTGATGAGCCTCGCCGGTGAGCTGGTAATCAACAAATCGCGATTCGCCCGAATCAGCGAGGGGTTGCGACATCTGCATGTGGGCCGGCAAACCAAGACGGCGTTCCATGCGGCGCTCGACGGCCTGAAGGAACTCGCCGAATCGAGCGACACGATCGACGAGGCGTCGTTGGAGTCGATCCGCAGCCATGCCCGCCGCGTTGCCGGCAACTTGGAGAGCCTGCGGGCCACCATCGATCAGCTCGTCGCCGCCCGAACCGACATCGTCGACCTGGGCGAGGCCGTGCACCAACTCCAACGCGTCGCCGACGGCATCCAGAAAAGCGTTATGAACACGCGGATGGTGCCGATCGGTCCGCTGTTCACGCGATTCCGCCGCGTGGTCCGCGACATGACCCGCTCGAACGGTAAGGACATTCACCTGCAGATCAACGGCGAGAACACCGAACTCGACAAGCGGATGATTGACGAGTTGGGCGACCCGCTGATCCATATGGTCCGCAACTCGGCCGACCACGGGATTGAAAGCCCCGCAGTGCGCGAGCAGGCGGGCAAACCGCGCCACGGAACCGTGACGCTCGACGCTTTCCACCGCGGCAACAACATCGTGATCCAGGTCCGCGACGACGGCAAAGGCCTCGATCAGGGCCGGATCAAGGCCAAGGCGATCGAACGGGGCCTGATCTCGGCCTACGACGCCGAGAACCTGACGCCCGCCGAGACGTTCGCCCTGATCTGGGAGCCCGGTTTCAGTACGGCCGAGAAGGTCACCGAGATTTCGGGCCGCGGTATGGGGATGGACATCGTCAAAAGCAAGATCGAAGCCCTCAACGGCACGGTAGAACTCGATAGCCGGGCCTGCGCGGGGACCGTAATCACGATCAAGCTCCCGTTGACGCTCGCCATTTTGCCGAGCTTGCTGGCCCGCATCGGCGGGGTCGTGTACGCCCTGCCGGTCGAGGCGATCAACGAAATTGTCAGCGTGGCGCCCGAGAACCTGGCGACCGTCCACGGCAAGTTGACGACTCACGTTCGTCGACGGGTCGTCTCGGTCGTGACCATCGACGACGTCTTCGGCAGGCACGGTCGCCGAGTCGATTCCGTCGTTGCTCGTTCCGAGCCGCTCACGCTCGTCGTGGTCGGCTTCGAAGGACGCGAGATCGGACTGGTGGTCGACGACCTGATCGGCGAAGAGGACATCGTCATCAAGTCGATGTCGACGAACTATCGCAACGTCGAAGGCCTGTCGGGCGCCTGCGTGCTCGGCGACGGCCGAGTGTCCCTGATCATCGACGTGGCGGCCGTGATTCAACTGGCCGCCAAGAACGTCGTCGCCGCCGCCCGATAAAGAAAGATCTCCATGAGCTTCGCTTCGACCGCCGCTCCTTCCACGCTCGACATGCTGCACGGACTGTTCGCCGCCGCGACGCACGAAGCGTCGGCCGCGATGTGCCGTTGGACGGGCGGGCTGATCACGTTGACCCTCGACGAAGTTTGCGCCGCGCCGGTGGAGCGCGTCTGCGAAGACCTGGAGTTCGGCGACGAGATCCTCACCATGGTCGTGTTGCAGTTGACCGGAGAGTACGGCGGCGACATGGTGCTGGCGTTCGACGACGTCAACGGGCGCCGCCTGGCCGCCGGGTTATTGGGGCGCGAAGTGGAAACTTCGCCCGAGTGGACCGAACTCGAGCAGTCCGCGCTCAACGAAACGGGAAACATCCTCAGTTGCGCCTACCTCAACGCCGTGACGCGCCTGGTGGGAGTCGAGCTGATCCCCTCCCCTCCCTATTTCGTGCAGGACTTCGCCGCCGGCGTCGTCGCGCAGGTTCTGATGCCGCGCGCTCTGAACGGGGACGACGTGCTCGTCTGTCGGACCCAATTTCACCGCGCGTCCGAGCGACTGAGTTGGCACGTCTTCTTCGTACCCGACGCCGCGCTACGCTCCCGAATGACCGAGGCGCTCCATTCGGCCCGCCCGTAGTTCCCGCCGCTCCGGAAACAGTTTGCCCCAGAATGCCGCAGACCGGAAAGACGACATGTCGGAATTCGCAACACTCGAACGAACGACGTCGGCGATACACGTCGGCATGGGACAAGCGGCCGTAGCGCCGCCGGGCGGAGCCCTGCAATCGGTGCTCGGCTCCTGCATCGGCCTGGCGCTGTACCATCCGCGGTTGAAGCGTTCGGCGCTGGCGCACGTCGTGTTGCCCAATTCTCACGGCAACGGGGCCTGCCCGGGCAAGTTCGCCGACACGGCCGTTCCCCACTTGCTGGCCCTGCTCGCCGCAGTAGGCATTCCGTCGGCCGGACTCGTCGCCAAGATTGCCGGTGCCGCGAGTATGTTCGGCAACACCGGATCGATTCAAATCGGCGAGTCAAACATCGCGGCCGTCAAAGCCGCCCTGCAGAAAGCCCGAGTCTCGCTCGCCGGCGAGGACGTCGGCGGAGGCAAGGGGCGTCGAATGCGGATCGAATCCGACACCGGCCAAGTCAAGGTCGAACTAGTCGGACGGCCGTCGTTGATACTCTGACCGAAACAATCGACCGTCCATCGTGATCGAGCAACCGTCCTACCCATCATCGATAGCTCGGAGGATTCTCCCCATGCCCGGCAAACTTTTGGTCGTCGACGACGCGCTGATCATTCGCGAGATGATCAAGGACGTCGCCATGGGGGCCGGTTGGACGATTGTCGGCGAAGGACGCAACGGCCGGGAAGCGATCGATCGCTACCGGGAGCTGCGTCCGGACGTAGTCACGCTCGACCTGGTGATGCCCGAGTATGACGGACTGCACGCCGTCAAAGGGATCCGGGAAATCGATCCGCAGGCCAAGATCGTAGTCGTCAGCGCACTCGACCAGAAGGAAACGCTCAAGTCGGCGTTCAAGCTCGGCGCGTCCGACTTCCTGGTCAAGCCGTTCGACCGCAAGCTGCTGGCGGAGACGCTGGAAAAGCTGCTGGAAACCGCGGCGACGGCCTGCTAGGGCTTTAACGGTTAGTTGGCCAACGATCGAGACGACCCCGTGGATGGTCTGATCGGTGACGACGTGTTAGTATCTCGGGCGGCCGTGATCGCTCTTCCAAGTCGTCGACATTTGTGCGATCGAACTTCGATTGACGGCGGCGTAGCGTAGGTCGACTTAGGGCGGACGGGCTCCGTGGAGGCGTCATGCATCTCCGAAGCTGGTTACTTGCGTTGACCGCCGCTTGGTTCGCGGCAATTGCCGTTACGCCGTCGCTTGCGGTCGAGCCGGCCCCGGCGGTCGACGACGGCGTGCTCCGGCGACATCTCGAGGCGCAGGGCTACGAGTGCGTCGATCTGACTCGGACCCAGTCGGGTTACTTCGTCGTCGCCGCCACGCTCGAGGGCCGTCCGTTGTCGCTCATCGTCGACTCGGGCGCGCCCTGCGCTCACCTCGACGTCGCCCGGCTCCGTGCATCGGGAATTCCTTGGCCGAAAAGCGTCGGGCGAACGAAGGAAGAAGTCGGCAATCTGCTCGCTTTTTTCGAGTCGACGCGCATCGGGCACGTGTCGACCGGTCGGCTGCTCGCCGTCCCCGACGACTTGTCCGCGAGCAACGAGCGGCTGGAGGCCTGCGACGAAAGGCCGGTCGATGGTTTCCTGGGCGGCGATGTTTTGATCGCGCATGCCGCAGTCATCGATCTGGCGAAGCGCCGGTTATTCCTGCGGGCGACCCGCGTCAGCAGAGATGCGCCGGTAGCTCGCGAATTGCACGACGCCGTCGGAAAGGAACTGGTTGCCCGAGGCTATGCCTGCGCCGACCTCGATCGGAACGCCGGCATGTATCTGGCGACCGCCGGAAAAATCGAAAACAAGGACCTGCGGCTAATGGTCGATACGGGAGCACCGGCGACCTACCTGGATCGCCGGCGAACCGAAGTCCTGAACCTGAAATGGCACCCGTTGGATCGACGGTCGACGCCGCAAGCACCGCTAAGCCAATATGCTTTCAGTTCCGTCAACCTGCTGCGAGTTCAATCGATTGCCGTCGGGCCGTTGCAGATATGGTCGACCGAATCCCTGACGGCAGTCAATGCTTCGATCGCGGGCCTCGGCGGCGATCCGTTCGACGGGCTGCTCGGCGCCGATGTGTTGAACGCCGGCGCCGCGGTAATCGATTACGCGACGCAGCGCCTGTATCTGAAGCCGCCGCCTCGTTGAGCCGAAGATCGTCGCCGGCAGGTCATGCCGCGCCGGACCGCTAACATCAATGCGTGGCTTAATGAGCCACACGCAAGTGAGCGGCGAGAAAGGCCTTAGTGCAGCACTTTGCTGACGAGCTCTTTGAACTTCTCTTCGATCTTTCCTTTGAACATCATCGCGGCGAACGGGATGTCGCCCGCGATGTTGACGGCGTCTTCCGTCACCGTCATCGTCCCGTTGATCTTGATGCCGCTCGTGGCCAGGGTGAACGCCAGGACGCCGTCCGGGTCCCACTTCGTCCAATCCTCGGTCATGTTCTTCAACTGCTCGACGCCCATTTCTTTGGCGCGGGATAGGCCGTTCTTAAGCGACTCCTTGGCCTTTTCCTTACCGAACGTGTGCGGGACGGACGAAGCGAATTTGGGCATGGCGTAATAGGTGGTTGAGGTGTTCGGTTATGAGAGGGAAGTTGCGTTCGTTAGAGCAGCTTCTCGCGCAGCTCGGTGAGCAAACGCACGGCGTGGCCGATCTCGGCCTTCTGGCGCTGGGGCTCCTGCGGGATCTCACGCTCGATCGTCAGCGGGCCCGTGTAGCCGATTTCCTTGAGCGTCTTCAGGTAGTTGTACATGCCGACGTCGCCCTGGCCGAGCGGCATTTCCGCTCCCCACTCCTCGCCGGGATGCTTAGCCCAGGTGCCGTCCTTGCAGTGGATGCTCCGCACGAACTTGCCCACCTTTTTCAGCGCGGCAATCGGCTCCTCGGTGCCGTAAAGGATCATGTTAGCCGGGTCGAAATTGATGAACAGGTTGTCGCGTCCGACCGCTCCGATGAACGCCAAGAGCGCGTCGGCCGATTCCTGGCCCGTCTCCAGGTGCAGGGCCTGGCCGTTATTTTTGGCGTGGTCGCAAAGGTCGCCGGTCACCGCCACCACTTCGTTGAATAGCGGATCCGACTTGTCGTGCGGCACGAAGCCCACGTGCAGCGCAATTACCGGGCAGCCCAGCAGCTTGGCGAAGTCGGATATTTCCTTCATCTCCTTGACCCGCGCTGCGCGCGTGGCGGGCGGCACCAGGCCGACCGTCCGGGAGACCGTCGGAATGTCGGCGTAGCTCTCGCCTTCGAACCCGCCGAAAACCGCCGTGAGCGTGATGCCGTATTCGCGCAGCTGGGCGAGAAAGGCTTGCGCCTTCTCGGGCGTGCGGCTCGCGCCGTGCGGGGCGTGCAATTGGATCGTCGGCACCCGCAGTTCGCGAGCCACGTCGAGCTTGACGCCCAGGCCTGCGTCGACACTGGCGAATACGCCGATCGGCCACTTATTCATGGTATTAGACCTTTTCTTCCGGCTTTTCCCCTTCGGGCGTTTCGTCGTTGTCGATTTCGAACCAATCGTCTTTGAACTCGATTCGCTTGTTGTCGCGGATCGCGATGTTCGTCGTCAGGGCGATGATCGCGTCGGCCATCGCCACCTCGGGCTTGCACTTGGCTTGAATGGCCGGATCTTTCGCGTCCGGGTTGTTCTCGATACAGAACGCCCAGTGCTCGATTTCCTCGGTGTAGCCGCGGCTTACCGGGCCGGCACCGAGAGCTTTTTCGCCGACGGCCGACGCCGGCGGGGCGCTGGCGGTGGTGTCGAGCACAAGCGCCCCGTCTTTCCCCTTGGTCACGTCGACGAACGTCGCCGGGCCGCCGGTCGAGTAGAGCTGGTACTCCTGCTCGGTCTCGAGCACGATCGTTCCCTTCGTTCCCATCACGATTTCGCCGTAGCCGCCCCAGCCGTTGCCGTTGATCGACGAGTAGCTGACGACCACTTTCTTCTGCTTCAGTTCCGGGTCGCTCGGATCGTACCCTTGCTGCGGAAACTCGTAGTTGCAGTAGACGTGGTCGTCGACTTCGCGGTCGTTCTGGAAAAGGCTCCTGTTGCCGACGGCCACGACCGAGAGCGGCTTGGCCTTCTTGCCGTCGGTTCGCAGAGCGCTGCAAAAGATTCCCGAGGCGTCGAGCTGATGGCTGCCGAGTTCGGCCATCAGGCCGGCACCGGTGCGTTCCCAGAGCCGCCAGCGGATCAATTCCTCCAGAGGCGAATAGGTGTAGGGATCGACCTTGGCGGCAGTGCTGCCGGGAATCGTCTTCGATTGGTAGCCGTATTTCGCCGCGTCGACGGCCTGATCCTTGAGCAACAGCTCCAATTGCGTCACTTTCTTCATAGCCGCCGAAATACCTACCCCCGCGGCCAGTGCCGCATCGACCGCCGTCTTGGCCTTGACCAGGTCTTCGGACATTTTCTTGTCCGGCATCGCCGGCTTCCAACTGTCTCTGCCGGGCAAGTTGGTGCGATGCCACTGCGCTCGAATGTGGTGCAACTCGCCGATCAGTCCCCGCTTGATCACGTCGACGGCGTTGTCATAGAGAATGCTGTAGTGTCGCTGGTGGCCGGTCGCGAGGTGCTTCTTTAGCCGGTGGGCGACGCGCCCCATGCTCTTGCACTTGCCGACGGTCTGGGCCATCAGCTTTTCGGTCAACACGTGCTTGCCGGCCTGCATGGCTTCGATGGCCACCGAGTGGTGCAGGTGCAAGGGCAACGCGATGATTACGCCCTTGATCGCCGGATCTTTGAGCAATTCCTTGTAGTCGGTGTGGACCTTGACGTGCTTCTTGGCCTCGTCTTCGCTCTTCCAGCCGTACTTAGCCATCAGGCCCGGGCGTGCCATCATGGCGCTCGGCGTGCTCTGGTCGCCGTGGAAGGCGCGGTGGACGTTATAAGGGCGAATATCGGAGATCCCCACCACGTCGACGTAGCTCGGCGTGAGCGCGCCGATGAGCACGCCCCCTTCGTCGCCGGTGCCGATAATGCCGATCGGCAGCGGGTTCTTCAGCTTGCCGTAGCCGAAGTAGAACGCGCCGAGTCCGGCGCCGCTGACCACGCCGGCCGCGATGCCTCCCAGCAGGAAATCGCGTCGCGTGAACTCGCTGCCGACTGCGGACTGGAAGTTCGACCGTCCAACGGCTTTTTCTTGAGGAGTAAGTGCGTTCATGACGGTTAGTCCTTCTTGACCAGGAACGGCCGGACGAAGAGGTTGTGAATGATGAAATCGAGGCCGCCCCAACGTCCGACGGGGAGCGTGGCCAGCACGAAGCAGCACATCATCTCGATGAACTCCTTCGTTACGAACAGCGAATGGCCTTGCGCCGGGTGGGCCGGCGGCGAATAGTAGCCGGGCCACTCCAGACGCGACAGCACGATCATGGCCAGGAACGCCGCGCCGCCCAGCGCCGCGAGCCGCGTGAACAAGCCCACCATCAGGCACAGGCCGATGACGATGCAGGCGTACGTAACGATCACGTCAGGGTTCTTGAGCCGCTCGGTGAACGAATAGGAGATCTCCTCCCCTTGCCGCTCGATCGGCAGCAGGTTCTTCAGGTCGTTCTTGAGCCCGACGTGCTGATCCTTCACCCAGCCCAACGCCGGGCGGATGTCGGTCCGCAACGTTTGCGTCGCTTCCCAGAGCCGCTGATCCTCAAACGGCGCTCCGCTCTTCCCTTCCTCACGGGCCAGCTTCCGATTGCGTAGTCGGTCCCAAGCCTGCTGATTGTGATCGATCAGCAGTCTGTTGTCCGCGTTCTCAAGGTAATCCTTGATGTTCGCCTTCCGAGTGTCGCGGATCTTTTCGGCCGACGCCCGGCCTTGGTCGTCGAGCTGAAACTGGCCGACGAACTTATCGTAATAGGCGTCGATCGCCTTGTGATTCCAGTCGACCGAAAGCCGCTCGCGGCCTTCGAAGTCGCGGATCACGTCGTACTGGAAGTACTTGGCCAGCGGTCCGGAGGCCTGGCTCAGAAAGCCTTCGGAAGAGAATTCGTCCTGCTCGAGCTTCCATAGCCCTTCGTACAGGATGTGCCAGCCGATCGTCAGGCGCAGTAGCACCAGCGTGACGACGCCGAGAAAACCGATTTGTGCGAAACGGCAGCAGGACAGGGGACGCCTCCTGGCCGCGACGGGCCGATGCGAAGACGGCAAAGGGGGGGACCTCGAATCAGCCTCGAGTCGTGCGCGGCCGGAAAGGTGCGCAGACGCGAAAGACGGAGGCGGTTCGACGACCGGCGGTTGGACAACCGGTCGGTTAGTAAAACCGGGCGATTGGAAAACCGGGGCGATCGGCGGCCGCACGGCGTGCCGGGGACGGAACGTATCCGCCGGACCGATGCGATGATCCGGTATTTTAGACGCTCGTTCCGGAATTCGCCAGCGGCCGGCGGCCGGATTTGGCGGTTGTTGCGGCGACCTTGGCGCGGTTTTTCCGGACCACTCCGGCCTCTAAACGACCTCGGGTTCGATCACTCGCATCGATTTCCAACGCCCTCGGCGGAAGCGGCCTAGGAACGCCGCCGCCAGCGCCACGACCCAGGCCGTGAGTACCCACCAACACCAGTAGAGTCCGCCGCCGTAGTACTCAATGCCGATCCATGTCGTCAGTACGCCGACGATGGCGATGCCGACCGACGAAATCATGACGAACATCACGTCGCCGGCTCCTTTCAGCGCCCCGGCGAGCACGATGTTCGCCCCGTCGAATAGGTTGAACGAGGCTACGAACAGCAGCAGTATCACCGTCGTCTCCCGTAGGCCGGGCATCTTCTCGATATCTTCCGCGTGGGCCGCCAGCACCAGATTGGGGAAACCGGCGTAAAGCACGCATAGCAACGCCATGTAGACCATTGCCAGTTGCAGACACGACCACGTCGAGCGCTCGGCCAGGTCCGGACGATTCTCGCCCAGGCGCCGGCCGACCATCATCGAGGCGGCGATGCCGATCCCCCAAACCGGCATGAACGCGAAGTTGTTGACGTTGAAGGCGATGCTGGTGGCCGCCAGAGCTTGGCTGCCGAGCATGCCCACCAGGAGGGTGAACATGCCGAACGCCGCCACCTCGAGCGCCATCTGCGAGCCGCCGGGGAAGCCGAACGCACAGAGACGCCGCAGTTGCGAAAGGTCGGGTCTCCAACCGGTCGAGGTGGCGAACTCGTCGCGGTTCTTCGACCGGAGGAACAAGGCGAAGTAGATCAACGTCTTGGCCCAGAGCGCCACCATCGTGGCCCATCCGGCGCCGGCGATGCCCCCTTCCGGGAAGCCCCATTTGCCGAAGATCCAGGCGTAATCGAGCACGACGTTGATCGCGGCGGCGATGGTATCGACGATCATGACCGTCCGGACTTTGCCCAGTCCGTTGAAGAAACCCGACAGCGCGCCGGAAAGAACAATGGCGCCGCCGGAGAAGCTCAGCGTGAAAAAGTACTCGACCGCCGGGTCGACGAGCCGGGGGTCGCCCATGTTGGAAAAGACCCAAGGCGCCAGCGGGATGACCGTCAGCGCCAACGGCGTCGCGATCACGCCGACCCAAATAGCCTGCCAGACGATCGGACCGACTTGCCGTTTTCGTCCGGCGCCGAAGTACTGGGCCACGAACGTCCCCACGTAGGAGGCGATTCCCAGCGGAAACGCGATCGAGGCGAACGACAGAATCCCGGCCGGTAGCGAGGCGCCCAACTGTTCCGGCGAGTAATACAATAAGAACAGCCGGTCGATGAAGTTCATCACCGTCCACGATAGCGACGAGATCATCAGCGGCATGGCCGTAAGTAAGGCCTCGCGCATGCCCGCCGGGCGAGCCCAGAACGAAACCTCCTCGGCCTCAGGCGTTCCGCCCGCGGGCGGAACGCCCGATGGTTCGTTCGCCGCCGCCGATGCGGTTGAATCTTCGGCATCGGCGGCTTCGGGCTGCATCGTTTCGCGCCTCGGGTCGGTTTCACAGATCGATTCGTTCATCATACGGCACGTAGCCCCGGCCGGGCGGAGCCCGATCAGAACGGACGCCTCGGCACGAAATCGAAAAATGTCGCCCGCCCGGCGGAGTGAGCGTCGAACCTGCCTTGGCTCGGACGGGTCTCTATCCCTATCGGCAACCCGTGGTACGGCGCCGGCCGCGCAACATTCGAGCGGCCCCGCTAAAATGAGGGCAGGCGCTCCGACGCCAACCCCCAAGAGCCGGCAGGGGCTCCGGCGGTTCGCGCGGCGGCCCCCGCGGAGGAATGCATGCACGGCGACCCGCCCAAACTTGAGATGCCGTCCGCGGAGACGCCCGAAGCGACGCGGCAGTTTCATCTTTCGACGGCGCTGGCGGCCATGGTGCCGGTCGCCGCCGCTTTCTCGCTGGCCCGTTACCTGGAACTCGACGGAATGGTCCGCCAGTACGTACAAGGATTTCGCGGAGCACCTTTTAGCGCCGCCATCAACCTGGCGATGTACGTGTTGCTGGCCTGTGTGGCCGCGCGGTTTTTTCGGCGGCAGATCCTCGAGGCCGACCTGGCTTGGCCGACGAACGGCGCGTTTTTCGGCACCGTCTACGGTGGGGCGCTATTCGGAATGACCCTTTGTTGCTGCGTATCTTCTTGGATCCATCCCTTTTTTTGTTTCTTCGCCCTATTGCTGTGCGGCGTGATCGGGGCCGGATGGGCGGCGGTTCCGGCCGTTTTGTGCCGAGCCCTGATCGAGCCGCTGGACGACGGATTGAACTCCTCCTGGCGATCCGCCGGCATCGGGTTGTTCGTCGGCGCTGCGGCGGGCTACGGCAGTTCGATCCTGATTTTGCTCGTATCGCCTTGGATTTTTTTGGTATACGGGGTAATCCCGGCATCGTTCGGCGCGGTCTTCGGAGCTCGCGGGGCCTTTCTACAGGCGGTGACGCACGGGCGGCGGCATCAGATGGCGCGGGAGACGTTGGATCGTTTGAAACGCATCGGCGACGAATTACCTGCGAAGGAAGGCTTTCGGCGCCGGCAAAACGCGGAACGCTGGAGCCCCGGCACGGATGGTTGACGCCCGCCGGAAATCGCGCGCGGATCGCGTTGCGGCGTTGAACATCCCCCGTTCGGAATTTCGATAAACCATTGTCGCAGCGACGGTTCGAAGATCGAGGCCTTCCGGCGCCGGCAAAGGAGCTAGAGGGGGTAGAATGAAGGCATCGCACTCCACTTCGGATGTTCCATGAATCGCGAAAGCACGCCGCTCGAAACACTCGCAACGCCCCCTCCGCTCGGCGAAGTTCACAAACCGCCTACGGTTCGTCTGGCGATCGGCGGCGTGATTGCGCTGGCAGTGATTGCCGCGGTCGTTTGGATCGTCGTGACGCTCACGCCCGAGCGGGTTACGAAAATCTTCGATCTCGCCGTCGCGGCCGTCGCGGTCGGCCTGCTGAGCGTCGCCGCCCGTTACCTCCTGAAGGCCGAAGCGATTCGTCGTAGTCGTCTGGTCGCCGCCGAGCTGATCGGCGTGACCTTTGGTGGCGCGGCGCTGACGACGTTTTTCGTGACCGCGGCGAGCGAACCGGTCGGCGCGGCTCAATTGCCGCAGTTGCTCGTGATCCAGTTGGTCGTGGCGGTCGTCGGCGGCTTGGCCACGTTCTTGCTGGCGTTTTTCGTGACGCTCGGCGTCAAGGCGTCCGGAAAACTGTTTCGTCAGCAACACGCGGAAGCCGAGGCGATCTTCATCGGCGTGGTTACCGGCGCGGTCGGCGGCGGGCTGACGGCCCACGCCGCGGATCTGGGTGCGTGGATCCCATTTGTTTCCGCCGCCGTGTGCGCCGCAACCACCTACCGTGCCGTCGTCTTGCATCGACGGTATGATCGGGAATGACGGTTTTTGAGATGACGAAATGGGGAGGGCCAATAGGATGGAAAACAAACCCCGAACTCCCAACTCCGAACTCCCAACCCTGAACTCCCAACTCCGAACTCCCAACCCTGAACCCCGAACCCCGAACTCTCTCACCCTTTGATGCGCATCGTCCTTTGCTATCCGGTTGAACCACGGCACGTCGAACAGATTCGGGCGGCGGCGCCGGGAGCCGAAGTGGTCGACGCCGGCCAGCAACGCATTCCCGAAGAAATTCTCGAGGCGGATATTTTCTGCGGCCACGCCAAGGAGCGGCCCGTGCCCTGGGCCGAGGTCGTCCGTCGCGGGCGATTGCGGTGGATTCAATCGTCGGCCGCCGGATTGGATCACTGCCTCGCGCCGGAGGTCGTCGCCTCGGAAATCGTGGTCACGAGCGCTTCGGGCGTGCTGGCCGACCAGGTCGCCGAGCAGACGATGGCCTTGCTCACCGGATTGTTGCGCGACTTGCCGACGTTTTTCCGGGCCCAACAAAAGCGGGAGTTCATTCGTCGGCCGACGCGCGACCTGACCCGCGCCACCATCGGCATCCTCGGCTTCGGCGGCAACGGCCGGCGGATCGCCGAGGTGCTGCGGCCCTTCCGAGGACGGATCCTCGCGACCGACATGTTTCCGACGGACAAGCCCGACACGGTCGACGAGCTGTGGCACGCCGACCGCAATGAAGAGCTGCTCGCGGCGGTCGACGTGCTCGTGCTCGCGGCGCCGCTGACGCAGCGGACGCGCGGAATGCTCAACGCCAGGACACTTGGTCTGATGAAGCCGAGCTCGGTAATCGTGAACGTTGCGCGCGGAAAGCTGATCGTCGAGCGCGACTTGGTGAATGCACTTCGCGCACGGGCGCTCGCCGGCTTTGCAACCGACGTGACGGAAGTCGAACCGCCGGCGCTCGACAGTCCGTTGTGGGATATGACGAATGTGATCATTACCCCTCACGTCGGCGGGCAGAGCGCGCGGCGAATTGACGACATGACCGACTTTTTTTGCGAGAATTTGCGGCGACATTCGTCAGGAGAGCGTTTGCTGAATCTCGTCGACAAGCGGCTCGGCTATCCCGCCTGGACGCCGCGAACCCTCGGCGCTTAAGATGGAGTCACGTCGGAGATCCTATAGAATCTTCGGCACCCGCTCCGTCGTCGCGGCTCGCACGCCTGGTGAGTCTGTGGCGAACGCTCGGAAGCGGTTCTGTTCGTTTGAGGCGGTTTGGATGAATAACACGACCTTTTACACCACGTCCCTGACTCCGCCGGTCGACGGCGTAGGAACCAAACAATCCGACGAGGCCCTGCTCAAACGCTACACGCAGCTGGTCGACGAGCAGAAGATCGACTGGACGGAAAGTCACCGCTTTTTGCGGCTTTTAGGGTCGGGTGGCCAGGGGGTCGTGTACCTGAGCGAACGCCGCGGGACCGACAGCTTCACGTTGCCGGTGGCGTTGAAAATGTTCACGCCCGAGCCTTTTCCGACGCCGCAGGCCTACGACGAGGCGATGGGCCGAATGGCCCACGTGGCGGCCCGCGTCGCGCTGATCCAGCAGGACAACCTGCTCGACGTGCACAATTTCGTCGAGCGGAACCGGATCCGCGTCATGGAAATGGAGTGGGTCGACGGGTTCGACCTGAGCCGGCTCCTTTCGCATTCGATGCTGGACGTGCTCAAGCGCAAGCTCGACGCCCCGCGTTGGAACTACATCAACAACGTGATCGTTACGGCCGGGCCCAAACAGGCGCGGCTTAAGCCCGGAATCGCCATCGCCGTGCTGCGGGAGTGCCTGGCGGCGCTCAACGCCTTGCACCGGGCGCGGATCATTCACGGCGACGTCAAGCCGTCGAACATCATGCTCAAGCGGACCGGCAACGCGAAGATCATCGACATCGGTTCGGCCTTCGACCTGATGGAGCCGCCGAGCCGCCGGTCGTGCACGCCGCCCTACGCGGCGCCGGAAGTTCTGGAAGGGGCCGACCAAACCGAGCGCTCCGATCTTTGCAGCCTCGGCTACGTGCTGGTCGAAATGTTGTCGGGCGTGGCGCCGTTTGCCGGCAGTTCGAACTACGTTGATTTGCTCGAAGCCAAGCGGTCGCTGCCGCAACGACTCAACGAGCGGTTGCCGCGCGAAGTCACCTGCAACGAACTCCTGATGAACCTGATCCGGGGCCTGATCGCCGTCGACCCGCTCCGCCGCTTCCCCAGCGCCGAAGCGGCCGACGTGATGAAGGACGGCGCCGCCGGTTTTCAGCGCCAGCTCGTCAAAGGAGACTTGTCGAGCGAGTACGAGAACGAAATGCGCGGCTGGCTGCGCGATCTGGGCGACGCCAAGTTTTAAGCGTCGCCGCCGGGCCGGCGGGGGCCGGTAAATTGCTCGCGTAGGGCAAATTGGTTGCGGCACGACCGCCGTCCCGGTAACGTGGCGGCGGAAGCGTCGCCACTCGATTTTACGGCCGCGTTATGAGCCGATCCGAAATTGCCGCCCTCGCCTGCCGCCTGCTGGCGCTGGCCATGTTCGCCGTGGCGGCGGCCACGGTCGCCCGACTCCTGGCCGAGGGGCTCGCCGATCCGGGCCAAAGTTGGATTTCCTATCTGGCGACCACCGGCTTGCTGATGTTCGTCGCCGGCGGCGTCTGGTCGCTCGTCGGCATTTACTTTTGGCAGCGGGCCGACGAACTCGCGCTACGGATGGTCGACAATGACCCCGAGCCAGTGACCTCGCTGAACTTTACGGCCG
>Ga0163153_10005182_pt1 | contig 15627 bp, 3 predicted proteins | sample OliLakLV19MP6IB1_FD_148629 | JGI IMG/M metagenome (GOLD analysis project Ga0163153, IMG submission 148629) | Freshwater microbial mat bacterial communities from Lake Vanda, McMurdo Dry Valleys, Antarctica - Oligotrophic Lake LV.19.MP6.IB-1 | ecosystem: Environmental > Aquatic > Freshwater > Lake... | reverse complement strand
GAACATCACCTACTATTTCCGTTCCTCGTTCACCGTGCCGGCCAATTTCAATCCGACCAGCCTGCAGTTCTCCAACCTGATCGATGACGGCGCAGTCTTTTATCTGAACGGCCGCGAGGTTGCCCGTTACAACATGCCCGGCGGCACGGTGCTCAACCAGACACCGCCAGCCCAGGGCTTTGGCGGTCCGCCTTCGTGGACCGGCCCCATCCAGATCGCGCTCACCAATGTCTCGCCCGGACTCAACACCATCGCGGTCGAAGTTCATAACGCCTCGCCCTTCGGCGATGTCTTCATGGGCACGCGGCTCGACGGCGTGATCGTCACGAATCCCGTGGTCGTGGGCGGGCTGGTCATCAGCGAAATCATGGCCGACAACGCCAGCAGCCTTTCCGTCGATGGCCGCACTCCGGACTGGATTGAACTTCACAATCCCACCGCCGCCTCCGTCGATGTCGGTGGCATGAGCCTGAACGATCAGGTGAACAACAATCCTCCGCGCTGGGTCTTTCCGGCGAACTCCATCGTGCCCGCGCGCGGCTACCTGCTCATCTACGCCGACGCGGATGTCGCGGCTTCCTCCGCCAACACCGGCTTCGGCCTCAAGGCCAACGGCGGCGCGGTCTATCTCTTCAACCGCGCGCCCAAGACGAACGAGATCATCGACCGCATCGAATACGGTTTGCAGACGCCGGACCTTTCCGTCGGCCGCGTTCCGGTCAGCAGCGCGAACATCGTCCTCACGCTCCCGACGCCCGGCGCGACCAACGTCGCCTCCGTGCTCGGCGACACGGCATTGCTTCGCATCAACGAATGGATGGCGGACCCGGCCAGCGGCGATGATTGGTTTGAAGTGTTCAATGGAGACACGCGCCCCGTTTCACTCGGCGGACTTCGCCTCACGGACACCTTTGGTTCGCCGGCTTCCTACCGCATCCCGGACCTCTCGTTCATCGGCGTCGGCTCAAATGCGTTCGTTCGCTTCGAGGCGGACAATCCGTCCACGCCGTCCGGTCCTGAGCATGTGAACTTCAAGCTGGGCAAGGAAGGCGACTCCATCTTCCTGCTCGCCGCGAACAACGGCACGCAGCTCGACGGCATCTCCTTCGGCTTGCAAGGCCAGGACATGTCGCAAGGCCGCCTGCCGGATGGCGCGGCGACCATCGTCTCCTTCCCGGAAACGCCGACGCCCAGGGACAGCAACTTCCTGCCGCTGACCAACGTGGTGGTAAACGAAGTTCTGTCGCACACGGACGCGCCGCTGGAGGACGCCATCGAACTTCGCAACACGACGGGCCAGCCGATCAACATCGGCGGCTGGTGGCTGAGTGACGCGAGTGATATGCCGCGCAAGTTCCAGATTCCGGCGGACACGACGCTGCCGGCCGGCGGGTTCAAGGTGTTTTACGAAGTTCACTTCAACAACGCGGATCTCGGCGTGCCCTTCTCGCTGAACTCCGCGAAGGGTGATCAGGTTTATCTCTCGCAGACCACGGGCGCAGGCGTGCTCACCGGCTATCGCGCGCTGGCGAAGATCGGTCCGTCGGCCAACGGCGTTTCCTTTGGTCGATACGTCAACACTGCGGGGAATGTCGATTACCCGGCGATGAGCGCGCTGACCTTCGGCACAAGCGTCACGGCGCAGAGTCCCACGAACCAGCTCAGCGTCTTCCGCACCGGCGCTGGCGCGGTCAACGCGTCTCCGAAAGTCGGCCCCGTCATCATCAGCGAGATCATGTATCACCCGCCCGATGTCGGGACGAACGACAACGTCATCGAAGAATTCATCGAGCTGCGGAACACCGGCGCCAGCACTGTCGTGCTCTACGATCCTGTCTATCCGACCAATGGCTGGCGGCTGCGCGACGCGGTGGCTTTTCAATTCAACAGCACGCACTCGCTCGCGGCGGGCGGCAGCATGATTCTGGTGAGCTTCGATCCGGTGACGAACCTGACGGCGCTGGCGCAGTTCCGCGCGAAGTACGGCTCGAACCTGTTCCTCGTCGGTCCTTACAGCGGCAAGCTGGAGAACGGCAGCGAGAGCATCGAACTCGTCCGCCCGGACGCGCCGCAGACGCTGGGCAACGAAGCGGGCCTGGTTCCTTATCTCCTCCTGGAAAAGGTGGTTTACCAGGATCGCGGCGCGTGGCCGACGAACGCTGATGGCTTCGGCCAGTCGCTCCAGCGGGTGAGCGCCAGCGGCTATGCGAACGAACCCACGAACTGGATCGCCGCCGCGCCCGCGCCGGACCAGGTTACCACCGGTTCTTTGGATTCGGACGGCGACGGCATGCCGGACAGTTGGGAGGAGCAGTATGGCTTCAACAAGGACAGCGCGGCGGACGCGGCGCTGGACTTCGATGGCGACGGCATGACGAATCTGCAGGAGTTCCTCGCCGGCACGCATCCCAAGCAGGCTGGCAGCGCGCTGGTGCTGGACGTCACGCGAAACGGTTCGCTGGCCGAGCTGCGCTTCAACGCGGTGGTCGGCAAGACTTACACGATTCTCTCCAGCCCCACGCTCGACACTCCCATTGCCTGGCAGCGTCTGACGGATGTTCCCGCGCAGGGAGCCAGCCAGACCGTGATGGTGCCGGATGGTTCCATCGCCGCTGGCAGCCAAAGATTTTACCGGATCGTCACCCCCGCTTTGCCCTAAGTTTCGTCTGATTCTTTTACCAAACATGAACATCATAAAATTGATCGCCGACTTTCAACGTGTGCATTCGTCGGGCACCAGCCTCGCGCTGTGGCTCGCGTTCGCTATCGCCACCGTCTCCCAGGCACAGGTGCTGACCGTGCAGGTCGGCGCTCCGCCGCCGCTGCCCACGCCACTGGTCAATCACGGGGACACTTGGAATTATCGCAAAGGCAGCAGTGAGCCGCAGGCCGATTGGAAGACCGCGTCCGACGCTTCGCTCGATGGAACGTGGCTGACGGGCCCCGGCGGTTTCGGCTTCGGCGACGGTGATGACGCGACGGAGCTGGGCGACATGGAAGGCAGCTACAGCACCGTGTACATCCGAAAGAGCTTTGAGATTCCAGCGGGCACGGACCCGATCCGCCGCGTGATTCTCACGATGGATTGGGACGACGGCTTTGTGGCCTATCTCGACGGCGTGGAAGTGCGGCGCTCCCCGAACGTGGCGGTGGCGAATCCGCTGTTCGATTCCGTGACGGTGGTCAATCAGAACCACGAGGCGTTCGGCGGCGGTGGACCGGCCCCGACTTCGTATGACCTTGGCAGCGCCGGCGCGCTATTGGCTCCCGGCACCCATGTGCTGGCGGTACACGGACTGAACGCAGGCGTGGCCAGCACGGACTTTTCATTGATCGCGGATTTGCGGCTTGAAGGCGGCGCTTCCGTGGCGGGCGGCGGCGCGCTCTTCGCGGTCGTGAACACGGCCACCACTCCTTTGTCTGGAACGAACACGATTCCCGGCGCGACACGCGTCACGGTGAACGGCGAAGAGGCGGCTTACAATTCGCTCACCGGCGAATGGTCGCGCAATCACTCGCTCGCGCCCGGCTTGAACGAGCTCTTCATCGCCGCGCTCGCTGACTCCGGCGTGCTGCTGGCTTCCACGAACCGCGCGGTGCTGCGGGAGACCACCATCATTCCCGTGAGCGGCGTGCTGGCGGGCAACCACGTCTGGGACGGCGCGAATGGCACGTATCGGGTGAGCGGCACGGTGGTGGTGCCGGATGGCGCGAGCCTGACGATTACCAACGGCGCGGTCGTCCTCTTCGCTTCCGGCGCGTCATTGCACGCGACGACGAACGGCAGCATCAACGCCAGCGGTTCGGAGGAAAAACTCGTGCTGTTCGCGCCCGCCAATGGCGCAACGCCCTGGGGCGACGTGGGCGCATACGGCACCAACGCCCTGTTGCGGCTGAGCCATGCGGAGGTGGTGGCCGGTCAGATTCGTCCGGTCAACGGCGGCACCACCATCATCGAAGACTGCGTGGCTCGCGATCACATCGCGGGCGTCGAAATGATTTCAGGAAACGGCGGCGGCGGTCTCGTGATGACGCGGACCCACGCGCTGCGCTTCGGCGAGATGGACGCTTCCGAAACGCCAGTCACGATCTCCGGCTGTCTGCTGGAGCGTTTCTCGCTCGATGGCCTGGACATCAAGGGCGTGAATGTTCCCCTTCTGGTCACGCGCAGCACGCTGCGGTATGGCAACAATTCCAATGGAAACGCCGACGCGCTTGATTTCGGTCCGGGCGCGGGTTTTGTCTCGCGAGCCATCATTCACGACTTTCCGGACAAGGGCGTTTCTCTGGGCGGTGCGCCGGGAACGGTGGTGAGCGACACGCTCATTTACAACTGCGGTTTCGGAATCGCCGTGGCGTCCTCCACCAACTGCCTGCTGGACCGCACCACCATTTCAGGCTGCGCCACCGGCCTGTTCTTCCGCACCACGGGAGCGGTGCTTTCTGATCTGCGAGGCACGAACAACATCGTCTGGGGAAACATTTTCAACACGATCTTGACCGGCAATTCGACGCTCGCGCTGGAATGCAGCGATGTGCAGGGCGGCCTGGCCGGCGCGGGCAACATCGATGCCGACCCGCTCTTCGTGAACGCCGCCGCGCACGATTACCGGCTTTCACCAGCGTCTCCGGCCCGCAATGCCTGTGAGACTGGAGTGAACATGGGCCCGTCCTTCGGGGATGCGGATTATCTCGGCGGCATTCCCTCCGCGCCGTTCCATCTCGCCGCCATCGTGACGGGCGCCAGCCCCATTCAAATCGACTGGCAGGAAGATGCGGACAACGAGACGGCGTTCGAGCTGCAACGCTCCGTGGACGGGGCGGGCTGGACGGCGCTGGCTTCCGTGGGATCCAATGTCCTCGGTGCGCCCGATGCCACCGCCGTTTTGGAGCAGCGCTACTACTATCGCGCCCGCGCGGTGAATTCCGTGGGCGTCTCGCGCTACTCCAACGTCGCTTCGGCCATTCGCCGCGAACCGGTTGTCTTCGTGGGCGGCGTGCTGGCGGCGAACACGGCCTGGTCGCCCAGCATGGGCCCCATCACTGTAATCTCGAATCTCATCGTGCCCGCCGGCATCACGCTGACGGTGCAGCCGGGAACCATCGTGAGGATCACCAACCTCGTCTCCATCATCGCAGCAGGCGGCACGATCAACATCGCGGGCACGGCGGAGAACAAAGTCCGGCTGCTGCCGCTCAACGGCACGAACATCTGGGGCCAGCTTTCCGCACAGTTCACCGGCGCCTCGCTTACAGTGCGTCACGCGGACATCGGCTACGGCCAGGTGACGGTTTACAGCAACGCCGTCGGACTGATCGAGGATGTGTTCATCCACGACTACCGGCGCGCAGGCGGATCGCTCTTTACCGCGCCGATCATCCTCACGCACTTCGCCGCGCCGACGACGGTCCGCCGCTGCCATGTCCGGCAGTATCACGAGACGCTTTGGCGCAACGGCGTGCTGACCATCGAGGACTGCCTCTTTGAATTCATCTACGGCGACGCCGTGGATTTCGACTCGGCGCAGACGGGCACGGTCATTCGGAACTGCACCTTCCGTCACGGCACGCTTGGGAACGTGGACGCGGTGGACGTGGGGCCAGGCGACATCGCGGGCTCGTTCGACGTGCGCATCGAGAACTGCATGATGTTCGACTTCCCGTTCGACAAGGGCGTGAGCGTCGGCGACAACAACTCTTCCCGAGGCACCATTGTCAGCAACTGCTTCATCTACGCCTGCCTCTCCGGCGTGATGGCCAAGGACCGCTGTGACGTGAGCGTGCGCAACTGCACCCTCGTGGACAACAACTGGGGCCTGACGAATTACAACAAGGTCAGCCCGTCCTCCTCCACGGGCGGCGGCATCACGACGAACACGCACAGCAACATTCTTTGGGGCAACGGCATCACCATCTCAATGGCCAACGGCGGCCAGCTTCATGCGGATCACAACCTCTTCGGCAACACGAACTGGCCGGGAGCCGCGAACATCGACGTGAACCCGCTCTTCGTGAATCCCGCCGGACGCGATTACCGGCTCGCTCCTGGCTCGCCAGCTCTGGGCGCGGGACGTGATGGAGCTGATTTGGGCGCGCGATTCCCGGTCGGTGCCGCAATGGTTTTGAGCCATCCGCGCATTGAAGCGTTCGACCGTTCCGGTTCCGACACCGTGGTGCGATTCTGGGCGGACAACGAAAAGACTTACTCGCTCATGTGCAGTCCGGAGGTGAGCGGCGCGCCGTGGACGAAGCTGGCGGACTTGAGCCTGGCTGCCGCACCACGGTATGTGTCGGTCACCAACGTCCTTGCGCCGGGCAGCCAGTTCTACCGGCTGGTAACTCCCGCTGTGCCTTGAGGGCGTGTTTAGCGGACCCTCTTAAGGAAACGAAGTCGAACCTCTCTTCCACCAAAAGAAAGCGGGGACGAGCCTGCGCTCCTCCCCGCTTGGTAATACGCTTCGCATCTCTTAATCGAGTTGGACGATACGATAGAAGCGCTGCGGGTTGCCACCAATGTTGTCCTGCACGACGAGGCTGCTGCCTGCCGCCACATAATCCTGGTTGTTCAAGCGCTGCCATAGGGCTGCGCCGAGGTCGTCCTTGTAATCGACGCGATAGGTCTTCCCCGGGATGGTCTGGAAGCCAATCGTCACCTGGCCTCCGCTGATGCCAACCACCGGCGGCGGCGGCAGACCGATCAGGGTGAAGGTTTCGGTGTCGGCCATCGAAGGCGTGCCGTTGTCGGCCACGCGGACGGTGACTTGGTTCGTGGATGGAACGAGGCTGAAGGAGGTGTTCCAAGTGAAGAGCCCGGCAGGGCTGAGAGTGGCTCCAGCGGGCGCTCCAGAAACAATGCTGAACGCCAGCGTCTGGCCAGGCTGCGCGTCCGTGGCGGTGATCGTGAAGCTGAACGGCTGGCCGAGCGTGGCGTTCTTCGGACCAATGGTCGCGATGACCGGCGCGCTGTTCGCACCGGGAATGAGGTTCGCGCTGCGCGGGGTGATCGGCGAGAGCGGCAGGATGTCCAGACTGCCATCAGGGTAACGGCCCTGGCTGATGTCATCGGTTTGGTTCACGAAGCTAACGGAGTCGATGATGGTGCTCCGGTCGGCGGCGTAGAGAGTGATGCTGTCGCCGCCTTTCCCGAGCTGGAAGCCCACATGCAGATCGCGCAAGGGACTGTTCTGGTTGGGTTCGTTGTCCGCCCAGACCAGAAGGTGACCGCCGGCGGGAACCTGATAATGGCCGTTGGTGGGAACCTGATAGCGGCTGCTGCTGCTGTCGCCGAACCAGAGGCCGCCAAGGTCCACGGCGTTGGTGCCGGGGTTGTAGATTTCAAACCAGTCCTCGTACTTGCCATCGGCGGCGTCGCGAATGGTGTTGGTGTTCCCGGCGAGCCATTCGTTGATGTAGAGGTCGAAGGGACGCGCGATGTTCGTGGTGCCGGGAGTGGCGTCGCGCATGGTCACGCGGTTGAAGGGCTGGCCATCGGGATAATCGCCATAAGTCAGGCCGGGACCAACGTCCGCGTAGGTGAGGTAATCGAGCACCTGCGGTTTGCCCTCGACCACGCGGACCAACGCCACGGTGCCGCTGCCGGCCGCGAGCCGGAAGCTGGTGTGGAGAGTTGCGCCAGAGGTCTCGCCGGGTTCGCCGTCGGCCCAGATGATTTTGAACTGGCGCGGGCCAATCGTCGCGCCCGCAGGGAACTGCCATTGCGTGAGGTTGGTGTCGTAGTTGTCTGCGAGGTAATACGTGTCCAGGCTCAGCGTGTTGGTGCCCGCGTTGTAGAGTTCGAGCCACGGCTCGCGTTCGCCCATGTTGTCCTGGATGCCATCTGTGTTGCCGGCCTGAAGTTCATTCAACCACAGCGGCGGGATGGCCAGCAGGCTGGCGGTGTCGGTGTTGTTCGATCCCGGCGTGGGCTTCAAGCCGGCCGGGGTGATGAGCGGCGGCGGAATGTAGAACGACGGAACGACCTGCTCCTGGGCGTTGGTGATGCTGTTGAAGCTGCTGCCCGGCGTGGTGCGGATGTTCAGCGTGGTGGGGTTCGCCGTCGAGTAGAACCAATAGCTCAGCGTATAAGGCGTGTTGTTGGTAAGCGGAGCGGGGATGAATTGCCGGACGGTGGAGGTCAGCCCCGCGCCATTCCCGGAGGCAATCAGATGCAGGCTGCCATTGCCCGAGTGGCTGAAGGTGGTGCTGATGACCGAGTTGCTGTACACGCCTCCCGGGGTCCAGTCAGGCGAAAGCGGCCCTTCAAAATCTCCGTTGAGCAGCACGTTCTCGCCCTCCTCCGCCACCGGGCCGGTCACCAGCACGAGGTCATCGATGTAAACATCTCCAGGCCCGCCCAGGAAGATGAGCAGGTTGGTTCCCGCTGTGCTGGGCGGTCCTTGAATCACACCGCGATGAACGCCGCGACGCCAGCCGCCATTGGTCGCTCCAGGGAAATTGGTGGCCTCACCATACACCGCCGGAATGTAGGCAGTGGACCAGTTCAGCGGACGGCTGTTGTCCTGCGTCGCATCGATGAGCTGGATGGACGAGGCCGTCGCGATGCCGTTCGTGCCCACTGGCCACGGACGGACGCCTTCGTAACGCACCTTGTCGATGACGATTTTCTCGCCCGGGGTTGCACCCGGCTTGAGCAAGGTGATGGTTTCCCCCTCGGACTGGAGGTTGCCCACGAACTGATCATAGACCGGAATGGTGGAGCCATAGGCCGCCGTGAAAGCGCCGGGGTCTTTGATCAGCACGAGGTATTGGCCGTTGGTGATGAACGCGTTCGTCGGAAACACGTAGCCCAGCCCGTTGATCTCCCACCCGGCCAGGCTGTAGATGAAGGCCGACTTGTTGTGGATCTCCACGAACTCTGCGTCCGGCGTGAGCGGATTGAACATGATCTCGTTGATCACCAGTGCAGTCTCCGGCGGCGGCGGCAGCAGGGCAGTAGAATTCACCGTGACGTTGGTGCTGAACCCGGCCAGCGCGTTGCCATTGATGTCCACGCCCTGCAAGTTCAGGACGGTGTTGCCTGGGGTGACGGGGATCAGGATCGAGAAGGTCCGGGCATTCGTCCAATTGATGAAATACTCGACGCCGTTCACCAGGATGCTCCTGGCCTCGACCGGCGCCTGGCCAATCAGGGTGACGGAGTCGTTGGTCGTGTTGATGGTGCTGCTGCTGATGAGCAGGAAGTTCGTCGCGTCCTCGGCGCGGATGGAATTGAGAATGGTGGTCCGCGCCAATGCGATGTAGGGCTTGATCTGGACGTTCGGGCTCGTCGGGGTGATGCCGCTGGCCAGCATCGCGTTGTACTTCGCGTCCAGCACGGTGACGTATTTGTTCGTGACCCAGACCGACGTGCAGATCTCCTTCAGCGCGCGCAGATACATGCGGCGGAAGGACGGAATCCGGTAGAGGAACGGCATCACGCGATCCTGGCCGTTCACGGAAGTCAGATTGCCCGCCAGCGTCAGGCTTGATGCGCCGTCCGACCCGCTGTTATCCAGCACGATGTTCATGTCCCAGATCATCAGCTTCCATTTGCCGTCCTTCGGCTTGTAGCCGTACATGTTCTGGGAATTCCGGTAGCCGAAGTGATCCCAGTCGCCCACCGCATGGGGCACGGCGAAGATCCGGAACCACTCCTCCATGTCCGCGACGCCCATCAAGTTGGCCGCCATGACCGCCAGGTTGCTCGTCGATTGCGCGGCGTCGATCAGCTCGAAGACGGGCTGGAAATCGTTGGCCGTTCCATTGGCGGCGCGCACCAGGAAGTTGTGCCGGTAGCTCGCCGTCTTGTGGATGGACACGCCGTTGGAGATCGTCGTGAACTTGTTAAGCGACGCCCAGAGACGGTTGTTCGACGTGCCGGACGCGGCGGGATCGGGCTGCTCGAACCACGGCTGGATCTTGTAGAGGTTGCCGTCGTTGGAATCCGGGAAATACGCATCCACCAAATCATCGCCCGGCGTCATGGTGTCCTCCATCAGGGACGTCGTGCCGTTGCGGCGGTTGCCGTTGAAATACACGTTCACGAACCGGCGGTAATTCCATGGCAGCCCCAGTTGACGCGCCGTCCAGTAGCAGATCTGCTCGCGCTGCGCGGTGTTGTCGTCGAACGGCCCGTTGCCCGGCGCGTGAATCTTGTTCAGCCCGTCTGTGCCGAGGAAGAGATCGTCCTGCGGCAGATCAATCGCGTAATGCGCCGCCGTCGTGACCGGCGATCCAGAGAACTGATGGTAGGGGCTGCCCGCCCATTTCATGCTCGCGTTGTGGATCGCGCGGAAATTCCCATAGACCAGCGTCTCGAACATCCGCTCGTTGCTCAGCGCAGGCCGCGCCGCGAACGCGTTCACGTTCGACACCGACATCCACTGCCGGTAAGTGGCGAAGCCAGAGCTGAGGACCGGATCATCAAAGCGGACCATGCACTCGAAGGGCTGCGGCCAGTAAGGGTATTGGGTCGGGAACAATTGCGCCGCCCCAAGCGGATCCGCCGCCGTCACCTGGAACGCGATCATCGCCCCCGTTGCCTGGCCCGGAATCGTGCCGCTGAACAGTCCGTCGCCCGCCACCGCATCGCCGCCCGTTCCGTTGTCCACCATGTTGACGCTGGTGTGGGCCGGGCTGGGGTCGAGACGATACTTGAGCACCACGGACGCGAGGCCATCGGAATCCTGCACCCGCGCCGTGACCACGACCGGTTCATTGGCGGCGGGCACCACTGGCGCGTGTTTCACGGCGTAGATGGCCGGCGCGGCATTCGTCAACGCCGCGCTGTTGCGCAGTCCGGGCGTGCCGAGATTCGCCGGAATTTCCAACCGCCCATAAGCCTCCATCCAGTTGCCCTTGAGGCGAAGCAGCATCTCCGGCCAGCCACGCAGCCAGCGGACCTTTGCGCGCATGGTGACCGATCCCGTGAGCGGCACCGCCGGGATGGGCTTGCACAGGGCGCGGTTATACATGGTGTCGCCACGGGCGCTGGCCACGATGTGCAGGCATTTGCCGTTGCCGTAACCGCCGGACTCTTCGAGGAACGATCTCCCCACCGTGCCGCGCAGGAACCAACTGCCCAGCCCGTTCTCGAACGTGGAATTCGCCTGAGTGAGAAAGTTTGTGTTCCCGCTGCTGTGGATGACTTCGTAATTGTCCACGAGATACTCACCCTCGTTCAGCGGAAGAATCTCCGCCCAGTCCGGCACGTCCGCAGCTGAACCGTTGTCCATCCGGCCGGTCGCCTCCACCGTGCTCCACGGAGCCTTCTGCGTTTCATCGCTGTCCGCCCAGTTCTGGGCGAGCCGATGGTTGCTGCGCGGATCAACCAGTTCCAGACTGCTGCCGCCTTCATTGGCCCACTTCGGCCAGTTGCCGCCGGAACGATACGTCACCTCATCGACCACGACGTAAACCGTGTTCGTCCGGACCACGCCCGAACCGTTGGTGGAGACACTGAAGTCCGGCATGGCCAGCGCCACGCGTTCACCGCGGTTGCGCAGCGAGCCGCTGAAGTCCCCATACGTATTGGCGGAACTAAGATTCGGATAGTTGGTGAGCATCCGCGACGCATTCGCCGCCACTACTAAATACGAATCCGGCGCGAGCACGGCGTTGCTGGGGAACCTGTAGCTGATGCCCGAGATGAACCTCCATCCCGCCAGGCTGATCTGGTTGGTGCCCTTGTTATACAGCTCCACAAATTCGTCGTCATCGTTCCCCGTCACCGGACGGTACATGAGCTCGTTGATGACGATGTCATGGACCCGGATGCCGTCATTGGCCGCAGCCGGCGTGCGCGTCCGCAACGGATGGAACTCCTCCGAGCCGTTCGGATAACGCCCTGTCGAGATACCGGCGGCCTGGGCTTCGAAGCGAATGGAATCCAGCACGCGCGCACCATCCGCGCTGCGGAAGTAAACGGTCTCGCCGCCGGAGCTGAGGCCGAAGTTCAGCGCATTCTGATCGAACACCACGAAGCCCCGCGCCGGAATGCTCGTGCCCGGCGGAATCACGAACTTGTTCGTCCGCGCCTCGTCCGAAAGCGAGCAGCCAGAAATGTCCACCGCCTGATTGGAATGATTGTAGAGCTCGATGTAATCCACGGCGGGCAGCTCGGAGCTGGCCAGGAATTCGTTGATGACCACCGCGCGCTGCGGAACAGAAGACTGCGCATCAAACTTTCCCGGTGAGCCGCCGGCCATGTCGCTGATCGCCCACGCGTAAGGGTCGCGTTCGCCATAGGAAGCACGCGCGAGCACGAGTGAATGGCCCGCACCATCCGCGCCCGCCGGCCAGGGCGGCTGGCTGGAATAAGGAACTTCGAGCAGGATGGCGTTCTCCTTGTTGCGCAGCCGCACCGTGCCGGTGCCGGGCAGCGAATTGGTGGTGGAGTAAGGCCCGAGCACGCCCGTGATGCCATACGCATTTTGCACCGCAGCCGGATCGCGCGCCACGACCACATACGCGCCGCCCGGGATCATCATGTCCGCCGGGAACGTGTAATCGATGTCACCCGAGAGACGGTAGCCGCCGATCTCCTCGACGAACGGATTGGAGTTATAGACCTCCACGAACTCGAGCTTGTTGCTGTTCGCGTCCGGAGCCGGGTTATACATGATCTCCGTGATGGCAAAAGGCGTCTGCCGGCTGGAAGGACCGGGCGGCTCCACCTGCGGCGAATACGGCACCACCTCACCGCTCGTGACGGTCTGGAAATCGCGCAGCTCCGCGCTCGCGGCCACGCCGTTCGTGCGGCTGGTCACGGCCATGCCGACGAAGATCGGGCCAGGCATGCTGATGGTGAGAGTGCCGAGCCGCACCCAGCCGTTGCCGTCCACGCTGGCGAAGCTGGCGAAGAGATTGTTCGTCCGTTGCAGCCGCAGCCAGGTATTCGGATAGTTCACCGGAAATGTTCCGACACTGTTCGCAACGGCGCCCGGAGTGGCGCGGGTGGTGAAGTAAGCGCCCGCCACGCTCGGCGTGGCAAACGCCGCGGCGAACGGGCTGTTCGTGTCCAGCGTCGCGCGCGCCATCAGGCCGGCCTTCGTCCACGTATCGGCCTGCGTGAGGCTGCCGACGCGCAGCTTGAAATCGAAATCACCCGTGACGGCCTGGTAGTTGAACGCGAACTGATCGTTGCTCCCGCCGATGTCCGATCCGCCCGCACTGACATTGAACCCGCCTGCCACCGGCGTGACGACGCCGGCCGGCGAAAGCGCGCCAATGTTCGTCTGGACGAATTGCGCGTGGGCTGGAGCCGGGCAAAGGGCCGCAGCCACCGCGAGGGAAAGGAGCGCGACGTTTGAGAGGATTCGGTGTGTCATAAAGCAGAGTTCAGAGGAGTGGGGAACCGTGTTCCATCAACGGCGATGGGAGTGAGAGGGCTGCGTTTGGAACATCTGCGTACAGCAGGAAGCGACGGAATTGGGTGTCAAAATCAGAACCTGACCGGTCTGGGTACGACATAGGGTTCGGGTGTGGGAAACACCCTATTCACTTGCCGATAAAAGTCCAGACCAACTTGCCCCGAATGCCAGGGTACAAGTGAAGTTCAGTGAAGACATGCTTTGGAGTTCTGAAAGGCGGCTGCGCTGGCAAGCGAATGGGGGCAGAGGAATAAACTCTTTCTCCATTCGCCTGCCCCATTCGTTTGCCAAAGCTCTTTCCGATGCAGGACGCCCCCGCCGCTCACTTCAAGGTCGCGCGCACGAGTTCCGGCAGATACTTCATGGGCACGGAACCTTGCGAGAGCACGGCTTCGTGGTAGCGAGCGAGACTGAACTTCTCGCCCAGCTCACGCTGAATCTGCTCACGCATCCGCACATGCGCCATGCGTCCCACGAAGTAAGTGCTGAGCTGCGTCGAGGTCTGCTTCGCACGCACCAGCTTCAGGCTCGCCTCCTCCTCGGATTGAAACGCGCCGTCCACCATCAGGCGGATGGCCTCGTCGTCCGTCATGTTTCCCGCGTGCAGCTTGTGGTCGAGAATCGCGTTGCACACCGCGCGCAGATAAAACTTCAACTGGTTCAGGCGCAGTTGCAGGTCGCCGCTGCCGTAGCCCTGGTCGAGCATCATCTGCTCGGTGTACACCGCCCAGCCCTCGATCATCACGCCGGACTGGAGCACGCGCCGCAGCAGGGACGGCGTGCGGCTGGAGTATTCGAGCTGCACGTAGTGACCGGGATACGCCTCGTGGATGGTGAGGATTTGCAGCATGTGCCGGTTGTATTCCTCCAGCAGGCTCTGCGTGCGTTTCGAGTCCCAATCCTTCGCCGGCGGCGACATCGCATACATGCTCGGCGCATCCGGATCAAGCGGCGGCGCGCCATTGAGATACGCGACCGAGTTCCCGCGCTGAAACTCCGGCATCTCGATGATCTGACAGCGGTCCGGATCGGGCAGGCGCAAAATGTTCTTCTCACGAATGAACGTCTTGATGCGGTCCACCGTCGCGCGTGTGTCCGCGACGATCTCCTCCGGCTTGCCGTGCTCCTTGGAAACCGCCGTGATCACCTTCGCCACCGTCGCGCGCCGGCCGGCGACATCCGCCACCGGCAACGGCGCGGTCGGGAAATAGTGATGCCAGAGCTGACGCGCGATGACGTACAGATCGTTGTTCACGCGCGTGAATTCCGTCTCCGCGTCGCGCAACACCTCGTCCGCGCTCATGCCGGCGTTCAACGTGTATTCGAGCTTCCTCGCGAACTTCCGTTTGCCCAGCCGCCAGCCGTCCGTCGCGCGCGGCATCAGGTCGCGCTCCAGCCATTGCTGATACTCCTTGAGCACCGGCACCACGCGCGCCGCCTCCGCCTTGAGCGCGGCGAGCTGCGCGGTTTCGCCCACCGTCTCGAAGAGGCCGCTCTCGTAAAAACCAATCGAACCTTTGTTCTGCCGGATCGCCGTCTCCAGCACCGCGCGCGGCGGATGCTTCAAGTTCAGCTTCGCCGCCGCCACGATGGCCGGGATGTGCTTCATGCGCGCGATGGCGTTCGCCACGTTCTTCTCCTTCGGCAGCCGCGACTGCGTGAGGATGAGGAACACGCTGTCGCTGATGTATTCGTTGTAGGCGCGCGGATTGTTCGCCCACGGCCCAGTTTGTTCGCGCAGCCAGATGGCGGCTTCCAGCTCGTGATTGAAGATGTCGAAGTTGATGCGTTCATCCGCCGACACCGTCGCGCGGCTGATCTCCTTGTGCAGCCGCGTCCGCGTGTCCTTCAAGTGCGCGAGCGACTTCGCCAAAGCCGCCGGGGACACGTCATCCATCCGGTCATCGAACCGATGGTCGCCCAGCGCCGTCGCCTCCGTCGGGTGCAGAGCGAAACGCTCGTCGAGATAGCGGTGGAAGAAAGATTCGAGCGGAGACTCAGCGGCGATGGCCGGGATTGGCAATGCGGCCACGGTGAAAACCGCCAGAGCAAGCGTGAAGACAAATCGGGATAGCATCATGCGCGGCGATGTTTGCACCAGCCCAAGAACCTCTTCAATCCACAACTCGTGGCAGCCGACGTCAGGAGCAAGGTTCTGCGGTTTGCACGTCGAAGTGATTGGGGATAGGGGACAAAAGATTCCGCTAGACTTCAGCACCCTTTTTTGGTTTCATCGGCTGGGATGACAGCAAACCAT
>Ga0163153_10005179_pt1 | contig 15630 bp, 8 predicted proteins | sample OliLakLV19MP6IB1_FD_148629 | JGI IMG/M metagenome (GOLD analysis project Ga0163153, IMG submission 148629) | Freshwater microbial mat bacterial communities from Lake Vanda, McMurdo Dry Valleys, Antarctica - Oligotrophic Lake LV.19.MP6.IB-1 | ecosystem: Environmental > Aquatic > Freshwater > Lake... | reverse complement strand
AGGAATATAAAACAATGGGTGCCCGTTTTGCCAAATGGCGTGGCGTGATCACAATGGGCAATGGAATCCCAACAACAGCATGTATTAGAGCCAATGTACATGCACTTGCACGGTATGCAGCTTTATGCCAGGAGGCAGGCATTGTACCTATTGTAGAGCCCGAAGTGCTCATGACAGGGAATCACAGCATGCAGAAATGTTATGATGTAACTGAGCAGGTTTTAAAAACTCTTTTCTATCAATTCTATCAATATAAAATTGATCTGGAAGGAATGATCCTAAAACCAAACATGGTAATTGCGGGAACGGAAAGTGCGTCACATAATACTATTGATGAAGTTGCAGAAGCTACCGTAAATTGTTTACTGTCTTCTGTCCCGGCGGCTATGCCTGCTATTGCATTTTTATCAGGCGGACAATCCCCAGAAGATGCGGCAGCACATTTGAATGCGATCAACAAAAATTTTAAGAATCAGCTTCCGTGGATAGTAACCTTTTCTTTTGCAAGAGCCATTCAGCAACCTGCACTCGATAAATGGAAAGGAGAGAAAGCAAACGTTGAAGAAGCACAAAAATTGTTATATCGCCGTGCTAAATCCGACGCTGCCGCAAGGCATGGAGAATATATTGCATTATTGGAATAATCATTTGTTTAGCAAGTAAAATTTATATAACAATTTTAAATTATTGACATGGAACTTAAAACAGAAACACTTCAACAACAGGGGATCAATACCGTTCGGATACTCGCTGCTGATGCAGTACAAAAAGCAAATTCCGGTCATCCTGGAACGCCTATGGGGCTTGCACCTGTTGGTCACGTTTTATGGGCCGAAAGCATGAACTATAATCCCCGAAATCCTGAATGGGTAAACAGGGATCGCTTTATTTTATCCTGCGGTCATGCCTGCATGTTGCAGTATAGTTTTTTGTACTTAACAGGTTATCCCATCACACTGGACGATATTAAAATATTTCGGCAATTGCACAGTAAAACGGCGGGGCATCCTGAATACGGATTGTTACCCGGCATAGAAGTCACGACTGGCCCATTAGGGCAGGGATTTGCCAACGGTGTAGGGTTTGCCATTGCACAAAAATATATGGCAGCCCGGTATAATAAACCTGGCTTTGACATTTTCAACTATAAGATTTATACTATTTGCAGCGACGGCGATATGATGGAAGGTATAAGTTCCGAAGCCGCTTCTTTAGCCGGGCATCTCCAGTTAGGCAACATTATTTACTTGTATGATGATAACCATATAACCATTGAAGGAAATACGAATGTTACATTTGATGAAGACCTGGCGCAACGCTTTGAAGCGTATGGCTGGCATGTACAGGTACTGGCAGATGGCAATGATTTAGATGCTTTATCAGCAGCAATAAAAAATGCGCAAAAGGAAACCCATCGCCCTTCCCTCATAAAAGTAAATACGCATATTGGTTACGGTAGCCCCAATAAAGAAGATACGGCTGCTGCGCATGGCGCTGCGTTAGGTGAAGCAGAAGTAAAACTCGTGAAGGAAAATTTTGGTTTTGACCCTGATAAATATTTTGTAGTGCCTGACGAAGTATTGAATTATTATCATGAAGCAGGTAAGAAAGGAATAGATAAAGAAAAGGATTGGAACGATCTTTATAAAAGGTACAAGGAAAAATATGGCGCCCTGGCAAATGAATACGAGTTATTGGCTAGCGGAAAATTACCGGGTGGATGGAAAGAAAAGTTGCCGATTTTTAAAGTTGGGGAAGAACTAGCCACACGCAAAGCCTCGGGTAAAGTGTTAAATGCAATAACTGATTATTTGCCTAATTTAATTGGGGGTTCTGCTGATCTTGCGCCTTCTAACGACACCAACCTGGAAAAATACAAATCATTCTCAGCAGAAAATCATGATGGTCGTAATTTTCACTTTGGCGTCAGGGAACACGCCATGGGCGCAATCTTAAATGGATTAGCGCTGAGTAAATACATCATTCCTTACGGCGCTACATTCCTGATATTTTCCGATTATATGCGGCCACCAATCCGGCTGGCAGCGATTATGAAAATTCGTGCCATATATGTTTTTACGCATGATAGTATAGCTCTGGGAGAAGACGGTACCACCCACCAGCCTGTAGAACAATTGATTGGTTTACGATCTGTTCCCAATTTAACGGTGATCCGCCCCGCTGATGCCAATGAAACCGTGCAAGCCTGGCGGGTAGCCATTGAACATTCAGGCGGCCCGGTCGCATTAATTTTAACCCGTCAGGGAATTCCGGTAATTGATCAGGAAAAATATACAAAGGCCATTGAATTAGAAAAGGGGGCTTACATTCTTTCGGAATCAGAAATACAGCCAGCTATTATTTTGATTGGCACGGGTTCGGAAGTTCAATTGTTGCTAGCGGCTCAGCAAAAATTAAAAGAACAAAACATAGCCGCACGGGTGGTGAGTATGCCATCGTGGGAATTATTTGAAAAACAGGATAAAGCTTATAAAGAAAAAATATTTCCAATGCCATTACGGAAGCGACTGGCAGTAGAAGCAGGATCGCCATTGGGCTGGCTAAAATATGTAACTGACGAAGGCGATGTAATTGGAATTACTGGATTTGGGGAATCTGCGCCCGGTGAAGAACTGATGAAAGAGTATGGCTTTACTGTAGAAAATGTAATAAAGAGAGCGAAAGCTTTGATGTCATAGTGATACAAACGAAATACTTTAAAAGAAAATAAAATGAAAATAAATAACAAGGACAAATCACCAAAAAATAGTGAGGATATAAAACTGGAAACTGTAGCATCTAAAAAGAAACTTAAACAGGAGGGCGCAAATTAAGCTTCCCTCAAGAATAGGAAGAACAGCTAAGCTTGGACATCCGTATGAAACCGCAACCCTTCGTTAAGCCAAAAAAAAGTGAAGGTTAAAAGATGGTAAAAAGCATCAAATTCAGGAACTGGTGATATGAAGGTTTGTTAGACTTTAGTTCATTACAAAGCTCGATAAGTATCTGGGGGAAAATAATCTGCTTTAAACAATAAAAATGAAAGAACAAAAATTTGACTACGGGATGATTGGTCTCGGTACCATGGGGCGCAACCTGGTTTATAATATGAGCGATCATGGATATACCGTTATTGGGTTTGATAAAAATAATTCCCAAGTGGAAACATTTAAGAAAGAAGTTAGTAATGAAAACATATATGCGACATCAAACCTGGAAGAATTTTTAAAAGCACTTAAGCCACCTAAAGTAATCATGATGCTTGTGCCTGCCGGAAAAATTGTGGATGAAGTCATCCAAGAATTAAAACCTTTTTTATCAGAAAATGACCTGCTGATGGATTGTGGCAATTCGCATTTTACAGATACCAATACCCGGAATGAACAATTGGCAAAATCAACCATTCATTTTATGGGCATTGGTGTTTCTGGCGGTGAGTCGGGTGCACGTTATGGCCCCAGTATTATGCCGGGCGGGCCAAAAGAAACCTATGACCGGGTGGCACCCATGCTGGAGTCCATTGCAGCCAAAGTGAATGAGGAACCCTGTGTAACCTGGCTTGGTCCAGGCTCTGCGGGGCATTATGTAAAAATGGTACACAATGGTATTGAATATGGATTGATGCAGTTGATTGCCGAATCCTATCATTTATTAAAAGGCTTTGGCAAACTGAACAATGATGAACTGCATCATATTTTTTCAACATGGAACGAAGGTTTGCTGCAGTCATTTCTTATTGAGATCACGGCTGACATTTTTTTGCAGAACGATGAACTCAGCAAAAATAGTCTTGTTGATATGATCCTTGACAGCGCAAAGCAGAAAGGGACCGGCGGTTGGGCCTCAGAAGAGGCAATAAATTTACAGGTTCCAATTCCGGTTATAGATATTGCTGTTGCCATGCGTGACATGTCAGCTTTAAAAGAAGAACGTGAAACTGCTATTGGAATACTTGCAGGTCCTGATATAAAACTAACTGATGAAAAAACTGAATTGATCAGTATGCTGGAGCAGGCACTTTATTTTGCGATGATCACGGTATATGCACAGGGAATGGCCCTGTTACAGGCTGCTTCTCAAAAATATAAATACGATCTGAAACCCGAAAGTATTGCAAAGATCTGGCGTGGAGGCTGTATTATCCGGGCTGCATTGCTGGAAGATATTTATACCGCTTTTTCGGAGGAACCCGGCTTACCAAATCTGATGGTAAACAAATTGCTTACTGCAAAATTACAGCATTCAGAAAAAGGAATTCGCTATATAATTCGGGGCGCTGTTGAGAACGGTATTCCCTTGCCTGCCATGATGATGTCACTGGCTTATTACGACAGCTACCGCAGCGGATGGCTGCCGGCAAATTTGTTACAGGCACAGCGTGATTATTTTGGTGCACATACATATGAGCGCATCGATAGGGCCGGCATTTTTCACACACCATGGAATAAAAATAATAGTTAACATGGAACCAACAGAGACAATCAAACCTGGGCCAACCATCTTAATCATCCTTGGCGCAACCGGGGACCTTACCTGGCGGAAACTGATACCGGCTATTTATAATCTTTATCTGGACAACTGGATACCGGATCAATTTGCTTTGATCGGGATAAGCCGCACGAAATTGACCGGCGAGGCCTTTCATAAACGTTTGCATGAAGGTGTAAATAAATTCTCACGAAGGGGAAAAACAAAGAAAGCTGAATGGGACAGGTTTGCAAAATATCTTAATTACCAGGTTGGTGAATTTAATAAAAACACTACCTACACAGCGATAGAAAAGCAGGTAAAAGCTTTTGAAAAAAAATGGAAAGTTACTGTAAACAGGTTATTCTACCTGGCAGTTCCGCCAAATTCATTTGAAGAAATTGCCTGCAAAATAGCAGCCTCTGGTCTAGCAAAAAATAAACTGCAAAGCCGTATTGTGATTGAAAAACCGTTTGGCCATGACCTTGACAGCGCCAAAAAACTAAATGACCTGTTACATGGTATTTTTGATGAATTGCAGATATACCGCATTGATCATTATCTCGGTAAAGAAACAGTACAGAATATCCTGGCCTTCCGTTTTGCCAATGCATTGTTTGAACCTATATGGAACCGAAATTATATCGACAGTGTGCAGATAACGGTGTCGGAACAATTGGGCGTGGAAAACAGGGGAAATTATTATGAAACTGCAGGTGCATTGCGTGACATGATGCAAAACCATCTTTTTCAGTTATTCTGTTTAATAGCGATGGAACCACCCGTTTCTTTTGAAGCCGATGAAGTGCGCAACCGAAAGGTTGATATGTTAAATGCACTCCGGAAAATTCATCCCGATGAAGTTTATGAATATGCGGTTCGCGGCCAGTATGGCGCAGGGTGGATACAAGGCAAAAAAGTAATTGGTTACCGCCAGGAACCTGATGTAAATAAAGAATCAAACAAAGAAACATTTGCAGCCGTAAAATTATTTATAGATAACTGGCGCTGGCAGGGCGTGCCTTTCTATTTGCGTACCGGCAAGCGGATGAATGAAACCCTTTCCATCATCACCATTAAATTCAAACCGGTACCGCATCAATCTTTTCCGGCAGAAGCAAGAAGGCACTGGCAACCAAATACACTGATGCTCCATATCCAACCACACATGGGCATTCACCTGCAGTTCCAGGCAAAGCGCCCAGGGCTTAAAATGGTATTGTATCCTGTTGATATGCAATTCAACTATGATGACTCCTATACTTCCGGAACACCGGAAGCGTACGAAACTTTGCTACTGGATATTATGGAAGGTGACTCTACCCTCTTCATGCGTGCTGACCAGGTGGAATCTGCATGGAAAGCATTGATGCCAATCATCAACACCTGGGAGAATAATCCTTCCGTAAACTTTCCGAACTATGCTGCTGGCATGCAGGGACCCGAAGATGCCGAAGCATTGATTGCAAAAGACGGGCATAGCTGGGTTGTAATGTCGCCCGATAAAAAATGACAATGCTACGAACATATAAACTGGAAGTCTTTCAGAATGAGGATGCTTTTAAAAAAGCAGCAGCGGAATTTATTATTAAAATTGCTGAAAAATCAATTGCGGCAAAAGGTAGGTTCACGCTTTCACTTTCAGGCGGACAAACACCGGAGAATCTGTATAAGCTTCTGGCCGAACCCACATACAGTGAACGTATGCCCTGGAAAAATACCTTTATCTTTTGGGGAGATGAGCGTTTTGTATCATCAGATGACAAACAAAACAATGCCAATATGGCTAAGACTTTATTGCTCGATCATATTGATATTCCATCAATAAATATTAACCCGATTCCTGTTGATATAGAGCCAGGCAAGGCAGCAGAAAATTATGAAAACATCATAAAAAAATACTTTGGAAAAGATACTCCCCGCTTTGATCTCATTTTTCTTGGTCTCGGTGAAAACGGCCACACGGCTTCATTATTTCCTGGAAGTGATGTTGTTTTTGAAAATATGCGGCTGGTAAGAGAGGTGTATGTACCAGAACAAAATATGTTTCGCATTACGATGACACCAATTTTAATTAACAAGGCACATAATATTATTTTTCTCGTAGAAGGAGAAAATAAGGCAGAAATTTTAAAGACTGTTCTAAGTGGTCCGCAACAGCCGGATAAATTTCCTGCGCAGATAATCAAAGCGGAAGATGGCGATTTATATTGGTTTATCGATAAAAAGGCAGCAGCATTATTGCCTGCTTACATAGAGCAACAACACTATATAAAGTTGAACGTACCTGTGAACACTCTTACTTTATTAAAACGAAATGATAATGATTAAAGATGGGAAAAAAACAACCACTGAACAGATGCAGATTGGTATTGCAGCAGACCATGGCGGATTTAAATTGAAAGAATTCCTGGTAAAAATGCTGCGCGAAGCAAAGTATGAAGTAATAGATTTTGGCAACAAAGAGCTGAAGAACGATGATGATTACCCTGACTTTGTAATTCCCCTGGCAGATGCAATAGCAAATGGCAAAGTGGAGCGTGGCGTTGCTGTGTGCGGCAGTGGAGTGGGAGCCAGTATTGCTGCAAACAAAGTTGATGGTGTAAGAGCTAGCCTCATCACAGAATTATTTTCGGCACGTCAGGGTGTTGAAGATGACGACATGAATATGATCTGCCTTGGCGGCCGTGTGATTACAGATTCATTGGCCGAGGTACTGGTAAATATTTTCCTGAAAGCAAAATTCAGCAACGCGGAAAGACACAATCGCCGGCTGGCAAAAGTGGCAGCTATTGAAAACAGAAATAAATAAAAGAAAAGATGATAATAAATCCCCTTGCCGGAAAACCGGCAGAACAGGATCTGTTAGTAAATGTTCCTCGTCTTGTTACCGACTATTACGCAGGAAAACCTGATCCTGCAATGTCAAACCAGCGTATTGCGTTCGGCACCTCCGGTCATCGTGGTTCTTCATTAAATAATTCGTTTAATGAAAATCATATCCTTGCCATTACGCAAGCAATTTGCTTTTACCGCAAAGAACAGAAAATTGACGGCCCCCTGTACCTTGGCTTTGATACCCATGCGCTTTCTGCGCCTGCTTTCGTTACTACCTTGGAAGTACTGGCAGCAAACTTTATTGTAACAATGATCGCAACCGGAGATGAATACACTCCAACGCCTGTCATCTCTCATGCTATCCTGAAGTATAATACCGGGCGAAAAACCGGCCTGGCAGATGGAATTGTCATTACTCCATCGCACAATCCACCTGATGATGGCGGGATTAAATACAATCCACCCAATGGCGGCCCCGCGTCAGGTACTGTTACCAATTGGATAGAAGCGAAAGCAAACGAATTGCTGCAAAACAATCTTCAGTTAGTAAAGAGAATTACTTGCGCTAAAGCGCTGAAGGCTGCTACCACGCACCGCCACGATTATCTGAATACTTATATTAATGATCTTGGAAACGTCATCGATATGGATCTCATTCGCGATTCAAAAATCAACATAGGTGTTGATCCTCTTGGTGGTGCAGGTGTTCATTATTGGGAGCCAATTGCAGATCGATACAAACTCAATTTGAAAGTTGTAAATAAAATGGTTGATCCAACTTTTAGTTTTATGACAGTAGATTGGGACGGGCAGATCCGCATGGATCCATCATCTCCTTACGCCATGCAACGGTTGATAGCTATGAAAGACGATTATGATATTTCTTTTGCCTGCGATACAGACCATGACCGGCATGGGATTGTTACAAAAAGTTCAGGGCTGTTAAATCCTAATCATTATTTATCTGTTGCGGTTTTTTATCTGCTGCAGCATCGTCCGGATTGGAATAAAAGAGCAGCTATTGGTAAGACAGTTGTCACCACTCAATTCATTGATCGCATCGCAGAAAAACTGGAAAGAGCCGTATACAATACGCCTGTTGGATTCAAATGGTTCGTTGATGGCTTATTAGATTCATCGCTTTGCTTTGGCGGCGAAGAAAGTGCTGGCGCTTCTTTTTCAAGACTGGATGGTGGCGTTTGGACTACAGACAAGGATGGATTTATACCTGCTTTACTCTCGGCTGAGATAACAGCAAAATTGAAAAAAGATCCCGGCATCATATATAATGAATTTACGAAAGAATTTGCTGAACCTTTTTATGACCGCATTGAAGCAAAGGCATCACCTGTCCAAAAAGAGAAATTAAAAGATCTTTCAGAATCACAAATAAAACAAAAAGACCTCGCAGGGGAAAAAATTAAAAACATTCTTACCAATGCTCCGGGAAACAATGCACCGATCGGAGGGCTGAAGGTAGAAACAGAAAACGGTTGGTTTGCAGCACGCCCATCAGGAACTGAAGATATTTATAAGATCTATGCTGAAAGTTTTTTGAGTAAAGACCATTTGAAAATGATTATTGATGAAGCACAAACAATTGTCAATGCTGCATTACAGATGAATTAAACAAACGAATGAAATTAAAATTGATTCCTGCAGCACATGAGCTCATATCCAATATGAGAATCTTTTTCCAGGTAAGTGATACTAATCTCAACTATTTAAATGAAGAACCGCTGAGAAAAGAGCTGTTTAGTTCTGATCAAATGGAGCGTTTCGGTAAAACACTGGCTACAAAACATAAATTAAGTACCAACCCTGCAAAAGATCATTTGCTGAAACGGCTTGCAAACAATGAAAACACTTTGCAGGAAGTACGAAAACTGCTAACAGATTCAATTAAAAAAAACGACCAGGTAACGCCGGCTGGTGAATGGCTAATAGACAATTTCTACCTGGTAGAAGAACATATCCTGATCGCTAAAACACATTTCCCAAAAAATTACAGTGAAGATTTGCCACAGCTTCTAAATGGCACATCTACAGGTATTACACGCAGTTATGACCTTGTTCTGCAGATAATTTCTCATAGCGATGGAAGAATAGATATGGAAAGCCTTGGCTGTTTTGTAAAGGCATATCAAACAATTACCCTTTTAAAATTGGGTGAACTGTGGTCTATTCCAATTATGCTCCGGTTGGCGCTGATTGAAAATATTCGCCGGGTATCTGGCCGTATTGCAGTTGACAAGGTTGACCGGAATCTGGCTGATTACTGGACTGGAAAAATGATTGACACTGCAGAAAAAAAACCTAAAGAACTATTACTGGTACTTGCCGATATGGCCAGATCGGACCCGCCGATTAAAGGAGCATTTGTGTCTGAATTAATTCGCCAGTTACGCGGAAAAGGGCCTGACCTGGCATTGGTGCTTAACTGGATAGAACAGCAATTATCCGGAAGCGGGTTAACAGGCACCGAATTGGTAAATGCTGAAAATCAAAAACAGGCTGCAGACCAGGTTTCTATAAGCAACAGCATCGGAAGTCTTCGGTTACTGGGAGCAATGGATTGGAGAACCTTTGTTGAATCACATAGCATTGTTGAAAAAATATTGTTACAGGATCATGATGGAATTTATGGACTAATGGATTTTGACACCCGTGACCGCTATCGTCATGTGGTTGAAAGCATTTCAAAGAAAAGCGAATTAAGTGAGGAGGAAGTTGCCCGTATAGCCATACACTTAATGAATGAGAATGCACCGTCACCTGGAAGTGATCAAAGCACTGCCCATGTTGGTTATTACCTAATAGGTCAAGGATTAGCTCAAACAAAGAAAACTGCAAAATTGCATGTGCCTGAATTCAAAAGTTTCTGCACAGTATTAAAAGGCGTGCTTTTCCCATTTATTTATTTTTTATTTTATTAATATCCACTGGCATCGGGGCTGCTATTTTTTTTAAAGTGCATACAGAAACAAAAAATACATGGCTGATCCTGTTCGTTAGTATTCTTGCTTTAGTATGTGCAAGCCAACTTGCGATTTCGGTTGTTAATTTTTTTGCTACATTATTAGTTAAGCCAAATCTCCTACCGAGAATGGATTACTCGGCGGGAATACCTCAATCATCCATTACGCTGGTTGTAATTCCGGCAATGCTTACGACTGTTACTGAAATAGAAAATCTGGTAGAGGCGCTGGAAGTAAGGTTTTTGGCAAACAGGAAAGAACATATACATTTTGGACTACTGACAGATTTTACAGATGCTTCGCATAAAACAGTTTCTGATGACCATGTACTTTTAGATACCGTAACGAATGGAATTGAAGCACTGAATAAAAAATATAAAAGAGAAAACAATGATTTGTTTTTTCTTTTTCACCGGCCCCGAAAATGGAATCAGCAGGAGAATGTATGGATGGGCTACGAAAGAAAACGCGGCAAATTGTCAGATTTAAATGCTTTACTTAGGGGAATTACAAAAGAACATTTTTCATTGATCATAGGTAATCAATCTGTTTTCCCGAAAATAAAATATGCAATTACATTAGATGCAGACACGCAATTGCCACTTAGTTCCGCATGGAAGTTAATCGGAACCATGGCACATCCGTTGAACCGTGCCTGGTACGATGAAAAAAAGAAGCGGGTAACAAAAGGATATGGAATATTGCAGCCGAGAATAACTGTTAGTTTGCCAGACATAACCGGTTCCAGGTATACCCGGATGCATGGTAATGAACCCGGCATTGACCCTTATACACGCGCATCTTCAGATGTTTACCAGGATTTATTTGGCGAGGGTTCTTATATTGGCAAAGGAATTTATGACGTTGACGTATTTCAACAAGTGCTGGATGGTACGTTTTTAGAAAACCGAATTCTAAGCCATGATCTTTTAGAAGGTTGTTATATCCGCTCTGGGTTATTAAGCGATGTACAACTGTTTGAAAAATACCCTACAACCTATAACGCAGACATGAAAATGCGGTTGCGCTGGATTCGTGGCGACTGGCAGATTTTTTCCTGGATTTTACCATGGGTTCCCGGCCCGAAAAATAAATTGTATAAAAATCCCATATCTGCACTATCCCGTTGGAAAATATTTGACAATATGCGGCGTAGTCTGGTGCCCATTGCGCTGACAGTCTTATTGTTAGTCGCATGGCTTGTGCTTCCTTCCGCTTTATTTTGGACGATTGCAGTGTCCGGAATTATCGTTTTCCCCATCTTTGTAACCTCAGTTTGGGATACCCTCAGGAAGCCAAAAGATGTTGTATTAAAATACCACATTAAAAATTCCTTACAGCATCTCAGGGACATTACGGTCAAAACTTTGTTTATGCTCATTTGTCTTCCCTATGAAGCATTTGCAAATTTATCTGCTATCATGCGGACTATTTGGAGAATGAGCATCACAGGAAAAAATCTATTGGAATGGAATCCGAGTTCGCATGTGGTTCATGCAGATCAATCCGGTTTACGAATCTCTTATTTATTGATGTGGATTGAACCCGTTCTTACGGTAGTTGTCTTTGCGATTTTAGCGATTTATTCACCTGAAAAGTTGTTGATAGCAGGACCGGTATTGTTTTTGTGGTTCCTTGCTCCGTTTATTACATGGTATGCAAGTAAACCTTTAGAGAAACAGGTTGCCATACTTACCAATGATCAAAATATTTTTCTTCAAAAGCTTGCCAGGAAAACCTGGAGTTTCTTTGAAACTTTCGTTGTTGTTGAAGACAACTGGTTGCCGCCTGATAATTACCAGGAACAACCTTTAGAACAAATAGCACACCGCACTTCTCCCACCAATATCGGTCTGTCATTGCTTGCCAACTTAAACGCCTGTGATTTTGGCTACATAACGATCAGCCAGTTTATTGAGCGTACAAGGAATACAATCAACTCGATGGAGAAAATGGAACGCTACAATGGCCATTTTTATAATTGGTACGATACGGAAACACTGCATCCGCTTCAACCAAAATATATCTCTACTGTTGACAGTGGTAACCTTGCAGGTCATTTGCTGGTACTTAGACAAGGTTTATTGTCATTGCCTCACCAAAAAATTATAAGTATAAAGTTATTCGAGGGGCTTCGTGATACATTTCGTGTATTAATAGACACGATATCCGAAACTAATATTAAGTTGCCTGAACAACTTACCATTGACCTGGATATAATCTGTAATGCTGAATTAACCGCTTTATATGATTTCCAAAAACTTCACGAAGATTTTGCAATAAGATTGAACCTCTTAGTTGAAGAACTAATTGACGACCCGGATAGTGAACCATACAGATGGAAGCTGCTGCTTATTACACAATCAGAACAGGTAAATCAACATCTTCAATTTTTTGCGCCCTGGTTTTTATTGCAGTCTGCACCTGCTATATTTAAAGATATTGCCTGCCCTGATGTGAACACTACGTGGAATGAATTATTAAAAAAAGCAAAAGAATTAAAAGCGGAGGTGAATGCTAAGCAAAAAGAAAATAATATTTCAGATGAAAATGATTGGCTTGAAATAATGCAGGCCGCCTTAACAAAATCAATTCACCAGGCAGGGGAATTAATTACTGAATCTGAAAATCTTGCTCAGCAGTGCAATGAGTTAGCAGACATGGAATGGGATTTTTTATATGATAAATCAAGCCACCTTTTTTCCATTGGCTACAATGTGCAGGAACACCATATAGATACAAGCTATTATGATTTGCTGGCTTCCGAAGTAAGGCTATGCATCTTTGTTTGTATTGCGCAGGGAAAACTTCCGGAAGAAAGTTGGTTTGCATTGGGACGCTTACTAACCAGCATGGATGGAAATCCAATTCTTCTTTCGTGGAGTGGTTCCATTTTCGAATATCTTATGCCGCTGATGGTAATGCCGACATACGAAAACACATTGCTTGACCAGACTTATAAAGCTGCAGTACATTGCCAGATTACATATGGAAAAAGGACAGGTTTGCCTTGGGGCATTTCTGAATCGGGTTTCAATATGATCAATGCCGGTTCCAGCTATCAATACCGAGCATTTGGTGCTCCCGGGCTTGGGTTGAAACGCGGACTTGCAGAAGACACCGTAATTGCTCCTTATGCATCTGTGATGGCGCTGATGGTAGCGCCTGAAAAAGCATGTGAGAACCTGGAAATACTTTACAAAAAAGGATTGCAGGGAAGATATGGATTTTATGAAGCGATAGATTATACACCCTCCCGTTTACAACGTGGACAATCCAGCACTATTGTCTATTCTTTCATGGCGCATCACCATGGGATGAGCTTATTATCATTAGCCTACCTCCTTCAGGATAAACCGATGCAAAAACTGTTTGAATCGGAACCACAGTTTAAGGCAACACTTTTATTATTACAGGAAAGGATTCCAAAAGCAACTTCCTTTTTTGCACACACTACAGATATAGCGGATCTAAATTATACCGCAAGCGGCCAGGAAACAAGGATACTCAATACGCCAAACACATCAATACCTGAAGTACAATTATTGTCCAATGGAAAGTATCATTTGATGATAAGTAATGCAGGAGGTGGATACAGTCGCTGGAAAGATACGGCCATTTCCCGCTGGCACGAGGATGTTACCTGCGATAACCGGGGTACTTTTTGTTATATCCGTGATTTGGAAGATGAAACCTATTGGTCCAATACCTATCAGCCCACACTTAAAAAAACAGAAAAATATGAAGTCGCCTATTCCCAGGGCCGTGTAGATTTTCATGTCACTCAAAATGAAATAGATGTGCACACAGAAATTGTCGTTTCGCCTGAAGACGATATAGAGATGCGTAGATTACACGTGACAAACTGTTCGGGTATCCGCAAAACGCTCGAGTTTACCAGTTATGCAGAAGTAGTACTGGCTCCTGCTGCATCAGATTTAATAGCCCCGGCTTTCAGCAATCTTTTTGTTCAAACAGAAATTATTCCTCATCAAAATACAATCCTTTGCACCCGCAGGCCGAAATCTGCGGAAGAACAATCCCCGTGGATGTTCCATTTAATGGAAATAGAAGGAAAAGCTGCTGAAGAAATATCCTTTGAAACAGACAGGATGGCATTTATTGGTCATGGCAATTCGATAGTCAATCCGCAAGCCATGAACAATCCCGGCAAACTTAGCGGCAGTCAGGGATCCGTTTTAGACCCTATTGTTGCTATCCGTTATAGAATAACCCTTGAGCCTGAAGAAACCATAACTTTTAATATGGTTACCGGCATTGCTAAAACGAAGAAAATTTGTCAGGGTTTGATAAATAAATACCAGGATAATAAACCTCATAAAGACCGTGTGTTTGAAATGGCCTGGACACATAGCCAGGTAGTTCTTCGCCAAATAAATGCATCGGAAAGTGATGCACAGTTATATGGGCGTTTGGCAGGTTCTATTTTATTTGCGAATGCTTCGTTTCGTGCTGATCCTGCCATTCTCATCAACAACCACCGGCAACAATCCGGTTTATGGGGATATGCTATTTCCGGTGATTTACCCATTGTTCTTTTAAAAATTGAAAGCCAGGAAAACACACAATTGGTGAAACAAATGATACAGGCGCATGCTTACTGGGGGATAAAAGGACTTGTATTGGATCTGGTGATCTGGAATGAAGAGCATAACGGGTACAGGCAGACTTTACAAAACGACATCCAGTCGCTTATACCTGCAGAATTAAATGGTACTAAAGGAGGCATTTTTTTAAGAGCCTCCGACCAGATTTCAAATGAAGACCACACATTATTTCAATCCGTGGCCCGTGTCATCATTGCTGATAGTGGCGGAACATTGGCAGACCATGTTAATAGAAAAGAGTTTGTAAGAGCAGCACTTCCCTCTATTGAAAAAAGTCAAACTCATCCACTTTCTTTAGCAGCCATACCTCAGCCAAAAGATCTTATCTTTTTTAATGGGTCAGGAGGGTTTTCACCAGATGGAAAAGAATAGGTTATTATAACTGATAACAATAATAAAACGCCTGCGCCATGGGTAAATGTAATAGCGAATCCAAATTTCGGAACCGTTATTTCAGAAAGTGGATCGGCTTATTCATGGACAGAAAATGCACACGAATTAAGACTTACCTCCTGGAGCAACGATCCTGTATCGGATACCAGCGGAGAGGCTTTTTATATAAGGGATGAAGAGAGCGGACATTTTTGGTCAACGACGATGAACCTATTGCCAGGGAGATCATAGAAAATTATTGTGTGCATCTCCCCCGGTTAAAAGTCATAGCTTCCCCGGACAATGCCATAGAAGCCAAAGCCATCCTTCAAAAAGAACAAATTGAC
>Ga0163153_10005178_pt1 | contig 15630 bp, 11 predicted proteins | sample OliLakLV19MP6IB1_FD_148629 | JGI IMG/M metagenome (GOLD analysis project Ga0163153, IMG submission 148629) | Freshwater microbial mat bacterial communities from Lake Vanda, McMurdo Dry Valleys, Antarctica - Oligotrophic Lake LV.19.MP6.IB-1 | ecosystem: Environmental > Aquatic > Freshwater >... | reverse complement strand
CGATTAAAGTGGTACACAACATCTTTTGCGTGAAAGACTCCATTGGCAGAATCCCCTTCCACACCAATCGCCTTGGTCCCTTGCGCACCGATAGAAAATACCACTGCGCTAGCGCCAAGGTTTCGCACCTCTTCAACCGTAAGGTCCTTACCATTGCCGATTGAGACATTGCCGAAATAGTGAACATTCGGCCTCTCAATCAATTCCCAGTACTGCTTCTTGAGACCACCACGCAGCTTAAGTTTTGAAGGGAAGATCCCATATTCAGCTAGCCCGCCAAACTTGATATCGCGATTCACGATAATGACTTCATGACCTGCCTTCGAGAGCGAACTCGCTACCGCCATTCCGGCTGGTCCAGCACCGGCCACAATGATCACATGCTTGCCCTGTGTATTCATACAATGTGTCCTAAGAAAAATGAATGAAAAAGGCTAGAACATCAACAGTTCCGCGGACTTTACCATAGGGTGTTTTGTGGTGTCAAAGCAGAACAGTGTGTCACATTTCATCGGCAAAAACCCAAGATCGCGCCCAAAACCCTCATGCTGATTGTATTGATACGTCCCAGGGTGACTACTGCTAGGCCGGCTGGTCGTCATTCGTCGCTTGTGAGGTGTCGCTCAGGCTCCGAACGATGTCTACCATTGATTCATTTGTTCAATGGTTCAATCGCCGATTGCTCCTCAAGTGCCCCGGCATTCTCCGACTCTGCTATCCCGTTTATGTCTTCGGCTCTCCCATCTGGCTGTTCTGCATCAGCTGCCCTCGCCCAGTCTTGCTCGACCAATTCCATCGCGCGCGTCCGAACTCGTTCGTCCTTATCCTCAAAGGCCAGGATTAATGGATCAACCGATCCCGGGGGCGCTGACTGTGCCAATGTCTCCAGGGCATGGAGTCGAGTGGCAACATCCGGCGAATCAAGTTCTTTGGCCATCCATGTCGGCACGACCAGGTGCTCCGGTGAATCTGCAGTCTTAGTAGATGGGACAGGTACAGCACGGGGATTGTTCCCTCCTGTGACTGCCTCTTTTCCTGACGCGACTCCTATGTCATTTCTCAAGACAAAGGGCACGGGGCTCTCCGTTGGAGCACCCTGAGTTAATGGGTGGTTGTCTGGGGGTGGACCCTGCTTGGAAATGGCTGGCACTCCCGCGGTCGTTCGTGAACCAAGGTTTGGTGCACTGTCAGACGAAGTCTGTCCGCAGCCAGCCAGCCCCGTAAGGAGCATCAGACACAGAGGCAGCATCGAGCATGATCGTGATGGACCGATGTCCTCAGACCCTTCAGGTGTCACCGAGATGATTCGCTGGGCAGGTATCTGCTGCATCGCAATTCTATTCTGCTATCTTCTTTTACTGGGTATAGCTTCCAGATATCAAGCGGGTGGGGTCAAACTATCCTCGAAACAAAGACTTGTCAATATGACCTACGAATTGATCCAATTGTCGTCTTCATGGACTGGACGTGAGCGATCACCAAACCGATGGACCCGGTGCGATAGTGTTGAGTCATCGTCACCGGGTCCTTGGCTAGGCAGCCATGTTATGTGCCGGGATGATCCTGGCACCCTGAACAAATTCCTATGGGCAGTTTTCGGAGGGAAGATTGCCGAGCGGATTCTTCTGCTTGGGCGACAGTTGCGTACAAAAACTAGTCGGAAGCTTCTGCACCCATCCGTTATACACATTGGGGATAGGCATGACCCCCTGGCCGCCCTGGCCAAAGTTCCCGGCGATCGCATCATCATGCGGAGCGTTGTTGTCGGCAAGGACCACCCAGCCGGCAATCACCGCGTCGCTCGCGTCTCCATCCGCGTTTGGATCGTAATCCAAGACGATCAACCGATTAGCAAACTTACTGGTGACATAGGCATAGTACCGACCTTTATTATCTGGGTCGTTTTTCGCGCCAAATTGAACCCCGTGGCAGCCCGGATCACAGGGAAGGACCTTCACGACTGTGTTGTCGGACGTTCTCACGATAGTAATGGTGCCACCCAGGGTATTCCCTGTGATCACAAATTTCCCGTCAGGGCTCACAGGAGTCTGAATCGGCAATCCGCCGATCAAGCAAGGAACCCCAGGGGCCGCGGAGCAGGCAGGATCGTTGGTCGTGCCTGTGGTCGACCCGGTGACCGGGTTATAGCCAAGAAGCAACGAGATGTTGCCCCCGACCCTGCTTGGGGGAAGACTCATCATGTTGATGAGCGACAGATCGTGTCCGAGATAATTCGACACATAGTATTTACTCGAATCGGGCATCATACCAACCGCAATGGACAGGGCTCCTGTTGGGAGCTTCGAGACCACCTTATCTTCATCGAAGTCGAACAGGGACGAATCGGCAGTATTGGCGTTGGGGGTGGCCATTGTTGCACCGTCATGCCCCATCCAATGGGCATGGGGTTGCGTCGGCTTTGTCGGATGTGCTGGATCTTGCATCGAGATCACGCGATGTTTCGTCAGTAAACCGGTCACTGGGTTCCGGTTCAGTTCCACCACACCATCTTCGCCATTGAGCCCCACATGGACTTGCTCGGTGTCCACCCGCGTCATGACATGAGCCGGATCGTTACCGATTTCGATTTCCTGTAAGAACGTTCCATTCACGCGATCGAGAACGAACAAGCTCTTTCCATGCCATTCCGTCTGATAGATCTGCTCCTGATTGTGGCTTGGCCACATGTTGTGGCCGTTGTTCATCTTCTGATGAGGCAATGCGATCTTTTTCTTAACCGCCCAGGTGGTTGCATCCACCACGCTCATCGTCCCAGGGAATTTCGTCATTTTCCCGGCAGTCAACTCAAATTGGGTATCGACCCAGACTTCTCCAAACCCAGTGGGTGGGAATACCTGGGCTGGGATGTTCTTACCGTCATACCCTTGACCGACGACCGCATTACCTAACAGCGGTAGGTGGTCATCATCGCCGACAAGGTTCCCGCCAGAATAGACGCGGACCGGCACATTCGGATAGGTCGGCTGGTACGGTTGACCAACCTTCGCAGCGCTATAGTCTTTCCAATTGGACGGGTTGGTCACAATGAAGAACGCGCGCAACAACCGAAGCGTCAGATCTGAATAGCTGTCAAACGCCGTGGCTGGATCTGCCGGGTTTGTTAGTCCCAACAAATGAAGCTTCTGGCCAATATCCAGCCCTTTGGTTGTCCCATCGTCAACAATGACGGCTCCGAGCATGTAGGGATGGAGCTTGCACACAAAGGCATAGAAGCCCGGGGTATGCAGTTTCACATGGTGATTGTTCACATTCGCCGCGTCCTGGTCGATCAGTTCTTCCGGCTGTGCGTTCGACGGCCAGATCAGGCTCGTCACGGTATGTCGGCTTTCTACGTCTTGCTTAAATTTTACCATGTCGCCTGGTGCAATAATGGCCAGGGAACGGGTCCCGGCAATATCCACACCAGTATCAAACCAATGCCCTGGGACATCGGTCACCTTAAACGTCACATCCTTGGCGAGGGCGAGATCGCTCGCGGCATACAGTAGGCCAATTGCCATGAGGAATATTCGAAGGGTCTTCATTCTGCCTCCTTAATCAATTAAAAAACAGACTTATTGGCCACGAGAGGCCGTTACTATAAGAAACAGGCCCAGGCGGATTCTTCTCGTGTGTGGCGTTACCCTCCTCTCTCGACCTTTGTGTGCTATTCGCAATCGGTTCTTCGCTCTCCCTCTGTTCGTCATTTGTCGCTTGCGAAACCCGGAACGATATCCTCGACCGATCACGTTATTCATTGATTCAATGGATCAATCGTTTCGCAAGTACCCCCTATCTCTCGCCGCCTTCCCCGCTCTTCTCTGCCTCAGCCTTTCTCGCCCAGTCTTGCTCGATCAATTGCTGCGCCAGCGCCCGAACTCGTTCGTCCTTATCTTCGAAGGCCAGGATGAATGGATCGACCGCTCCCGGGGGGGCTTCCCGCGCCCAGGCTTCGAGGGCCCGGAGCCGGACACGTACATTCGGTGAGTTGAGTTTTTGGGCCATTAGCTCTGGCACAACCAAACCCTCCACTGGGTGTCCTGGCTCGGAAGATGGGACAGGCGCCGCGTGGGGACGGTCCACTCCTGTGACTGTCTCTTTTCCTGATGGGATACCTGGCTTATCGCCCGATGCAAGAGGCACGGGGCTCGCCGCTTGGGTGACCGGAGCCAATGGGTTGTTGGCTGGTGCTGGACTCGGCTTGGACAGGGGTGGCCCACCCACGCTTGCGCGCGACTCAAAGCTCGGCGCCTTGTCAGAGGAAGTCTGTCCGCAACCGACCAGTCCCGCGAGAAGCGTCAGACTGAGGAGCAGCGCTAGACGTGATCGTGATGGACGCATGTCCTCAGACCGTTCAGGTAGCGCGAAGACAATTCGTTGCGCAGGGACTGGCTGCATCGCGTTTCGATTCTGAATGTGTTGCTGGGTATATTGCTGACATCAAGCCGAAGGCGCCAAACTACCCGCGATACAGAAACTTGTCAATACAACCTACAAAAAAAATCCTTACTATTTTCCAGAGCCAGGACTGGGTCTGGTTCAATTCATCATGGTATAGGCCGACACGAGTGCTTCTGTAGACTTGCCGTCGGTTACTGAGTGTTTTAGATATTCTCACGATGACGTATCTGAGTAATCCACGACCCGAATAGCCCGACATCCAGCAAACTTTGTGCCAACCATAAAATGCATGTGCCTTCGGTCACAGTCTGTAGTTTTCTCAGGATGGAGCTTCTTTCACGCTACGAGAAAAGTATGGGGCACGATCAAGGTGAATCGAAAAGGATTCAGTGGTGAATCGAATTTGATTCACCCGGTCAGATTGAATAGACCCATGGAGGGTATGCCCACAGGAAGGTCTCTATTCCTGGCGGACTGTCGAATAGGCAATAATCTGCAGATACCGTAGTTCACTGCATTGGGCTGTCGTGTTTGCGTATGTCACGAAGGCCAAACGCTTAAGCTCGTGACTCCTGCGACTATGCCAGGGCCTTGATAGCTTGATGAAGCTGCTCAAGCCTGTGTAGTAATCGGTACACCGCGAAACATTTCCGCCGGGGGATGAGAGAATAGTAAGGAGAGAAGCTGAACTACCCTTACACCAGTGGCAGCGGCATTGAAGGTCATGCATGGCGGTATGGGTTAGACTGATCGCTACTATACGGCTATAGGGCATTGGACCAAGGACACACGATAGGATCTTAAACAGACCCTCATCCCCTGCCCATTATCCCCCCGCGCTGCCCACTGGCCCGCCCGGCTCAGTCATGCGCCAGGGGTCGAGCAATTCCGCGAGTCGCTTGTCAGAAAGGACTTTCTGTTCTTTGGCTATCTGTCGCACAGTCTTGCCGGATTTATACGCCTCCTTGGCGAGTTTCGCCGCCGCGTCGTAGCCGATCTCCGGGGCCAGCGCTGTACACATCGCCAGGCTCTGCTCGATCAGGCTCTTGCACCGTGCCTCGTTGGCGGTGATCCCATCAATACACTTGGTTGCGAAGTTTGTCGAGACAGCCGCGAGTAGTTCGATGGATTGAAAGAGGTTATAGGCCATGACCGGCAGCATCACGATCAGTTCGAAGTTAGCCGCCTGCCCACCCACGGTGATGGTGACATCGTTCCCGATGACTTGCGCGCAGACCATCGTCACCGATTCGGCAATGACCGGATTCACCTTGCCCGGCATGATGGAGGAACCCGGCTGGGTCTCCGGCAGATTGATCTCCCCCAGCCCACAGCGGGGGCCCGAGCCCAACCAGCGGATGTCGTTGGCGATCTTCATCAGACTGACGGCCAGGGTCTTGAGCGCGCCGCTCGCGTCGACCAGCGAATCCTGCGCTGACTGCGCTTCAAAGTGGTTCCTGGCTTCGAGAAAGATACAGCCGGTCTCCTTGGAAATGAGGGCCAGGACCTTGGCGGAGAACTTCGGATGGCAATTGAGTCCGGTGCCGACAGCGGTGCCGCCCAGTGCCACTTCGCTCAGGGCCGCTTGGGCCTGTGTCACCCGGTGAATCCCCAGTGCAATCTGCCTCGCGTATCCACCGAATTCCTGCCCCAACCGCACTGGGGTGGCATCCTGTAAATGGGTGCGCCCGATCTTGACGATCTGATCGAACTCTTTCGCTTTGTGCGTCAACGATTTCTGCAGGCTGGTAAGAGCCGGAATGAGCTGCTGTTGGATCAGCTCCCCTGCGCCGATGTGAATGGCGGTGGGAATGACGTCGTTGCTGGATTGGCCCAGATTGACATGATCGTTGGGGTGCACCAGCTTACTGCCGCGTGCGCCCCCTAACAGTTCGGTGGCCCGATTGGAGATCACCTCGTTGGTATTCATGTTTGTCGAAGTGCCGGACCCGGTTTGAAAGATATCCACGGGGAATTCCGCATCGAGCCGGCCTTCGACCACGTCGGTCGCGGCCTGCGTAATAGCACTGGCGGTGGCCTTGTCGAGGAGGCCCAGAGACTGATTGACGGTGGCCGCCGCCCGCTTGATCCGGCCCAAGGCCCGAATCATGGCGCGCGGGAAGCGCAGCGAACTGATGGGAAAGTTCTCAATGGCGCGGGCGGTTTGCACGCCATAGTACGCGGTCGCCGGCACAGCCAGCTCGCCCATGCTGTCACGTTCGAGGCGGGTGGTGGGTGAAGACTGAATGGCGGCCATGGGCGATCGCTTCTTCATGCGTCAGACTCCTGGTGAATGGGTGGCGGTACGGCGGGCGTCATGATAAACGCTGTACTAGGATGGACACAAGAGGGTAGCTGGATAGACGCGCTTGCCTACCCCAATCACATTCACGCCCGCCGATACGTTCTTCATGGAGAGCAAGACACAGCTCAAGGCCAGCAAACTATAGAAGAGGGGTTGGTCTGGGAATAGTCATTCTGTTGCTTTCCACAGCGGGAGAAGAGCCAGCCTGAAAAGTAGCACGTCTTCGTCGTATGGCGAAACAGGCTATGACTGAAACTGTGCAGCGAGATCGCCTGGCTTGAACACACCCCGCTCGGTGATAATGCCGGTGATCAATTCTGCCGGAGTCACGTCGAACGCGGGATTGTAGACTGCGACTCCGGCTGGTGCGATGGGATGACTGCCGTGGATGGTGGTAACTTCTAAGGGACTCCGTTGTTCGATCGGAATGTCCACTCCTGTTTTGGTCTTCAAATCAATTGTGGAATAGGGCGCGGCCACGTAGAAGGGAATCCCATGGGCTCTTGCCAGGACGGCCACTGAATAGGTGCCTATCTTGTTGGCCACGTCCCCATTTGCCGCAATCCGATCGGCCCCCACGATACAGAGGTGGATCTTCCCCTGGCGCATGAGTGTGCCGGCCATATTGTCTGTAATGAGGGTCACAGGAATCTTGTCCTGCATCAACTCCCAGGCCGTAAGGCGCGCGCCTTGCAATACCGGTCTGGTTTCATCCGCAATGACCTGAATCTGTTTCCCCTGCTCCCACGCCGCACGAATCACACCCAGTGCCGTGCCATAGCCGGCTGTCGCCAGCGCACCGGCATTGCAATGGGTCAGGATCGTTTGGCCGCTCGCAATGAGTTCCGCTCCATGTCGCCCCATGGCCTTGCAGAGCGCGATATCTTCATCCAGAATGACTTGGGATTCCTTCAGTAGCGCGGTCTTGATGAATGCAATCGGCTCCGCGTGCAATGAGGCGAGCAGGCGTTTCATCCGTTCGATGGACCAAAATAGATTGACTGCTGTCGGTCTGGTCGCCGCAAGATGATCGCAAATCGCGCGCACCTCCTTGGCCAAGGACTCGTAGTCGGGCGCGATGACGCTCTGGGCGCCCAGTGCAACCCCCATAGCCGCCGTCACACCGATCGCAGGCGCACCTCTGACTTTGAGGTGACGAATCGCATCGGCAACAGTCTGATAATCCCGGCAGTCTAAAAACTCGACATACTCCGGCAACCGGCTTTGGTCAAGCAACCGTACTGCGCCGTCTTTCCATTCAACGGTAGGCACCATGGAGAGATCTTGTAGCGGGAACTGAGGACCAGTGCAAGGGGTTAGTGCTTGTGGCGGCCACTCCATTCCAAGATCGTGATGATGACCACAATCAAGCCGGCTTGTACCAGCAACAGCAGTGCTTCAGTCGTTCCAGCATGACGGAGCGCTAACGCCGACAGCCCCAGGCAAATGGTCATCAAACAGATCATTGCGACACTGGCTTGGCGAGACCCCAAGGCGCGTTCCAACCGGTGATGAAGGTGGTCTTTCCCCACATAGTCAAGCCATTCCTTCATGGAGCACACTTTCCCTGTCGCCACCCGTTCCACGGTGATGTGAATCATGTCGTAAATGAGCACGCCGAAGATAAGGAGCGGATTACTGAACGAGACGATTGGACTATGATCCGCCCAATTCCCTTCCACGGCGAGACAGGCCAGTGTAAATCCCAGGAAGGTCGCCCCCCCGTCTCCAAGAAAGATCACGGCAGGATTGCGCCCTCGAAAATTGTAGGGAAGAAACCCGACCCCTGCGCCAATAATGGCAATGGCGAGCCAGCCCAATCCAGACTGATTCGTTTCAAATGCCACGGCTGCCATGAATCCGGCAATGAGAATCGCCAGCCCCGTGGCCAACCCATCCATACCGTCGAAAAAATTAAAAGCGTTCGTGATCCCGACGATCCAGAACAACGTCAGCAGCACATTCGCCACATCGCCCACTGGGCCGCTTGGAAACAGCGTCAGAACCTTGCCCGTCGCGATGACAATACCCGCCGCCGCCAGTTGAGCAACCAGCTTGGACGATGCGGGCAGTTCCCACACATCGTCGATGACGCCGACCACCAACAGCAGCGATCCAGCCGCGAGGATCCCGATCATCCAGTCCGGCAGGATTGAATTCAACAGCACCGAGCCGAGGAATCCAAGAAAGACAGCTACACCACCGAGCCTGGGAGTCGGATAGACATGGATCTTCCGCTCGGATGGTTCATCCACCAGCCCCCACTGATGACTGAGATACACCATGACCGGCGTCAACGCGCCGGCGCCGAGAAACGCAAAGAGGAGGATATAGAGCCACCGAAGACCTTCGAACACGAAGAGTTCACGAATCGTGGGAACCGCTAAGGCTACCGCTCCTAGCAGAGCCCCTAGCGCAGCCGGTGTCAGCCAACGTCGAGTGCTGCGCAACGCGAAGGGTGGAATCTCTATATCGATAGCCTTCATGAAAGCACCTGCACCAACGATTGCTGAATCTGCAGAACTTCATCGTCTGTGAGATCGGGATAGAGCGGAATCGACAGCGCCGTTCGGTCCGCTTCATCGCTATGAGGGAAACCAGACTGATCAAGATAACGGTGAAGCGGGCGAAAGACGGGCTTGCGGCAGTGAATCCCCTGCTGATCCAACCGGCTAATTAGACCGATTAATCCGTCGGGATTGGTCCTGAGATGCGGCAACCTGATGACAAATCGATAGTAGCCATGAGTCCTGCCTGATGGCACGATCGGACAGACAGCACCCTGAGAAGAAAGCGTGTCTCGATACGTTGCTGCGAGCACAGCGCGCCGCTCCTGAAAGGCTGAGAACCGCCCTAACTGAGAGAGCCCGAGCGCCGCTTGCAAATCGGTCAGCTTGAGATTGAAGGATGATGGATCCAGTGCCGCTGCACCATCATATTCGCGCAGCGATGCGATGCGTTCGAGCAACGTCTCCTCATTCGACAACACCATCCCGCCTTCTCCAGCACACAGTATCTTCGTCGCATAAAAGGAACAGACGGTGAGCCGCCCAACCGTGCCGACAAGCCGACCTTGTTCTGTGACCCCGAGCGTCTGCGCACAATCCTCGATCAACGGAATCCCGAGCCCCTCGAGCGCCGTCAAGTCGGCCGGTAGGCCGAACAGATGCGGGACAATGATCGCGCGAGTCTTTTTGGTTATCGCCAGACGGGCTGCGAGTGGATCGATGTTGAACGTATTCAAATCAATATCGACAAGTGTAGCCTGTGCCCCGACTCGTTGAGTCGCAAGCCAGGGCGCGGCACACACATAACTCGGCATGATCACTTCATCGCCCACTCCGATCATAAGCGCCCGCAGCGCCAGCTCCAGTGCCGCAGTCCCTGAACTGACCGCCACCCCACCCTGCGCGCCAACGAAGGTGGCCATGTGACGCTCGAATTGCTCAACCCGAGGCCCCTGGGCAATCTGCCCAGAACCTAGTACCTCGGCTGCCGCTTGCAAGTCCTCCTTGTCGATCGCAGGCCGTGAGTGGGGAATGATTGTCGCCAGAGTTGTCATAGGCCGATATTAATAAACAATCGCAGTGGAACAAAGCCTTCTGCGTTTTTCACCCGCCCCTGGATGCCGCGGAAATGCGCCCCGGCCCGAATCACATCCACGATGCTCAGACCTTCGATGTGGGTCTTTTTCACCTGCGAGGCATGGGCTTCGATCGACTTGACCTTTTTCTCGAGCACCTGGTCGATATCGACAAAGACGGTCGGCGAGAAGTTCTGAGTTGTCGGTCCTTCGTAAAACAGGACATTCTGGGTATAACGGGTCGCAGTAATCGTACTCATCGCAAGGTGCCGATGGTCTTGATGGGTATCATCGTGGTAGTGCGAAAAGATGAAGTGCGGCTGAACCTCTTTCACCACGGCTTCAATCTCTTGAATGAGTTCGCGCCCTATCGGAACGGCCGTGTCCTCATACCCGCCCCAGAAAATTTTCTCGGCCCGCAATTGCTTCGCCGATTGCTCCTGCTCGAGCTTACGTACGCCGCTCGAGCCACCCTTATCACCCGCCGTCATGACCATCAGAAAAATACGATGCCCCTTTTGCGCATACTTGAGCAATGTTCCTCCGCACCCGGCTTCAATATCGTCAGGATGGGCGCCGATTGCCAGGATCCGCATTGGCACTCTACGTTCGTTTGCCATTTGATTCCCCTCGCTTGGAGCTACGCTGCCGTAACCACGTTTTGACCTACCCGTGCAGCACGCAGTCGCGTCAGCGCATCCGGGCCGCAACAGAACAACAGATCGATGGCCGACATCGCCGGCATAAATGGTTCATAGACTTGCCGATATATCGGATGGTGGAACTGTTGCATCTCCAGCTTCAATCCCGACGATTCAAATCGCATCACATCCAGATATTGCTCCCCGCCCGGACCGGAGAGATATCCCGATGCGCCGGCGGCATGACAAAGATCAATCAATCGATCGGTAGGTTCTTCGCGCGCCTCCCACTCAGACGCACAACGGACAGGCGTTGTAATTCCGTATACTCCAAGCAGCCAACGAATTACTCTCATATTCAGCTCATGCAATCGCTCCCATGGCAGAGCATAGAGGCTGAGCAATTCCGGAAGGTAGTGGTCACGAAATGGCGCCTGCGCATACTGCATCTCGATGGCATGTCGGTGCTGGCGTTGCCAATTCACAGTTTGGTTGATCTGAACATCTTTCACCAATTGGCCTAATCGATGAAGGACCGGTACGGTCACCCATTGGCAACCGCTCGCCGTTCTGATTCGGTTGCGATTTTGCCACTCGTTCTTCTTGAACTGCACTGAATCCAAGGCGATAAATAGATCCGCCTGATCGATCTTGTCCAGATACCCAAGCCAGGGTAGATACTGTGGTTGATGAATCGTGACGCGCATCAATGAGCCTCAGCGAGCTGCCCGCAGTGCGAGAATCGGCTCCACAAAGATCGGATTACTCAAGAGTTCACCACTGCCGGTGATCTCCACTCGATAGGTCATCCGCTCTGCGATTGGCACGCTTGTGTCAGGCCAGTCGATATGAAACGGTGTTTCACCAGCCAACTGAGCGAGGACCTGACCGGAACGGATCACCCTCACGTTCACAGGATGGCGGCCACGATCGACTGCCGTGACAGAGAGGCGGACCATGAGATCGCGTGCCCCGCCTGGTTCAAGCCTATCACCGACCGATGCCGATTTGGTTCCACCTTGGCATACCACTCGAAACTCATCTAATCGAAGTTGAACATGCTGATCGCCATCCCCCACCGCATAGGAGTGACCGGACTGAAGCGCCTCAAGAACACCGGCCGCTGTCCGATCTTTCACCCAGAGCACCGTCACAAGTCGATGCAAGTCCTTCCCCGCATCCGTAAATCCATGAAACGCTAGTTCCCCTATCAGCACAGGGATCGGTCGCTGTTCACTTGTGGGCAATTGGAGCAACCGATCCCACAGTTCACCCGGCTTGATACCTGTTCGTCCATCCTGATAGAGCCCCCCAAATCCGGTATACCCTGTCGTCTGCAGCAACGACTCAAGATGGGGTTCGGTCTTGACGGTGACGATTCCCAGTGGCCCAGCAGCATATTCATGAAAGTCTCGCGCCTCTGTCATCGACCAAAAAGTAAGCCCACCTTTAGCCCTCACATCATCGATGAGGGCCTGATAGGGACGATACCCCAATCGGTCATCATACGAACTAAACGCAGGCTGGCTCAGGGGCCAGGCATTCGCCACCAGCGCCACCGCAAGGACGATCAGAACACAAGCGATAGCCCGCCGAAGCGATCGCCGATTGGTATCGCGCCGGAGCGGCCTCCACAACCAGACGGCTGGAATAGCCAACAACATCGGCACACCATTCACCGCTCCTCGCCAATCGAAGGTATAAGACGATGTATTTCCGCTCGCAGGAAGGGATCGATAATCATCCGGCTTGGTCAAACCGATCACCAGAAGATTGCGTTGAGCATTATGCATCGTCAACGTTCTCTCCAAAATCGAGCCGGTCCAATAGTAATAGGGGGCGACCTCGACTCCGGGTAGGATGATCAGCTTCGGGTGACGGTGCTGCGCTGCCGCGATCTCGTCCAAGTACCGTTCGATTCCATACTCCAGCACAGAGGGAAAACTGACGTGTTGTTTTAAAAGACCCGGCAACGGCCACAGTCCATACTCATAACGCAGAGAAAAATTGTCGGTCAGAATCAGCGCATCCAGGCCGAGTTGTTCCGCCCGCTCAGCCAGCGCCTCAACGGTCAGCTCGCCGGTGCTGGCAGTACTATGGACGTGCACCGCTGCCAGCAACGGCTGCCGTTCTTCCGATGCCTGCGCTCGCATGCCAAAACCTGGCAGCGATGACGCCATGATCGCGCATGCCAGTATCAATCGACACGTATGATTCATCTATTCGTTGTCCTACCCACGAGCACTGAGCGCCTCTGCAAAAATTGATTCAATCGCGCAAACCATTGACCGCGAATCATATCGGCTGTCTACGCTACGGCTTGCAGCCAGCCCTAATTGCTGAGCCCAATCCGGTCGATCGAGTAATCGCCGTATGGCATCCGCCAATGCACCGGCGTTGCCAGGAGGCACCAGTAAACCAGTTTGCTCGTGGCTGATGACGGCCGGAATACCACCGACACGGGAGGCAATCACTGGCAACCCGGCAGACATGGCTTCGACCAGCGCTCGCCCCATCCCTTCATTGAGCGAAGGCAACACAAACAGATCCATCTCGGCCAGACAGGAGTCGACATCATCCCGATGACCTAGGAAATGAACCGCATCACCAAGACCCGCCCATTCCGCTTGCTGAAGAAGTGCATCATGTCGATCTCCACTCCCAACGATCACAAGATGAAGGGAGGGAAAATCCTGTTTCAACTTGGAGACGGCTTCGATCAGATATTGATGACCTTTAATGTCGGTGAGCCATCCGACCGATCCAACGATCTGCGACCCAGCTGGACAGCCAAACCAGTCCGGCTGTTGTTTCCCCTGAGCTCTTGCCCTCCTGAATCGCTCACGGTCGATCCCACTTGGGACCACAGCGAACCGGTCGAGCTTACCGACCTCTCGATCAAGATGATCCTGCCGTTCCGCTTCTGTCAGCGCAATGAGCCGATCCGTCAATACACTCAGCCCTCGTTCGACCTGAAGAAAGAGCCAGGAACGGAATGGACCGAAATGGCCATAGAACACATGGCCGTGTGGCGTATGAACGATGACCGGCACCCTCGCAAACCAAGCCGCCACTCGGCCCAACACACCAGCCTTCGATGTATGAGTATGGACCAATACCGGTTGTTCCTGTCGGAACAGACGAATCAATTCCCACAGGGCCTGTGCGTCCTTGATCGGATGGACCTCTCGCGTCAGTGCTGGAAGCAACATCCAACGCACGTCCGCCTTATCAAGTCGGCGACAATTCTCCTCGGTTGCGGCATGCCCGCCTTGCGCATCCCAACGACCTGGATACCCGGCAACGACTAACGGCTCGAACTGCGTACGGTCATGACCGAGCGCGGTCAACATCGTATTTTCGGCCGACCCGCCATGATCCAGGCGCGTAATGACATGAATCACCTTCCTCGCTCTGACCGACTGATGCCGCACAGCCGGTCTATTCTTCGACAAGCTCACGAACAATCGATCAAGGTCTGCCGTATGCGCTGCCCAATTGTATCGCCGCTCCACGGCCTCGCGACCTTTCTTCGACAAGCGTTCTCGCTCACCCGGTTGACTGCGAAACCGCTTCAATACCAGTCGTAATGTTTTTGCGAGAGATGCTCCGTCTGTCCCTTCTGTGACAAACATCGGATCGACCGTGCTCAACACTTCCGGGATCGCGCCGACCGGCGTTCCCATGACTGGCGTACCACAGGCCAACGCCTCAACCGTCACCAAACCGAACCCTTCGAGTTGCAGCGTCGGCATCACAACCAAATCGGAAGCCTGGTAGTACTTCGCTAATTGATCTTCCGGCACAAACCCAATCAACGTGACGACATCTTGTAATCCCTTGCTGCAAATATATTCTTCCAATCGCGAGCGCAGTGGGCCCTCCCCACCAATCAGAAGAAGCAGATCCTGCTGCTCCTCTCCGAGCATCGTCATGGCATCGAGAAGATGCTCTAATCCCATGCGAGGAACCAGATTGCGAACGGTAAACACAATCGTGCGGCTCTCCGGTAATTTAAGTTCCCGTCTGATCTCATTCCGATCGTGCGGTGGGTAGAACGTGGCTGGATCGGCTGCGCCTGGAACCACGGTGATGAACTTCGGAGTGATGCCGTGCGTGGCCATGACTTGTTGCTTCATGAATGTGCTCAAGACGATCACATGATGACAGCGGCGGATCACCATTCGTTCAATCCAACGCCGAGCACGCACGCTCAGCCGTCGCCTAACACGTTCAAGCGTCGTCGCAGCCCGCTCTGCTCTAGTGAGATATTCCTCGTGCGCTAACGAGTGACAGACGTAGACCCAGCGACTGACCCTCCCATAGCGGAACAAAATCGGACCGAGACCAGCCAGCGATTGATGAATCATGGCGATATCGACTGGGGAGACCTGCATCATGCGGTCAAATGCCCGAAGAGAATTCTGTACTGAAGACCAGACAAAGGCAGGCTCGCTGGTTCGCATGACGGGATACCGCTGTTCGTTCACATTTCCGATCATCAGGCTGGCCTCCGCAGACTCAAAGGGAGCTCGCGCGAGCACGCGCACATCGTGGCCCAGCTTGGCAAGCCCCAGCGCTTGTTGCCGAAGCACTCGCTCGGCGCCGCCGATGACCTGTTCGATCGTGACTTCTGCAAGTAAGACGACGTTCATGCCGCGCCCACTCCCATTGGATGGGAAGAGACAGGCTGTGCCACT
>Ga0163153_10005176_pt1 | contig 15635 bp, 5 predicted proteins | sample OliLakLV19MP6IB1_FD_148629 | JGI IMG/M metagenome (GOLD analysis project Ga0163153, IMG submission 148629) | Freshwater microbial mat bacterial communities from Lake Vanda, McMurdo Dry Valleys, Antarctica - Oligotrophic Lake LV.19.MP6.IB-1 | ecosystem: Environmental > Aquatic > Freshwater > Lake... | reverse complement strand
CAAATCTCCAAAAATGATCAAAATCACTGACTTAGAAAAAACGTATCGCACCGAAGAGGTGGAAACTATGGCACTTAATAAAGTGTCCTTTGAAGTAAAAACCGGCGAATTCATTGCCATCATGGGCCCCAGCGGCTGTGGTAAATCCACCTTGCTCAACATATTGGGACTCCTCGACGACATGGATGGAGGATCTTATATGTTCAATGACATCGAAGTAGCAAAATTCAATGAACGAAAAAGAGCGGACCTCCGCAAACACAACATTGGATTTGTATTCCAGAGTTTTAACCTCATTGACGAATTGAGTGTATTTGAAAATGTGGAGTTGCCTTTAATTTACACCGGAGTCAAATCGGATGAACGAAAACGCCGGGTAGAAGAAGTACTGGATAAAATGCAAATCATGCACCGCCGAAACCACTTTCCGCAACAATTGTCCGGAGGCCAGCAACAACGCGTGGCTGTTGCCAGAGCTGTGGTCAACAAACCTAAATTGATATTAGCGGATGAGCCTACAGGAAATCTTGATTCATCTAATGGTAATGAAGTAATGCAATTGCTTACCGATCTGAATGAACAAGGTACCACCATCATCATGGTAACTCACAGTGAACATGATGCACGTTATTCCCACCGCATCGTTAGAATGTTAGACGGAAGAACGGTGATGGAAAACATATTAGTTTGAGAAATTACGAATTAGCAATGACGAATTACGATTCCTGAAACCTGATCGCTGTTACCTGAAACATCAATCCTCAATCCTCAAACCTCAATCCTACTAGTGCTCAAAAACTATCTAATATCGGCTTGGAGAAATCTCTTGAAAAACAGGGTTTTTTCTACAATCAATATCGTTGGTTTGGCAATTGGGATTGCCAGTTTTATCCTGATAGGCAATTATGTTTTAGATGAATTGAGTTATGACCGTTGGAATCCACAAGCTGAAAACATTTACAGGGTGGATGCGGATATTATTATGGGTGGGAGCGAGCTCAATCTGGCTGTCAGTTCGGATCCCATGGGTGCAACCCTTAAAAAAGACTATCCGCAGGTAAAAGAATACGTCAGATTATATGGTTCTAGTGGATCTAAATTAATCAAAAAAGGAGACGAATTTATAAATGAACCCAGACTGGTGCACGCGGATTCTACCCTGTTACGGGTATTCCCGTTTGAAGTGATTGCCGGTGATGCTCTACATCCCCTGGATGGCCCCAATAAAGTGATCTTATCCGAAACAGGAGTAAAAAAATATTTTGGTACGTTGCCTTACCAGGACATTATTGGGAAGACCCTGGAGACCGATGACAAGAATAAATTATACACAGTCACAGCGATAATAAAAGATGTCCCCCACAATACTCATTTTTATGTAGACCTGTTTTTCTCCATGCAAAATGTGGATTACGAATGGGGCAGTTTCCTGAGTAATAATTTCAATACATATATCTTATTGGAACCAGGTACCGATCCGATCGTTTTTCAAAAGAATTTTATAGGCTTTATCAATAAATATATCTTACCACAAGTTCAGCAATTCATGCCTATGAAAAGCATGGATGAATTCACGGCTGCTGGGAATAAACTGGTCTATTTCCTGTATCCGCTTACCGACATTCATTTACATTCCAACCGGGTAGCGGAATTGGATACCAATGGCAATATTCAATACGTCTATATTTTTTCGGCTGTTGCTTTGTTTATTCTATTGATTGCTTGTGTCAATTTTATGAATTTATCAACGGCACGGTCTTCCAGCAGAGCTCGTGAGGTAGGTGTCCGTAAAGTTTTGGGCACTGAGCGAAAAGATTTAATTATCCAGTTTTTAACGGAGTCTACTTTAATGGCCGGCATCGCTACCGGGCTAGGGATTGTTGCGGCCATTGCATTATTGCCCTATTTTAATGATCTGGCTGCAAAATCAATATCTATTCCGGAATTATTTTCTAAAAAATGGATCCTGATTATTTTGATGTTACCATTACTGGTTGGTATACTGGCAGGGCTTTACCCTGCGTTTTATTTATCGGCCTTTCAACCCATTGCTGTTTTGAAAGGACGATTATCCGGTACCTTGAACAAGAGTGCCTTCCGTTCAGTATTGGTTGTATTTCAATTTGCCACATCCATCCTGTTGATCATAGCAGCTATAGTGGTTTTTAATCAATTGAAATACATTCAAAATGCATCTATTGGTTTTAATAAAGAGCAGGTATTGATCCTCAACGGGACCAATGCCCTGGGAACACAAGTAGATGCTTTCAAAAATGAAATTTCCGGTTTGAATGGGGTAATAGCTAGCACCTATACTGGTTACCTACCGGTTTCTAATAGCTCCAGAAACGATAACACCTTTTTTAAAGATGCTACTCCAGACATCAATCGGGGACTGAATATGCAGGTATGGACCATCGATGAAGATTATATAACACTTCTGGGTATGGAAATAATTCAAGGCCGGAATTTTTCCAAAGAATATGGTACCGACTCCAGTGCGGTCATCTTGAACGAATCAGCGGTCAAATTATTAAATTATCAACAAAATGCACTGAATGAAAAAGTGTATGGTTCCTCCAGGACGGAACAAAACAAGTTTGTACCTTATCATGTAGTCGGTGTGGTCAAGGATTTTAATTTTGAATCGCTCAGGCAGAAAGTAGGACCCTTATGTTTTTTCCTCGGTAAATCATCCTGGTCTACTTCTTTCAAAGTAAAATCTGCGGATGTACAAAACTTAATAGCCCAGATTGAAACCAAATGGAAATCTATGGCAAATGGAGCACCATTTTCTTATCGATTTCTGGATCAATCCTTTGATGACATGTACCGGGCAGAACAACGGGTGGGTAAAATTGCAATGACCTTTTCCATCCTGGCTATTTTCATTGCCTGTCTGGGTTTATTTGGATTAGCTACTTATATCGCAGAACAACGAACAAAAGAAATTGGTATTCGAAAAGTGTTGGGTGCAGAGATTACCGGTATTATCGGACTGCTCTCCAAAGATTTTATAAAATTAGTTTGTATAGCTGCATTGATAGCTTTCCCATTAGGATGGTTTTTAATGAATCGGTGGTTACAAGAATTTGCCTTCAGGATTAATATAGCCTGGTGGGTATTCCTGGTTGCAGGATTGTCTGCTATTTTAATTGCATTGTTTACTGTAAGTTTTCAAGCTATTAAAGCCGCTTTGATGAATCCGGTAAAATCATTACGCACCGAGTGAAACTTTAAAGATTGAAATCGTAAGCTGCTGTAATTGGAATATGCTAGATCCTGGATTCGTCCAGTTAAAATAGAAATCTAAATGGACATTAAGACGTGGTGTTCCATTTAGAACAGTTATTGATTTGTAGTTATGTGATGCAATGAACAATGAACAATGAGAAATGAACAATGATCAATGATTAATGAACAATGAACATCGCTTCGATGAACAATGCTGAATCCTGATTTCCTGACTGCTGAAACCTAATTCCTTCAATCCTCAACCCTCACCTTTCAAACCTACTCCCTCATCCCTTAATCCTGTCCACAATGCTTAAAAATCTCATCTTAGTTGCTTTTCGAAATCTTGTAAAAGATAAGGCCTACAGTATATTGAATATCCTGGGCTTGACTATTGGAATTACATGCAGTTTGTTTTTGGTCTTTTATATACTCGATGAACTGAGTTTTGATAAATATCATTCACAAGCTGACCGGATTTGTAGAATCAATGCCTATGTGCAGGAACCAGAAAACAGTATGAAATGGGCTAATACCCAATTTCCTTTAGGTCCGGTTTTACAAAAGGATTTTCCGGAAGTAGAGCAAGCTGTTCGGTTTGTGGATAGCGAGCGTAAGATGTATAAAAAGGGAGAATTGCGTTTTTATGAAACTAAAATATTCTATGTTGATAGTAATTATTTCAAAGTCTTCGACCATAAATTTCTGGAAGGCAATCCTGATTTTTCCCTGATAGATCCCAATAGTATTGTATTGACTGCTGCATTGGCTGAAAAATATTTTGGTAAAACTACAGGCATCGTTGGGAATACGATCGAAGACAATGATGGAAAAAGATATAGAATAACAGGAGTGATAGAAGATGTTCCTAAAAATTCCCATATTATTTTTAATGCATTATTATCTGCTTCCACTTTGCCAAAAGGTTTTGCTGACAACTGGGGAACCTTTGGTTTTTATACTTATGTATTGCTCAAACCAAATATCCTTCCTGAAACCTTTCAAGCGAAACTATTGCCGATGTATGATAAATATATGGCTTCCATTTTTGCAAAATACAATATCAAGGTTCATTATGGTGTCCAACCTATAACTTCAATTCATTTACATTCTGATATGTCCAATGAACCGGAAGAATTGGGCAGTATGTCCTATATCTATATTTTAACAGCTGTTGCATTCTTTATGTTATTAATTGCCTGCATCAATTACATGAACCTGACTACCGCACGTTCAGCACGCAGATCCAAAGAAATAGGTATCCGTAAAGTTTCGGGTTCAGGTAAACTCCAATTGGTAACCCAGTTTTTAGTAGAGTCCACTTTGACAGCTTGTATTTCCCTTGTCCTGAGTTTAGCATTGACGGCTTTATTGCTTCCTACTTTTAATTCTATTTCGGGTAAGTATTTTACACTGCAAAACATATGGCAACCTTCCACAGCATACATCTTATTATTGATTGTATTTTTTGTTGGCCTGGTTGGTGGAAGTTATCCGGCATTTTATTTATCTCAATTTAATCCTGTTTCTGTACTCAAAGGAAGTTTATCCAGAAGTTCAGGTAATTTAGGCTTACGCAGGGTTTTAGTGGTTGTTCAATTTTCAATTTCAATGATTATGTTGATCTGTACCTATGTCGTGTACAATCAATTGCAATATATGAAAGAGAAAGACCTGGGTTTTAAACGAGATCAACTTGCATCTATCCAGGTCAATGCCCAGGAAAATATGAGTAGCCGCATCACGACCTATATCAATGGTTTGCGCAATGATCCGAATGTACTTTCAGTAAGCACTTCAGAAAGTTCTCCCGGGGGGCGGGGGATCAATTTTAATTTATTCTCCGTTGAGTCAAAAGATGGTTTTGTTGATAAAGGAGTGGATTGTTATCGTATCGATGAATCTTTTGTAAAGACCATGGGGATGGAAATTAAAGATGGAAGAAATTTTACTTCTATCACAGATACCTTGAGAAGTATCCTCGTCAATGAAAGTATGGTAAGTAATTTTGGTTGGGATGATCCGATCGGAAAACGAATCAAATTTCCCGAGGATACCACGGGTTATTATCTGGAAGTAGTAGGTGTCATTAAGGATTTTCATCAGAAGTCGTTATACAATCCCATTAGTCCATTGATTTTATTTTATAGACAAACCGGTAATGTAATTTCAGTAAAATTGAATGCTCAAAATATACCATCTACTTTAGCCAAATTGGAAAGTTCCTGGAAAGAAATATTTCCGTCTCTTCCTTTTGAATATACTTTTCTTGATCAGGACTTTGATTCTCAATATGCAGCGGATCAGAAAAGAGGTAAGATATTCATCTCCTTCGCTATACTCACTATCTTCATCACTTGTCTTGGTTTGTTAGGATTGATTGCATTTACAACCGAACAAAGACAAAAAGAATTGAGTATACGCAAGATCATGGGAGCAGGATTGATCCAATTGATATCCTTAGTGACTATCAATTTTGTTGTGTTAGTTGCCGTTTCCTGTTTGATAGCCTTTCCAATAGCTTATTATTTTATGCATAAATGGCTTACTATTTTTCCCTACAATTCAGGTTTAAATGCAATTGGTTTTGTGGGTTCTGCAGTGGTGGTTTTAGTGATTACTTTGTTAACAGTTCTTTTCCATACCATAAAAGCCTCCTTGGCTAATCCAACTCGAAGTTTAAGAACAGAATAAGAATCTACTTCCGGGAAACACTCAATAGATTAAAAACAGGCAAAGACTGTCCGAAAACGGACAATTTTATTGCACGATCTTCTGTAACCTTATGGTTTTCAGAGAGTTTTAACTTTGGTACAGCATGTGGATGGATTCCTATATATGTTGAGAAACTATTTCCTTATCGCCTGGCGGAACATTATCAAAAATCCCTACTATTCCATGTTGAACATTTCGGGTTTATCCGCTGGTATTGCATTTACCATGCTGGTAGCTGCCTATATATGGAATGAAATGCGCGTCAATGATGATTTAAAACATGCGAATAATCAATACGTCATTCAGAGTAAATGGAAGGATCCCAACTTTGGTTACACTTTAGGTACTGTAGGACCTCTGGCCAAAGCTTTATGTGATAATCACCCTGACCTGGTAGCTAATTATTACAGGTTTGACGGAGTTAGTTCTTTTGTTTCGAAAGGAGATAAAATATTCCGTGAAGGACTGCAGATAGGGGACAGTACTTTATTGAGTATGTATGGTTTTGAGTTGATGTATGGGAATCTTAATACTGTTTTCTCTGGTCCTTATTCTACAGTGATCAGTAAAGACAAAGCAATTAAATATTTCGGCAAACCCGATGTAGTAGGCCAAACCCTAACTATAGAAAATTTTTCAGGTTCAAAACATGAATTTCAAATTACCGGAGTTCTCAAGGATATGAATCGGAATTCCGTCTCTCGGTTAATTGAAGATTATCCCAGTGATATATTTATTTCGATACAGGATCTGGCATTTTTTGGTAGAAATATGGATTGGAACAATTTCAGTATTCCGGGTTATGTTGAATTGCAACCGGGTGTAGAACCTGAACAACTTGTTAAACCCATACAATATCTGGTGAAACAAAATACTCCACAGAGGGTGAGTGAAGATTTGACTCCATACCTGGTCCCATTGAAGGAATATTATTTATCAGCCAATGGAGGTTTGGTTGCAAAAATGTTGAAGACTTTAGGTTTGATTGCAGCCTTTATCTTATTGATGGCTATTATTAATTTTGTGAATATGGCTTTAAGCCGTTCCACCATCAGAATGCGTGAGATCGGAATACGCAAAGTATTGGGTGGGATTAAAAGACAATTATTTGTTCAATTTCTAGCTGAATCCACTCTCTTGGTTTTTTTTGCGGCATCGGTAGCGGCCTTTATTTATCAATTATTGAGGCAACCCATGGGCAGGATTTTAAATGCAGATATTCCTGCTTTATTTAATTTTCCTATTTATTTTATCCTGTTTCCGATTGTCCTGATATTGGTCGTTGGTTTTGCTGCGGGTATCTACCCTGCATTTGTATTATCCACCTTGCCTTCTGTCCAGGCTTTAAAAAATAAACTGGCTACCGTTAAGGAGAATGTACTTCTTCGCAAATTTTTGATTGCTATACAGTTTGGAACAGCAACTATGGTCATTATTGCGGCTCTTGTAATTTCTCAACAAATTCAACTTTTTTTCAGCCATCAATTGGGATATGACAAAGAGTATATTGTTTCTGCTCAAGTGCCACGGGATTGGACTCCAACGGGGGTGAAACATATGGAATATGTTCGAAGTCAATTTGCCTCATTACCGGCCATAAAAGACATCAGTTTATCTTATGAAATTCCAGATGGTAATAATTCCGGAAGCATGGCGGTATATCGCGAAGGAGCTGATTCTGCTACTGCGGTGATTTCTCAAATGTTGATGACTGATGATCATTATTCTTCGACATACAATATCCCCATGGCTGCTGGTGAATTTTATCATCCCAGGGGATTTAAAGCTGACTCCACTCGTTTAGTAATCAATGAAACTCAAAGCAAAGCAATGGGTTGGTCGAAGCCAGAAAATGCAATTGGTCAACGGGTTTTAATTCAAGGAGGTAATCAATTGTTTACTATAGCCGGTGTAATTAAAGATTTTCATTTCGGCTCTATGCAGAATGCGATTCCACCTTTAGTCTTTTTACAATTGGGTTTGACGAATACATTTCGATACCTTTCATTCAAAGTAAAACCGGGAAATATCAATCAAACGATCACTGAAATCCAGCAACAATGGGCGGCACTTATGCCCGGGACGTCCTTTGAATTTAGATTTTTAGATGAAACATTGAATAAAGTTTATAAAAAAGAAATTCAATTAAAGCGGGCAACTTATATGGCGACTTTCTTTTCATTGTTGATTGCATTACTAGGAATACTTGGTTTGGTGTCATTAAGTATTCATAAAAAAACCAAGGAGATAGGAATTCGAAAAGTGCTGGGTGCATCCATGCCTGGGATCATCCAATTGTTTATCAAAGAGTTTTTACCGGTGATATTATTAGCAGGGTTTGTAGCCTGTCCGCTGGCCTGGTATCTTCTGCAGCAATGGTTGTCGAGATACGCTTATCGAATTACTATTTCTGTAGCTCCATTTTTGTTTTCTATAGCTGGACTGGCGATTATAACCATTGTTTTAATCATATTACAAACAATTAAAACGAGTTTACAAAACCCGGTGACATCTTTAAAAAATGAATAATTCCCCCTTAACCTTTTAACCTTCTCACCATTCACCATTAATCATTAACCATTAACCATTAACCTTTCATATGCTGAATAATCATTTTAAGCTGGCTTTCCGAAATTTTTGGAAAAATAAAATTTTCTCTTTTATTAATATTTCCGGGTTAGCGATTGGTATCAGTGCTGCATTAGTCATATACCTGATCGTTCAATATGAATTTAGTTTTGATCAATTTCATCGGGATGGAGATCGTATTTATCGGGTGGTTTCAAAAATAGAATTTTTGGATTTGACTATTCATAATTCCGGAGTGCCGGTTCCAACCGTCAAGGCTGCGAGATCAGAAATTTCTGGTCTTGAAGCAGCTACTCATTTTATTACTTTATATGATACCAAAGTGGCGGTACCTATTCCGGGTAATCAAACTCCTGCTGTTTTTAAAAAAGTAAAGGATATCATTTATGCCGATGAGGATTATTTTACGGTATTCCAATACGATTGGTTGTCCGGTTCACCAATAAATGCATTAAAAAATCCATTCCAGGTAGTATTGACTGAAAGCAGGGCTAAAACATATTTTGCCAATTTAAATTATCAGGACATACTGGGCAAGACTATTATTTATGACGATAGTCTGACGATGTCTGTATCGGGAATAGTGAAGGATATTCACGAAGTCACTGATTTTAGGTTTAAAGAATTTCTATCCAGTTCGACCATAGAACAAACCGGATTAAAAGATCATTGGGGCTGGACTGAATGGGGAAGTATAAATTCCGCATCTCAAATGTTTGTCAAACTTATTCCCGGCAGGCAAATTAAAGATATTGAAAACCAATTGGGTTTGATGCGGGAAAAACATAGAGAAAAAAAGGACAATGCAGATAAAGATGATACTCAACATTTTTTACAACCCCTGACAGACATTCATTTTAATGAACAATATGATGGATTTGAAGGAAGGCAGGCCAGAAAGTCAATATTATTTTCCTTATTAGCAGTGGCTGCATTTTTATTATTATTGGGTTGTATCAATTTTATCAATCTGACTACAGCACAATCTGCCCTGCGTGCAAAAGAAATAGGGATACGCAAGACAATGGGAAGCGGAAAAGGTCAATTGATCATTCAATTTTTAAGTGAAACATTTGCTTTTGCACTGCTGGCTACTTTAGTTTCACTGGCATTAGCTCCCGTATTATTAAATGTTTTCAAAGATTTTATACCTGAGGGAATTTCGATCAAATCAATCAATCAACCTCATGTTTGGTTGTTTCTGGCAGGATTGGTAGTGGTAGTGAGCCTGATATCCGGAACTTATCCAGCCTGGATTCTTACGACATTTAGACCAGTGATGGTGCTAAAAAATCAAGCTTATTCGGGAACCAGTCAATCTCGTAAAGCCTGGTTGCGAAAAACATTGACCGTTTCACAGTTTGTCATTACTCAGGTTTTATTAATTGCAACCTTGGTTTTCGCTAAACAAATTCATTATTCACTTAATAAAGACCTGGGATATAAAAAAGATGCAATTGTATTTGTCAATACCGAATGGAATTTCTTTTCCAATGTAATAGACAATCGTCGTTTTGTATTCGTTGAAAAACTAAAGTCTATTCCGGAAATTGAGATGATTACCCTGGGTGGCTCACCGCCGGCTTCCAACAATACCTCCACTACCACTATGAAATATCAGGATGGAGATCGCCTGGTGGAAACCATGGTGGAAACCAAATATGCAAGTGCAGACTATTTTAAATTGTATGGAATGAAACTGCTTGCAGGAAATTACATGGAAAAAAGTGATACCACCAAAGAGTTTGTAATCAATGAAACCTATGCCAAAATGCTGGGATTCCAAAATCCACAAGATGCCATCGGCAAATTGATAGAACGCAATAAAAAAGTTCCTATAGCCGGAGTGGTCGCTGATTTTCATACTAAATCAACCCGACAGGCAATCAAACCACTGGCCTATGCATCTGCTGTATCCAATTCTTATACGGTACACATTGCATTAAAACCAAGAGGAGAGGATGGTGAACTTTGGAAAAGAGCTTTAGATAAAACTGAAAAAATTTATAGAGAAATATTTCCGGAGGACGATTATAACTATCAATTTTTTGATGAAAGTATTGCTGCATTCTATAAAACCGAACAAAACCTGATTCGTTTATTAAAATGGGCAACTGGTTTATGTATATTCATTAGTTGCCTTGGATTACTTGGACTGGTAATTTACACCACTACACAACGCACCAAAGAAATCGGTGTAAGGAAAGTTCTGGGTGCCACAGTAACACAAATCATCACTTTACTTTCTAAAGACATAATTCAATTGGTCATTATTGCTTTTGTCATTGCATCACCGATTGCCTGGTGGGGAATCAATAAATGGCTCGCTTCATTTGAATATCGTGTGCAAGTGGGTTGGTTATTGTTTGTGATTGTAGGAGTATCCGCTTTGACTATTGCATTGATTACCATTAGTTTTCAAGCTATCAAAGCAGCTTTGGCTAATCCAACGGAAAGTTTACGCTCTGAATAGAAAAACAATTACGAATTACGAATGAAGAATTACGGAAACAATTAGAAATGAACAACGAGCAATGAACAATGCTCCACAGAAGAATGAAAAGTGAAAAATATACTGACGACTTACAGACTGACGACTAAAACTTGATTCCACAACCTCAATACTATGTTTAAAAATTATTTCAAAATCGCAGGACGCCAAATAGCGCGTAATAAATCTTTTTTTCTTATCAATATCATTGGACTTGCATTTAGTCTGGCTTGTGCCATGTTGATATTTACGATGATTAAATATCATCTCAGTTTTGACAATTTTCATACTGACTCTGATCGCATCTATCGGATCGTAACGGAAATGCATCGCGAGAATATCGCATACACTAAAAATGTTCCTAATCCTTTAGGCAAATATTTTCGAAACGATTATACGTTTGCGGAAAAAGTAGCTCGTATAGCAACATTTGCCAGTGAACTAATTACCATTGAACGCAATGGGGAACCAGTGAAATACATGGAACAGGAAGGCATTGCTTTTACAGAACCAGAATTTTTTGAAATATTTAATTATCCAATGGTTAGAGGAAATGCACGGAGCTTGATTTCGGAGCCCAATACGGCTATTTTGACAGAAAGTATGGCTAAGAAATATTTTGGCGATGCAGATCCGATTAATAAAACTTTTCAGGTACAGAATAAATTTGAGTTTAAAGTCACCGGTATCTTGAAAGACCTTCCGGTCAATACAGAAAGACAAACAGGTATTTACGCTTCATTTATTTCGTTGAAAGAGTTTGATTCCTGGTTTTACAGGGATGATTCCTGGGGAGGGATTTCAGATCCAATGCAATGTTTTGTGAGGTTGAAGCCAGGAGTTTCCATAGCTGAAGTAGAAGCTGTATTTCCTGCATACGTCAAAAAATTTCGTCCAACAAGTAAAAATGTCCACCATTATAAATTGCAAACGCTTGCAGAAGTTCATTTTGATGCCCGTTATGGTGGCGCCATGGAGAAAAGTAATTTATGGATACTCTCTTTTATTGGTTTGTTTCTAGTCATTACAGCATGTGTCAATTACATCAATCTGGCTACCTCTCATGCACTCAAAAGATCTAAAGAAGTAGGCTTGAGAAAAGTGATGGGAAGCATGAAAGCACAATTGTATTGGCAGTTTATTGCAGAGACAGCAACAGTTTGTTTTGTTGGATTGATTGTCGCATTAGGTTTAGCATATCTTGCTTTGCCTGCAGTGAACTCTTTTTTTAATGCAAAATTTGCAATACAAATTACCGATGGTTCATTGTTGTTCTTTCTCTTCGTTGTAAGTGTAGTCGTTACATTTTTTGCAGGGTCCTATCCGGGATTTATATTGGCTGGATTTCAACCGGTAGTTGCATTGAAAGGAAAATTGTCTCAACAAAGCATTGGGGGATTAAATACCCGTAGAATGTTGATCATAAGCCAATTTGCCATCTCTCAAATTTTGGTCATTGGTATGTTTGTTATAATTAAACAAGTACGGTATTCCCATCAGGCAGATTTAGGTTTTGATAAAGAAGCAGTTGTGATGGTGCCTGTAGCCGAGGATTCTACTGGGAAGATGGCTCATGTAATAAAAAATCAATTTCAGACTATCAGTGGAGTGGAAAAAGTCTCTCTATGTTATGCTGCACCAGCGTCCAGTGAAGCTTGGAATAATTCGATAAAATACGATCGCCAGGCAGAAGAAGTCAATTTCCGAACCAGCATAAAAGCAGCGGACGAAGCCTATCTTCCCTTATTCGGGCTTGATTTAGTTGCAGGCAGAAATTTATTTCCTTCTGATACGGTACGTGAATTTATTGTAAATGAAGCATTCACACGCAAGATCAACCTGACCAGTCCAGAGGATGTGCTAGGTAAATATATGGCAGCCAATGGGGGAGAGTATACCGGTCCTATAGTCGGTGTAGTGAAAGATTTTCACGATCATTCATTTCATGAAGATATCAGCGCCATTGCTATCACGACTATTGTAGAAGATTATGAAAAATATGCTATCAAACTCAATATGGCTGATATCAATGCCAGCCTGGAAAAAATAGAACAGATCTGGTCTCAACAACATCCGGATCAAATATTTTCGTATGAATTTGTGGATGAAAGCATCGCACGGTTTTATGAAGCTGAATCCAGAATGCTCATTATCATACAAGTTTTTTCGGCCCTTGCCATATTTATTGGATGCCTGGGACTTTATGGGATGGTATCATTTATGGTAGGGCAGAAGATTAAAGAAATTGGTATAAGAAAAGTATTGGGTAGCAGTGTGCCTCAAATTTTATGGTTGTTTGGCAAAGAATTTATACGATTGATTTTAATTGCATCCATCATTGCTGCTCCTATTGGCTGGTGGCTCATGAATGATTGGTTGAAAGATTTTAAGTTCCGGATAAAGATAGATCCCTGGATTTTTCTCTCAGCCATGTTATTGATGATCCTTATTGCTTCTGTGACGATTTCTTATCAGGCTATTAAGGCGGCATTGACAAATCCGACCACCAGCCTTCGCTCCGAATGAGCTATGACTTTCGAAGAAATCGTTGAACAATGAACAATGAACAACGCTTCGCTGGACAATGAACAACGCTTCGCTGAACAATGAACAATGAACAATGGACAATGAACAATGAACAACGCTTCGCTGAACAATTATCAATGAACAATGAACAATGTACAATGAAACATTCACCGACTGTCGACTTACCGACTGTCAACTAAACAATTAATTATGATCAAGAATTATTTCACAATTGCATGGCGCTATCTAATCAAAAGCAAAGGTTACAGTGCTATTAATATTGGAGGTCTTGCGGTCGGTATGGCCGTTGCTATGCTTATTGGTTTATGGGTAAACGATGAATTGTCTTTTAACAAATATCATCAAAATTACGAGCGTGTTGCCCAGATCATGCAGAATGCAAACTTCAATGGCAATGTCGAAACTCAAGTTGCAGTGCCTGGTTTAATGGGGCCGGAGTTGAGGAATAAATATGGAAGTGATTTTAAATATGTCGTTCAAACTTCCTGGACAGGTAGCCATCTATTGACTCTTGGTGATAAAAATTTTAGCAAAGTGGGCAACTATTTTGAAGCGGATGGACCAGACATGCTTAGTATCAAAATGCATAAAGGTACCCGGGCTGGTTTAAAAGATCCTTATTCTATCCTTCTATCTGCATCCACGGCTGAAGCCATATTTGGAAAAGAAGACCCAATGAATAAAACAATAAAACTGGATCGGACCGCAGAGGTAAAAGTAACCGGTGTCTTTGAAGATTTGCCTGGCAATACTTCTTTTAAAGATATCAAGATCATGATGCCCTGGGACTTATGGGTAATTCAGAACCCATGGTCTAAAAAAATGGATGACCCATGGGGTAGTAATTTTTCTCAAACTTTTGTTCAGATTGCCGATAATACGGAGATGGACAAAGTTTCTTCAAAAATCAAAAATGTAAAACTAAATAACATCAGTGGTGAAGATGCCAAATACCAATGGGCAGTTTTTTTGCAACCAATGAGCAAATGGAATTTATACAGTGAGTTTAAGAATGGCAGCAATACCGGTGGCAAAATCCAATACGTATGGTTGTTTGGTATCATTGGTGTTTTTGTATTGTTACTCGCTTGTATCAATTTTATGAATCTATCTACAGCACGAAGTGAAAAAAGAGCGAAAGAAGTAGGTATACGCAAAGCCATCGGTTCATTGCGCTGGCAATTGATTAAACAATTCTTTGCAGAATCGTACCTGGTAGTTGTCTTGGCTTTTGTTTTATCTTTGATATTCGTGACCTTATTGTTGCCAGTATTTAATGAAGTAGCTGGTAAACAAATCGATATTGCCTGGGATAATCCACAGTTCTGGATGTTGACCATGCTATTTATCCTGGTCACAGGCTTACTTTCAGGAAGTTATCCGGCGCTTTATCTATCCTCCTTTCAACCACTCAAAGTTTTAAAAGGAACCTTTCGGGTTGGCAGGTTTGCATCCATACCTCGTAAAGTGTTGGTGGTTACTCAATTCACCGTTTCAGTCATGCTGATCATTGGTACTATCATCGTTTATCAACAAATACAATTTGCTAAAAGCCGACCTATTGGTTATACTCAGAATGGTTTGATAAACCTGGCTTTGGAAAAAGAAATCAAAGAACATTTCGATGCAGTCAGGATAGAATTAAAAAATTCAGGTGCCATAGAAGAAATGGCTGCCAGCATGAGCCCATTGACTGCAGTGTGGAATACCAATGGCGGATTTGAATGGGAAGGTAAGGACCCCAACCTCGCCGTTGATTTTCCAAATAATACAGTTTCACTGTACTTTGGTAAAACCGTGCAATGGAAAATTAAAGAGGGTAGGGATTTTTCAAAAGATTTTGCCACTGATTCCACTGCATTTATCATCAATGAATCTGCCGCAAAATTTATAGGTATCAAGGATCCGGTGGGTAAAACATTGAGATGGGGTGGTACCCCTTATACCATTATCGGCGTGGTCAATGACATCATGCAGGAATCCCCGTTTTACCCTGTTCGCCCCACTTTATATCATACTGAAGATTATGGAAATATGCAAAACCTGATTTTGAGATTGA
>Ga0163153_10005174_pt1 | contig 15641 bp, 15 predicted proteins | sample OliLakLV19MP6IB1_FD_148629 | JGI IMG/M metagenome (GOLD analysis project Ga0163153, IMG submission 148629) | Freshwater microbial mat bacterial communities from Lake Vanda, McMurdo Dry Valleys, Antarctica - Oligotrophic Lake LV.19.MP6.IB-1 | ecosystem: Environmental > Aquatic > Freshwater >... | reverse complement strand
CGTTCGTGGTGTTCTGGATCCTGCGATTGGCGCCCGGTGACCCCGTCGATGCCCTGTTGGGGCAGCGGTTCGACGAGGAACGGGCGGCAAACCTGCGCCACAAATACGGCTACGACAAGCCCGTCGTCGAGCAATACGTGATCTACATGCGGAACCTCGCCCAGGGCGACATGGGCGTTTCCACGCGCCACGTCGATTTCAGCGTGAGCGAGGTGATCTGGCCAAAGATCAAAGTGTCATCACAGCTCGGCGCGATGGCGCTCATTATCGTGTTCTCGCTGGGCATCCCAATCGGCATCTATGCCGCCCTTGCCAGGGGCACATTCCTCGACCCGCTGACGATTGGGTGCTGGCTGCTCCTGGATGCCATACCGGCCTTCGTGCTGGCGCCCGTCGTCGGGTGGCTCGTTGCGTTGAAATTGGGGTGGATAACGCTCGGATGGGAGGGCGTATGGACGGATGGGCCGATCTTCCGGCCGGAGAGCAACGTCATTGTGTACGTGCTCATCATGTCCCTGCCCGGCGTCGCGGGCGTGGCGCGGTTCATGCGCGCCTCATTCATATCAGTCATGGATGAAGACTACGTTCGCACGGCGCGCGCGAAGGGCCTCAAACAGAGCACGATCATCATCACGCACATCACACGCAACGCGATGATGCCCATGATCACGGTCATCGGTCTCTCGCTTCCCGCTATCACCGCCGGGGCGCTCTTCGTGGAGCGCGCGTTCGGAATCCCGGGGATCGGGGCGGAATCGCTCGCCGCCGTCACCGCCCCGGATTTCGATGTGATCCTCGGCCTGGTGCTGTTCGGCTCCTTCCTCTTCGTGGTCGCGAACATCGTCATCGACATCTCGTACGGGTTTATCGACCCCCGTGTGAAGGTCGGAGGGCAGCGCGGGTGACAGCCGAAGTCGTACGCACGCTCGAAGAAACGGGGACTCCGGCTCGCTGGCGTTCCCCCGGTGCGCGCGCTCTCCGTAGCCTCTTGAGGAAGAAGATCGCCTGCCTCGCCATCGTCTACCTAACGATCTTTTACGGGGCCGGGTTATTTGCTCCGCTCGTGGTGCCCGCTTTGGGCTTGCCCTCGCCATACGAGCAGAACCGCCGAACGATCGAGGAGGTCCGCGCCGGGCCTTCGCGGGAGCACCCGTTCGGAACCGATACGCTTGGAAGGGACATGGCAGCGCGAGTTATCTATTCGGCGCGCACCACAGTCCTGTTCACAATTGTCGTTCTGATCACGGGCGGCCTTTTCATCGGACTCGGGTTGGGTCTGCTCGCAGGGTATCGCGGAGGCTGGGTGGACACACTCATCATGCGGATTGGCGAGGTGTTCTCCGGACTGCCCACCTTATTTATCATGCTGGCGCTCTCCGCTGCCTTTCGGACTCGAATCGACGATCTAATTTTCTGGTTCAAGGACAATACGTTCCTTGGAGACGATTCGCGAGCCATCGTCCAGTTTCTGTTGATCGCTATGGTAACGGTTCCGTTCGCGTGGATCGGTTCCAGCCGGGTAGTGCGGGCGCAGACATTATCTATTCGCGAGTCCGGTTACGTTGAGGCGGCCGAACTGATGGGCGCTGGCACGTGGCGGGTGATCACAAGGCACGTTTTCCCCGGGGTGATGCCGCTATTCCTTGTCGGACTCTCCGGCGGTATGGGCGGGATCGCGGGTTCGGAGGTGGCGCTCAGCTTCCTCGGGCTGGGCATCTCCGCGCCCACAGCCAGCTTCGGGACGATGATCGGCGACGGTGCCGGGATTACCGCTTTCCGGTTGTACCCGCACTTGCTGATCGCTGGGGCGTTGCCGGTGATTTTGTTCATCTTCGCCTGGAACCTGCTTGGCGATGCGCTTGTGGATATCCTCCAGCCGAAGCAGCACGTGAGCTGAGTGGTGGCCCGCATGGGCATCCCACCGGGAACGGACGGGTTTGCTATACTCGAAGGCGGAGGACTTAAACAGCCCCGTGAAGGTAACCCTTGAACGGCTCCCCGAGAGCCGAGTACAACTCGATATTGAAGTCGATGAGACGCGCATGCAGCAGTCCATCGATGCCGCCTACAAGCGCTTTGCGGGGAAGGCCCGCGTCCCCGGATTCCGGCCCGGGAAGGCGCCTCGCCAGGTTCTCGAACGCATGATGGGCGGTCGCCCGGGCCTCATCCGCGAGGCTCTCGATACACTCGTCCCCGATGTCTACAACGTTGCCATCGCCGAGCAGGATGTCGATGCGATCGACCAGCCCGAGCTGGAGATCGTGGAGATGGACCCGGTGCGGTTTAAGGCGACCGTTTCCATTCGGCCGACCGTGGAGCTGGGCGATTACCGCTCCATCCGCGTGGAAGCCGACCCCGTCGAAGTGACGGAAGAGGCGCTGGCCGAACAGGTACTTCTGTTGCGTCGCCGCCATGCCGTCCAGGCGCCCGTGGAACGGCCCGCACAGTACGACGACATCCTCACAGGCACCGTTGTTGGGACCGTCGAGGGCGACCCCTTCGTCGATGACCAGGACGCCGAATTCCCGTTACGTGAAGGCCAGGTTTTGCTCGTTCCGGGGATGACGGAAGCGTTCCTGGGGATGGCGCGCGGCGAAGAGAAGGCCGTCGATATCACGATTCCCGATGATTTCCGCGTTGAACGGCTCCAGGGGAAGGTTGCTAACTTTACGATCAGCCTCTCCGAAGTGAAGGAGGAGCAGCTCCCCGAGGCGGACGACGACCTCGCGCAACAGGTGAACGCAGACGAATTCCCGACCTGGCAAGCGCTCATCGACCGCATCAAGGGAGACCTCGAAAAGTCCCTCAAGGGCCAGGCAGATGCCAGGGTTCAGCAGCAAGCCATCGACAAGCTGGTGGAGGGCGCGACACTCGAATACCCGCAGGTCCTTGTCGAACGGGAAACCACGCACCTCGCGAATGAGGCCATGGGAAGGGATGCGGCGGACTACCGCGCCTATCTTTCGAGCATTGGCAGGTCGGAGGCGGAATTCCGCGAAACCTTCCGGGAAGCGGCGGATACCCGTGTGCGGCGTTCGCTCGTGCTCGCCGATTTCGCCGAAAAAGAAGCCATCGATGTGACAGCCGACGAGGTCATCACGGAGATTCAAAACCTCGCCGCGCCCATGGGTGAAGAGGCACAACGTTTCGTTGAAATGTTCAGCAGCCCTGAAGGAATCGCGACGATCCGCCGAAACCTTCTGAGCAGGAAGACGCTCGAGCGCGTGCAGGCGATTGCCCGCGGCGATGTGAGCGAAACGCCCGCGGCCGCGGCGGTCACGGCCCCTGAAACCACCGAGGAGCCCGAATGAGCCAGTCGCAGTCTATCCCGCCCCTGGTCCGGGCCGTCATCCCTACGGTGATCGAGAGCGGCCCGCGTTCCGAACGTGCTTTCGATATATTTTCGCTTCTTTTAAAGGAGCGTATCGTCTTCCTCGGTACTCCGATCGATGATCAGATCGCAAACCTTATCGTCGCGCAGCTGTTGTTCCTGCAGCGCGAAGACCCGGAGCGCGATATCAGCATGTATATCCATTCGCCAGGGGGCGTGATCACTGCCGGACTGGCCATCTACGACACGATGCAGCTCATCGAGCCGAACGTTTCGACGATTGCCGTGGGGCAGACAGCGTCCATGGCCACGGTTCTCCTGTGCTCAGGGGCGAAGGGCAAGCGCTTCGCCCTTCCCAACGCGACGGTGCACATGCACCAGGCCTTGGGAGGCGCGCGCGGCCAGGCCTCGGATATCGAAATTGCGGCGAAAGAGATCCTTCGCAACAACGAGATCATCCGCAACATCATCGCAAGCCACACGGGTCAGACCGTGGAGCGGATTACGAAGGATTTCGACCGGGACTTCTACCTCGACGCCCAGGGCGCCAAGGACTATGGAATGGTCGATGAGCTTCTCTCGCGTCCTGAAGACGCCACCAAGAAAAATTAGTTCGAGGGGGACGTCCATGGCTGGGAACCGCACCAACAGGGTCCAGTACCACTGTTCGTTCTGTGGCAAGAACCAGGATCAGGTTCGCCGGCTGATCGCCGGCCCTGGCGCCGTGTACATTTGCGATGAGTGCGTGGACTTGTGTCGCGAGATCATCGACGAGGAGACCGGCACAAGCACCACGGCCGCGGCAACGAAGGGCGTTTCGTCGGCATCGTCCTCCCGTATCCCTGCCCCGAAGTTCCTCTACGAACGGCTCGATGAGTACGTGGTCGGGCAGGAGCAGGCGAAGAAGGTCCTCTCCGTCGCCGTCTACAATCACTACAAGCGCATTGGGGCAGCGGCGGAAACGGACATCGAGCTGGAGAAATCCAACATCTTGCTCGTAGGCCCCACGGGCGTTGGCAAGACGCTGCTGGCCAAGACGCTGGCACGCATCCTCGACGTCCCGTTCTCCGTCGCCGATGCCACCGCGCTGACGGAAGCCGGCTACGTGGGCGAGGACGTGGAGAACATCCTCCTCCACCTCATCCAGGCGGCGGATTTCGATATCCAGAAGGCCGAACGCGGCATCATCTACATCGACGAGATCGACAAGATTTCACGCAAGAGCGACAACCCGAGCATCACCCGCGATGTTTCGGGAGAAGGCGTGCAGCAGGCGCTGCTTAAGATCATCGAGGGTTGCGTCGCGAATGTGCCACCGCAGGGCGGACGCAAGCATCCCCACCAGGATTTCCTCCAGATCAACACACAGAACATCCTTTTCATCTGTGGTGGCGCCTTCGAAGGGCTTGAGAACCACATCGAAAAGCGGCTGACGCGGGACCACGTGCGCATGGGCTTCCAGGCGGACCGCAGATTCAAAGGTTCGAACAAGGCGGACGACCTCTTGACGCACGTGACGCACGATGACCTCCTCCAATTCGGGCTCATCCCCGAGTTCGTGGGGCGGCTGCCGATGGTTGTGGGACTCACCTCGCTCGACCAGGATGCGCTCGTGAAGATCCTCACCGAGCCGAAGAATGCGCTCATCCGCCAATACCAACGCTATTTCTCGCTCGACGGCGTGGAGCTCCAGTTCACGGAGGACGCCCTGCGCGCCATCGCCGACACGGCAATCCGCCACAAGACGGGTGCCCGCGGCCTGCGGACGGTGCTTGAAGAAAGCCTGATGGAAGTGATGTATGAAATCCCGGGCCGTGGCGACGTGCGTAAATGCGTGGTCAACGCAGACACGATACTCAAGAAGCAACGCCCGCTGCTCATCACCCGTGGCGGCCAGGGTGTGGATCTGACCGTGCCCGCGGACGCCAAAGACGTGCAGTCCGAGAGCGCGTAAGCCTTCCTCGAAAGCCGAAGCTGTCTACGAAGGCCGCCCGCCGAAAGCGGGCGGTTTTCGTTTGCGCTATGATCCGTCCATGGTGATTGCAACGCGACTCTCGGTTGGACAATTCCTCGAGATGCCCCGGATCGAAGAACGACGCCTCGAACTCATGGATGGCGAGGTGTACGAAAAGCCTGTGCCCACATTCGACCACGGTACCCTTCAAATAGTGATTGGAAATCTTCTCTTAGGATTCGGCAGGGCGTCTTCCGAAGCGCGCACGTTGATCCCCGGGTCAGGTATTCGTCGGGACAGCGCTGTCCTGCCTGATGTGTGCTTCTTCCGCAGGGAATCCGTCCGCGAGCGAGGGCACGTGACCATGCCGCCACATGTCGCCGTGGAGATACTGTCCCCCGGCCAATCACTCCTCGAGATGACGGCGAAGGCGGGCATCTACCTGGACTTTGGCGTGGAGTCCGTCTGGCTGGTGGACCCAGCGCGCCGGACGATCGAAGTCTTCGAGGCTGGCGAACGAAGGACGCTTGAGGGCGAGGACACCTTGTCTTCGCCCAGCGTACCAGGACTCTCGGTGCCCGTCAGCGCCTTGTTCGAGACCCTGGACCGCTGACATCGGACTTCGACTCCCCGTACTCCTGCCCTTTGCGAGAACAACTCCAACCCGCGAATCCGAGCCGCGCGCTTAAGCTAGCGGGTGGGCGTTCCCGTGTTCAATTTGCCTCGCCACTCGATACCATTCTCGATTCCGCGCCCTACGCGAGCTCTGCTACGGCCGCCGCATACTGCGCAAAACCCGTGGCCAACGATGCCCCGATAGACGCATCGAGCACGCCCAGCCCATCGGCGATCTGACCCGCGCGCAGCGTGATCTTCTGCCATTGCCTATCTCCCCACGACCAATTTCCGCAGCAATCTACGCCCACCGAAGCCGCCCTGTCAATACCATACTGTTAACCCGGCTATCCGCCCCTCAAGGAGTGCGCACAAACGGAAAGGGTCCCCTCGCGGAGACCCCTTTCCAAGACGACACTATGACTCAGCACTCAGCACTCAGTACCGCTCCACAGAGAACAGTACTTTAATTGCTGACTTTCCCCTCTCCCGCGAGCGCAGCGGAGTCGGGAGAGGGGCCGGGGGTGAGGGCGGGATGCCGGGCGACGAACGCGGTCGGAAGTCAGTTATCCTCCTCCGTTGTGCGGGCCTCAGTCCTCAGTCCCAAGTCCTTCCTACGCGTTATCGCGCCACGTCTTCATAACGTGCGTGTAGGGGAAGAACGACGACGGCCGGTAGTTCTGGATGTCCTTGTCCCAGAAATAGGTCCGCGTGTCCGTGCTGAAGTAGATCTCGTACTGCTCTTCCGCAACGAGCGATTCGATCTCTTTGATCGTCTGCAGGCGCTCTTCGATCTTGAACTGTCCCTTCTGCTTGGCGAGCAACGCTTCCAACGTCGGATTGTTCACGTAGCTCAGGTTGATGCGGGCGCGCTTGCCATCCGCGAACGAAAGACGCTCGCTCAGGAAGTCCAGGAACGTGAAGACGGCGCGGGGGCTATGGCCCATGCCCTCGTACTGGCCCTGGTAAGTCGTGCTGATGTACTGCGCGTAAGGCGCCGGCTGATCCTTGATGTTTAGACCGATTGCCTTCAGCTGGGCCTGGATGATCGTCGCCTGATCGACGTACGTTTGCGTGTAGATGGCAGCATCTGCGTGGTCCCAGGTCGTATCGATTCCCTTGGAAAGACCAGCGGCGTCCATAAGCTTCTTCGCCTCGGCGACGTTATAGTCCCAATTCTTGGCGGCGGCGCCGAGGTCCTTCACCTGCCGTGCGAAGGGGAAGCCAACGAAGACCGTCTGGTCCGGCACTCCTTCGCCTTTTGAAGTCGCGTCGCGAAGCGCCTTGCGGTCGATGCCCATGCTGATCGCCTGGCGCACGCGCTTGTCATTGAAGGGCGGTTTGTCCGTGCGCAGGTAGATGTACCCACCGATGCCCTGCGTTTCTTCGGATTTCGCATCGGGACGGCTCTTCTTCAGCTGGTCGCGCTCATCCGGCAGGAAGAGCCAGGTGAGGTTCACCGACTTCGCGGAGAAGTCGGCGACGCGCTTGGCCTGGTCCCCGGTGATGAAAACCTTGACATCGTCGAAATACGGATACGGCTTGTCGAAGTAGTCCGGGTTCTTCTTGAAGCTCAGGCTTACTCCCGTTTGATACTCCGTGTGGATGAAGGGGCCGCTGCCCACCATTTTCGTCTGCACGTCTGATCCCTCGGCGTGCTCCTTGGGCACGATCCACGCGCCAAGGCTTCCGCCGAGAATGTCGAGAACGTCAGCGTAAGGGAATTTCGACTTGATGCGGACGGTGCTCGCGTCCGGCGTCTCGATCTTGTCCATCCAGGCGATCGTGGACTTGTGTACCGATTTGTCGAAGTTCTGATAGCGATCAAGTGAGTAGCGGACATCCTCGGAGGTCACCGCTCGGCCATTGTGGAACTTCGCGCCCGGCTTGATTTTGAAGTTGTAGGTCAGTGGGTCCGGCTGTTCCGGCATCGTCGCAGCGAGATCGACTTCCTTCGAGAAGTCGCCCGGGGCAACATCCGGCACGCCCGCCTTGTAACGCAACAGCTTGCTGTAACTCAGGCCGTGCATATACGAAGCGACAAAGCTCGTGTTCGTGAACGGGTCCAGTCCCGGTGGTGGTGAAGAGATCTGAAACGAGAACGATCCACCGGGCTTGGGCTGCTTCGCAGCAGCAGTAGGGGTGATTCCCGCCGTTGGGAGCAGGCCTTTTCCGCCGCCGTCGCCGCTCGGGGCGCCGTCATCGTCGCCGCAGCCAACAAGGCCGAGTGCCGCGGCGCCCAGGCCCACCGTGGCCCCCCCGCGGAGTGTCGTGCGCCGACTTACCCGTCGACGCAACCAGTAATTCGAACTATCTACCAAGTGATTCCCCTTTCGTTTTGCGCCCGCTTTCCGGGCCGCCAATAAGCTTACGATGATTGCCGCAATCGCGGATCCAATATGTCCCGCAATGCGTCACCGAACAGGTTAAAGCTGAGTACCGCGATGCTGATCGCCAGTCCCGGTATCACAGCAGTCCACCACGCCTGTTCCCACACGGCGCGGGTGTCCTGGAGCATCTTGCCCCAGCTTGGTTGCGCCTCCGTGGCAACACCAAGGCTCAAGAAGCTCAGCGCCGCCTCCGCAAGGATCGCATTCCCCACTTGGATGCTCGCGATGATGATGATCGGCGCGAGCACGTTGGGCAGCACGTGCCTCGCCATGGTTCGGAGCGACGTGCTGCCGATGCTGTGGGCGGCCTCGATGTACTGCAGGTTTCGGATCGAGAGCGAGGCCCCACGCACAATCCGTGCCGTCGTGGGCGTGATAATGATAGCGATCGCCAGGCTCACGTTGAGGAAGTTCCGCTCGAATACGCTCAGGATGAAGACCAGCAGGACGAGCGGTGGGAAACCCAGGACGATGTCCATCAGCCGGCTGGACACAAGATCGACCTTGCCTCCGAAGTAACCGCTGAGGATCCCGAGCGCCGTCCCGAAAACCGTGCCGAAGAACACCGCCGCAAAGCCGATGCCCAGCGAGATACGGCTCCCCACGAGGATGCGGCTGTACATGTCGCGAAAGAGGTTGTCCGTCCCCAGTGGGTGGGACAGCGAAGGCGCCAGCAAGCGCGGATTCTTTATTGGGTCCACAGCGTCGGGCGCTTGGGGGGCGAGCCACGGCGCAAGGACGGCGACGACAACCAGGAGAATGCAAATGACGGCTGCGACCGCGCCCACCGGCTTCGCCCTGGCAATCCGCCAGAGCCGCCGACCGATGCCAGGCCGAGAGCGCAGGATCTGGACGGGAAGCTCTTTCGCCGTTATCGCTGATGCCATTATGCGAACCTGATGCGCGGGTCGAACCACGCGTAGCTAATATCGACGATAAGGTTGATCGTCACGAGCACCGCCGCGAAGAAGAGGACCAACGCCTGAATCTGTGAATAGTCCCGCAAGAGGACAGCACTGAAGGTGAGGTTCCCCAGGCCCGGGAGCGAAAAGATCCCCTCCAGCACGACCGTCCCGCCAAAGAGCACGCCCACCTGGAGGCCGAAGAGCGTGATCACCGGGATCATCGCGTTCTTCAGTGCGTGGCGCGTCACGATCATCGTCCCCCCCAGCCCTTTCGCGCGCGCAGTGCGAATGTAGTCCTGGCGCAGCACTTCAAGCATCGACGACCGCGTCACGCGCGCAAGGCTGGCGCTCAACGCCAAACCCAGGGCGATCGCCGGGAGATAGAGCTGTTCGAGGTTCTTGAACGGGTCGTGCCAGAAATCCACGTACCCGATCGGCGGGCTATACCCCCACCATTTCGCCGGGAACACGATCAGCATCGTCCCCAGCCAGAACCCCGGGATGCTGAGCCAGCCGATAGAGATGAAGCGGATGAGGTAGTCCGGAGTCTTATCCTGCTTCACGGCCGAATACACCCCCATCGGGATCGCGAGCACCAGCGCCAGGCATGTCGCCAGCAGCGTCAACTCCAGGGTGAGTGGGATGCGTGAGCGAATCTCCTCGCCCACGTCGCGCTTACTCAACAGCGTCTTGCCAAAGTCGCCCCGCAGCGCCCCGCCCATGTAGGTGACGTACTGCTTAACCGCCGGTTGATCGAGCCCAAGTTCCTTCCGGATGACGTCGCACTGCTGCTTATCGACATCCGGCGTGGCGAGAACGATCTTGCACACATCCCCGGGAAGCATCCGCACCGCGGAGAACACGATGATGCTGATAGCGAACAGCACCATCATCGAAAAGAGGACGCGCTTCACGATGTACTGCAGCATGTGCGGCGCTCCTTCCCGTCGTGCGGGACGATGACAAATTATTGGTGCAGACCTACGTCAAAGCAATTGGGCAAGCGTGAACGGTTTAAGTTACGCGTAAAGCTGCCCATACCCGGGGCGCGCCGAAGGAGGCGTCGGGTCGGCGAACGCCCCGGTACTGTTGTGTTTTCGCTTGGTCGCCCGCGTCAGGCCTTGCGGATCAACGCCACCACGGGAATCACTCGAGTGGTGTTTTTCTCGTAGTCCCCAAACCCAGGGAAACGCTCCACCTGCTTCGCGTAGAGCCGGTCGCGTTCGTCGCCGGTGATGACCGTGGCCGTCGCCGCGTACTTCTCCGAACCCACTTCTACCGTGGCCGTGGGGTTCGCGACGAGGTTGTGATACCAGCCCGGGTTTTTGGGCGCGCCGCCCTTGGATGCGAACACGAGGACGCGGTCGCCATCCGGAAGGCAAACGAGCGGCGTAATCCCAGCTTCACCCGTCTTTGCGCCGGTCGTCGTCAACAGCACCATGGACGCGCCTTCGAATCGGCCTCCAACCTTCCCCGCGTTCGCCCGAAACTCCTCGATGATGGACTTGTCCCAATCACTCGGTTGTCGCACGTGAATACTCCTGTTGCACCCTGATGAACCAAATGTAGCCGGTTCCCCCTTGGGGCGGTACCTCGGCTCTCAGCTCTCGCTATACATTGAACAGGATATTGACGATGTCCCCCGCCTGGACGATGTACTGTTTGCCCTCGGTGCGGAGCACTCCGCGCTTCTTCGCCTCCGCCTCGCTCCCCGCGGCGATGAGGTCGTCGAAGCGGATGACTTCGGCACGGATGAAGCCGCGTTTCAGATCGCTGTGAATCTTCCCCGCTGCTTCCGGCGCGGTTGAGCCTGCCGTGACCGTCCACGCCCGGCATTCGTCGGGGCCCGCGGTGAGGAAGCTGATAAGCCCGAGCAATGCGTAGCTCATGCGAATCGCGCCCGCCATCCCGCTCTCGGTAACGCCCGCCTCCGCCCGGAACTCCACCGCTTCGTCCTCGCTCAGGTCGTTGAGGTCCATTTCGAACTTGCCACAAAAGACGGAAACGTCGCGTCCCGTCGCAGCGAACTTCTCGTGGTACTCGGCCTCCAGCTCGCTCCGCCGGGCAAGGTCGCCCTCGCCGATGTTGACGACCACAAGCATCGGGACGGCCGTGAGGAACTGCGACCCTTCGAGCAGCTTGTGGTCCTCCATGTTCAACCCCTGCGCCCGGATTGGCGTCTCCGCTTCCAGCCCATCCTTCATGCGTAGCAGGAGATCTTTCAGTCGCTGAAGGTCACCGCGCTCTCCGGGTTTCATCGAACGCAGCTCCGTTTCGAGCCGCTGCAGGCGCTTTTCGATGATGCCAAGGTCGAGGAACGCTAGCTCCAGGTCCATCGTCGCGATGTCGCGCGCCGCGTCTACCGTCACTTCCGGGTGGGGCACGCTTTCGTCTTCGAAACCGCGAACGACGTGGATGAGTGCGTCCATGCGGGCGAGCTCGGTGACGAACTTGCCTGCCGGCCCCTCGCCCTTGCCGAAGGCTTCGCCCCCCGCGGGAAAATCGACATACTGAATCGTCGCGTAGGTGGTCTTTTTCGGCTTGTACATCACGGCCAGGCGATCCACGCGCTCGTCCGGCACGTGCACGACGCCCACGTTCGGCTGAGTGGAGCTGCTGTACGCACCCACCTGGGCGCTCCCGCGCGTGACCGCGTTGAATATCGTTGACTTGCCCGCGCGCGCGAACCCGATGATCCCCAATTGCATATCCAGAGGGTAGCCGAGCGCGCCGGAACGAGCACCGCACCTCCTTGGGCCGCGAGTTGCGCGTCGGTCTCCATCGTCGGAGCCGAGTTCCGCCCGACTAATAGCTAATAGCTAACAGCTAATGGCTTTGGCCCGGGGCCCCATACGTCGCCGTAAGGTAGTGCTCCGCCGATATCGCCGCGGTCGCCCCATCGCCGCACGCGCTGATCAGCTGCCGCGCCGCCGCCGTGCGCAGGTCCCCGGCGACGAAAAACCCCGGCGTCTTCGTCCGCATCGAGAGATCGACCACCGCGTGCCCGCCCTCGTCCATTTCCGCAAGTTCGCCCACGAGCCCATTATTCGGCTTCTGGCCGATGAACACGAAGACCGCAGCGGTCGCAAGATTACTGACCACGTCCGTCTTGAGATTGCGCAGCCGGACGGAGGACACGGATTCCGTGCCTTCGATCTCCTCCACGGCGGTGTCCCAAACGAACGAGATCTTCGGGTTCGCCCGCGCGCGCTCCTGTAACAGCGCGCTCGCCCGCAGCGAGTCCCGCCGATGGACGATGCGGACGCTTTTCGCGAAACGCGTGACAAAGAGTCCCTCATCGAGCGCCGCGTCTCCCCCACCCACGACCACGGTGTCCACGCCCTTGAAGAAGGCCGCATCGCAGGTGGCGCAGTAACTCACGCCTTTGCCAACGAGACGCTCCTCACCCGTCACCCCGAGCTTGTTGTAGGTTGCGCCGGCGGCCATGATGACCGCCCGCGCGCCGAACTCGCTTCCGGTCGTTGTCAAAACGAACGTGCCGCTACGTTCGCGCTCCAGGCTTTCGACGTTCTCGTAGACCATCTCCGCCCCGAACTTTTCGGCCTGCTTCAAGAACCCCTGGGCGAGGTCGAATCCGTTGACGCCATCTGGGAAACCGGGATAGTTTTCCACCAGGTCGGTCGTCGCAATTTGTCCGCCCGTTATCAAACCTTCGAAGACGACGACGGTGCGTCCGGCCCGCGCCGCGTAGATCGCAGCTGTTAGCCCCGTGCCCCCGCCCCCGATGATCGCGATGTCCACTTCTCTCATCACATTCCCTTCCTGGCGCGCTCGTAAAATACAAACGGGGCAGCCTTACGACTGCCCCGTGCGTTGGCTCCGATGCCGTCGGTTAGACGAGGGCCTCGTCGATGCGCTTCTTCAGCTCGGGCTTCGGGCGGTACCCGACGACCGTGCCTTTGAGTTCACCGCCCTTGAAGATAAGCAACGACGGGATGCTGCGGATGCCGAACTTGCTGGGCACCTGTGGGTTTTCGTCCGTGTTCATCTTCATGAAGTTGACCTTGCCCGCGTACTCTTCGCTCAGCTCCGCGACTATGGGAGCAACCATGCGGCAGGGGCCGCACCACGGCGCCCAGAAATCGACGAGGGTCGGCAATTCAGCCTGGAGGACTTCGGCCTCCCAGGTCAGGTCAGTTACTTCCTTGACGTCTGACATTGTGTTGTGTTCCTTCCTCCCGGCCCTGCCGGATGGGCGGCACTGTGCGTTGACAGCCTTGCCGCCTGTGTTAGTATGGGTCTAACGATACCCGGTGGGGGTATCCGTTGTCAATACCCGGAGGCTAGCAAGTGCAGGCGGAAGAAGAGAAGAAGTTGTTGGACCGCCTTGCCCGCGTGGAGGGCCAGGTCCGTGGTCTGCGCAAGATGCTGGAAGAACACCGCTGTTGCGAAGACGTTCTCACGCAGCTCCTCGCCGCCCGCTCCGGCCTCGAATCCGCCGGCCTCCTCGTCCTTGACCGTCATCTTGAAGACTGCGTCCTCGATGGTTCGAACGTCGCGCCCGCGACCATGACCCAGCTTCGCGAGACCCTCAAACTCTGGAGCCGCCACACCTCCCACGTCGGCTAATGCCCTCCTCCATCTGGCCGCCTCATCCGATACAATGCCAGTATGGTGTGGCGTCTTCGCATCTTCGTACCCCTCCTCGCAGTGCCGTTGGTCGCTTTGGCGGTCGTCGCCTTTGCGCCGGCCGCCAATCCTGCCGCTGCGGGTGAGGCGACATCTACGTCGCCTGCTCTCGGTGAACAGCTTCGCTATATCGGCCGGGATGGCGTCACGGGAATGCCCGCGCCCGTCGATGACCGCTTCATCGCCGAGGTCGAACGGGCGGTTGAACGCTATGGCAAGGACGAACAACAGGCCGTTCCCCCACCGCCCGTTCGCGCGGTGGAGGTCACGAACCTCGCAATCCCCCGCCTCAACGTCAACGCCAGCATCGCTCGCTTCGGCATCGACCGCTTCGGACGCCTCGATGTTCCCCAGGACGCGCGTACCGTCGGCTGGCATCCCGCCTATAGCCTCGTCCCCGGGGAAGGGAGCGCGACCTTTCTTGCCGCTCACTTCGAATACGCTGGCCGACCCGGCGTCTTCAACCAGATCACGACCTTGCACGCGGGCGACGAGCTCGACGTGACTCTGACCGATGGCTCGACCCACCGATACCGCGTCGATTCGACGATCGACTACGCGCTCGGGGCGATCGATATGGGCGCTATCCTTTATGGGCGAGAAGGCACGGAGAGTGTCACGCTCATGACCTGTTCGGGTCCCGCGAATGAGGGGGAATACCCGCTGCGGACGGTTGTCCTCGCCAGTCGCGTGGCACCCTAGCCGACTGCGACTCGGGCGGAGAAGGCCTCGACTAGCGCTCGCTTCGCTTCAGCCGTTCCAAGCACCGAGAGCCGCGCCATGGACTCAGATCGAGACTCGTCCGCGGCAGCCATGAATTCGCCCCAGTCCCTCGGCGTGCACTCGATCGCCAGATCGACCGTGGTCGGGGTTTCGGGCGCCAGCAGCAATTTCCAACGTCGCCCGTTGAACGCAAGAGCCATCTGCTCCCCCGTCGAGAAGGTGAAGCTCCACGAGCGCGGCCCCTCGAATCGCACGTTTGTGGTGTTCAGAAATCCTGCGGTCGCGGTCAACATCGAACGCGCATTCAGCCGCTCGCCTTCCGCGGGCGGACGGATTTCGTGCCGGATACCCCACTCGTTCAAGGCGCCAACGACGAAGCGAAGGTCCTCGCCTGCCGGGGTGAGGCTGTACCAGACCTCTCGTCGCCCCGCTTCGCTCTCGCGCGAGACGATCCCCGCCGCCTCCAGCTCGCGCAGTCGTGACGTCAACCACTTCGGCGTGATCGTCCCAAGCGTGTTCGCAAGATCCGTGAACCGACGTGGCCCGCGCAGGAGATCCCGGACGATCAACAACGACCACTTCTCGCCGATCACCTCGAGCGACCGTGCCACCGGGCAAAAATGTTGATACGTGTTCGTCTTCGCCATCGTTCTCTCGACAACTCTGCCATTCGCTCGCGGGCTGGGCAATGGCGGCCTTGACAAGCATATCGTATCTCGAAGATAGTCAACGGCAAGATACTTTTCGTCGGTCACGACCGCTCCGCGCGCGCCATCGCGACGGATTCGGCAGTAGCCACCGGCCCCATCCTCCCGGCGGGGGCAGTTGGTCCCGGGTCCTGAATCCAGGGGATTCCACCTGAGTTCTCTGCGGTACCATGCGTGGTATGGAGCAACCGCCGACGCCCGACGTAGAGACCGACCGGCCCGCCGTCCGTCGCCAGCTCGAAGGCGCGGGCGAAAAGGAGAAGGTAGGCCGAGGCTGCCTCGTCTGGGGCGGCGTCCTCGGTGTCGTCGTCGGCCTCACCTTCGCCTTCTACGGCCTCCCGCCCATCCTCCGCCACTTCTATGGCG
>Ga0163153_10005172_pt1 | contig 15647 bp, 16 predicted proteins | sample OliLakLV19MP6IB1_FD_148629 | JGI IMG/M metagenome (GOLD analysis project Ga0163153, IMG submission 148629) | Freshwater microbial mat bacterial communities from Lake Vanda, McMurdo Dry Valleys, Antarctica - Oligotrophic Lake LV.19.MP6.IB-1 | ecosystem: Environmental > Aquatic > Freshwater >... | reverse complement strand
GAGAAGATGACGTGGGCCATCCGCTGGGGTGGCGACACAGTCATGGATCTGTCCACCGGCAAGAACATCCACGAGACGCGCGAATGGATCGTGCGCAACTCGCCGGTGCCCATCGGCACCGTGCCCATCTACCAGGCACTGGAAAAGGTCAACGGCAAGGCCGAGGACATGACGTGGGAAATCTACCGCGACACGCTGATCGAGCAGGCCGAGCAAGGCGTGGATTACTTCACGATCCACGCCGGCGTGCTGCTGCGCTACATCCCGCTCACCGCCAAGCGGATGACCGGCATCGTCTCGCGGGGTGGCTCGATCATGGCCAAGTGGTGCCTGGCGCACCACAAGGAGAGCTTCCTCTACACGCGCTTCGAGGAAATCTGCGAAATCATGAAGGCCTATGACGTCGCATTCTCGCTGGGCGATGGCCTGCGCCCCGGCTCGATCGCCGACGCCAACGACGAGGCGCAGATGGGTGAACTGGCCACGCTCGGCGAACTCACACAGGTGGCGTGGAAGCACGACGTGCAGGTGATGATCGAGGGCCCCGGCCACGTGCCGATGCACATGATCAAGTACAACATGGACGAACAGCTGCGCCTGTGCGGCGAGGCGCCCTTCTACACGCTGGGGCCGCTCACCACCGACATCGCGCCCGGCTACGACCACATCACCAGCGCGATCGGCGCCGCGATGATCGGCTGGTACGGCACGGCGATGCTCTGCTACGTCACGCCGAAGGAACATCTGGGCCTGCCCAACAAGGCCGACGTGAAGGACGGCATCATGGCGTACAAGCTGGCTGCGCATGCAGCCGACTTGGCCAAGGGCCATCCGGGTGCGCAAATGCGCGACAACGCGTTGTCAAAGGCGCGCTTCGAATTCCGCTGGGAAGACCAGTTCAACCTGGGGCTCGACCCCGACAAGGCGCGCGAATTTCACGACGAAACATTGCCGCAGCATGGCGCCAAGCTCGCCCACTTCTGCTCCATGTGCGGTCCGCATTTCTGCTCGATGAAGATCACGCAGGATGTGCGCGAGTACGCGGCCAAGCTCGGCGTCTCCGACGAGGAGGCGCTGCAGAAAGGCATGGAAGTGAAGGCGGTCGAGTTCGTGAAGAAGGGTGCGGAGATTTACAGCAAGGCTTAGAAGTTTCGAGAATGCTAGTCGGAACAACGCGACTTCAGCTCAAGATTTCGCTGCGCGATGTCGAGCCGCGCGTATGGCGCAGGCTCGTCGTGGTCTCCGACTTGACGCTTGCACACCTGCACGATGCGATTCAGCGTGCGTTTGGCTGGCAGGACCAACACCTGCACGAATGCCGGATCGGGGCGTTCAAGTACGGTCGGCCTGACTACGTTGACGATTTCCCGAGCGATGGTCCTCCGCTCGCCGACGAGCGAAGCGTGACGCTCGCCGACGCGCTGGGTGGAAAGCGAAAATTTGAGTATTGCTACGATTTTGGCGACGACTGGTGGCACGACATCGTCGTTGAAGCGGAACTCGAGGCAGACACCCGGGCGCCCGCCAAAGTATTGGTTGCCGGGGAGCGCGCTTGCCCACCGGAAGATTGCGGTGGACCCCCGGGCTTCCTTGATCTCATTGCCGCACTTCGCGATCCGACCCATCCGGAACACGCCGAGTTGTGCGAATGGGCGGGGAATTACGATCCCGAGAAATTCGATCTCGACCGTGGGGCGCGGGCGGTGTCGCGGGCACGCCGGGTTAAATGATTCGCCGAGTTGCGCATAATCGCTTTGCGCGCAGAGGGGTCAGATTTAACCGCCAATGGGCTCTGTCCTGCTGCGCCAGCCACAAGTGGTTTCCACTACAACAATGCGCTGATTGACCAGCCGCTCTACCTCGTTGATTCGATCGACGACGCGTTTCACCTTCTCGTCCCCGTCTTGGGCCGCTTCCCACAGCAGGCGGACGTGTTTGTCCGCCCAGAGCGGAACCCGGCCACGCTTTTCCCAGTTGGCGATGCTTTGCTCTGAATTGCCAAACAGTTTTGCCAACGATTTTTGCGACAGCCTGAGATTGACCCTGAGGTAGCGGAAATCTGCTCCGTCGAGCCGGCCAACCTTGCGGACGAGCGCGCGGCACACTACGCGTGTCAACCCTTGGACGTCCTCGATGGCGACGGCATTCCCATACGGCGTTTTCTTGATGGTGTAGCCGTTGGCGAGCCACACGTTTTTAAGGCCTGCATCGTCGAATCGGTAAAGAGTCGTCTTCATGTGTCGATGACCGTGATAACAAGGAGATCCGGGTCGTCGTCGCTGATCGCAGTGACCACGGCAATTTGTCGCCCCGTAGTAAAACGTTCCATTCGACACTCGAGCGAGCCCCAGCGCAGGTTGGGCTCGGGAGTGCGCACCAAACGGCCCTGGCGAAGCACCTCGAGAACGATTTCGCGCGCAACGTGTCGTTGACGCATTCGCGCTTCGGCATGCTGCGTGATGAATACGCGCCTGTCGTCGACGGCAATGGCGCGAATCAATCGCTCGATCTGACTCTTGGACAGCTTATGGACGCTCACGGTCCGTTTAACCTATAAAAATTATAGGTTAAATCGACCGGCCTGTGCTAACAATCGGCTGTTTGGCTGATGCACCTGCGTGCGCGCTGAGGCGTTGACGCTAATCCTCTTCCCGACTCAGAATTTCCAGATAGCGCGCGTAGCGATAGACGCGATTGCGCCGGTAACCGGTCACTTCTTCCACGATGCGCAGGGCCTGCAGGTGTTCCAGCATCCGCACCACCGTGTTGTTACTTTGCGTCGTCAGGGTGGCGATGTCACCAATGCGTGAAACAGGCCGGGCGAACATTGCGTCGTAGACGTGCAGGCACGATGAGGCCACCCCGGCCCAGCGACCGGATGCGCTCGCGATCCGACGCGCCATGCAAGTGCGGCCTTGGTCAATGGCGAGTAGCGTTGCGGAATGTCGTTAAGAAACTTTTCCAGTTCACCCATCAATCATCGACGCGGTGTTGTGCTGGCGAGATTTCGCCGAACAGCAGAGCTATGCTTCCAGTCTCCAAATTCAACGCACCGAACTTCCAGCAGGAAAGCACCGCCGCGCTGTGGACAATACCCGTTGCCGAGCGTTTCGTTACTGCGGCAATACGTAGGCTACCAACGCGTCGCTAACAGGCGTTTCCATGAAATGGTGGCCGCCTGCCATCACGACGACATATTGTCGTCCGTCGACCTGATAAGTCATGACATTGGCTTGCCCGCCACCGGGCAGTACATCGGTCCACAATGTCTCACCGGTCTCGGCATCTATCGCGCGGATGAGATTGTCACTTGCAGCCGCGATAAAGATCAGTCCTCCGGCGGTAACCACTGCGCCGCCGTTGTTGGGCGTGCCGATCGTAAAAGGAATGCCGAACGCCAATCCCCAAGGCCCGTTTGCACGAGCAGTGCCAAAAGACCGGTCCCAAATGGTTTGACCCGTTGAGAGCGAGATGGCGCGAATACCGCCATAGGGCGGTTCCTTGCACAAAAGCTTGGTCAATGGCAGCCGCCAGCCGGCATTGACATCAATCGCATAAGGGGTGCCGGCCTGCGCACTCCCCTCTCCTTCAGCACCGCCTTTGCCGGTATTGCCGTCGGGGCCGCGCGCCTTCCAGCCTTTGCGATCGGCAACTTCACGCGGAACGAGCCGATTGTAATTGGGCATGTCGTTGTAATTTGCATAAATCACGCCACGCGCTGTATCGATCGCAATCGAGCCCCAGTCCGAGCCCCCGTTGTAGCCAGGATATTGGATCCAAGGCCGGTCTGCGGTGGGGGGCGTGTAATACCCGTCATAGGCTGCCTGCCGATACTGGATACGGCAGATCATCTGGTCGATCGGAGACATGCCCCACATGTCGCGTTCGGAAAGGTTGGGTTTCCTCAACGTGGCGAAACCACTGAACGGTTGTGTAGCGCTACGCTCCTTCGGCTCAATCCCGCCTTGCGGCACAGGGCGTTCGGCAACCGGATGAAGCGGGCGTCCGGTGCGACGATCCAGCATGTAGATGTCGCCCTGCTTCGAGGACAGGACGATGGCTGGCGTTGCATCGGGCAGATCGACCAGACTTGCCTGACTGCCCAGATCGTAATCCCACACGTCCTTATGCACCGTCTGGAATCGCCAGACAGGTTGCCCGATCGTTACATCCAGTGCCACCAGGGCAGTCGAAAACTCGTTCTCCTGCAGGCTGCGGTCGGCGCTGTAATAATCGACCGCGCTGTTGCCCATGGGCAGATAAACCAGACCAAGCGCCTCATCAGCCGACGCGGTGGTCCACATATTTGGAGTGCCTCGGGTAAATTCCTTTCCCGGATCCGGCCACCCGCTTTCGCCAGGCCGACCGAGATCCCAAGCCCAACGACGCGCTCCCGTCACCACATCGAACGCCTGAATCACCCCCGATGGGGCACTGTTCGTTTGTCCATCCAGAACCTGCTGGCCGGTGATGACAACACCCCGCACGATGACTGGTGGCGCTGTGATCGACACCATGCCCGGGTAGACCTGCCCCATCCCCTGTTTGATGTCGACCTGACCGTTGACGCCAAAATCGGCGCAGGGCCGTCCCGACGCCGCGTCCACTGCGATCAAGCGCCCATCGAGCGTGCCTTCGATGATCCGCAAGCTGCACGCTGTCTCACTCGCTGCAACCGCAGTGACACCTTGCGAAGGGATATTCTGGATCCCGTCCGATCCCGAGTTTGGCATTGAGTCAACGGCCGCCGCGTTTCCTTTACGATAGGCGGCAACTCCGCGACAGGTCGCCGAGTAAGGGATCCAGCGCGTCGAAACCTTGGGATCGAAGCGCCATAGTTCCTGCCCCGTTTTTGCATCGAGTGCGATGAGAATGTTCATCGCCGAACACAGATAAAGGCGGTCGCCAATCTTCAGCGGGGTCGTTTCTGGTGCGTACTTTCCTTTGCCTGCGCCAGAGGGCAGATCCCCGGTGTGGGCTACCCAGGCACGCTGGAGTCCGCCGACATTTTCGGGCGTGATCTGGACCAAGCGGGAGAAGCGGCGACCCTCGTACGTTCCGCCCCAAGCGGGCCAGTCGCTACCCGTGGCCTGCTCCAGTCCGGCGAGGCTCTTATCAGGATAAGAACCGCGGACAGGATCGGGGCCGGATATCGCAGCGCCGAACAGCACCACGGCAAGGACCGCAATCGCACCCGCAGCACCCCCGAGCGCGAGCGGCCAGGTTGTCCGCCGAATGAGAAAAGGGGTAACCAGTGCAACCAGGGCGAGCAAAATCGCGTGCGCGACCAGCCGCGGAACCAAAGCCCAAGGATCGGGCCCTGTCTCCCACAAAGCCCAGGGGATGGAGAGCGCGAATATCGCAGCATACAGCCACGCACCCAGGCGATTGCGGCGGAAGATGAGGACGCCCGAAACGACAGTCGTACCGCCAGCAAGGACATAATAAGGCGTACCGCCAACCAGCGCGAGCCAGATACCGCCAAACAGCAGTGTTGCGCCGAACAACACCAGCACTCCCCCCAGTACGGAAGTGAAGAAATTGCGCTGCCCTCCCAATGGAGTTGCCGCGTGCCGTTCAAGATCGATTTCAGCGTTTCCCGATGAACTCATTACGACTCTCTTTTTTGCTCAAGCTGGTGGGCACGCCAGAAGCGGACATCCGCACCACTTGAATCGGCTTTGGCCTAGGTTCGGCTCAGGACTCGTCCTCGGCCACGCCACTCACGAGCCCCGCGGCCAACGCGACGTGCATCGCGTTATTTCGCGCGTGGACCACTTCGGCGCGTGAACCAATTCGGGGAAAGTCGGTGGAGCTCGCTTCGCCAGCTTTCCCCGTTTCAACGCCAATTGGATGTGCTGCTGGTTCACTTATCCAGCATATCGCGCATTCCTTTCACCTTGTCGTGCGCTTGCTTAACGCTTTGAAACTGGCGCTCAACAATGGCGCGCGCGGGCGCGGGCAGTTCTCCATCCAGTGCCTTCTTGTATTCCTTCACGGCATAATCTTCGCCGGTTTCGCTGGCCGCCAGGATGGCGTGGTCGCCGCCGCCCAACGCTGATTTCAGATCGATCCAGGCGCGATGTACTGTCGCTCCAACGCTGCCAGTTTGTTCCGGTTTGCTACCCAATGCGCGCACCTGTGGTTGCAGATCAGCGACGAACTGTCCACGAACGCGGCTCTGTTCCAAGCAGAACTCTTTGATCTGTGGCGCCTCGATTTTCTCGGCGGCCTCCTGGTAGCCTTGCTGGCCGTCGCGGTTCATTTCAATCAGACTGTTCAATGTGCTGGCCACTTGATCCGGTGTCATCGTAATGTCGCTCATAGCTGTCCCATTCGTTAAAATAAATACCGCGTTGCAACGGCAGATTGATGAAGAGCCGCGGCCGCAACGTAGCCACTGCCCACCGTTGGGTAAGCGCCTCGCCCTGGTGCAGATGATGCCGGCGACGCATCCCATGCGGCGCGGCATGGCTCACACTCGGTATCCATACCGCTAACGAGAATTTAACCTGACAAAACTGTCGATTTCTGTGCGGTATCGAACATAACATCGCATCAACTCTGCAACGGCTGTGCGCGTTCGACGCCACGGAGGATGCGCAAGCCAATCCTGCATAACACGATGCAAAGAATCGCCACCGCGGACGAGCAGAGACGGCCCCCGCGCGACGAAAACGAATCGCTTCATGCGTCGATGCCTTACGCCGACGTGCCGCAGATCAAGATCGCCCTCCGAGCCAGGGTCGCGGTAGGCTTGCATACTCGGCTTGCGCTTGCGTTTCTCGTTCGTCGCGGTCGCATCCGCGGGCCGTCTCCGCGCCCGAATGGTTAAATCAGAGGTGGGCAATTGCGTTCGCAAGTCTTGTCCGGACTTGTTCGGCGATAGCCGCGAGCTTCGGATTTTCGATGGCCATCATCGAGGCAACGGGATCCACCGCCGACACCTCGACCTTGCCCCCGTCCCGTTCCTGGACGATAACGTTGCAAGGCAGCATCGTTCCAACTTTGTCCTCTTCCTGGAGGGCCTGGTAGGCAAAGGAAGGATTGCAGGCGCCGAGAATCTTGTACTTTCTGAACTCCACGTCGAGCTTCTTCTTCAAGGTTTCCTTGACATCGATCTCCGTAAGAATTCCGAAGCCTTCTTTCTTGAGAGTTTCCGTGACCTTGACGACAGTGTCTTCGAACGAGAGGTCACTGATCTTGCTGAAGTGGTAGCTCATAAGTTGATTTCCTTGGATGGTCGCGGTGCCGCGATTTAGTGGAAATCACGGTCCACGTGCCGAGTATTGACCTTAAGCCATAGAACGAACGCCGCGCTGGTCGCATCTGGCGCCAAAACGCCAAGCCTTGCCCGCGTGGGCTCGCTACGCTGCCCGGAGTCACGCTTGGCCTCCGCTTCTTGCCCGCATTGCACTGTCAGGCATTGAAGAATGGCAATTTGTCCGCCGGGCACGGGTACGCCGTCGCGTACCGGCTCATTTCTCAGGCGCGGCCCCCCGTCATAAGTGGTTGCGGATGCGCAGTCAATGATTGAGTGCACGACTGCGGTATGTATCGAACACGCTAATTAGCGCACCGACCCTATTCATCATGGTGCGGACAACGCCGATGGTCTGTGCGCTCTCGCACATAGCGGCCTTACCAAAATAGCAATGGTCGCGTTATCAATACACCCCTGCAACAGTGCCGAAAGCAGCACCAAAACCGTGGGCCGCAACGGGCGGCGGCGCTTTTTGGCTCGCGCGGCCTTCCGGCGGCTTCCGTGCGCAAGCTGGATGCGCCGCGGATTCGACGCCGGCATCGACATCGGCGCCGACGGCGCACGGGCGTTGACAGCACCGGCCCCACTATTTAGGCTCGACCGATCCCTGACCACCGGCCATGCCACGAAAGCACCCGAGCACGCGATGAGCGACCCGCAGGCGACGAGCGACCCGCTCGACCAGACCATCACCTTCAGCAAGACCGTCGGCGAGTCCGACGTCTACCTGTTTTCCGGCATCACCGGCGACCTGGCCCCCGTGCACGTCGACCAGGAGTTCATGAAGGCCAATTCGCCCTATGGCGAACGCATCGCCCACGGCGTGCTCGTCCTGGGATTCACGTCGACCGCGTCGACCATGCTCTCCGAGCGCCTGCGCGCGCGCTTCGGCTGGCGCTCGATGGTCTCGCTCGGCTACGACGGCATCCGCTTCGTGGCGCCGGTACGCATCGGCGACACCATTACCGTGCGCTACCGGCTCAAGGATCGCTCCGAGGAAAAGCAGCGGACCACTTCCGAATTCGAAGTCGTCAACCAGCGTGGCGAGACCGTGCTGGTCGGGCGGCACATCATGAAGTGGTTCGCCTGATGGCCAGCAAGGTGGTGAGCTTCGACCAGGCGCTGGCGGCCATTCCCGACGGCGCGGTGGTCGCGGTCAGTTCGTCGTCCGGGCTGAACACTCCCGACCGGACGCTGCAGGCGCTGGGCGAGCGCTTTCGCGCGACGGGACGCCCGCACGGTCTCACCATCATCCTGCCCATCGGCGCCGGCGACATGTACGGCATCAAGGGCATCGACCATGTCGCCGAGCGCGGACTGCTGGCGCGGGTGATCGCCGGCTCCTATCCCAGCGGCCCGTCGTCGTTCGATCCCCCCAGGATCCACGACCTGATCGCCGCCAACGAGGTGGCGGCGTGGAACCTTCCCAGCGGCGTGATCTTCGACATGCTGCGCGACGCCGCAGCCAAGCGCGCCGGCATCCTGACCAAGATCGGCCTCGACACCTTCATCGACCCGCGGCAGGAGGGCGGCAGGATGAACGCCGCCGCGCGTCCCGATATCGTTCGTGTCGTCGACTTCGGCGGCGAAGAATGGCTGCACTTTCCCAACCTTCACCCGGACGTCGGCATCATCCGCGGCACCACCGCCGACGAAAACGGCAACATTTCGATGGAGCACGAGGGCGCGTATCTCGGCGCGGTCGAGGTCGCGCTCGCCGCGCGCAGCGCCGGCGGCCTGGTGATCGCGCAGGTCAAGCGCGTGACCGCAAACGGTTCGATTCCGCCGCAGCGCGTTGTCGTCCCCTCCACGCTGGTGGATATGGTGGTGGTGGACCCGGCGCAGAAGCAGGCAACCGGCATCGACTACGATCCGGCGCTGTCCGGAGAGGTCCGCCGGCCGCTGTCCTCGTTCGAAGCCGTACCCTTCGGGCTCGACAAGGTGATCGCGCGCCGCGCCGCGATGGAGATCGCCCGCGGCGACGTGGCCAACCTGGGCTTCGGCATCTCGCCGCTGGTTCCCTACCTGCTGGTCGAGGAAGGCCTCGCAGCCGAGGTGACCTGGGCCATCGAGCAGGGCGGCGTGGGCGGCGTGCCCGCATCCGGATTTCCCTTCGGTTGCACCTACAACGCCGAGGCCATCCTTTCGTCACCGGCCCAGTTCACATTCTTCCAGTCCGGCGGCGCCGACGTGGGACTCGTCTCCTTCCTGGAGGTCGGCGCCGACGGCAGCGTCAACGTCTCCAGCCTGCCGGCGCGGCCGCACGTTACCGCTGGCTGCGGCGGCTTCGTCGACATCACGGCGCGGGGCCGGACGCTGGTGTTCTCCGGCCACTTCCGCGCCGCCGGCATCGAGCTCCGGATCGCCGACGGCAAGCTGGTCATCGTCCGCGAGGGCCGCATCGCCAAGTTCGTCGACAAGGTGCAGCAGATCACCTTCAACGGCAAGCGCGCGCTCGAACCGGGGCGCCGCGCGGTCTACGTCACCGAGCGTTGCGTGATCGAGCTGCGGCCCCAGGGCCTCACCGTGATCGAGGTCGCGCCGGGCATCGACGTCGAACGCGATGTGCTGGCGCAGGCCGAATGCACGCTGCGGGTGGCCGACGACCTGAAGACCATGGACCCGCGCCTGTTCCGACCCGAGCCGGTGGGCGCGTTGCTCAAGCCGCGGCGCGCGCGCGCGTGGCACGCCGCCGCGCCGGTCGTCGCGCCCGCGAGGTATGGATCGTGAGCACGGCAGCGGCGCCCGATCCCGCGCCCCTGCGGCTCGAGCGCGACGGCAGTGTCGCCACGCTGGTGCTGGACCGGCCGGCCAAGCTCAACGCGCTGACGCTGGCGATGCTGGCCGCAATCGACCGGGCCTGCGCCGAGATCGAGTCCGACGGCGGCGTACGCGCGCTGATCGTCACCTCCTCGTCGCCGCGCGCGTTCTGCGCCGGCGCCGACGTCGACGAGTGGTCTGCGCTGTCCCCCGAGCAGATGTGGCGGCGCTGGATTGCTGAAGGCCACCGCGTGTTCGCGCGACTCGCGCGGCTGCACGTGCCTAGCGTCGCGGCGATCGACGGCATGGCGTTCGGCGGTGGGTTGGAACTGGCGCTGTGCTGCGACCTGCGCGTCGCCGCGCAGACCGCCCGCTTCGCGCTGCCCGAGGTGCGCATCGGCATGGCCCCCGGCTGGGGCGGCCCCGCGCGCCTCACCGCGCTCATTGGCGCGGCGCGCGCGAAGCAGATGGCGCTGACCGGCGAGGCCGTCGACGCGCCCACCGCGCTTGCCTGGGGAATGATCAACGAGATGGTCGCCGCGACGGACCTGGCGGCGCGCGCCCGCGCACTCGCCACGACGATCGCCGCCGGCCCGCGCGTGGCGGTGCAGGTCACCAAGCAGCTGATCGACGCCGCCGCCAAGGGCGGCGACCCGGCGATTCTCGATGCGCTGGCCGCGGGCTATGTTGCGGGAACGGACGATCTGCGCGAAGGAGTTGCGGCGTTTCGGGAAAAAAGAGGGGCGAAGTTCAACGGCGGGTGAGCCTGGCGGAGAGGCTGGTTTCGTGTCGACCTTGCACCGGCGTCGGGATCCGTCCAACCCGGGACGATCATCCGTCCACCCGACCGCGCCCGCGGCAGGGCGTCCCGGACTACCGGCGCTCGCCGCGGTCGACTGAGTCGAACTCGACCACCACGCCTTCGACCTCGCGCTCGCCCGGCCGCCCGGCTTGCAGCGGCTGCTCCCGCAGCTGCTGACGCAGCGCGCGGGTCTTCCACCAGAACCATCCGCCGAACGCGACGCCGACGGTAAGCAGGACCGCGACCAGAACCAGCGAGAACATGAACGCAAGGACGAGACCAATGGCAGCGCCGACGAAGCCGAGCGCCGACGCGGCGAATCCGGACACCGGGCTGTCGTGGCGCTTGTCCGGGCCATGGAGTCCGGGCGTTTCGCGGTCGTGGGGAACTGGCATCGATGGGCTCCGACGCGAAGGCGTCTTCATTCAATGTTAGATATTGGCGCAAAGGAAAGGTTGCAATGCTCCGGATCGAGGCAGTCGTTCATGCCGTCCGTGGGGTTGGAAACCGCGCCGATTCGGCCGTAGCGGCGAAGTCAGCGAGCGCGGCGGTTGCGCGAGCGGCGATCGCCCAGCCGAGCATCCGGAAACAGGAGATCACACCGCTGCAGGCAGCCAAGCACCGCGGCTGCCTTTTCCAGGTCGGCACCGACATGCTGTACGAGATGATCCCGGCCTACCTGGAGTTCTTTGGGCACGGCACGGCAACGCCCGACGAGCTGCGCGCGGTCTCCAGAGTTTCCTACTGACGTCCGCCTCTGCACTCGCAGGCGACAACGACGCGGCATGACCCCAGTCAGGCGACCAAAACGGCGGCACCCTCGAAGCGCCCTGCACGGAGATCGGCAAGCGCTTCATTGGCCTTCACCAGCGGGTAACTTGTCGTTTGCGTGACGATCCCCATTTGCGGCGCCGGGCGCAGGAAGTCGAGCCCATCCTGGCGCGCGAGGTTGGCGACCGAAACCAGTTGCCGCTTTTTCCATAGCAACCCGTACAGAAACCGTTCGTCCCTGCCAGCGTGCAATCTGCGCCACGAGTAGGACCGCGGCGCCGAAGCCGTAAAGACCAATCCTCATGCCGTCGCCGACAATCACCAGTGAACGCCAGCCGATCAGGCCGGCGCACAGCAATGGTGCGATGGCCACATCGCTCCCGGTTTCGCCCAACAGGAACGCGTAGCGAGCATCGGCGATGGTGACGGTTGCGAAGCCTCCATCGCGCGTGTACCCGGTGAACTGAGGACGGTCGCAGAGATTCTCCCGGGCACCGAGGAAAAATGCGCAAACGCCGCAGGTGTGACCCAGCCACGGGATGCCGACGCGCTCGCCAATGCTCAATCCGCCGACTCCCGACCCGATCGCGTCAATGCGGCCGACGATTTCATGGCCGGGGATGATAGGCACTCTCGGATCGGGAAGTTCGCCATCGACCAGGCCGCGACATGCACGCGAATCTCGCCCGGGCCGGGAACCGGGTCCGGAAGTTCCGTCCATTCCAGAGGTGCGTTCAGATTCCTGAGCACCATCGCGTGCATGGGCAACTCCGTACTGCTCCGGCGGGCGAAATCACTTCATCCGCGATGACAGCTTGATGGTTCGGCGCGCAACCATGAACACGCCGTTACCGCCCGGATTCGAATCATGAGTTCGTCGTCAATGCGCCTGCTTCGGCGGCGGCACGACCAGATATCCGGGGAAATGCGAACTGCACGCCATGACGTGGGTAATGGCATCTCGATCGTATTGGTCCTGCGACCGATAAGCTTCGAAATACGCGTTCAGCTTCCGGACGCGCTCCGGAGTTGCGTCCAGCGCCTGCAGCCCTACCGAAACGCCATAGTTGGTGAACGCGAATTTCACGTCGTGATGCCCGGGTTCCCGGCAAAAATAGCCGTCGGGCATCCACATCCGGTCGAGCATGGCCAGGCATCGTGCCCGTTGCGATTGCGCCCAGCCGGCTTCCGGATCGAACTGGGTCATCCACAGCATCATCCCGAGGCCCAGATCCTGGGAAATGAAAAGGCCAGGTGCGGAGCGGTCGATCAGTGCACGCATTTCGGCAATCTCCCGCGCCAGCGCCTGTTCATCCAGGCAACGGTAGGACGTGTACCCGTCAAAGGCATCGAGCGCGCCCAATCCGTAGCCTGGATAGGGTTGACTGAGATCCTCGCTCATCTTCCATATGACACCCTGTCCGGGCAGCACAAAGGCGTCGTGAATCCGGCGCACCAGCTCGACGCCCTTTGCCGTGTAGTCGGGGATATGACGGCCGAGGACGGACAGCGCGTACAGCCACATGGCCAGGTAATGAAAATACTGGCCGTCACGGTCGGGCGCCTCGCCGATGCGTATTCCACGGGGGCGCCCGAGCACGCGATCGACTTCCGCAACGACCGATTCCGCCTGGTCAAGGTAGCTGCGCTGGTCCAGTTCGGCATAGAGCGAAACCAGAAGGACCACGCCGAACGCGTCGGTCCACAGGTACCTCAATCCATTTGGCCAGATACCCTCTGCGCGCAGCCAGGCCAGCTTGGCGAGGACGTAGCGCGTGTCCTTGCAGGTGGTCATCGGCTTCCTTACAGGCCGAACGGATAAGTGTCTGGAAGGCCTTCGAGCTCCCTGGTCTTGAGGGGCGTGATGGCCCGCGTTTCATCGAACCATGCGTATTCGTCGAACTGGCGCGAAAGTACCGCCTGGAAATAGTGACTTTGCAGCTCTGTCTCTGGCCGGTAGATGACGCCGATGGCCCTTTCGAGCCGAGGCTTGCGCAGTCCCTCGGCGAGCTCGGCTCGCAGCGGCTGCCGCAGGTTCAGCAGGAACCGCGGCACGCCCGCCTGATGACACAAACGCTCGTAACTTTCGCGAAGTGCGGGACGGACGGCCTTGACCTCCATCGGGCCATCCCAGTCCGTGGCGGCCGCGACCGTCCCGTGGTCAGTCCCGAAGCCGATCGAATAGACGCCGTCGCCGAATTCGCGCCGGCACAGCCGTCCGATGTTGAACTCGCCGCGCGAAGCCATTTCCGTCGCCTCCGAGTCGCCGACGTGGGAGTTGTGCGCCCACACGATGGCCTTGCTTGCGGGGCCGTGGAAGGCGAGGAGCGTCTGCAACGTCTCGAACATGTGGGTGTCGCGCAAATTCCACGAGGCACGGGAGCCGTAGTACATGATCCGGTAATAGCGCTCGGCGTTGGCAACAAGGCGCGCGTTCTGGACCGCGTCGAGAAACCGTTCTCCGTCGTGCTCGGCATAAGCCTGGCGCTTCTGCATCAGGTCGGCGAGCATGGATACCACTTCTCGTTCACAGGTCTGGTAGCCCTTGGTTAGTGCCGCATGGCCGTAAGTGGCGGGATCCGATTGCCAGGGCGTCAGGCATCCGTAGCGCAGGCGCGCGACCCGTGCAGTCTGCGGATCGACATCATCCAGGTAGTTCAACACGGAGCGAATGGAGGTGAAGAGGCTGTAGAGATCCAGGCCATGAAACGCGACTCTCATGGAGGGCTCGACATCAGCATTGCGCGCGTGCAGCCAGTCGACGAAATCCCGCACTTCCTGATTGCGCCACATCCAGACCGGAAAGCGGGCAAAGGCGGTCCATTCGGAAGGCGGCGCCTCCGCGTGCCGGACGTAATGGTCGATGCGTGCGGCGTCCGGCCAATCGCCCTCGATGGCAATGAACGTGAAGCCCTTGCGTTCAATGAGCTCGCGCGAAATGCGCTCGCGCATCCGGTAGAACTCGGAACTGCCATGCGTTGCTTCCCCGAGCAGGACGACGCGCGAGTCGCCGATCCTTCGCAGCAGCGCGTCGAGGTCGACGTCGCCAATGTGCTCGAACCCTTCGCAGGATGCGGCGATCGCCCGGGTCAGCCGGCCTTCGTCCAGCGCAACCTCGGGGCGACTCTTGCTGGTTGCCGCATGAGTTTCGTCCGGCGCCCAGCCTTCCTCGCCCACCAACGGAACGAAGCGGACGTCGGCAATATCCTCGGTCTTGTAGCGATCCTCGGCTTCGCGAGTAACGCAGACCAATTCCTGCACACTGGGATCGGTCCCCACAGGGATGACCAGCCTGCCGCCGATCTTGAGTTGCCGCTTCAGGGACTCGGGCACCTCGGGCCCGCCCGCCGCGACCACGATGGCATCATAGGGCGAATGCTCTGGCCAGCCGCGCGTTCCATCGGAGTGCAGGACATGCACGTTGCGGTACCCAAGTTCCGCCAATGTCGCTGCGGCTTTCTCGGCAAGCTGCCCGATGCGCTCGACGGTGTAGACGTTGCCGGCAATCCGCGAAAGGACCGCCGCTGCATAGCCTGAGCCGGTACCGATCTCCAGGACCTTTTCGCCGCCTTTCAGCGCCAACGCATCGGTCATCAGGGCAACGATGTAGGGCTGGGAGATCGTCTGCCGCTCGGCGATCGGCAACGGCGAATCGTCGTAGGCGAATTCCCCCATCGACTCGGGGAGGAATGCCTCGCGCGGGACCGTTCGCATGGCATCGAGAACGAGTTGCGTTCGGATGCCCCGCCTTGCGACTTGGAGGTCGACCATGTCGTCGCGGCGTTGCGCAAAGTCGGATCGGCTCATCGATGATTCCTCCGCTTTCATGGCGATGCCGGCCCTGCGCAGGCAGGCTTCCGGTGATCTGTGCGTCTCAACGCTGCCAATTCACCCCCGCCGAGTACTCATCGTGACCGTAGCTGATCTCGAACTCGCCGTGGAATCGGCCATGGGACGTTGCGTATTCTTGCGCATCGCTTGCCTCATTTAGGTGAATGAGACCTGGCCTCGAGGTGAATGGCCGGGGCGAAACATATGCCCCGGCCATTC
>Ga0163153_10005171_pt1 | contig 15650 bp, 8 predicted proteins | sample OliLakLV19MP6IB1_FD_148629 | JGI IMG/M metagenome (GOLD analysis project Ga0163153, IMG submission 148629) | Freshwater microbial mat bacterial communities from Lake Vanda, McMurdo Dry Valleys, Antarctica - Oligotrophic Lake LV.19.MP6.IB-1 | ecosystem: Environmental > Aquatic > Freshwater > Lake... | reverse complement strand
GGGCCGTGCTCTCTCCGGGCCGGATGGGGCTGCCGTCGACGTGGTCGTGGGCGCTGATCGGGCTCGCGTTCCTGCTCGCGGGGGGCGGTCCCAGGGCGCGCCGGTTGGTTCCCGCGCTCGGGCTGGCCGTCGCGATCGTTGCGCTCGTCTCGCTGGTGGGATACCTGTTCCGTGCGAACGTGATGTTCACGCTGCCGCGGCTCAGCGCTATCGCCATGCAGACGGCAATGTGCATATTCGCGGTGGGAATGGCGCTGGTGGCGAGCGAACCGGATCGGCAACCGCTCGCCCTGCTCGTCTCCGACAGCGCGGCGGGCGCGTTGGCCCGGCGGATGCTGCCGCTCACGCTCGGGTTGCCCCTCCTCCTTGGGGCGCTCGTGCTGGTCGGGCTGCGCGGCGGGTTCTTTGAAGTCGCCTTCGGGGTCGCGCTGCGGACGGTGGTCGAGATCGCGCTCCTAGCGGGGCTGGCGTGGTGGGGGTTGGTGCTCGTGGCGTCGCGCGAGCGAGCGGTGGTTGAGAGTAACGCCAAGCTGGCCGCGTCGGTGCGGCGCCTGGCCGAAGAGAAGGAGCGCTACGCCGTCACGCTCGGCAGCATCGGCGACGCGGTGATCGCCACCGACCCCGACACCCGCATCACGTTCATGAACCCCGTCGCCGAGCAACTGACCGGCTGGCCGCTCCCTGAGGCGCTGGGCAAGCCCCTGGCGGAGGTCTTCAACATTGTCAACGAGGCGACCCGGGAGCCGGTCGAAAGCCCCATCACCAAGTGCCTCCGCGTGGGGACCATCGTCGGGATGGCCAACCACACTATGCTCATCGCCCGCGACGGGGGGCAGTGGACCATCGACGACAGGGCTGCGCCGATCCGGAGGGACGGCGCCGTCGTGGGTGTGGTCATGGTGTTCCGTGATGTCACGGCGCGCCGCAGTTCCGAGCGTGCCCTGGCCGACAGTGAGGCGCTCAAGAGCGCGGTGCTGGCCACGGCCCTGGACTGCATCATCATCATGGATCACCACGGCAAGGTTGTGGATTTCAATCCCGCCGCCGAACGGACCTTCGGCTACCGCCGCGACGAGGCGATCGGGCAGGAGATGGGCGAGCTGATCATCCCTCCGGCCCTCCGCGAGGCGCACAAGCGCGGGCTGGCGAGGTATCTGGCCAGCGGAGAGGAACGAGCCCTGAACCGCAGATTGGAGGTGCCCGCGTTCCGCCGCGACGGAACCGAGTTCCCCGCGGAGCTGGCGATCACGCGGATCCCGCGGGACGGTCCGCCGCTCTTTGCGGGGTACATCCGCGACATCACCGACCGTGTCACGGCCACAGAGACGCTGCGCGCAAGCGAGCGCCGCGCAACGGACGTTCTGGAGGGCATGAGCGACGGGTATCACGTGATCGACGCGGAGTGGCGCTTCGCGGAGTTTAACGCCGCGGCGCGGCGGATGTACGCCGCACAGGGCCAGGACGCCGATGCGCTCCGCGGCCGGCACATTCTCGAAGAGGCATTCCCAGACGTTCGTGACACCGCCATCGGGAGGGCCATCGCTCGAACCATGATCGAGCGCGTTCCAACCCAAGTGGAGGAGTATTACGCACCGTGGGATCGTTGGTCCCGTGTCCGCAACTTCCCCATCGTCAACGGCGGCATGGCGACGTTCTTTCAGGACATCACCGAGAGCAAGCGGGCCGAGGAGGCGCTGCGCCAGAGCGAGGAGAGTGTGCGGAAGATGGCGGATGCGATGCGGCAGCTGGCGTGGATCGCCACGGCTGACGGCGCCATCCACTGGTACAACAAACGGTGGTACGAGTACACCGGCGCGACCCCGGCGGAGATGGAAGGATGGGGGTGGCAGAGCGTCCACGATCCCGCGGTGCTGCCCACCGTGCTCGAGAAGTGGAGAACCTCGATCGCCACGGGCGAGCCGTTCGAGATGATCTTCCCGCTGCGCGGCAGGGACGGGACGTACCGCTCGTTCCTGACGCGAATTGAGCCGCAGAAGGACGCCGAGGGCGTCGTCACTCAGTGGTTCGGGACCAACACCGACATTGACGATGTCAAGCGGATCGAGGAAGCATTGCGCACGAGCGAAACCCTCGAGCGCGAGGCCCGCGCCGAGGCCGACGCGCTCAACCGCGCCAAGGACCTGTTCCTAGCCACGCTCAGCCACGAGATCCGCACGCCCCTCAACGCCATCGTCGGCTGGACCAGCATCCTCCGCAAGGAAGGGTGCAACGAGGAGGACCTCCGGGAAGGGTTGAATGTCATCGACCGCAACGCCCGGATGCAGTCCCGGCTCATCGAGGACGTGATGGATGTCTCGCGCATCGTCACCGGCAAGATGCGGCTGGAGATGCAGCCGTGCGATCTGCGCCCGGCGGTGCGCGCGGGGGTGGATGCGGTGCGTCCCGCCGCGGCGGCCAAGGACATCACGCTCGACGTGAAACTTGGGGGCGAGGCCGCAACGGCCGTGTGCGATGCGGCCCGCATCCAGCAGATCGTCTGGAACCTCGTGTCCAATGCCGTCAAGTTCACGCCCAAGCGCGGCACGGTCACCGTCCGGCTGACCCGCAGGGCATCCAGCCTGAGACTCACCGTCAGCGACACCGGGCCCGGGATCGATCCGGACCTCTTGCCGCACGTCTTCGACCGCTTCCGCCAGGCCGACAGCAGCACGCGCCGCAAGTTCGGCGGGCTGGGGCTGGGACTCTCCATCGTCAAGCATCTGACCGAACTGCACGGGGGAACGGTGGAGGCGCGAAATGAGGGCCAAGGAACAGGCGCGACGTTCACGGTCATGTTGCCCATCCAAGCCGGGCGGTTCGAGGAGGACGCCGAGCCTGGCAGGCCCGCTCCCCATGCGGGAGGGGCGGGGGGCACTGAGAAGCCGCCCATGCGGCTGGACGGCCTGCGTGTGCTGGTGGTGGATGATGAGCCCGACTCTCGCAACGCGCTGACGAAGGTGCTCCAGAGCGCTGGCGCGATCGTCGTCGCGGCGGCATCGGCCGCGGAGGCCAAGAAACTGCTGGAGACGGTGCAGCCCAACGTGCTCGTGAGCGACCTGGGCATGCCCGACGAGGACGGCTACGACCTCATCCGCGACATCCGCGCCAAGGGGCACACCGTGGCGTCGCTCCCTGCGGTGGCACTCACCGCGTTCGCCGGCGCGGGCTACGCGCGCGCGGCCCTGATCGCAGGCTTTCAAATGCACGTGCCCAAGCCCGTCGATCCGCACGACCTGGTCGTCGTGGTGGGGAGTTTGACGGGACGAACGGGGGGTTGACACCCCTTCACCAGTGCATGCGCCGGGAAGTGAGCCCGATGAGGATCAGACCAGCGGACAAGCCCGAAGAATCGGTAGATGAACGGCCAGTGAAGCGAGCGCGAGGTTTTTCTATTTCGACGGCACCACGGGGCGGACAAGCCTGCGCACAAGGAACCGTCGCACGTGTGAAAGACGCTCAACCAAGTCTCTCGCGCGCTACCGATCGGGCTCGCGCCGTTCGACCCCGTGAAACGCACGCGCCAGATACCGCCCGAACCATCGGCGTACGCACTTGTAGCCGGTGCGGAGTTTGCGATTCCACCAGCCGTACAGCGTGACGAACGCATCGCCGCGACATTCCGCGGGACACTGGATCTGCGTCGTAGAAGGCGATCTGCCGCGGCCGGCTGCGCCCCTGTCGTCCACGATGAGCACTCGCAGGGGTTTGGTGGGGGAGTGGACCATTTGTCTTGACCCCATCTTCGGTCCAGATCGGATGAGAGCCGAAAGGCTTCAACCGGCCGGGCAAAGTCGTCGAAGACGGAACTCTTGGGCACGATGTCCTCGAGCAGGCTCCGCAGATCGGGGATGTCCCACTGACCGTTGCCCAGCTCGTCGATGAGGCGACCCTCCGTCTCGGCTGGCGACACATGGAACGTCTGGTAGAAAGCGCGGTTGGCGGACTGGACGCGCGGGGTGGAGTCGAGGATCGGCAGCGGTTCGCGGACCCTGTCCACGATATTCTGCGCGTAGTTCTGAATGTCCTCGACCAGGGGTCTGCGTTCCATCACGGCCATCCTTCCGCCCGCTCAAGCAGGGCTGGACGGGCTACGAGTGGGCCTGACGCACAGGAACCGATACGGACCCAGTCCCCCCACGAAGGAGTCAGACTTGGACAGCGAGTCTGGGACGCCGCGGCCGGTCGTCAGCGATTCCGGGGCTTGGATGGGGACTTGACGGCGGCGCCGTAGAGCAGTGATGGTCTGCCCCTCGCGGTGTGCCCGCACGCCGAAACGCGACTTGTCTCGACCGTCGATAGACGCACGCTGGTGACGCTCGACACGCCGTCGTGACAAATTGAGTGGACCGCGTTTGATCCGTCGGGCGACCACCTGGCCACGCTGGGCTTCGACGGTCCTGTGGGTCAACGACGCCGGGGAAGGTCGGCCGATTCACCTTCGCCAGTTCCCCGGCGGGCGCCGAGGGCCACGGCCGCCGTGCCGAACTGAGCGAGATTCGAACCGTTGTTTCCAAGCCCTCTCCCGACCTTCGGCGGCATGGTACATTGTGACACGGGGCGAACCGGATCGGCGCCCTGACCCCCCCTTGGGCGACTTGACGCATGAACGACCAACCGGGCGACATCACGCTGCTCCTGCGGACTTCTGCCCTGGGCGATCCGAACGACGCCCAGCGCCTCATGACAGCGATCTACGACGACTTGAAGCGCATGGCGGCGAGCCAGCTCGACGGGGAACGCCGCGGGCACACGCTCCATCCCACGGCGCTGGTCCACGAGGCGTACATACGCCTGGTCAACCAGCGCACCGCCGCGTGGAACGATCGTCTGCACTTTTTCTCGGTCGCCGCGCGGGTGATCAGGCGCATCCTGATCGACCACGCGCGGGAGCGCCACGCGCTGAAGCGGGGAGGGGCGCTGAAGCCGGTCCGGATCGAGCACGATGACGTGGCAGCGCCCGTGCGCGACCTGGACCTCGTCGCGCTCGACGAAGCCCTCGGCGAGCTGGCCGCGCTCAGCGAGCGCCAGGCGCGGATCGTGGAGCTCCGATTTTTTGGCGGCCTGACGGTCCCGGAGATCGCGGCCACCCTCGGCATGGGAAGCCGCAGCGTGGACCGGGAGTGGCAAGTGGCCCGGGCCTGGCTGTTCCACCGCCTTTCGCAACTCGAAAGGGAGCCCGCCGATGACGCCGGAGACTGATCTCGGGCGGCGTGCCCACGCGATGCTCGAGCGGGCGATGGAGGTGGAGCCCGCGACGCGTCGCGCCTTTGTCAATACGCACTGCGCGGGCGAGCCGTCGCTCGCCCGGCTGGTGCTCGAACTGGTGGATGCCGCCGACAGGTCCGAGCACTTCCTGGACGTACCGGCGCTGGAGGTCCCGGGAGGGGCGTGCGAGATCCCCGACGCGGTGGGGGACTATCTCGTCGTCGGCGTGCTGGGGACGGGAGGGATGGCGACGGTGTACGAGGCGATTCAGAGCCACCCCCAGCGCAGCGTGGCGCTGAAGGTCATGCACCAGAGCGTCACGGACTCCGAGGCGTACCTCCGGTTTCAGTTCGAGACCAAGGCTCTGGCCCGGCTGCGGCACCCGGGGATCGCCCAGATCTACGAGGCGGGCGCGGCACGGCTGGGTCGGCCCGCGCCCGCCCCCTTCTTTGCGATGGAGCTGGTTCCGGACGCCGCCCCCATCACGGTCTACGCCGATCGGCACGGGCTGACGCTGCGAGCACGCCTCGTCATGATCGCCTCCGTGTGCGACGCCGTGCATCACGGTCATCAGCACGGCGTCATCCACCGCGACCTCAAGCCCGCCAACGTGCTGGTAGACGGCGACGGGCGGGCCAAGGTCATCGATTTCGGCGTCGCCCGGATCGCCGACGCGGGCGCCGAGTCGCTCACCGTCCAGCTCGGCGGCCCTCAACTCATCGGGACACTCAATTACATGAGCCCCGAGCAGTACGGCGCCCCCGGCGAAGTCGACATCCGCAGCGATGTCTACTCGCTGGGCGTCATGCTGTACGAACTCGTCAGCGGACGCCTCCCGTACGACCTCCGGAACATCCCGCTGCCGGCGGCGCTGCACGCCATCGCGCACGAGCCACCCCGCCGCCCCGAGCTTCCCAACCGACGCTCACACCGTGACCTCGAGGCGATCATCCTCAAAGCCATCGAAAAGGACCCTCGGCGCCGCTACGACAGCGCCTCGGCCCTGGCGGCGGACCTGCGCCACTTTCTTGCCCACCGCCCGATCGAGGCCCGGCCGCTCGGGCTCGTCGATCAGTTCCGATTGTTCTCGCGCCGCAACCGCGCCATGGTCGCGTCGGCGAGCGCGGTCCTCGTCAGCATCCTCATCATCGCGGGCATCAGCATCGCCTTCGCCGTCCGGCTCGCCCAGGAGGTCAAACTCCGCAGCGACGCCGAGACCATCGCCACCGTCGAGCGCGACGCCGCCCGCTGGCACGCGTACACCGGGAACATTTCGGGCGCGCTCGCCGCGATGAACACCGGCGAGTTCGAGCAGATGCGGGCGCGACTCGCCGAGGGCGGGCATCACGCCGGAGGCTGGGAGTGGAAGTTCCTCCTCCGCATGGCCGCCCGCAGTACCAGCGTCATCCCCGCCCACGACGAAATGATCATGGATGTCGCGGTCAACCCCGAGTGGAGCCGCTTCGTCTCGGCGTCCGGCAACGGCGAACTCAAACTCTGGAAAACCTCCGACGACTCCATGGTCGCCCAGCACCGCCTCGCGTCCGGGGCGCGGATCTTCTCGGTCGCCTTCACGCCCGACGGACAACGGGTCCTCTGCGGCGACCAGGAGGGGAACGTCCGCCTCTTCGACCACCAGCTCCGCGAGATCGCGCTTCTCCCCCGCGTGCCCGGCGAGGTTCACAGCGTCGCCGCCCTTCCCGGCGGCCGTGTCGCCGCGGCCGGTCCCGACGGCTCGCTTCACATCTTGACGCTCGATCCCCCCGCGGAAGTCCCGTTCTCACCCGACCAGCCCGGAGGGGTCCACGGCCTGAAGGTCTCGCCCGACCACACCCTCCTCGCCACGTTCAACGACCGCGGCGTCGTCTTCATCCGGCGCGCCGACGACCTCTCGGTGCTCCAGCGCCTTGAATTCCCCGGCGTTATCTCCCACCTGCAGTTCACCAACGACGCCGCCCGCCTCGCCGCCGTGCGCCCCGCCGGTGAGATCATCGTCTGGAACGTCGCCGACGGCTCGGTCGCCCTGCAGCTCAAGGCCACGCCGGGAGTCAACACCGTGCGCTCTCTCGCCTTCTCGCACGACGGCAAGCGCCTCGCCCTGGGGCTCACTCACCGGGGCATCCTCGTGGTCTCCGTCGACGACGGGCGCGCTCTCGGTGAGCTCGCCGGCCACACTGAGGCCGTCTCCGCCATCGCCTTCTGCCCCGACAACACCGTCCTGCTCACCGCTTCATGGGATCGCACGATCCGCACGTGGCGGCCCTCCGAGATCGAATCCCCCGCCGGCATGGACACGCTCCGCGGCCACAGCGACCACGTCATGGCGGTGGCCTTCGCTCCGGACGGACACACCGTCGCCTCCGCCTCCCGCGACGGCTCGCTCCGCCTGTGGGACCCCGACCTCGCAGAGCCCGTCGCCCGACTCACACCCGTGGGCGGCCCCGGCCTGGTCGCGCTCGCCTACGCCCCCGACGGGCGTGCGATCGCGACCGCCGGCGCCGGCCCGCTCGTGCGCGTCTTCAAGACCGATGACGCCACGCCGTCGCACGAGCTCCCGGGCAGCCCCGGCGGCACTGCCGCGCTCGCGTTCGATCCTTCCGGCCGCCGCCTCGCAGCGGGTGGCGGCGACGGGGACTTCCGCGTCTGGTCCCTCGACTCTCCGGGCGATTCGCCGCTCCTCGTGCACGCCCACACCGCCCGCGTGACCTCCGTCGCCTTCGACCCCACCGGCACGCTCATCGCGACCGGATCGCGCGACCACTCCGTCCGACTCTGGAACGCCCGCACCGGAGAACTCGTCGGCGCTCTTCCCGGTCACGAGTTGGACGTCTTCAGCGTCCTCTTCAGCGCCGACGGCACACGGCTCTACAGCGGCTCACGCGACCAGACCGTCCGCGTCTGGGACGTCCCGAGCGGCACGCCTATCGCCACTCTCGCCGGGCACGGCCAGTACGTCACCTGCCTCACCCTGAGCCCCGACGGAACCCGCCTCGCCGCCGGCTCGTGGTTCGGCAAAGTCGCCCTCTTCGACACCGTCACGCTCGACCACATCGCCTCGTTCCACGCCCACGACTCCGCCATCCGCGGCGTCGCGTTCAGCCCGAACGGGCGGTGGCTCGCCTCCGCGTCCTACGACGGGAGCGTGCGTCTATTCGACTCCGCGACCCGCCATGAATCCGAGGCTGCCCGCGACGGTGCGCTCGCCGCTCGCGCCTCCGCTCGTCAACGCATGGGCTTCCTGCTCGACCAGATCCTGGCGGACCCCCACCACGCCGCCGGGCGGCTCGCCCAGGCCGGGCTCGACCCGGCGACCGATCCGTGGATCCGCAAGACCATGTTATCGGTTCTTGCACCGGCGAAGGAGGAGCCTTGAGGGCTCGCGTGGCTCAGCTGGTACCGACGCTGGCGCGTTCCCAGCCGCCTTCTCGCGTCCTGTGGAACAACCCCGTGGAATCCGTCCAATGCCAATGCGCAGACACCCCGTTGCGGCCTCCGGGCCTCCCGACCACCTGGCGGCGATCCCGATCGATCACGCGCTCATCGCCCGACTCGAAGCAAGCTTCACGCTCCTTCGTCAGCAGAGCGCCCACCTCGGCGAGGTCTTCTACGCCAAGCTCTTTGCCGCCGCACCCCACCTGCGTCCCCTGTTTCGCAGCACGCCACAAGAGCAGGCCGCCAAGCTCGTCGCCTCGCTGGACACGATCGTCCGCAACCTCGCGGCCCCGGAGGCCAACGCCGCCATGCTCAGCGCCCTGGGCCGACGCCACGCGGGCTACGGCGCAAAGCCTGAGCACTACGACCTGGTCGTCGACCTTCTTCTGGAGTCCATGCGTGAAGTTCTGGGCGCCCGCGCGGACGAGCAGGCCCAGGACGAATGGCGCACGGCGCTGCGGCTCGTGAGCAAGCAGATGATCGAAGCCCAAGAGCCACGCCAGCGCACGGCGCCTCGCGGGAACGTCTCCGAGCACTGAAGGAGGGCTCAATCGAGTCGAGCCGGCTCGAAGCGGGGTCGCGCGGCAGATGCTGAGCCGCGGCGTTCCTGCAGCAGGTTCTCGTTCCCGCTTTGCGCTTCATCGAAGCGACTCCAGGTCCTGCAGGAGTCTGCGCTCCAGTTCTTCACTGAAGCCCGGCTTTGCGCGAAGGGCGTCGAGCGCTCGTCGCAACTGCTCGAATGCCCGCTCGGGCTTGGAGAGGTCGCGATAGACGCGGGCCAAGGCCCGCCGCGCGCCGACCGCTTCGGAACTGTCCGCCCCAAGCGAGCGATCAAACGACTGAACGGCCGCCGTCAGGATGGGGTCGGCCTCGGCGGGTCGCCCGGTCTTCTGCAGCGCAACCCCGAGCCGAACACCGGTCATTGCGGTCATGATGTGGTCCGCGCCCAGTGTCGCGGTACTGGCGTCGTAGGCCTCCTGATGCATGGCGATCGCCTCGTCCTTTCGCTCGCGCTGCATGAGCAGCGTCCCCAGGTTCCCCAGAGTTGTTATCGTGTTCTTGTGCATGACGCCGTGGACGTGTCGCTGGACGGCGAGCGTTTGACGCAGGAGCAGTTCGGCTTCGTCGAGGCGACCGGTCGCGCGGCACAGGTCGGCCAGGTTGTTCATCGTGACCAGCGTGAACGGATCATCGTCGCCTAGGACCCGGCGGCGGCCGTCCAGGGCGCGCCGATAGAGCGCCTCGGCCTCTTCCCCTCGCCGCTGCCGGGCGCGGGACTGTCCGAGGTTGTTGACGGCCTTGAGCGTGTCGGGGTGGTCCGGTCCGAGCTGCCCCTCCCAAAGCCACAGCGCTCGCACAAACTGCTCGGCCGCGGCGTCCACATCTCCCAAGTTGTAGTAGATCGTGCCGATCTCGTTACTGACCGCGGCCTCGTGCGTCGGCTGACCGGCGAACATCGTCTCGATGGAGTCGGCCGCTTTCTTCACCAGGTCAGCGATGGGCAATCGTGGTGCGTCACCGGGCGCATTTGCGGCGGCGAGGAGCTTCATCAGGAAGTCGTTGGTGATGAAGTTGTTGACGGCGGCGGCCTTGTCCGCTTCGTAGCGGGACTTGGCGGCCTCCTGTCGCGCCACCCTCGCTGCGTGAGTCGACAGCACGATGCCGGCAACCAATGCAAGCAGCGTTCCCGCGACGCCGCCAACGAGCCCCCGATGGCGGCGAGAGAACTTCCGCAGTTGGTACAGGACATTTGCAGGACGTGCCGAGATGGGCTCATCGCACAGGTGGCGACGGAAGTCTGCTGCGAAATCCGCGGCCGATTGGTAACGGCGGTCGGGCGCCTTCTCGAGGGCTTTAGCGAGGATCACCTCCAGGTCACCGCGCAGGCCGGGGTCGAGGGTTCCGGCGAGCTTGGGCTCCTCCGTCGCAACGGCCCGGATCAACTCCGCGACGCTTGGTACGCCGTCGCCGTGCGGCAGGCGGCCGCAGAGCAGCTCGTAGCCGATGACGCCCAGGCAGAAGACATCGCTGCGGGCATCGACCCGGTCCGGATCACCCGCCAGTTGCTCGGGGCTCATGTAGGCAAGGGTGCCGATCAGCTCGCCCGCGACGGTGTGCATCGACGCCGTGGCCTCGGCATCGACAAGCCGCGCGACGCCGAAGTCCAGAATCTTGGGGTGCCAGGCGCCCGCGCCCGGATCACCGCGTGTCATGCGGATGTTGTCGGGCTTTAGGTCGCGGTGGATGACGCCCCGCTGATGCGCGTGCTGGACGGCATCACACAGGGCGATCAACAGCTCCACTCGCTGCGAACGGGACAGCGAAGTCTGGGCGAGCAGCTCCGGGAGCGTGGGGCCCTCGACCAGCTCCATGGCAAACCAGCGTTGCGTGCCACCGCCTATCTCGTATGTCCCCGCGGCAAGGACCTGAGCGATGCCCGGATGGTGCAGCTTGGCAAGGATCTCGGACTCGAACTCGAAACGACGCTGAACGCGCGGGGACAATCGGCCCGCACGCAGGATCTTGACGGCCGCACGCCGGCGAGGCCGCTCCTGCATCGCGGCGTAGACGACGCCCATCCCTCCCATCCCGATACGCCGCTCGATCCCGAATCCTCCCAAGTCGCGCCCGATCATCGGATCATGGCCGTCCAACGGGGAGTCGGGCTCGAACCCCATCGGTGACTCGAGGAACTCCGAAGGCTCGGTGTGGAACCGCAGAAGCCGCAGCACCTCGTCTCGCACCGCCCGATCCCCGCTCTGACGGGCAATGAACGCCTCGCGCTCCGCCGCCGGGTGCTCGAGTGCCGACCGGAACAAGTCCTTTGCGGCTTGCCAGCTTCCGCGATCCACGGCTTAATCCCTCTCGATCTGATCGCGCAGCCACGCTCGTGCATGCGCCCATTCGTAATGGACCATGCGCACCGACAGGCCAAGCGTCTTGGCACAGTCTTCGAACGTCATCCCCCCGAAGAACCGCAGTTCGACAAGCCGCGCTTGACGCGCGTCCAGGGCCGCGAGCCGCTCGAGGGCTTCTTCCAGCGTGATCAGGTCTATGGAACGCCGGGAGAACTCGGCCGCGATGTCGTCAAGGGCAAACACGGCCTGCCCGCCGCCGCGCTTCTCCGCGGCCTTCGCCTTGGCATGGTTGACGAGGATCCGACGCATGGCGACGGCGGCCGTGGCGACGAAGTGACGACGGCTGTCGAACGGAGCCGCTTCCTGCGGCGAGCCCGCCAAACGCAAGAAGGCTTCGTGGACCAGGGCCGTCGCCTGGAGCGTGTGGCCCGGCCGCTCTCCACGCATGTACGCGGACGCGATCCGATGCAGCTCCTCATAGACGAGTGGAAAGAGCCGCTCCGCAGCCGCGCCGTCACCCTGCGCCATCGCGGTCAGCAGAGCAGGCACGTCGGGCTCCGGCGAGTCGGAGGCCATATGGATCCCTAATCGGGCAACTTCCCTTGCAGACTGTACACCTTTTTCCTGCCTACAAAGGTGAGAGAGGCCTTGGTTTCTGGAATCGCCGAGCGGAAGTCCGGCAGAAACGGAGAGAGACATGACACGTGCGCAATCATCTTTGGGTCACGGTCTGCGAACTGGCCGGAGAGAGACCAGGACTAATTCACGCGTCCGAACGCTCGTGCGATGCGCATTCGTCGGCTTGGCCGTCGCCGCGCCCGCCGCCGGTGAAGAAATCTTCTCGACGTTCTCCAGCGGCATCTACGCCGACGGAACGACAACGCCCGGCTTTTTCAACTACTACACCGGGTACTCGATCCCGTCTACTCCGATCGAGCGCCGCACCTACTTCATCTTTGATCTGACCAGCGCAACCATCCCGATCGCGAGCGCCAAACTCAAGCTCTTCCTGCCCGGCGGGCCGGGGATGGTGCCTGGCTTTATCAGCTCCGACCCCACGGAGGACTATCGCCTCAGCGGCTCGCCGTTCCCGTGGGAGGCGTACGCGGGCGCGTTCGGGGGCAGCGCGTCTCCTGCCCTGCTCTCGGCCATGTTCCCCACCATGGGTTCTGGCCCCGCCTACGGGCTCATGACGATCTCCGTGGACGCTGCCGGAACCGATATCGAGTTCGAGCTCTCGTCGACCGCGCTCGAGGACCTCAACGCCTCACTCGGCTCGATGTACCTGATCACGGGCCGCCTCGCCGACATTCACCCCGACGCGCCCGGCATGCCGCCGTCGGAACTCGTCTTCGCGTACACCGACATCCCGGATCCCCTCATCCCGTTTCCGCGGCTGGAACTCACACTTGTCCCGGCGCCCGGAGCGTGCGCCCCGCTGGCCGTGGCCGGCGTTGTCCTTTCGATCCGTCGTCAGCGGCGAAACGCCTCTCACTTTCGGTCTTCGAACTCCTGCCAGCGGGCGTAGAGCATCACGAGGCGGGCCTGTGTGTCGGCCATCTGCTGGCCGATCTGCGCGAGCTTGCGATGGTCCGCTCGGTTCTCTTGGGAGCCGAGTTCGATCTCCCATCGCTTGAGGGCCGACTCGGCCTTCTCGATCGCCGGTTCGATCGCCGCGAGCTCCTGCTGCTCTTTGTAGCTCAGTTTCTTCGACGCGCCCTTGACGGGGGCCGCCGGGGTCCGGGCGTCTGCTCGCGCCGGCGCCGCCGGAGCCGACGCCGCCGGAGCCGACGCCGCCGGGTGATGGTGGCTCAAGCGTTGCCACTGGGCGAAGTCGGCGAAGTAGCGCGCTCCTCCTCGACCGTCCAGTGCCAGGACCCGCGTCGCCAACCGATCGAGCATCGCCCGGTCGTGCGTCACCAGCACCACGGCTCCGGGGAACTCTTCCAAGCTCTCTTCAAGGACTTCGAGCGACGCGAGGTCCAGGTCGTTCGTCGGCTCGTCCAGGATCAGCACGTCCGCCGGCTCCAGCATGAGTCGCGCGATGTGTACCCGCGCCTGCTCGCCCCCCGACAGCGACCCGATCGGCGTCCGCAGCTGGTCCTTCGTAAACAGGAACATCCCGGCCCACGTCGCGATGTGGACGAGGCGATCCCGATACACCACGCTGTCCGTAGGGGACAGGGTGTCGCCCAGCGTCGCCGTGGGATCCAGCTCCCGCCGGTGCTGGCTGAACAGGACAACGCGCAGACGCTCTGCCCGGCGGATGGCGCCGAGCTTCGGCGTGCCGTGCGGCAGTTGATCGGCGATCGCCGCCTCGTCGCGCTCCATCGCCGGCGTCGGGGGATCGCTCTCCATTTCCCCCATCAACAACTTGATCAGCGTGCTCTTTCCCGCCCCGTTCGGCCCCATCAGCCCCAGCTTCGAACCCGGCGAGAGCACGATGTCGAGATTCTCGAACAGCTTCTTCCCGCCCAGCGTCTTGCTCAGGCCGCGCCCGACCAGGAGCTTCTGCGTCTGGCGTTCCGTGGCTGAGAAGTCGATCTGAGCGGCGCGTGCGGGCGCGTTGCGCAGCTTCAGTTCCTCGAGCTCATCCATCCGCAGGAACGACGCGTCGATCCGACTCTTGCTCTTGGTTCGGCGAGCCTGCGCTCCTCGGCCGAGCCAGCGCAGGTCGTCGCGAACCTGAGCGCTGAGCGCCTGTTCCTGCTTCGCCCGTCCTTCCAGAAATTCCTGCTTGCGGCGTAAGAACTGGGCGTAGCCGCCTTCGACCGAGAACGTCCCGTCCGGGTACGACGGCGCCAGCTCGACAATCCGAGTCGCGGTCTCCTCCAGAAACGTTCGGTCGTGCGTGATCACGATCGATGCGAACGACCCCTCCTTGAGCGTTTCCTCCAGCCAGTCGATGCCCTCGATGTCGAGGTGATTCGTCGGCTCGTCCAGCAGCAGCAGGCCCGGCTCCTGCGCGAGGGCCCTCGCGATTGAAAGCCGCTTGCGTTGCCCGCCCGAGAGCCTGTCGCACGGAACATCCAGCATTTCGCCCAGACCCACGCGCCCGAGCGTCATCTCGGCGGCCAGCTCCACTTCGTGCTGATCGTGGAGGTGCGGGAGTCGCCCGGATCGCATCGCGATGTCGAGTTCGTGCTCCACCGCCGACCGCACCGTCGCGCCGGGTGCGAACGCGTCGGCCTGGGCCACATAGGCCGCCCGCACGCCGCGCCGGAGCGAGACCGTGCCTCCGTCCGCGTCTTCAACGCCCGCAAAGATCTTAAGAAGCGTGCTTTTCCCGGCGCCGTTGGGGCCGATGAGCGCCAGCCGTTCACCGTCCTCGACGCTGAACGAGACACCGACGAACAGCGTCCGGGCGGCGAAGTGCTTGGCGATTCCACGGGCGGTGATGAGTGCACTCATGAGCGTCGAAGCGTAGACGGGAGCAAAACCCCGGCTTGCAGCTCTCGGGTCCGTATCCGCCTCGACAACAACTTCGACCGGCGTACTGTCACCGCGAAAACGCGTCGGGAGCTAAGCGGATATCACGGCGCCCGCTTCACATACCGCATCCCGCTCGCCCGCTGGGAATTCATCGTGAACCCGTCGACCTTGCCGTCGCTCCCGCGCGTGAAGATCGCTTCGAACCCCCACACGGAAAAGCCGCTCGGGGCGAACCGGTTCACCGGGAAGGGCACGGGCTCCGCGACGCTCTCGAACAGGAGTTGACCGCCGGACACGGAGGCCTTCATCCACACGCCGAGCTCTTCGCTGTCGTACGTCCCTTCGAAATCGGAGAGCCCGGCGGCCAGATCGGGCATCGCTTCGAGCCGCGTCAGGCGAACGTTGGGCGTGTTGGCCATCGTCTGCGTGATGCCGGTGACCTTGCCGCCACCGTCGGCGGCGAAGACCAGGTGAGCCAGCACGGGGCGATCGGTGGACTCGAACTCGGACGGGCCAATGGGCCGGGCCGCGAACCTGAGGCCCGAGGTGCTCACGATTCCGAGGTTGTCTCCGCTCCGCGTGACGGTCCAGACCGGCCCGCCCGGAGCGTTGGACTTGTAGCGGCCGAGGAACTTGTCCCAGTCCGCGTCAGGGATCGCGACCGTCGGAGCGGCGGAGGGAGCCGCCGGGGTTGTTGGGGAGGGGGGGGAGTCAACGGGGCCG
>Ga0163153_10005168_pt1 | contig 15653 bp, 16 predicted proteins | sample OliLakLV19MP6IB1_FD_148629 | JGI IMG/M metagenome (GOLD analysis project Ga0163153, IMG submission 148629) | Freshwater microbial mat bacterial communities from Lake Vanda, McMurdo Dry Valleys, Antarctica - Oligotrophic Lake LV.19.MP6.IB-1 | ecosystem: Environmental > Aquatic > Freshwater >... | reverse complement strand
CGTCACGCTTTTTGTTGATTGATGGTATACTACCTGGACGGTTAGCAGCTTGGTTGATGGCCTGCTATAAGGCAGTTCCGAAAAAATACATAGTCCACAGCGCGTGCTACATACTACACTTCGACACGAATCACGCGGGAGCTCTCAGGGCGCGAATCAAGATCACGCAACGGTCTAATTCCTGAACTCTGCCTGGAGCAAATCCTTGCAGTTCATTGACAACAGTAAAAACGTATCCTCCCCGTTGAGTTTAACGTATTCTCATTACCGTGGATTGTCAGTATGAATGAAATCCAACGCGATGCACCTTTAGAGGAAGCGACGCTCATTGGCTTGATCGAACGTGCTCAAACCAATGGCGACCCGGTTGCTTTCGACAGTCTTTACCTACTCTTTGCCGACCGCATCTTTCGGTATCTTTTAGCGCGTCTAGGTCGGGCTGAAATGGCAGAGGAGATTGTTTCACAAGTGTTTTTACATTTAATGGAAAAGATTGATCGTTACCAAATTGCACCCAAAGACAATGCCACCATTTTTCCTGCCTGGCTTTACCGCCTGACGCACAACAAAATGGTGGATGTGTTACGGCGAACCAAGCGTCGTGAACATGTTGACATTGAACAAGTGGAGGAGATCGCAGAAGCTAAATCCTTACTCGACGTTGTAGAAGAACAGCTCGACTTTGAACAACTGTTGCACACACTAAAACTCTTGAATGAACAACAACGGCAGGTGCTTCTCCTACGCTTCATTGAAGGGCTGAGTATTGCCGAAACGGCGCAAATTTTACAAAAAAGCGAAGGCGCGATCAAAGCACTTCAACATCGTTCCCTCGAAAATTTACGTCGCCATCTACAACCGTCAGAAAGCCTCCAGCTAAAATTGGGGGCTTGAGTGGAAATACCCAAGCCATTTACAGAACTCTGTTGACATGATAATGATCTATGATCTATGATCTTTGATGATATTTTAGCTGGTTGCATTGAAGCGCTGGAACAAGGCGCAACCGTAGACGAATGTTTAGCGCACTACCCTGCACAAGCGGCTGCATTGGAACCGTTACTACGCGTGGTTGTGGCGCTGCGCAGTGAAGCGCAAACACGTATGTCGTCGCAAGCCTTTACACGCGGACGGAGTGCGCTTCGTCAGCGCGTACGACAAGCGGTTCAGCAACGTCTGCCCCTTCATCGGCCCCCCCATCTAGCAGCGCCACAGCAAAACCGCAAAACACATCATTCACCCCATGTACAAAATGGGGCGACTCAGCCGCGTCGTTCCCTAGCGGCCAAACGCGCTCTAACCACCAAACAATCAGGGTGGGGCAGGGACATGCAGCGCGTCCTTAGCATGGCCCTTTTACTCGTGCTACTGGTGGGTGCTACATCGTTGACTCGCCGCGTGATGAGCAGCCTGCCTGGCACACTCTTTTATCCTATCAAAAATGTTGGGGAGCAAGGAGTTGGCGTGCTTATGCAGGCTGCCGGTGAAGAGATCCCCTGGCATGCCACCCAAGCAGAAAATGGGTTACAAGAATTGGCCCAGTTGTCGCAACCAGAAGTAGCGGCAGTCCAAGCTTTGGTAAAAGTTATCGAAGAGCATTGGAAAAGTGTGTTGACGGCTACGCAACGCTTGCCGGTTGCCGAACGCGTACTGGTGCTTCAGGCTCGCATCACGCGCCTTCAGCAAATAGAAGCCGAATGGACTAGCGCTCAAACAGAAACATCACCAACGGCTGTGCTGACTGTGCGCAAGATGATCACTGCCGGTGAACAGCTTCTTATCGCATCACAATCGGTAGAGAGTGTAGCGACAACTGTACCTACCGCTATCCCAACCACAATACCAATCACACAAATACCAACAACACAGTCAACAGCAACCATAATCCCCACTGTAATTTCCACTGCGACACCACTGTTACAGGCAACTGTGCCGGTACTAACCAGAGTGCCTGTCCTGGTGGGTACCGCAACACCCGAAGCTACGACTGTGGACCTAATCCCGGCAACAGAGACCCCAAGCCCAACCCTGCTTGCGACTGTACCGCCGACTACTACACCAATGCCAGTGATTACGGCGCAAATGCCCCAAGAATCAAACAGGCAAGAATCAAATAGTCAAGAGTCGAATAACCAAGCGTCAAATAGCCAAGAGTCGGCGGGTAGTGACGCGGATGAAGACAAAAATAATTCGACAGAGTCAGCATCGGCTGTTTCCAAGCCGGTGACGAATCCGGAGAATGGTCTGACGCCAGAAGCCTCTGACAGTCTATTAGAGAGTGAGCCTACGCTTCAAACCCCAGCGTCAGTGACCACAATCGATGCGACTGTGAGCGATTCTATGGGTGCAACGGTAGAGCCAACGGTCGCAACGCTTTCCGTGACGCCAGTCATCGGCGAATCGCCCACCACACCTGTGGAAAATACAGAAGAAAATGAAGCGCCACCAATAACCGCAACCGTCGAAAGTACACCGCTTACGTCAAGCAAGAGTACACCGTCCCCATCAGCAGCACCCGAACTTTTGGCGACGGAGACGCCACGGCCAACCAATCAACCAACTGCCACTAAGCCACCCAGGCCAACTGCCACGCCTGAGAAAGCTACTGCGACTGCGCCTGTTGCTACGCCAATCGAAAAGACACCCAAACCAACAGCGCAACCAACTGAAACGCCACGGCCCACTTTTCCAAGCAGTGAGGCTACCAAAGTACCCCAGCCCTAGCAAATTGCAACTATAGCTATCTTTGTACCCAATAGCTGTACCTTGTTCTAGCAACAGTAGCCGCGCTTCCCTATATACTAAATGAATATGGGTTATGCTATCAGCAAATTTGTATCAGCCCAAAGCCCCAGCAGGTTCAAATAGGGACAAGTGTAGCAATGAGTGAATTGGAAAAAGTGCAAGAAGTATCCGTAAAAACAAAATCTTATACTCCTTCATCAGAAGTACAGGATGTTGATGAGTACACGACGTTTGCCGAGTTGCTTGATCAATATTTGCCCGAACAGTTAAAGCGCGGACAGCTTGTTCAAGGACAAGTTTTGCGCGTAACACGCGATGGCATCATCATGGACATTGGGGCCAAGCGTGACGCCATTGTGCCTAAACAAGAGGTCAGTAAACTAAGTCAAGATTTTATTGCACGGCTAACCCAAGGTGCCACTGCCCCTGTGGTGGTAACCCATACGCCGAATGGCAACGAAGAGCTTGAAGTGTCACTCCGCCGCGGACAAGAAGAGGCCGAGTGGCAACGGGCCGACGAGCTATTGCGCACAGGCGAAGTAGTTGAGCGTAAACTCACGGGACTGAACAAAGGTGGTGTGCTCGTTGACTTTGGAACCTTAACCGGCTTTATACCCAATTCACACTTACCGACGCTCCAATATATTAATGACCAAGCGACCCTTCAGCGTATGAAAGAAGAGATGATGGGTGTCACTCTTCCCCTCAAAGTGATTGAGATCGATCATCAACGACGTCGGTTAGTTTTGTCTGCCAAAGAGGCCGAGCAGACCTTACGCCAAGGGCGCTTGCAAGAACTGACCGTGGGCAGCATTGTTACCGGTCGTGTAGAAAATATCAAGGACTTTGGTGTCTTTGTCAATCTGGGCGGCGTCACGGGGTTGATTCATGTGACAAAGCTCGACTGGTTCCGCGTGGACCATCCGTCCGAAATTCTGAAGGTGGGGGATGAAGTCCAGGCTGTAGTCGAAGCCGTCGATACAGAGCGTGGACGGATCCGTCTCAATCGCCAAGCCGCACTGCCCGATCCCTGGCAGGTGTTGCCCACCAAGTATGCCGTAGGCGATCTGGTAGAAGGCACCATTACCAATATCACAGACTTTGGCGCCTTTATCCATTTGCCGATTGGAATTGAAGGGCTGGTACACAGCAGCGAACTGCACCCAGCCGAAGGCGGCTTCCGCATCCTGGAAGTTGGCAATAAAGTGGTGGTGCGCATTATCAATATGTCACCCGGACAGAAACGACTGGGTCTCAGCCTACGCCAAGTTTCTGAAGCGGATGAGACAGAATGGCGCGCAAAACATCCATAACAGTTACGTGTTCAGGAATAAATTTTTACAATACTATCCTTTGCCATAAGCAATGCCTGGTCGATTGACCAGGCATTGCTTATGGCAAAGGATAGTAAGCCAGTGAAAGTGATAATCTTGCTCAAATTGGCTTCTATAGTTTCCCAGAAAAGTTTTGTCCCAAATCTTGTAGTACAAAGATGGGACAAAACTTTTCTGGATATCTATACTGTGGGCAACTTTCCTTCATATGCTTTGTGTGCATGGTATCATATGCTTAATCTGCGTGAAATAAGCAGTCTTTCTTGCATTAATGGATGAGCGCGTAGCGACAAGATACCATTTTTTACATTATAAAAAATGGTATCTTGTCGCTATAGCTACTACAAATCCGTTTACAGGGAGTATAAGCATCATGAGACCCTTTCTAAAAATTGTTGCGATACTAGTGTTCCTCTTCTTGCTCACGGGAACTGCCTTTGGCGCTGGTCTCTTCCTCGGGGGAGCCAATCTATTTTCGCCCTGTATTGTGCGTGCAGATGATCAACCTACTCAATTTGATGTTTTTTGGGAAGCCTGGAACTTGGTGCAGGATAACTTTGTCGATCGGGTGGCGCTCGATCCTACACTGTTAACCTATGGCGCCATCCGTGGCATGGTGGCAGCACTAGGCGATACGGGGCATACCAGCTTTTTAACGCCACAGGAACGCGAGGAGCGACTCACGAGCATCGAAGGAAAGTTCACCGGCATTGGCGCACAATTAGGGGAAGAAGAGGGTCTGCCAGTTATTGTTGCACCTTTTGATGGCTCCCCTGCCCAAAAAGCTGGTGTGAAAGCTGGTGATGTGATCCTGAAAGTGGATGGGGAAGATGTAAGCGGGTTAAGCTTAAGCCAAATTGCTGCAAAGGTGCGGGGGCCGGCGGACAGCCAGGTAAGACTCACGCTTTTCCGATCCGATGAAAATCGAAGTCTCGAAATTGTGGTCACACGCGGCGAAATCACCATTCCCGCGGTTAGTTGGACGATGGTGCCTGAAACAACAGTAGGGCTAATTCGGTTGAGTCAATTCAGTGGTCAAGCAACTGATGAAATTGTGGAAGCAGTGCAGGGAGCAAAGGCCGGCGGCGCTACTGGTTTGATCGTCGATGTGCGCAACAATCCGGGTGGATTACTCGATCAGGCAATCCGTGTCACCAGCCAATTCCTCCAAGATGGAGATGTGTTGCTCGAAGAAGATGCACAAGGCGAGCGCACGGCTTACCCCATCGAGCCGGGAGGGCAGGCCACTGATTTACCACTAGTCGTGTTAGTTAATCCGGGAACGGCCAGCTCTTCGGAAATCTTTGCCGGCGCAATCCAGGATTATAAGCGTGGACAAGTGGTAGGCGAAACTACCTTTGGCACAGGCACAGTGCTACAACCGTTTACCCTCCAAGATAATTCAGAACTGTTGCTGGGCGTGAAGCAATGGCTGACACCCAATGGGCGCACGATTCGTAACCAGGGCATTCAGCCCGATGTGGTGGTGACATTACCCCTGGGAGCTGATCTGCTCACACCAGGAACCATTGAAACACTATCGCCGGTCGATATTCGCGCTAGCCAAGATACCCAGATGCAAAAAGCGCTGGAATTGTTGGGAGCGCTGCCCACAGCGCAATAGATCTGTTTAGCTTTCTATCCTTCCCTAAGAAGCTGTCTGAAAAGGTCAATTTGCGATATCGTAGGTGCGGTTTGTAACCGCATGGGTTCGGAGATATCTCAAGAACGTGCGGTTACAAACCGCACCTACCAATACTTTCCGGACGACTTCTTAGATCTGTTTGAAAAGCCATTCTTCAGTGGTTTCATTCCTTTGGAATGACAGGCACAGGCTACTTTTCAAACAGCTTTTTACAAGCGCTTACAAGCGCTTAACACGTTTTAACCTTTTCGCTATCGTTTATTAGCAAAGAAGTGATAATTTAATCTTATCATGACAAATTGCGTGCATTCTTGGCAACGGTCAACCAGAGCGACGGTCAACCGGATGGATGAGAAGAGTAACGAAAAGCTAAAAACGGATAAAACGAAGATGGGAAAAGCAGATTTACATATACACACTTCCTATAGCTATGATGGCACAGCTACCGTTGCGGCTGTCTTAGCCCATGTGATGCGCCACACCGATCTCGATGTGATCGCCATCACCGATCACGATGAGATTGATGGCGCTTTAGAGGCGGTTGAATTAGCACCGCATTATGGCATTGAAGTGATTCCGGGCAGCGAAGTCACGACGGCGGAAGGACATCTTCTTGCGCTTTACATTACAGAACGGGTGCCGCCAAAACTGTCTCTTGTGGAAACAGTTGAGTATGTGGCCCAGCTTGGCGGTATTTGTGTGGCTGCCCACCCAGGTGGGCGATGGGACTGGTGTCTTCAAGAACATCATCTTCGTCACGCGCTCAGCCAGCCAGATATTGGTGATACATTGGTTGGATTGGAAGCCTATAATGCCAGCTTACCCAGTTTGCGTATCAATCAACAAGCGGCCCTGATGCAACGCCAGTTGGGATTGGCCAGCGTTGGTTGTAGCGATTCCCACTTGCTTTGGATGATTGGAAATGGCGCCACCTGTTTTCCTGGAAAAAGCGCCCAAGATCTACGTCAAGCACTCTGTACACGCACAACCGTTACGCAGATCTCCGCCCGTCCATCTTATTTCTTTGCCAGCTATGGTTGGCGTCAGTTGTTACGATCCGCCGGTTATGTGCAGACCACCCCACGCATATCAGGCAACTCGATCGTGTTAGGGCGTTTAGCGCCAGCACTACGCTACGGTTAGTAAGCAGAAACTATACAAATGCTTGCGAAAGTTGTTCATAAAGCATAGAGAGTTTACAGATCAACCCTTCGCTTAGTTGTATAGTGGTTTGGCCTGAATCGGTGGGGTGTGTTGCATTTGAGTTGAAGAGGCGCCCAATGGGCACCCGGCACGTGGGCGTGCGAACGCGCCTGAGAGGCAAGCGGCACGAGGCGTGCCTAACTCCTCATCTGAAATGGAATACACCTGAATCGGTGTATATAGGGTTAAATCGCGCAACATTCACGACGATAGTACGTACCTATAGTAGAGTACGTTTTCAATAGAATGAGCAACGATGCACATCACGACAAACGGCAAAACGGCTGTGAGTGTGTTGCTTTGGCTGAAAGGAAACCATCATGCCATTCACAGACCAACATTTACCACAAAAGCTGAACATTGCATTTTTTGTAGAAGGGATGTATGCCAGTGGTGTTGATACAAGTTCACAACTACTGGCAGAAGCACTGCGCGAACAAGGTCATCGCGTTGTCTTATTTTCCCCTTGGAAAGAATATTGTGGCACCGGCAAGAAGGATGTTTTCCTGCTACCCTCCATGCGGGTCAATTCTAAGCAAAGTGTCTATTTTAGCTATCCGATTTCCTTAAAACTGCTCAATGAATTTAAGCAAACTCATTTTGATCTGATTCATGTTCATACCTCCACCTCGGTCAATCTGCTTGCCTGGCAGGTCTCTGCCCTGTTTGATCTACCGCTTGTCTACACCTATCATACAATGACGAAAGAGTATATGCACTATTGGGGGCATATTCCTGATCGATTGGGCAGCTTGCTCGATCCCCTGTTGGATTCCGCTGTAGAAAAGTATGATCAAATTATTTGCAACAAAGCCGACGCTATCATCACACCCTCCGCCAAGGCTGCGCGCTATTTAGCCGAGCTTGATCTGACGCCGCCGGTGACGGTAATTCCCAACGGTATCAAATTGGACAATTTTTATCCCTGGCCATCCGATTACCTACATAGCGAATTTGGTGTACCGAAAGATCGCAAAGTGTTACTTTGGGTCGGACGGCTGAATCAAGAAAAACGGCCGTTACTGGCCTATGACATCTTTTGTGATCTCTGCCACCGTCGTGATAACAGCCGTGATGACATTTGCCTTGTGATGGTGGGTGAGGGTGCTCAACGCGCTGAACTGGAAGAGCGCAGCCGCCGGGATAAGTTGCAAGAACGGCTTTTCCTGACCGGATTGGTGGATTACAAACAAATGGCAGCGGTCTATAACAGTGCTGACCTGTGGCTCTCTACTTCCCAAAGCGAAGTTCACCCGATGGTCGCCCTCGAAGCCACGGCGTGTGGATTGCCTGCTATCGCCTGGCGCGATTCAGCCCTCTTGGGCGTGGTTGACGATGGTGACAACGGCTTTTTGGTCAATTCTGCGCCGGAATTTACAACAAAGCTGGAACAAATCTTGGACGATGGGGAACTCTATCAGCATATGCACCGTGCTGCGCTCCTGAAGCGCCAGGAATACAGCATTGAAACAACCGCCGAACGAGTGCTGCATATCTATCAACAACTTGTGCCGGCAATAACACCTTCGCAATCTTTTGTACCGTCACCCGGCTACTTGAAAAACGGCAGTTATTAAATATCCCAAAAAACCTATCATTTAATCCCAAGGCTCTTGCCCACCATTCGGACACCGACCACCATGTTTTTTAGCTTTTGTTTGGCGGCCCAGCGTGCGGTTTGGCTAAGACCACAATCTGGCGCAAAGGCCAGCCGATCCGCCGGTGCATGTTGCAGACAGAGGCGGACACGCTCGGCGACGATGGCGGACGTTTCGATAAAATAGCTCTTGACATCAATAATGCCTACGGCAACATCGCACTTCTTGGCAATCTCACCGATAATCTCAATTTCGGCAAACTCGCGGCTGGCCATCTCCACATGAATTTCATCCAGATGCATCGCCAGAAAGGCGGGGAACATAGGGGCATAGTGCCGATAGCCGACCGCATGGCCTTTGAAATTGCCAAAGCAGAGGTGGGTAGAGAGGCGGCATTTGCCCACAACGGGTTCAACCGTGCGGTTAAAGATATCAACAAAACGCACCGGGTCTTCGCGGTAGGCATAGCAGCTCATCGACGGTTCATCGACGGTCAACTCCGTACAACCGGCGGCAACAAGATCCTCTAACTCCTGGCGTACAATGGGAATGAGCGCTTCCGTCACCGCGTAGCGGTCGGGGTATTGGGCATTGGGTAATAAACGGCCACTGAGGGTGTAGGGGCCAGGAACGCTGGCTTTCAGCGTCAGACCGGCGGGGGCCAAGCGCTGTAGGCGTTTAAATTCTTCAACAACACCCAAGCCACGCGGTGCGCGCAATTCGTCAATGATGGGATGTTTACCCCGCTGATCATGCGCCGGCGGACCAAAGTTGCGCCGTGACACTTCTGGTTCGCCTAGTCCCTGTAAAAAACCATAAAAAGAGAGATTGAAATCCAGTCGGGTCTGTTCCCCATCGGTGATGACATCAAGACCAGCCGCGGTTTGATCATAGATGGCACAGATGACGGCATCTTCCTGCATTTCGGCAATCTCATCTGTGCCAAATTGAGCCAAATGTTGTGAGGCATATTCCAGCCACGAAGGGAAAGGATAGCTGCCAATGACGGTGGTGCGTAGCGGTTGTTCATGCATAGGTACTTGCTCCGTTCTGCTGAATGGAAAATTGCGGGTGAGATTTTTGTCAGTATACACTGGTTTGAAGCGCTCCCACAAAACAAACCGGCGGTCCCTTGTTTGCGACGTGCCCACCGATCCTACATGGTGGGGATTTAAGGGGAAAGCGTTATAATGGCTTGGTAGCAAACTTCGTCAAGCTAACACTTATGTAAAGCACGGAGGTATGTGCAAATGATTGGCCCATTCCAGCGTCCGGTTACGGAACCGGTCATCACGCCCGATGCTATGTTGGTTTTTGACTGTCCAATGCATCAACGTGTGATCCATTGGGCGGGGAACCACACCTTTAATCCGGCGGCGATTGTCTTTCAGGATCAGATCCATCTGCTCTTTCGCGCCGAAGATGGCGTCGGCGATACGATCGGCGCCTACACGTCGCGCATTGGTCATGCGACCAGCAGCGATGGGATCACCTTTGCTATGCAGCCCACGCCGGTTCTCTATCCAGATGATGATCTATACAAAGGCTATGAATGGGTTGGCGGCTGTGAAGATCCCAGGGTGGTGCAGCGCCCGGATGGCCTCTTTGCGCTCTATTACACGATGTGGAATCGCGACAACCCTGTCGGGACACCTGTGTTGGCCCGCATCGGCGTTACGACCTCGTGGGATTTGCAGCAATGGACGAAACATGGGCCGATTTTCGCCGCCACACCAGCCGGCGACATGCTCCACCGGTGGCATAAAGCCGCCAGCGTGGTGCAGGAAGTAAAAGACGGTCAACTGGTCGCAGCGCAGATCAATGACCGCTATTGGATGTACTGGGGTGAGGACGCTGTTCATCTTGCCACTTCGCTCGACTTGGTGCAGTGGACACCTGTGCTGGATGCCGCCGGTGATCTGTTTACTGTAATTGCACCGCGACCTGGCAAGTTTGATAGCCTGTTGACCGAAGTCGGGCCGCCGGCCGTATTGACTGACGCCGGGATCGTTCTGATTTACAACGGCAAAAATGGCGTTCAGGAAGGTGTGCGCGATCCAACCTTGGACCCTGGCGCCTATGCCCCCGGTCAAGTACTGCTGGACAAAGCTAGTCCAGGACAGGTGTTGCAGCGGATGGATACTCCTTTTATGCGACCAGAACTTGCCTTTGAGCGGACAGGCCAATATCAGCAAGGCACAGTTTTCACAGAAGGATTAGCCCTCTATCAAGGAAACTGGTATCTGTACTATGGCACGGCCGACACCTATGTTGGTGTTGCCACTGCACCGTATCTGAGCTAACGAATGGCAACACTCTTGGCTGTTGATCTGGGCTTGCGTGCCGGCTTTGCCCTCTATGACGACGATGGCCGCCTACGTTGGTATCGTTCGCAGAACTTTGGCGCGCAGTCGCGCATGCGCCAAGCAGCGCACAGCCTCTTGCATGAATTACCCGATCTCCAGTGGTTAGTGCTGGAAGGGGGTGGCTCCCTGGCTGATCTCTGGCGCAAGGCGGCGGAACCGAGCACGGTTGGTGTCATTCAGACTAGTGCTGAGGTTTGGCGCCAGCACCTTCTTTATCCGCGCCAACAACGGAGCGGCACCGACGCCAAGCAACACGCCGATCGGCTAGCGCGCGCGATGATCGACTGGTCCGGCGCACCCCGCCCGACTTCACTGCGTCACGACGCGGCCGAGGCGATTTTGATTGGGTTGTGGGGTGTGCTGCAGGTGGGGTGGTTGGCGGAAATTCCGATACGTTGATTGATCAATGGCTTTCCTTTGGCGTCTTCATAGTCTGATAGTATGTACACGTGCCGGCAGAAATGCTTGACATACACTTCGGTGTTACAATTTAGGGGAGAGTATCTTAGATATATCTATATTCATGAATGAAGTAGTCAGTAACTGACTTATGATTATTGACAAAGCGCAGAAAGAAGTTAAATTCACAGATATTGAAGATGAGCTTACTGATTTAATGGCTGATTTGTTGGGAGAGCGCCGCAATGAGCCTTTTCTTCACGCACTTTTTTCCGCAAAGGCTGGGCAATGGCTGGAAGTTTCAACATTGTGCGTAGACTTAGAATCCATCAGGCTGCGGCTTGATCGGCTACAAGCCGCAGCAAATGATTCCTTGTTTGTGACATGGCTAGAGTATCCTGATCCAACCAAGAGTGAGGGTTTCTGCGTCATCGTATTCTTTACGCCTACATTTATGTGGAACAGCACAGCTATTTACAATAAAGCGCATCTCTTGCCTAGTAGCCACCGGAATGGAGTTCATCGTTAAAATTTTCATTTAGAAATAGTGCGCACCTCACTGACTAGCCACGAGATACGCACCATGTTATCAGGATCACTCAGCTAATCCGTTGCGTAATCTTCCCGCTCTCCTTTTCCTTGAGGATTAGCTTCGTTTGACCGTCGGGCATCTTTTCCTCTTTGATCAGCAGATAGTTGGCGTCGTACTCGCGGAAGACGGCGCTGCCGGTCATCGCCTCCGAGCCGCGCCAGCCTTCCAGCTTCACTGGCTCCCACTGTTTGGTCTCCATCGACTTGTAGCAGGCATCGAGAATGGCATTGACGACATAGCCATCATAAAAAGTTTCCATGGGCGCGGTCCCGGCTTCAAGCGCGCGGAACATGTCGCTAAACATGTCGATATAGCCCAGTTCCGAAAGTTCGTCGCCCACAGGGAAGAGCCAGCCGGTGGTGCCTTCCGCCTTTTCCGCCACATAGCCACCCTGACCCACCGCGGTAAACATCTCAAAACCGGTGCGCAGGAAGTGGTTGGTCCAGATGGTGCCTTCGGTGCCGGAGACTTCGTCGCGCAGATCCATGCCGCCGCGGAAGGTCCACGCTACTTCAAATTGACCAATGGCCCCATTGGCATATTTGACCAACGCAATCGCGCTATCTTCCGCCGCAATCGGATGCACCTGCGTGTCACCCCAGCACATGACCTCAACCGGTTTCACCTCCTTGCCGATAAAGTTGCGCGCAATCTCGACACAGTGGCAGCCCAAGTCAATAATCGCGCCGCCGCCGGCCATCTCCTTATCCCAGAACCAATCACTGTGCGGACCGGGGTGGGTCTCGCGCGAGCGCGCCCAGAGCACCTTGCCAATCGCGCCATTTTTCACCGCCGCAATCGACTTGAGCGCTTTAGGCGTGTAAACCAAGTCTTCCAGATAGCCATGAAAGATGCCGGCTTGCTCCACCATATCGAGCATCCGTTTGGCCTCGGCGGCATTACGACCCAATGGCTTGGTACAGAGTACCGCCTTGCCTGCTTCACAGCAGAGCCGCACTGCCTCTTCATGCTGATTGTTGGGCAGACCAATCACGACGACATCACTGTCCGGGTGATTGATCGCTGCGGTCAAATCCGTGGTGTGATGAGGAATGCCATATTCCTGGGCAAAGCCACTGGCCCGTTCCGCCCGCCGCGAGTAGACGGAGACGACACGGTCGCGGCTGCGCTGACCGTGGAGAGCTTGGGTGTAGAACATCCCAATCAAGCCGGTGCCCAGCATGGTGACGTTATAGGATTTTGTCATGGGTTACTCCTTTGGCTATTTATTGAGGGTGAATCATGCGTCTATCTGCTGTAAATTGAGCGAGCCGACTCGCTCAATTTGCAGCAGATAGGCAAAATGTGTGTACTTGTAGTCACCTTGAGGAAATGCTGCGTTACACAGCGACTGCTTCTGCAAGTGGCCCATAAACGTACTTCTCACGCAGAACCTGTCGGAGTTCAGCTGCCGATTCACCTTTAATCATATGAATTTCAGGCAGCAAACGGTAATCGCCATTAAATTCGCCAAGCGCTTCATGAAAGTTTTCCAGAGTTAGCCTGCGCCCCTTTACACGCTCTTGAACGATCCGCCAGATACTACGACTCACGGTATGTTGCATAATACTGCGTAATTGCATGTGAGGTGGCTCGGATTTCCAAAATGTAATTACCCCGACAACTTCCCAGCCGCCACTCCGCGTGCGTTCTTCAACAATTCGGTAGCATACTTTCATTACGTACCTCCCTCTCTATTACGCAAACGTTTCAGCCAGTATTCTGCTTCGGCAATATTTTCTGGTGACGGATGATGGAAAGGCAAATTGGTTTCAAAAAGGTCATCCCAATCGCCATACCGTTGCGTATTGGCACGCACCATCGCGCCGATATCAATCCACTCTGCAAAAAGACGATGAACTACTGCCTGTAAATAGCGATATTCTGCTTCCAAACCGCGACAGTGTGCATCGCGATTTTGCGGGTGGCGTGCGAATTGCTTAATTTCGTCCTCGGCACGTGTCAGCAAGTAAGGATCACGCCGCAAGAGAATGCGTAGCTCAACAACTTCATGTAAGAGCGCGCTGGCTCCATAATACCCTGCTTCACAAATCTCTTCCCATGTGCCTTGGGTAAGATGCGATTGCATCGCTTGCAAATATTGATAAACACTGGTCAGATCACGTTCCGTAATAGCATAATCGATGATTGGCTCTGGATCAAAGTCAGCTAATTTTACAACAACACGCGCCATTTACAATACCCAGCTTCTGTCTTGTATAGAGATGAACTCTCTAAAAATAAAAAAGTAGTAATCAAAGGGCTAAATCGCGCAAATGATAGACCTCGCCTAGCGTGGTCACGCTCCATTCGCCGTCGGCAAAGACAATCTCGCTTAGGCTGCCATTGGCTAGGCGGAAGCCTGGACGCCTGTCGAGCGGGATGCCCAGGATATGGGCAAGCAGGGCGCGGAGGAAGCTGCCGTGGGAAACGACAACCAGCCGTTCGCCAGGGTGACATTGCGCTAAGTCCTGCAAAACTGCTTGCCCGCGCAATGAAAGCTGGCGCCAGCTTTCACCTTGGGGGATGGCAAAATCTGGGGAAAGCGTAGTTTGGTACTCATGCAGCACGGGTGCATGTTGGACACCGGCCTCAGCGTGAGTCAACCCTTCAAAGATGCCATAGGCGCGCTCTTGCAACCGTTCATCCATCGTGAGGGTATGCCCCGTAATAGCAGCAATATAGCGCGCCGTTTCGATCACGCGTCCCAAATGACTGGCGTATAACGTGGTGAACGCTTCGTGTTGCAAGCGCCTGGCCACAGCTTTGGACTGGGCAATGCCCCGTTCAGTTAAAGGACTGTCGCCTTGCCCCTGAATGCGTCCTTCGGCGTTCCATTGGGTTTCGCCGTGGCGGACAAGGATAAATTCGGTTTTGCTCATGCGCCATCTAGTCCAATACGCTGAGTGGATCTTCCAAATAACCTACGAACGTTTGCAAGAACTGCGCCGCACGTGCGCCATCGACAACGCGATGATCACAGGAAAGGGTCAAGGTCAGCATGGGTTGTATGGCCGGCTCCCCGTTGACCGGCACGACACGATCGACAATCGCGCCGACAGCCAGGATCGCAGCCTGCGGTGGGTTGACAATCGCATTAAAGCGTTCAACGCCAAACATGCCCAGGTTGCTGATGGTAAAGGTGCCATTTGCCATGTCAGTCGGTGCTAGTTTACCGGCCTGGGCTTTTTCCACCAACTCACTTCGGCGTTGGGCAATCTCAACCAGACCCAGCTGGGGCGCGTTCTGCACTACCGGCACCAACAACCCGTCCTCCACTGCCACAGCCAGCCCGATGTTGATCGCTACGTTGGGCACGATCTGCTCATTCTGCCAACTGGCATTAAGCCGTGGGTGTTTACGCAGCGCCGCCGCCACCAGCTTAACCATCAGATCCGTATAGGTGATCTTCACCTTGGTGCGCGCCTGAAGCTGTTTACGCCACTCGACCAACTGTGTGGCGTTGACATCGCGCTCCAGATAGAAATGGGGCACGGTTGTCCAACTCTGTTGCAGTCGCTGTGCCATGATGCGCCAGGCGCGGCTCATGGGGAGGGCTTCGGGAGATTGGGTATTGGGTAATTGGGTGATTGGTGATTGGATAACTGAGACGGGTTCGGGTGTAATGGGTGTGCGAACGGCAGGTTGCGCTGCTTGGGCAGCTACGACGTCGGCGGCGATCACTGCGCCCTCTGGGCCGCTGCCGTTGATGGTGGTCAAATCAAGCCCCTGTTCGGCGGCCAAGCGGCGGGCCTTCGGTGAAGCCAATAC
>Ga0163153_10005167_pt1 | contig 15653 bp, 11 predicted proteins | sample OliLakLV19MP6IB1_FD_148629 | JGI IMG/M metagenome (GOLD analysis project Ga0163153, IMG submission 148629) | Freshwater microbial mat bacterial communities from Lake Vanda, McMurdo Dry Valleys, Antarctica - Oligotrophic Lake LV.19.MP6.IB-1 | ecosystem: Environmental > Aquatic > Freshwater >... | reverse complement strand
TGGCAGTTGAACACGCGTCCGCGAAAATCCCTCGGCTTCAAATGCCCTGCCGAATTGTTTGCTGCAGACGCTTTTGACTTCAGGCATCATCACGCTTCACTTTTTGCACTTGGTCATTGAAACCGCCCTTTGATTCAATTCGCATGCGGTGTGAAATGTTGGGGAAACAACTGGCAGAGAAACATGCGGCACGTTTGCCGGGCACGTTCACGACTCATACCCCGCGGATCAACCAGCAGATCCAGCCAGAGTCCAGCACTCATGGCCGACAAGCCACTGGTGATGGAATCTGCGTCCAAAGACTGATACTTGCCTTCCTCAATCAAGGCCTTCACCAGCTCGCTGAGCTTGCGGTCATAGCCCCGGTCGCGTTCGGCGCACAACTTGCGGTAGGTCGGACGCGATTTGGTTTCACTCCAGTAAGCAAACCACACAGCTATCTTGGTACGGTCACAAACTGCCGGACAAAAGTCTACGTTAACCAGTGCTTCCAACTGCTCCGCATGGCTTGGGCCTGCAGTGGCAAGCGCTTTTTCCCAGGCATCCTTGTATTCATCGGCTACCGACCTGAGGGTTTCAATCAACAAGCCCTGCTTTGATTGGAAATGCAGGTTGACAATGCCCTGGCTCAGATTGGCTTCACTCGCCACCGTGGCCACTGTGGTATCGGACAAGCCAAACTTGGCAATCGACTGAATTGTGGCCTGAATCAACTGTTGCCGGCGCGCTTCCTTGGAAGCTGTGCGCTTGCTGGTTGCAGACGATGCAATGACAGCGCTCAAGACTCGGGCCCGCTTTCACTGGATACTGAAATTAGTAACATTAACCTTTACCTCGTCTGACAGCCGCCGTGTGCCATCCACAAACGGTTTTTTTATTCTTGGCAGGGTACGCCAGTTTGAATAGAATGCGGATAGCCTTACTGGGCAACACTATAAGCGCTTAGCCATTCCATTGCAATGAATGAACAATCATTCATTTATCTGGACAGGCAAGGGTCGCTTGTGTCAACCTATACCGGCTCAAATTCACCAAGAGGTTTATATGCGTCGCTCACTGCAGCGTTCAAACGAACACTTTCGCCAGGCTTCTGCAGCCATGCCGATGGGTGTATCTTCCAACTTCCGTTACTGGGGCGACGACAAAACGCTCTATGCAGACCATGGCAAAGGCGCGCGCTTGTGGGACATTGATGGCAATGAATACATCGACTACCGGCTGGGTTACGGCCCCGCCATTCTGGGTTACGCCGACCCCCGTGTTGATGAGGCCGCTATCGAAGGCATGAAAGTAGGTGGTGTTTTCGCGCTGTCCACCGAACTGGAATACGACGTTGCCAGCCGGATTTCGCGCATGGTTCCGGCCGCAGAAATGGTGCGGTTTTCAAATTCCGGCACTGAAGCGGTGATGGCTGCATTGCGACTGGCAAAGGCCTTCACCCGCAAAGACTCACACATTATTGTTGAAGGCGGTTATCACGGCATCTTTGATTCGGTGTTGTGGTATGCCGATATCGAAGAGTGGGATGAATCCAAGGGTGGCCAGCCGAATGTCGAGGTTGAAAGTCACGGCGTACCGCAAATATTGAAAAAGCTCACGCATTTCACACCGCTGAATGATGCTGATTACCTGGAAGATCTGCTGAAAAGGCACCACCATGAAATCGGTGCCTTTCTGGTTGAACCCATCATGGGCAATTGCTGTTCCATTCAAGCCACTCGCGAGTACATGCAAGCCGCGCGCATGCTGTGTGAAAAATACCATGTCATCATGATCGTTGACGAAGTAAAAACCGGCTTCCGCGTGGCCCGCGGCGGCGTGCAGGAATTACTTGGCATAAAAGCCGACCTGTGCACCTTTGCCAAGGCGATGGGAAATGGTTATCCCATTTCGGCCGTTGCCGGACGCAAAGACATCATGATGCAGGTTGCCAACGGCGTGTCGCATGGCGGCACCTATACCTGTCACTCAGTTTCCCTCGCTGCAGCCAATCGCTGCCTGCAGATTCTCGATGAAACACCGGCACTGGAGAACATTGCCAAATATGGCAACGACTTGCGTGACGGCATGAGCAAAGTTCTGAGAGATCGCGGAATACGACATTGCTTTACCGGCCACGGCTCCATGAGCGGTTTGTTCTTCAATGCAGAAGCGCCGACCAATTACCGGGATTGGCTGAATTCCGATTACACTTTTTATGACACCATGGCTCCCAAATTGCACGACCTCGGTATATTGTGTGAGCCGGACTCACGCGAACCCTGGTTTGTTTGTGAGGCACACGAGCAGTCCTGTCTCACCCAAACGGTTGCAGCTTTTGAAAGCGCCGTGGATGAAACACTGGAAGAATTGAAAGATACAGATAGAGCCAAAGCTACAGCCTGATGGCAGCCTGAAGGAGATTCCCGCATTGAAGAAATATGATGCCATCGTGGTCGGTGCCGGCCATAACGGTCTGACCAACGCAGCTTACCTGGCCAAGGCCGGCATGAATGTCCTTATGGTTGAGAAGAACGACTGGATAGGCGGCGCTTCAGTCAGTCGCGAGTTGCACAAGGGCTGGATTTATTCCAACTGCTCTTATGTTTGCAGCCTGTTACGACCGGAAGTATTTCGCAGCCTGAACCTGCAGAAATATGGCCTGCAGATTGTGCCTTACGGTGGCAGTTGCACCATGGCACAGAACGGCGACATCCTCGGCAGTTATGTTGATGGCGACGTCGACCGCCGCGAAATGGCGCGTCACAGCCAACGCGATGCCGATGCTTCAGTGCGCTATAACCGCGACATCATGCGTCAGTGCCGCTTTATCCGTAAGTTCCTGTTGCGCATGGCGCCGGATCCAACCTCATTCAAGCTGCGTGACCTTAAGGAAATGTTCTACCTCAGCAAGGAATTCAACAAGCTGGGTGAAGACGTGATCTACGACATGATGCGTTTCTACACCATGAGCATCTCGGATTTCCTCGACGAGTATTTCGAAAGCCCGCTGATCAAGGGGGCCTATGCTGGCAGCGCCATTATCGGCAGTGCGCTCGGCCCGATGTCGCCCGGTACCGCTTATGTATTGCTGCATCATGCCATGGGCGAAGTGGATGGCAATATGGGTGCGTGGGGATTCGCGCGTGGTGGCATGGGTGCGGTGGCCAAGGCGATGGCTGGCTGCTTTGCGGATCACGGTGGCGAAACCATTTGCGGCTCAGGCGTGGAGCAGATCATCGTCAAAAACGGCAAGGTTACTGGTGTTGCGTTGGAAAACGGTGATGAGCACTACAGCGATGTAGTGGTCTCCAATATGACTTTCCCACGTACTTTCCTGGAATGCATGGACGAGAAAGACCTGTCACCTTCATTCCTTAAGAAAGTAAAACACTTCAAGATTCGCGGCTCCTCCGGCAAGTTGAATATCGCGCTGGATGGCCTGCCAAATTTCCCCGCTCTGAAAAACAACCCGGAACTGATCAAGGGCGATATGCATTTGATTGATTCCATGGAACGTCTGGAACGCGCTTACGATGATTGGAAGAACGGCATCTGGTCCCGGGACCCCTACATCGACATGCTGATTCCTTCACTCACTGATCCGACTATGGCACCGCCGGGCAAACATTTCATGTCGGTATTCGTGCAGTATGTCCCACCAAAAGTGAAGGGCAAGGACTGGACCGACGAGCAACGTGACCAGTTCGGACAGACCGTGATAAACCAGATCGAAGACTATTCCCCCGGCTTCAAGAAGCTGATCCTGCACGCCGAGGTGAGAACCCCGCGCGAGCTGGAAAACGAAGTGGGCCTGACCGAAGGCAATATTTTCCAGGGCGAACTGACCATGGATCAATTGATGTTCAACCGCCCTATCCCCGGCTTTGCACAATATCGCGGCCCGGTGAAAGGCTTGTATATGTGCGGCTCCTCAAACCATCCTGGCGGCGGCGTAATGGCAGCACCAGGCGCCAACGCGGCACGGGAAATTCTGTCCGACTTGCGACGAACCAATACCGTACCGGAGGGCTGGCTCGATGACTAATCAAATTAATAGCGTTGTTGTAGTTGGCGGCGGCCATAACGGCCTGGTGTGTGCGACTTACCTGGCCAAGGCCGGTAAGAAGGTCACCGTGCTGGAAGCTGCAAAGCAAGTTGGCGGCGCTTGCGTCACGCGTGAGTTCGCCCCGGATTTCCGGGTTTCTGCTGGCGCACATTTGTCTTATCTGCTGGATGCCGATATCCGCAAGGAATTGGGCCTGGATAGCCACGGTCTGAGCATGGCAGCCGAAAAGATCGGTAGTGTTGCACTGAGCCCGAATGGCCAGCACCTCTACTTTGAAGGCGAGAATGTCAGCGGCGAAGGCCTGAACGAACGCGACCTTCAAGGCATGAAAGAATACCGCCGCTTCATGGCCAAATTCGCCGGCATTATCGGCAAACTGCACAATCGCATTCCACCGCGCGTGGGTACCAAGGATCGCGGCGATCTGATTGACTTAGGCAAGCTGGCTCTCGAAATTCGCTTGATGGGCACCGATGATATGCGGGAGTTCCTGCGCATTGCCGCCATCAATATTTACGATGTGCTGCAGGAAAACTTTGATAACGAGTTGCTGAAAGGTGCGCTGGCACTGGATGCGGTACTCGGCACCAAGTCAGCACCACGTTCCAACAACAGCGTGTTCACCGCCCTGCACCGGATGAGTGGCAACAATGGCCATGGCGCTGGTGTACTTTCCATTCCCAGAGGCGGTATGGGTGCTATTGCTGATGCCCTGGCCGCAGCAGCCAAAAAAGCGGGCGCGGATATTCGTACCAACAGCCCGGTCAAGCGCATTCTGATGGACTTCGACAAGGTCAGTGGCGTGGAACTGGAAAACGGCGAGCAAATACTGGCCGATATCGTGGTTTCCAATGCAGATCCGAAAACCACTTTCCTCGATTTGCTCGGCGCCCGTAACATCGAGGCTGGTCTTGCCCATCGCATCAAGCATCTGCGCAGCAAGGGCAACACCGCCAAGTTGCATTTGGCTTTAAGCGATCTGCCCCACTTCAAGGGCCTGGATGCCTCCAAACTGGGGCAGCGATTACTGATTGCACCCAGTCAGGAGTATGTAGATCACGCCTTCAACCACTGCAAGTACGGTGAGTTTTCTGCCGAACCTGTGTTTGAGATCACCATCCCCAGCATTCACGACAGCAGCCTGGCACCGCCTGGGCAGCACGTGCTTTCAGCCGTGGTGCAATATGCCCCGCGTGACCTGAAGGAAGGCTGGAACAGCGGTAAGGCGGCCTTTACCGAAGTGGTGCTGAATACGCTGGAGCAGTACGCGCCAAATATTCGCTCCAAGGCCGTGGTCGCTGAGTTACTGACACCGGAAGATATCGAACAGCAGTTCCGCATCCATGGTGGGCACTGGCATCATGCTGAGATGGCCATGGACCAGTTCTTTATGCTGCGTCCGGTGCCATACGCTGCGCAGTACCACACGCCGGTTAACGGCCTGTATCTGTGCGGCGCGGGTAGCCATCCAGGTGGCGGTGTGATGGGCAGCGCAGGCCGCAACGCCGCTCGCGCTATCATCGGCAAATAGGCAAGGGATAAAAAACATGACCGAATCCGATATGCAAGCCCCGAATATGCAAGCCCCTGATATGCAGGCACGGGATCACTTCAAGCACCACGTCTATCCCAGCCCGTTTTATTCGCGGCAGAAAGAAGCTAACAAGCTGAAGGAATGGTCACGCTGGGCCGATTATTTGTCGGTGCCAGCCTATTACGATGCTTCACTGGAATACTTTGCTGGCCGCAACAGCTGTGCTGTGTTTGATCTGACTCCCATGATCAAACACCGCGTCAGTGGCCCGGATGCTCTGCCCTACCTCAATCGCCTGGTCACGCGCGATGTCACCAAGTTGAAGCCAGGCCGCGTGGGTTACGCAGTATGGTGCAACGAAGGTGGACAGGTGATTGACGACGGCACCATTTTCCACCTGCCCGAAGGCGGCACTTATCGCGTCTGCTCACAAGAACGCCAGCTGGACTGGTTCCTGACCTGCGCCGATGGCTTTGAGGTGGAAGTCGTGGACGAAACCCATGAAGTTGCGGGTCTGGCATTGCAAGGCCCCACCAGCTGCGCCGTGCTGAAAGAGATGGGTTTGACCGGTATCGAAGATCTCACCCCCTTTGGCCTGCGGAATTTCGACTTCCAGGGCACCACGCTGGAAGTCTCGCGTACCGGCTACACCGGCGATTTGGGTTATGAATTGTGGATCGCTCCCTCGCATGCAGAAGCCCTGTGGGACGCCTTGTTCGAAGCCGGTAAGCTTCGCGGCATCTGGGCCATGGGCAGCGAAGCCCTGGAAATGTTGCGTGTAGAAGCGGGCTTTATCCTCGCTGGCGTGGACTTTCTTCCGGCGCAGGAAGCGGTTCGCCCTAGCCACACCCGTTCGCCTTTTGAATTGGGGCTGGAATGGCTGGTGGACTTCAACAAGCCGGTGTTCAATGGCCGCAGCGCTTTACTCAAAGAAAAACAACAGGGTTCGCGTTATCGCTTGGTAAAACTGGATATCGAAGGCAATAAGGTTGCCCACGATTCCTATGTTTATACCAAGGACAAGAAATACGCCGGCACCATCACTTCATCAATGTGGTCGCCTTCCGCCAAGGCCAGTATTGCCCTGGCCTCGCTGGACATGCCGCATGGCAAGCCCGGTGAAGAACTGCTGGTGGAGATTTACTACAAGCGTGAGCTGAAGTGGAGCCGCGTGATGGCACCCTGCCGCGTGGTCGAGAACGTATTCTGGGATCCACCGCGTAAGCGGCAAACACCCGCGGCCGATTTTTAAGCTTGGTAGTGGTGGGGTCAGAATTATTCTGACCCCAAAATTATGTCTTCACATCGCCTAGAGCCATTACTGCGCCCCCGCTCCATCGCGGTGCTGGGTGCCAGTGAGCGCGCAGGCACGGTGGGCAGCCAAGTCATTCTGAATCTGCAGATCGGCGGGTTTGCAGGCCCAATCTACGCCGTTAATCCCACTCGGGATTCGGTCCACGGACTGCCCTGCTTTAAAAGCCTGGCTGATTTGCCTGAAACGGTCGAACAGGTAATTTTTGCCCTGGCTGATACCCGTGTTGAAGCGGCGCTGGAGAATGTCATCGCACACGGCGCCAAATCGGCCGTGATGTTTTCCACTCTCGTGCTGGAAGATGACACGATCCCCTTCCTGCGCGAACGAATTGCACAACGGGTGCGAGAATCCGGACTGCTGCTGGCCGGTGCCAACGGCATGGGCTTTTACAATCTCCATGACGGTGTATGGGCTTGCGGGTTTGATACCCGGCACAATCATCCGCGCGGCGGCAACGTCACCCTGATCAGCCATTCCGGTTCCGGCATGTCCGGCATCATGGATTGCGAAGAACGTATCGATTTCAATCTGGCGGTTTCCACCGGCCAGGAACTCAGTGTGCGCATGGATGATTACATGGACTACGCCATCGAGCGCATGAACACGCGCGCGATTGGGCTGTTCATGGAAACCGCGCGTAACCCGGAAGGTTTGAAGGCCGTGCTGGAAAAAGCCGCTGTGCGCGGTATCCCGGTGGTTGCTCTGAAAGTAGGCCGTACCGAATTGGCCGCGCGCCTGACGGTTTCCCATTCTGGCGCTTTGGCCGGCATCGATGCGGCTTACCAGGCGCTGTTCGATCGCTATGGCGTGCAACGCGTAGAGGATATGGACGAACTGGCCACCGCTTTGATCATGTTTGCCCAGCCTCATCCGGTAGCGGCAGGCGGATTGGTCGGCCTGCACGATTCCGGCGGTGAGCGGCAATTGCTGATCGACCTGGCGGATCGCACTGGAGTTGACCTGACCGAAATTTCTGCCAAGACCACGCAACAACTGGAAGATCTGCTCGACCCCGGACTGCCCGCAGTCAATCCACTGGATGCCTGGAGCACCGGCGGCCCGGACTACCACCTGGTTATGGGCAAATGTTTTGCCGCATTGATGGCCGATCCGCAGGCCGCGCTGGGAGCCGTGGTGCATGATCGTGCTCCGCACGGTGCCGTGTACGAAGATTACATCGACTATATGCGCGCCGGTCATACGGCTTCCGGCAAGCCGGTTTTTTTAGTGGCCAATCGCCAGGGTACCGGCTCCGATCCGCAGGTGCAGCAAATCACCCGCGAGGGTTTTCCCATCCTCGATGGGCTGCGATCATTCCTGGTGGGAACACGTTGCCTGCTGGCCTTTCGCGATTTTCAGGCGCAGATTGCCCAGCATGGATTGCCCACCAAAAACGTCGAGCTTTCCGCAGAGGAAAAACTCGCAGCCCAGCGCTGGACAGCAAGGCTCAGCCAAGGCGAAACTCTGGACGAATTTGACAGCCTGCGCTTGCTGGAGGATTTCGGACTGCCGGTAAGCCCATCCCGCATGGCCAATAATGAAGTGGAAGTCCTGGCTGCCGCTGAGCAACTGGGCTATCCGCTGGCGCTGAAGTCTGCTCAGGCCGGCCTGTTGCACAAGAGCGACCAGGGTGGCGTGTTGCTGAATATTGCCGATGCCGACGCTGTGCGTACAGCCTATCGCGAGTTGGAGCAACGTCTGGGGCCCAAGGCACTGCTTTCGCCCATGGCTGCGCCGGGCGTGGAAATGGTATTGGGCGTGGTGCGCGATGAGCAGTTCGGCCCGCTGGTGCTGCTGGGTTTTGGTGGCATCTACGTAGAAACCCTGAAAGACGTGGCTTTTGCTTTACCGCCCTTCAGCGCTGCCACTGCCCGTAAGCTGGTGGATACACTGCAACTGCGCCCCTTATTGGATGAAGCACGTGGCAGGCCAGCGGTTAATATTGACGCCTACTGCCAAGCCGCTGCAAAGTTGTCGCGCTTGGCTGCCAGCCTGGGCGATGTGATCAGTGAAATTGATATCAACCCACTGATACTCGGCCCGCAAGGTTGCGTGGCAGTGGATGCGCTGGTATCTGGTCATTGCCAGGCATAGCATGAACCAGACCAGGCATGAAATTGAGCACTATCAGCTAAGCTGAAGTATGCAGCGGCTTAATACCCAAACAAAGGAACCATTATGGATCTCGCAGCACTCGAACAATACGACCTGTCCTGCTGGCAGAAAACCGCAGGCAAGGAACGTCAATGCATCGAAACCCGCCTGTTTATCGACGGCGAATTTATCGATGCCGCTGCAGGCGGACGCTTTACCACCAGCAACCCCGCTAACGGCGAAGTGCTGGCAGAAATGTCTGCCGGTACGGAGAAGGATATCGACCGCGCTGTGGCTGCCGCGCGCAAGGCTTTCAAGTCCGGTGTATGGTCGCAGATGGCGCCACGCGACCGCATGGAAGTACTGTATCGCTTTGCACAACTGATCGACCAGAACGCCGAGCAACTGGCGGTGCTGGAAACCCTGGATATGGGCAAACCCATCGGTGACGTAATCACTCAAGACCTGCCCGCAGTGATTTCCACCCTACAGTTTATGGCGGAATGCATCGACAAGATCGACGGCTCGGTAACCAGTACCGATAAGGATGCGGTCCACCTGGTATTGCGCGAGCCACTGGGCGTAGTCGGTTGCATTTCACCGTGGAATTACCCGCTGCTTATGGCCACCTGGAAAATCGCTCCCGCTTTGGCCGCAGGTAACACCGTGGTATTGAAACCCGCCGAGCAGTCGCCCATGAGCGCCTTGCATCTGGCGCGTTTGTTTATGGAAGCCGGGGGCCCATCCGGAGTATTCAACGTGGTGAATGGTTTGGGCGAAGTTGCTGGCAAGGCTTTGGCACTGCACAACGATGTGGCCAAAATCAGTTTCACCGGTTCAACTGAGGTGGGCAAGCTGATCCTGCAATACGCCGGCCAATCCAACATGAAACGCGTAGGGCTGGAGTGTGGCGGTAAGTCGCCACAGATTTTCATGGCCGACTTGCCCGACCTCGGAAATGCGGTTTCAGCCGCCTATAACGGCATTTTTGCCAATATGGGCGAGGTCTGTAGCGCCGGTTCCCGCCTGCTGGTTGAACGTCCGGTTTATAACGAATTCATCGAACGCTTTATTGCCGAAGGGCAGCATGCTTATGCTCCGGGCGATCCTTTGGACCCGGAAACCAATATGGGCCCGCTGGTGGATAGAGAGTCACAACAACGCGTGCTGGGCATGATTGAAAACGGAAAGAAAGAAGGCGCCACCCTGCATTTCGGCGGCAACGCGCCGGAAGGCATGGCCGAGCATCTATCTGAGGGCGCTTACGTCAACCCCACCCTGTTTGGCGATGTCAGCAATAACATGAGCATTGCCCGCAATGAAATTTTCGGTCCAGTGGCCAGCGTAATTCCCTTCGATGGCGCGGCAGAGGCCATCAGCATTGCCAACGACACGATTTATGGCCTGGCAGCCGGTATCTGGACCCGCGATATCAACCAGGCTTTCCGTCTGGTGAAAAATATCGAAGCCGGTGTGGTGTGGATCAACAGCTATGAAGACGGCGACATGACCCAGCCCTTTGGCGGCTACAAGCAATCCGGCCAGGCGCGCGACAAGTGCATGGACAGCGTCAAGAGTTATATGCAATCCAAATCAGCCTGGTTCCGGTTAGCAGAAGAATAAACATGCCGGCCAAGGCACAAGTTCTTTACGTTACCGAAGGCCCGCTGGCCTGGTTGAAACTGAATCGGCCGGACAAGCTGAATGCGGTTGGCCGGGAGATGATCGCTGACCTTAACGCAGCCCTTGATAAAGCCGAAGCAAATGAGCAAGTGCGGGTGATCCTGGTCGAAGGCGCCGGACGGGCATTTTCGGCCGGTTTCGATCTGGATATGGGCGTTGGGGATGAGCTGGAGCATGCCACGCCAGAGCAGTTGCGCACCATCTTGCGGCGCGAGTTGCGCAATGATTTCGACATCATCATGCGCTTTTGGGACTGCCCCAAGATCACGATTGCCGCAGTGCACGGTTATTGCCTGGGCAGCGCCATGGAAATCGCCCTGGCCTGCGATTTGACCTTAGCCTCAGATGATTGCCGCTTTGGCGCGCCGGAGGTACAGTTTGGCAGTGGTATTGTCGCCCTGCTGCTGCCGTGGTTCTGCGGCCCCAAGCGCGCCAAGGAATTGCTACTCACAGGAACTGATAAAGTGACAGCCACTCAAGCCGAAGCCTGGGGGCTGGTGAATCGTGTGGTTGATGCTGCAGAATTACACAATGCTGCCCGCGAGCTGGCCCTTTCCATCGCGCAGAACGACCAACTGGCGGTGCGCCTGACCAAGCAGGCCATCAATTGCGGCTTTGACACGGCTGGCATGCGCAAGGCCTTGCTGGACGCGCTGGAACTGGACGTGGAAATCGAAAGCACGGAAACTCCAGAGTCAAAGATTTTCAACGAAATGATGGAGCGGGACGGTGTTCGCGCTGCAATTGCATGGCGCAAGTCCCAATTTGGCTGAAACCCGACGGTTTGAATCGGGCCGAATTCCAGGCAATCCATCATCGACACACAAACAAGTAAAACCAGGGAGTTAACATGGCGGTAGCAGGCAACGACAAAGAACTGCAGGAATACCTGAAGCAATATCCGGATACCCAGTACATGGAACTGATGGTGGCCGACATGAACGGCATATTGCGTGGTAAGCGGGCACCTTTGCAGGATTTGACCAAAGCCTTCAAGAACGGTGTGAATTTCTGCGCCGCGACCGTTTCACTGGACCCACTGGGCGCCACCTTTGAAAACGTACCTTTTGGCGGTATGGATGGCGATCCGGATGTGCGTGCGCGCATTGTCCCAGGTAGTCTGGCACAAGTTCCCTGGGCTGCCCTGCCCACCGGACAAGCCATGCTGGAGCTCAGCGAACTGGATGGAACTTCCTATTACCTCGACGCCCGTGAAGTGCTGAAGCGCGCGCTGCAGCCGCTCAAGGATCTCGGCTTGAAACCGGTGATGGCCACCGAGCTGGAGTTCTATCTGGTGGAGCACGATGGCGAGAAATTCACTCCCCGATTTCCAAGGATGCCGGGATCCAACCTGCCGCAGAGAGGCCCGCAATACGCTTTGCTGGATGATCTCAGCGACGTGGACGATTTCCTCGCCACCATCCATAATTTCTGCAAAATCCAGAATGTGCCCGCGGGAGCCGCCTTATCGGAGTTTTCGCCCGGTCAGTTTGAAATTAACCTGCAGCATGTCGACGACCCGTTGCGTGCCTGTGAACATGCCCTGTTACTGAAACGCATCGTCAAAGCGGCCGCGCGCCAGCACGGCATGGATGCGACCTTTATGGCCAAACCGTTCCAGGGTATTCCGGGATCAGGCTTACATATTCATGTCAGCTTGTTGGACCAGGACGGCAAGAACGTGTTCGCGGGCGAATCAAAAGATGGTGCTTTCTCGGATACTTTGCGTCATGCCATCGGCGGCCTGGCGCAACTGATGCCGCAAAGCATGGCCTTGTTTGCACCCAACGCAAATTCATACAAACGTTTTCAGTTGGGCGTATTCGCCCCTGTGGATGCCAACTGGGGCTTCAATCATCGCGCCGTGTCGCTGCGCATTCCCTTGTCGGGGCCCATCAACACGCGCGTTGAACATCGGGTTTCCGGTGCCGATGCCAACCCCTATCTGGTGACTGCGGCGCTGATGGCTGGCCTGCATTATGGCATCACGAACAAGTGTGAGCCCGGCCAAATGATCAAGCCCCGGGAAGTGGTAGAAGAGAAAGTCAGCTTGCCCATACGCTGGCCGCGAGCGCTGGACAAATTTGCCTCCGGCGCCATATTGCCGGATTACCTGGGCCAGCGCTTTTGTGAAGTTTTCGTGGCCTGCCGCAGGGAAGAGGAAGATCGATTCCATTCGGAAGTCACCAACAGCGACTACGACTGGTATTTGCGCAGCGCCTGAGGAGAATGAAGCAATGGCCCAAGCCGTACCAAACCAATTCAAAGCCTTTCGCATTCATGACGACGAGCAAGGCTATCGCGCCATGGTCGAAACGATTTCCGTGGCTGACCAGAATGCAGGCGATGTGGTGATCAAGGCGGCCTGGTCGGGGATTAACTTCAAGGATGCACTGGCCGCAACGGGCAAAGGCAAAATTCTGCGCACGTTTCCGATGTCGGGTGGAATTGATGTGGCGGGAACGGTGGTCGAATCATCATCAGACCGCTTCAAACCCGGTGATCCGATATTGGTTACGGGCTCCGGTCTTTCCGAAACCCGCGATGGTGGTTTTGCCGAATATCTGCGGCTGGACAGCAACTGGATCATTCCCCTGCCCACTGGATTGTCAGCTCGCGAGGCTATGACCATCGGCACCGCTGGTTTTACCGCTGCGCTTTCTTTGCACCGCATGGAACTGGCAGGACAATCACCTGATCAAGGCCCGGTGCTGGTGACCGGTGCTACCGGCGGCGTGGGCAGCATTGCCATCGACATCCTTGCCAGTGCAGGCTACGAAGTACACGCGGTGTCGGGCAAACCCGAGCAGTATGATTACCTGAAGGGACTGGGTGCCAGCGAGTGCATTTCCCGTGAAGAGGTGATGGGTTCCGGCAAACCGCTGGACAGCGCCCGCTGGGCCGGTTGCATCGACAGCGTCGGCGGCGACATGCTGGCCAGCATCTGCACCCAGGTGAAACCCTGGGGCAATATCGCCGCCTGCGGTTTGGCAGGTGGCATCAAGCTGAATACCACGGTGATGCCTTTCATCATTCGCGGCGTCAGCCTGATCGGCATTGACTCCCCAACTTGCCCATATGCGATTCGCGAAATCATCTGGAACAAACTGGCGGGTGACTGGAAACCGCGTCATCTCGATGCGATTGCCACCAAAGAAGTCGGCCTGGACGGAATCGCTGGTGTGTTGGACGGCATGCTGGCAGGCGGCTCAGTGGGGCGTACGCTGGTTAAACTTTGGGATTAGAGGCCTTTCTCCTTGCGCCCGCAGGGGGCGCGATGCGATGCGTGCGCCTTGATCATCTATCCTAGGACAGTAGTGTCCTAACGTTAATCGAGCAAAACCAAATGGTTTATTGAATGGTCGTCGATTTCGTCGTTCACGACGGATGTGAGCAAACGATCTAACGGCATTCTTTCGAACATCGTGAGACTCAATATCTGTAGCATTTTGTAAAGCGAAGCGAAGATCTTTAACCGCTTTCTGACGATGGTCACCAGGACGAAAACTGCAACGGCGATGCAGATTTATGACTTGGCTGCCGCTACTCTCTGAACAATAAGCCCTCAACCGCCAACTGATCATCCATCTTTTCTCCCATCCAGCGGCTTTGCGACGATTTCGGGGTGATTCGAATACCCCGATTCTGGTTCAGTTTGAACAGCTCGTCGGCGTTCCCGCGGGAACGTCCACATGAAGAATTGGGAATCAGATTGCCGTTTTGGTTGCTGAACTGCACTTCGCCGCTGGCTAATTTCAGCAAGCCAAAACCGCCTTCATGCACCAGGTGATGATGACGGCTGCACAACAGAATCAGGTTTTCCATGCAGGTTTCACCACCATCGACCCAGTGGTGAATGTGGTGTGCATCGACAAAGTGGCTGGCAGTGCACCCAGGAAAACGGCAACCGCCATCGCGTCTTTGCAGTGCGCGCCGAATGGAGGGTGCGATCGCGCGGGATTTACGACCGGTGCTCAAAGGCTGGCCGTCGTGTTTATCGAGCCATTGCACCACTGCAGAATCGCAACTGATACGCCGTGTGGTTTCAGCGCATATTTTGCCACCTGATTCGATCTCAGCTTCAGCACCCGTTCCATCCTGTTTGAGTGTTTCCATATCGGTGTGGATATGTACCAGGTATTTCTCCGAACTGCTTTGCGCTCTGGAATGATTACGATAACCCGTGGCCAACCGCACCAGGGCATCGGCACGCCGCCAGGCAATAGGCTCCGGCCTGGCTCGAACTTCATCGATGTCAGTTTCAGAAATTCCCGCGGGAACGCCCTGCAGTTCCTGATATTGCTCTTCCATGGCCTGTTCCAGCACCTGCTGCACCAGGGCGCCTGTTTCAGGAGGTAGGCGCCCGCGTATTACCCAGTAGCCGTCATCATCCACAAACCAGCTCAGCTCCCGTGTCAAATGTTGCTCCTGCGCTTTCTCCAGGGCTTCATTACGCTTTACCGAGCGGTAATTCCGCACCAGTCGTTCCACATGGCTGGCAGTACCGTAATGCGCAATCATCAGCAAATATTTTTCGTTCTTGCGCGTTGCCACGCGAGTGATAGCGCGCACCTTGGAATAACTGATTTTGCCTTTGCGGAATGTTTGGCTGATTTTAGGTAAATCCTTCAAAGCATGAGCCACCCGAACCCGTTCGCGAGCAACCCCCAGCGCCATACCACATTTCCAGTTCAGCCAATGCGCACAAGAGAGCACACCTTCACCCGCCCAGCCTTCACACGCATCAAACTCGTGAATCAATTCCAGCAAGCGGAAAGTGGCTGCGTGAATATGCGCGGCCAACTCGGTGATCTGATCTCCCAGCTGTTCTTTGTGCAGTTGTCGCCCGGCGAGTTGCCCGGCCAATTCAGCCTGAACCGAAGCGGATTTGAATTGCGAAGCTGTGTTGATTGGTGTTTGTAACATGGCGTGTTCCTCACTTCAGACAAACAAATTACTACTGGAATAATATATAGTAT
>Ga0163153_10005165_pt1 | contig 15657 bp, 8 predicted proteins | sample OliLakLV19MP6IB1_FD_148629 | JGI IMG/M metagenome (GOLD analysis project Ga0163153, IMG submission 148629) | Freshwater microbial mat bacterial communities from Lake Vanda, McMurdo Dry Valleys, Antarctica - Oligotrophic Lake LV.19.MP6.IB-1 | ecosystem: Environmental > Aquatic > Freshwater > Lake... | reverse complement strand
TTTTATTCCAATGTAATTGGAATAAAATAAGCGATAGGCTGCCTGTAAAGGCGGCCTATCGTGTTTATACCGGAATAAGCACCAGGGATGTCAGACCTTGATTTTCAGGATTTTGGGATGAACTTGAATTGGCAGCGTCTTTTATTTAGCACGGAAAACAGGACGATTTTAGCATCTTTGCATGCTTATTCCCGAAGGCCTGCCAGCCCCAGGGCAAACGCATTAAAAATGATAGAATTTTTGCCTGTATTTGCAAAAAAGCCAAGAATGTGTGTCATGCAGACCCAATCATCGTAACTATACATATGCGTTCAAATAGTGTATTATTTTTTGTCGTTTGTTCTCTTTTGATGTGCGCTTGTAAAAACAAGCAGCATTCCACTGCCCTTTTTGAACAAATCGATCCGGCAGGTTCAGGGCTACAGTTTTTTAACAAAGTGGAAAATACGGAAGACTTCAATATCTTCAGTTACCGAAACTTTTACAATGGCGGCGGCGCAGCCATCGGCGATATTAACAACGACGGCCTGAGCGACATTTACCTCACGTCCAATATGGGCGAAAACAAACTCTTCCTGAACAAAGGCAACTTCCAGTTTGAAGACATTAGCGCCCGTGCAGGTGTAGTAGGTAATGGTACCTGGAGCACCGGCGTAGTTATGGTGGACATCAATGCCGACGGCTTGCTCGATATTTATGTGTGCAATGCCGGCTACGACCGGGACAAAAAGCCTGAAAATGAACTGTTTATCAACCAGGGAATACAAAATGGCATACCGGTTTTTGTTGAAAAAGCGGCTGAATACGGCTTGAATGAAGACGGCTATACCACCCATGCCGCGTTTTTTGACTACGACCTCGATGGCGACCTCGACTGTTATATTCTCAACAACAGTTTTATGCCGGTCAATACCCTGAATTACAGCAACAACCGGGAAATGTATGCCCAGGACTGGCCGGTGCGCGATTTCCTGAAAGGCGGCGGAGATAAACTCCTGCGCAATGACTATGGCAAATTTGTAGATGTCAGCAAATCGGCAGGCATTTTTGGCAGCCTCATCGGCTTCGGGCTGGGCATCACTGTCGGCGATGTCAACGGGGATTTGTGGCCCGATCTATATGTTTCCAACGATTTTTTCGAGCGCGATTACCTGTATATCAATCAAAAAGACGGCACTTTTAAAGAGGAAATTGAAAATTGGGTGTCTCACATGAGCCACGCTTCCATGGGCGCCGACATGGCCGACATCAACAATGACGGCTATCCTGAAATTTTCACCACTGAAATGCTTCCCGGTGATGAAACGCGCCTCAAAACCACTACGCTTTTTGAAAATTACAATATTTATCAACTCAAACAGGAGCGCGGTTTTTACCACCAGTACATGCAGAACTGCCTGCAACTCAACAACAAAGACAAAACCTTCAGCGAAATCGCCTTTTACTCCGGCGTGGCTGCCACCGACTGGAGCTGGGGCGCTCTGATGTTTGATATGGACAACGACGGGTTTCGCGATATCTACGTCTGCAACGGGATTTATAAAGACGTGACAGACCAGGATTTTATTGATTTTTTCGCAGACGAAGTGGTTCAGAAAATGGCTTTGACCGGCCAAAAAGAACAAATCAACGAGGTGCTCAACAGAATGCCCTCCAATCCTTTGCTCAATAAAGTCTTTCGCAACAAAGGCGACCTCACTTTTGAAGACGCCGGCGAAAAATGGGGATTTACAACGCCATCATTCTCCAACGGCGCGGCTTATGGTGACTTAGACAATGACGGCGACCTGGATGTAGTGATCAACAATGTGAATCAGGACGCATTTTTGTATAAAAACCATTCCAAAGAGCAAAACAAAAACCACCACTTAGCCATACAACTAAAGGGCAAAGGACAAAACACCTTTGCCATCGGAGCGCAGGTATCCGTGTACCAGGGCGCGGAACACAAACAATTCCAACTCATTCCTTCCCGCGGCTTTCAATCCTCCGTAGATTACAAAATGGTGTTTGGCCTCGGGCAAAACGCCCGCGTCGATTCTTTGGTGGTGATCTGGCCCGACCGAACAAAAACCCTGCAAATCAATCCACCTATCGATACCACGATGCTGATTTCCTGGGAAAACGCCTCTCAGGTAAAGGCTGGAAATTTATTTGATCTGCGTACGGAAGCGTCGTTTGTCCGGGAAATTCCCGCTGTTTTTGAAAAGCACCGGGAAAACAATTTTATTGATTTTTATCAGGAAAACCTCATTTATCGAATGCTTTCGAGAGAAGGCCCAAAAGCGGCGGTGGCGGATGTCAACGGCGACCGGCTGGACGATGTGTTTATCGGCGGCGCAAGCGGACAAGGCGGACAATTGTACCTGCAAACGCCCGGCGGTAGTTTCGCCCGAAGCGACCGAAGTACGTTTGAGCGCGACTCCTTGTACGAAGACACGGCCAGCCTGTTTTTCGATGCAGACGGCGATGGCGACCAAGACTTGTTTGTCGGCTCCGGCGGCAATGAGCAACCGCCGAATTCGCGGTTTATGATCAACCGGATGTATTTCAACGATGGAAAAGGGCATTTTACGCTGAATGAAAGGGCGCTGCCGCTGAACGGTTTTAATACCTCAGTTGCCGTGGCTTACGATTTTGATGGCGATGGCGACCAGGATTTGTTTGTCGGAAGCCGCAGCGTACCAGGGCAATACGGCATTCCGCCCAGGCATTTTTTATACCAAAACGATGGAAAGGGCAATTTTAAAGATGTTTCCAAAAGTGTGACGCCGGATTTACAACGGCTGGGCATGGTCACCGATGCCATCATGGCCAATGTGGCCGGCGATGCCACTCCCGAACTGATTATTGTGGGTGAATGGCGCAATCCCATCATTTTTGACATCAAAAACGGGCAGTTTACCTCGCTCACATCCAACCTCAACGACTACTCCGGCTGGTGGAATACCGTTATTGCCGATGATGTGGACGGCGACGGCGACATGGACCTGATTTTGGGCAACCGGGGTGAAAACTTTTACTTCACCGGTTCTCAGGAACAACCTTCCAAACTCTGGATCAGCGACTTCGACCAGAACGGAACCGTGGAAAAAATTATCACCCGGCGCATCAATGGAAAAGATGTGCCTATTGCCATGAAAAAAGAATTGACCGGACAAATACCCAGCCTGAAAAAACAAAACCTGAAACACGTGGATTACGCCCAAAAATCAATTCAGGAGCTGTTTTCACCGGATGTGATGAAAAAAGCCATTGCCATGCCCGGCAGTTATTTCCAGTCTGCCGTCGCGCTCAATGACGGGAACGGGCAGTTCAGGATGATCCCCTTGCCAAAAGAAGTTCAATTCTCCTGTGTTTGCGATATCTGGTGCGGCGATCTCAACGGCGACGGCAAAAATGATCTCATTATGGCCGGCAATGATGCGGGTTTTATGCCGCAGTTTTCCAAATTAGACGCCAGTTTCGGTCACGTTCTCCTCAATCGCGGCGACGGAACGTATGAGCGCATCGAAAACCGCAACTCCGGGTTTTCCATCCGCGGCGATGTGAAATCACTCCAGGCGATTCAAATTAAGGGCAAAAAACACCTTTTGGCAACAGTGAACGGACAAGCGCCGCGCTTGTTTGAAACGCTAAAATAGCGTTTGTTCAAACAACTTGAAAATCCGCTTGTACTCATCCATCCAGGAAGACGGCTCTACAAAGCCGTGGTCTTCCATCGGGTAGGCAGCCAGTTCCCAGTTCTCTTTTTTGAGTTCAATCAGTCGCTGACTCAGTCGCACAGCATCCTGAAAATGCACATTTACGTCCACCATGCCGTGGCAAATCAGCAAATGCCCTTTCAAACCATCGGCGTGGTAAATGGGAGAGCTGCGGCGATAAGCTATGGAATCGGTTTGCGGTTCGTTCAGGATGTTGGCCGTATATCCATGATTGTAAGCCGCCCAATCGGTCACAGGCCGCAGGGCAGCGCCCGATTGAAAAACATCCGGTGTGGTAAACATGGCCATCAGGGTGATAAACCCGCCATAGGAGCCGCCGTACAGGCCTATCCGTTTGGGGTCGACGCCCTGGTTTTGTACCAGCCATTTCGCCCCGTCTACATGATCGTCTAAGTCTTTACCGCCCATGTGTCGGTAGATGCCGGTACGCCAGTCGCGCCCATAGCCCGCCGATCCGCGGTAATCCATATCGAGCACCGTATAACCATTGTCTACTAAGAAGTTATGAAACATATACTCCCTGAAATAGCTACTCCACCAGCGGTGCGCATTTTGTAAATATCCGGCGCCGTGTACAAAAACAACTGCCGGTTTTTTGCCGTTTTTGCCTTTTCCCTCGTACAAACGGGCATACACCTCCGCGCCGTCGCGCGCCCGGATGGTGACAATTTTGGGTTCACGCCATGCGTAGGACTGAAACTGTTTGCTCAGGGATCTGGTGATTTGAACAGGTTTTGCCAATGGATCATTGTCCTGCACAAATAGTTCCCAGGGCCGGGTGGCAGTGGAGTACAGATAGGCCAATTTTGTTTCATCCGGGGAAAGCACAGCCTGGTAAGCGCCGCTTTTTTGTGTCAGCCGGACGCGCGCTCCGCCTTGAACAGACATACGGTAATAGTGTTGTTCTCCCGGATGCACTTCATTGGTGGTGAGGTAAAAAAACTGTTTATCCTTAGAAAGCCGGACATTTTGCACCTCAAAATTGCCTTTTGTCAGCTGCGTTTTTCGGCCTGTTTCCAGGTCGATCGTGTACAAATGCGCGTATCCATCGGCCTCAGATTGGTAATAAATCGTTTGTTGGACGCCCAGGAAGCCCATCGAATTAAAAGCGAAATTTATCCAGGCCTCATCGCGCAGTCGATCCAGTGTTTTAAAGGTGGCGGTGGCCGGATCAAGTTGAAGAATCCAGCGGTCTTTGTTGTCTGTACTGCGCGTAGTCAGTATGCCATATCGTCCGTTTCCAGACCAGATCAGATTGCCGAAGTTGAGTTTGCGCACGTCCTTTTTCTTCGTTTTAGTGCTGTCAGCGCCGGTCTGGTATTCTTTCAGATACGCTGGTTGCTCCGCAATGCCCTCCAGCTGCGACACATTTACCTGAATAGCCGTGTCGCGTTGCAGGTCGTACACCCAGTATTCCTGATTTGACTGTATGCTGCCTACTTTTGTGCGCGCCGGAATGTCCTCTGTAAAACCGGATTCGGTTACAAAACTCGGCACAATCGTTCTTTTTTCATTTTTGGGCGATACATTCAGGCGGTATGTCACAAATTGACCATCCGGGCTGAGTTGAATGTCGTCGATGCGTTTTTCGTCGAGGAAGATTTCCTTCGGACGTTTGGGCTGTTCCGTTTTAGCGTTTTTATCAGCTTCCTTTTTTTTGTCGGCTCGTTCTTTCAGCACATCGAACAGGGCTAATTGATCTTTTTTCAACCATTTTTCCTGCTCAATTACTTTGGGTTCCGGTTTGGCGCTGCCCGACTGGAAATTGGTCCATTGGGTCAACATCCCGTTAGAAAGATGTATACTGTACAGGTTATTGCTTCTTGTAAAAAAGACTTGCGTTTCGTCTGCGCTGAAGGATGCGTTGCTTTCGGATTCCGCCGTATTGGTCAGGGTACGCAGCTGCATTGTGTTGCAATCCAGGAGGAAGAGATCACCGTTTTTGGAATACAGTTTCTGGCTGCGCAGCCGGTTATAGATGCCAGAGTTGGAAGGCAGGGAGCGCCGTTGTTCCGGCGATAACCGATAAGGTTTGTTATCGGAAATAGCGACGGCGTACAGGGAGTCGGCAGTTTTGCCCTCCGGGTTCCAGTTGAAATAGATGGTTTTGCTATCTTCCGACCAATATGGAGCAGAAGGAAGCGCCCCAACGGAAATATTGGGGTCGTCCATGATTTTTTCTATGGTCAGTTGGGCCTGTAAAGGAAACAGGACTGCGATTAAAAAGGCTGTAAAAATGATTTTTTTCATGCTGGAATGCTATTATATTTGAAAAAATCCAATCCATCAAATTCGTGTCTCATCCATTCAATCCGTGTTCCATTCATTATTGTCGCAAGTGTACGAAAATATCATAAAGCACCCGTGCAAATGCACAAAACATTGACTGCCGCGAAACAGAAATATCTACCTTTGCTTGTATGATGAAGGATATTAACATGCCCGTTTTTTACTGTAACACAAAAACGCTGCTTCGACAAAAACGCAACACAACCGCCTGTTTACTGCTCTTTTGTCTGGCGTTTATTGCCTGCCGGCAAAGTGAAAAAAAACCTACATTATTCCAACTGTTGCAAAAAGAATCAACCGGCCTGCAATTTGAAAATGAAATCCGTCAAACCGCTGAGTTCAACGTATTCAATTACATGTATTTTTTCAACGGCGGCGGTGTGGGTGCGGGCGATTTCAACAACGACGGACAGATTGACTTGTATTTTACCAGCAATATGGGCCCCAATAAAATGTTTCTGAATGAAGGTAATCTGACATTTAAAGACATCACCGAACAAGCCGGAGTGGCGGGAATGGACGGCTGGACATCCGGGATAAGCATTGTGGATATCAACAGCGACGGACTGCTCGATTTGTATGTGGGGCAGATCGGCGAATACCAGAGTATTAAAGGGCGCAATCAACTTTTTATCTGTAAAGGCATCGAAAACGGTGTGCCCCGCTACGAGGATGAGGCCATTTATTACGGCCTTGATTTGAAAGGTTTTTCCACCCAGGCAGTTTTTTTTGACTACGATCTGGACGGCGACCTGGATATGTTTCAACTCAACCATTCTCTGCACCAAAATGGCACTTTCGGCCCAAAAAAGGCATTTGAAGGCAAAATACACCCGTTATCCGGCGATAAATTACTGCGCAATGACAAGGGCAAATTTGTCGATGTGACAGCCCAGGCAGGGATTATCAGTACTGTTATCGGTTACGGACTGGGTATTGTAACCGGCGATGTCAACAACGATGGGTATCCGGATATTTACATCGGTAACGACTTTCATGAAAATGACTACCTGTACCTCAATCAGGGCGACGGCACTTTTAAAGAAGTCGTAACTGATGCCATGATGCACACTAGCCAGTTTTCTATGGGCGTCGACATGGCCGATATCAACAATGACGGCTGGAGCGACATTGTTTCGCTGGATATGCTGCCGGAGGACCCGTTTATCCTGAAAAGTTCGCTGGGAGAAGATAATTACAGTCTGTACCAATACAAACTGGGGCACGGCTATCACAACCAGTATACCCGCAACAACCTGCAACTCAACAATGGCGACGGTACTTTTAGCGAAATCGGTCTGTTTGCCGGCATTGCAGCCACGGACTGGTCCTGGTCGCCCTTGTGGATGGATTTTGACAGCGACGGATATAAAGACCTGTTTATCAGCAATGGCATTCCGCGCCGCATGAACGACATCGACTTTGTGAAGTTTCAGGAAGACAGGGGGCTGCAATTGAAAGAAAACTCCACCCGAAGCGTAGAGGAAAAAGAACTGGAGGTGGTGGAGAAAATGCCGCGGATCAAATTGCCGAACAAACTTTATCGCAATACCGGCAGCCTACATTTCGACGACCTGACAGATCAAATCGGAGCCGCCACGCCCTCCTTTTCCAATGGCGCGGTGTATGCGGATTTTGACAACGACGGCGACTTAGACATGGCGGTCAATAACCTGGAAGACGAACCTTTTATTTACAAAAACCTGCTCCGCGAAAACAATCCCGCTTCCGCATCTTTTCTTTCATTTAGGTTCAAAGGTCAGCCGGAAAATATCCACGGTATTGGGGCTAAAATATTGATTTTCAAGAAAGACGGAAGCCTTCAAACCGAAGAATTCTACCCGGTTCGGGGCTATCAGTCGAGCGCGCACACGCCGCTTTTTATTGGCGTCGGTGATGCTGCAGGCATTGATTCTGTCGTTTGTATCTGGCCGGATCGCAGATGTCAGCGGGTTTCAAATCTGCAATTCAATACGACCCAAACCCTTCCATGGCAGGCAAATCTTCCTTTGGCAGACTTTACAAAAATATATCCCCGAAAAGCGGAGGCATTTGCTTTTTCGGACGAAACGGCCGGTTCAGGTTTGACTTTTCAACACGTGGAAAACCCTTTTATCGAGTTCAACCGCGAAACCCTGATCCCCAATATGGTGTCGACGGAAGGCCCGGCACTGGCAGTCGGCGATGTAAACGGCGACGGTCTGGAAGATGTGTTCTTCGGCTCTTCCAAACGCGAACGCAGCGCCTTGTACCTACAAATGCCCAATGGCCGTTTTGTGCTCCAAACGCCCGCAGCCATTGTTCAGGACAGCGTTTTTGAAGATGTCGACGCGGTTTTTGCCGACCTGGAAAACGACGGCGACCTCGACTTAGTCATTGCAGCCGGCGGCAATGAATATCGGGCAAAGGACGAACCGATGAAGCAACGCGCTTACCTGAACGACGGAAAAGGCAACTTCAGCCGAACCGACCCCTTCCCCACCCTTTTGATGACGGCATCCTGTGTCTTGCCCTGCGATTTTAACGGCGACGGTCTGATCGACTTTTTCTTCGGAGGCAGGGCGGTTCCCTGGAGTTATGGCATCACACCCAATTCCTACCTGATGCAAAACATGGGGAGTGGCCGCTTTGAGGATGTCAGCCAAAAAATTGCGCCGGGCCTGACAGATGTCGGTTTGGTCAAAAACGGTTCCTGGAGCGACCTGGACGGCGATGGAGACCAGGATCTGCTGCTTGCACTGGAATGGGATATGCTGACTGCTTTTATCAATAACAATGGAAAATTGGAGAAAAAGCCGCTGGATACCGGAAAAGGCTGGTGGAATTTTGTGCTTCCGTACGACTTCGACGGCGACGGCGACGTGGATATTCTGGCTGGCAATACCGGCAAAAACAGCCGGTTCAAACCAAGTGTGCAGGAACCTGTGCGCATGTACACCCATGATTTTGACGCCAACGGACAAGTCGAACAGATTTTGACCTATTACCTGAAAGGACGGGAAATACCTTTTGCCAACCATGAAGAAATGATGAAGGCGTTACCGGTTTTAAAGAAAAAATACCTGCTTTCGAAGGATTTTGCCAAAGCCTCTATTGCGGAACTTTTTGGCAAAGAAAAATTAGATAAAGCCGTACTGCGGCAAGCCGATACTTTTGAAAGTATCTATTTTGAAAATACGGGGCAGGGTTTCACTTACACAGCCCACCCTTTGCCGGACGCGCTGCAATTCAGCACCCTGAATGCCGCTGCACTACAAGACCTCAACGGCAATGGCAAGAAAGAGGTTATTCTGGGCGGAAATTTTTATGAATGCAACATTGAAATGGGGCGTTATGACGCTTTTTACGGTAAAGTATTGTCCATTGGCGTCAATGGACAAATGACGGTATCGTCCCTGGGAGCGCTGCGAATCAAAGGCCAGACGCGGCGGATAGAGCCGCTGCATATCGGTGGAAAACACTGCTTAGTTTTTGCCAGAAACAATGCTGCAGCCGTGGTGATACAACCTGAAAAAGCAAATGGGAAAGCGACACAGTTGACACAATAGCAATTTGTAACATTTATGCTGCAATTATCATAGTAGTACAAAGTAGTTGGCGGCAATTTGACAGGTTTTTGATTATCAACCTTTTACATCAACCCATCAACTCTATCAACCCCTTTTTTCATATCACGCAGCTTTTTGTACCTTCATTTTCGTACAGTATAGAGAATGGAAGTACCGCATCATGCAAAAAGCATCTATTGTTCTTGAATCTGTGTTGGAAGGTTGTCTTGCCGGCAACCGGAACAACCAACGCCAGCTGTATGAGCATTTTTATGGCTATGCCATGAATATCAGCCTACGTTACTCCAAAAACCGCGAAGAAGCCGTAGAAATTTTGAACGACGCTTTTCTTAAAGCATTCACACGGCTCCATCAATACAATTCCACTTTCCCTTTCCAGGTCTGGTTGAGGCAAATTCTCATCCATACGGCGGTTGATTATTACCGCAAAAACTATCACCTGCCCAGTCATACGGGTTTGACTGATGTCGCCCAATTGGAAGCCGACGAGCTGCCTTTGCCAAAACTATTGCCAGATGAAGACGTGCTGCCAATGCTACGGAAACTGTCGCCTGCTTACCGCACTGTTTTCAACCTGTTTGTCATGGAAGGATATACACATCAGGAAATTGCCGATGTGCTTGGGATTGACGCCCGAACCTCCCGGTCAAATTTGCTGCGTGCAAAAGCGCAAATACGGGTACTGATGCAAAAAAATACTTTAAACCCGGTCAATTTAAATTGAGTATGGAAGATTTTTTTAAACAATTCCGGGAAAACCTGAAGCGCCGCCCTGAACCTGACTTCGAGGAGCGCGACTGGAAAGACATGCAAAAACGCCTCAACCGTACCGGGCGTAAACAACCGATCGGCTTTGCCTGGTGGTGGCTGGCTATACCTGCTTTGCTGCTGTTGATGGGAAGCAATGTGCTGTTTTATAAAAAAATGCAACACGCAAATCAAAGAATTGCACTGCTTGAAACAGGAAAGGATAGCATTTTTCGCACACAGATGGTATATATCAGAGACACTATTTATCAAATCCGGATACAGCATCATTACATCCAACGGCCAACAAGCATACTTTCTGAACGTACCACATTTGCAGCAACCCACCAACAGCAACCTGCTCCGGCAAACCAATTCAGGCTTTTGAAAAACACAGATACCCTTGTCTATAGTGTACAGGATACGCTTGTTGCAAAAAACAAAACTATACCGGAAAGCGTCAGGCCCCTGCCGACTATTGTGTTTGGGCCATTCGAGCCTGTCATACCTGTTCTGCCGGCAGTGCATGTTGCCCCCCTGCAGGCCCACCACAAAAAAACTTTCCGACAACTCATCTATCCCGTTCGCCCCAAAGCATTTCAATTGGGCATAGCAGGTGGCTGGGCCGCTCTATTCGATAAAGATTTGGCGGGACGAAAAGGATATTCAGCGGCCGCAGAAGCGAATATCGGGTTTTCGCCCAATCTTAGCATCTGGGTAAATGTCGCTTATCTGAACGTTCGGTTTGAAACCGCTCAAATGGACGAAGCGAAAGGAGTTCCTGTAGTATCGCCGCCTTCAGATGCTTTTACTTTTGTAAAAGCCGAGGTACCGCAACCATCTTTCCAATATGCTATAGGCATGAAATACTTATTCCGGCCAAATCACCGACTCAAGCCCTTTGTTGGGGCAGGATACAGCGCTATTTCTTTACTGCCATACGAAGTCATTTATGAGTTTAAAGATGAATCATTGGGCATCGAATGGAATTACGACAAGGAAATCGCCAGACATACACTGTTAAATAATTTCCTGTTGCTCAGAGCTGGACTGGAATATAAAATCTCCAGGCGCTGGAATGGACAAATACAGGCAAACTACCGGACTAATGTGGGGGAAACCGGCTTTTACACGCCTCAAATGTTTGGTCTGCAAGGAGGGTTTTATTATTGTTTTTAATAAAAAAAGTGTGCGGCGCAGCTTTTGCAGCGCTTTTGAGCGTATCTACTTATAACAAATCCGGATTTTGTTTTTTTCATCATTTCATACAAACAACACCCTGTCATGAAAAATACAAAATGTTTGTTACCGATCGTATTGCTGCTGTTTTCATCCTGCAAAAAAGATGAAGTTCGCCAACCCGACACGAGTTACAATCCTGAAATTCTAAGTGCTAACTTTAGCAACAGCACAGTAATTGACAACCCTTATTTCCCGCTGGAATTGGGTAAAAAATACATCTATGAAGGTCAAACAGTTGACGGATTTGAACGCATTGAAATACAACGCCTGCCAACAACAAAAAGCGTAATGGGTATCGCCTGTGCAGTAGTAAATGACAGGGTCTGGATCGACGGGAAATTGGTGGAAGATACTGATGATTGGTACGCGCAGGACAATTCGGGCAACGTTTGGTATATGGGCGAATATGTAACGGACTATAACCCGGATGGCAGTATAAAGGACCACCACGGCTCCTGGGAAGCGGGAGTTGATGGTGCCAAACCCGGTATCAACATGCTTGCTACCCCTCAGGTGGGCATGGCTTACCGGCAAGAGTATTATTTTAACGAGGCAGAGGATGAAGCCGAAGTGGTCGAAGTTGGCCTGACTGTGACGACAGCCCTGGGTACCTATAACAACTGTGTCAAAACGAGAGAATGGACTGATCTGGAACCAGACGCAATTGGTTACAAAACGTATGCCCCCGGTATCGGGATTGTGAAAGACGGGGATGAAGTAGTTTTAATAGAAATTCAGTAAAGTTAGGAACGATGTCAAAATAAGTTTCCAATTTCAGGCCAATTATTTTGACACCGTTCCTTATTTTATCACTTAAAAAAATCATACCATGAAAAAAATCTTGTTTTTGACGTCGCCCATACTGGCAATAATGCTGGTCTTTGCCACCTGTAAAGATGATGAACAGATGATCGAGCTGTCTGCAAACATCAAAAATTTCATCAGCACCCATTACGGATCTTATGAAATCGAAGCGTCGGAACAGGATACGCTTTGTAATGGCGCTACTGTTTATGAAGTAGAACTGGAGGGTTCAAATGACGCAGAAATAGACCTGGTTTTCGATACGGAAGGCAACCTGCTTTACACCGAAACTGAAATCAACAAGAACCAATTGCCTGCTGCAGTGACCAGCGGTATCCAGACCAAATATGCGGGTTATTCCATCCAGGAAGTCTCTCGACTTGAAGGGACAGACAACGCTGTCCGTTATGAGGTCGAACTAAAACACGGATCGGGTAAACTGGAAGCATTGTTCGCAGACGACGGCACGTTTGTTTGCGAGGAGATTGGCGACGACGACGGTGAGTAATTGCAATACGGGTTACTACACCAGCAATATCCGGTATCAGGAAAAATAGCCTATCGTTTGGGTTGGTTTCATTGTTTCAGGATTTTTCCAACCCAAACGTTTTTTCCTGTAGTAAAATGAAGAATATACATTCCAGGAGGATACTCTGCCAAATCTAATTGCAAGTTTTCGCCAATCGTGACAAACATGTCAGGTTCCATTTTTCTAAAATTTACATCCCAGATAGAAAGGATGCCACTTTCTCCTTTTGTGCCGACCTGCACCTTGCCATTTGTAGGATTGGGCATACAATCTAAATGAAACAAGGCAGGATCGACATCTGTGCTACTGGAAGCGCAAAAATCGGCATTCCAATCTATCGCATTCCAGGTTTGCCAGAGGGTATTGGGGACTTGGCCTCCAGGAATGCGCCATAAAGATGTTTCAGGACCTGAATTTTGAATAAATAAATCAATTTGTGCCGGCGTCATACCACCGGATTCCAAAGCGGCGATATGGTGAATTGGTTTGGTAGCGCCTAAAGAAATGTATTCTTCATTGCCTACCTGAATCCAGTAAGCCAGGTTCTGAACATAAGATGCGCCCCATATTTCAACATAAGTCTGCGGCATATAACCATCTACGTACGGATCAATCAACCCTATCTGGAAGTTGTGGTCCGCCGGATTCCCCCAGGTAGTACAATACAATTGAAAATGTGTGTCTGCATAACCCGCTGCAATAGCCTGCTGTTTTTTATCCGCAAAAGCAGCGAAAAGGCTGCTTAAAGGTGTACTCAGCCCATCAAATTCCGTTTCTACATCTACTACAAAGCCTTGATAGCCCGTTTTTGCTGCCAGATACAACGCTTGTGACTGCGCCTCTGCATTGCCCGGATAGTTGTAGCTCCAGCCCCAAACCTCTAACCCACGTGCCTTATAAGCATTTACCAGACTGGTATCCTGTAATTCGGGCCATATAGATGTATTCGGCTGCCCATCCGATACTTTCACATAAACGCGTTTGACTCCTATAGAAACAAGGGTGTCCGCAATCTGGCTATGGGTAGAAAAACCGGTAATATCAATATACCAAAGCCATGCCCCGAGTTTGTTGCAATCCGATGTTTGGGCGAATAATACCCCGTAAAATGTAAGGAAAAAGAAAAGTAGTATTTTTCGCATGGCGCAGTTAAATCTTAAAATATTCGTTTATACCAAAAAGGTGCGGTAGTCATCCCAGCGCGCATCCTGCATTTTCATTTCCAGCAATTCAAACAGTTGTCCATCGTACAAGGCTTCCAGTTCGGGCGCTGTGCGGGCTGTGCGCAGTTCGATCATGCCGCGCTGCAATTGATCTAAGCGCCAGGCGAAGGTACGTTCCATTTTTTCAAATATAGCGGCGCAGGCAGTGCCGTGGTCTTCACCCCTTCCTGCCACCATTGCTTCGCGGAAAGCAGATGAATTGCGAGCAATCATTTTGCCTTCCTCCAGAATGAAATAGGCGGTATGCGGCCATTGTTCCGGGGGAGGCAACAATTTGGCATACAGCACCAATTGCAGGTCTTCTCCATTTTGAATCAGTTCTTTCCGTCGGTTGGCGCCGCTCCATTTCAGGTCGACAATGGCTCTTTCCTCGCCCCGTTGCAATACCAGGTCGGCTTTGCCGCGCACCGGAACGGCTCCAAACTGCCCCGATAATGGAAGTTCCGTGTCCAATACTTCCCAGTTGTTATTGCGCAACAGGGACACAAGATTCCAGGCGGCATTTTTCACTTTATTCAAAAAAGCCTGCCGTTCTGGTTCGCGTCCATACAACAACAAAGTAGCGCCTTCCCGTTCGAGCAGGGTTTCGGCTTCTTTATTCACCCATTCCTGCACGGCAGGCCGATCAAAATCCGCTAATTTTTCTTTCAACAGTTTTTCAAAAAAACGGTGTGAAAGACTGCCCAGCAAAGTATTGTCGCCTGTCACACTGAGCAGACTGGAGGGGTACATTTTTAATTGCTGCCGGAAAAACCAGCGGTGCGGAAAATAAAACAGGCTGTCTAAGTTGGTGGGCGTTTCGTACTCGCTTTCCAGAATCAGTTCAGGGCGGCGAAGGAGCAGGTGCGGACGCATGCGGTCTGCCTGCCGAACAGGTATCGGTTTGGTTTCCGGTATTTTCAAAATATCAGATAAACGGGCGCGACCCTGTTCGTCATCGAGCGAAAAAACCAGGTCGCGGAAGAACGGAAATGCAGCTTCTATATCGCCCAGCAACAAGTTAGGCACCCCTTCCGAGCCGTCAGCCTGTTCCGGCACAATCAGGATGAGTTGATTCGCAGCCAGCAATACCGGATGCATCTTGCGCAGGAGATTTAACCGGCCTTCCTGTTCTGGCGTATCAAGTACAACTCCTTGTTTTTCAAGAAATTGTCTTTCCAATATCTGCCATTTATCCGGCGAAGGCGTTGTGTTTTCAAACAGGCAGTTCCACCAAACTAAGGTGTCTGCCGGTACAGCCAAAGCGCCCGGATGGTGTACATAATCAAAACGCCCCACTTCTGCCGGAGCAAACTGAACGGGAGATGGCTGATAGATCGTGCGGACGATGCGTTCCAGTTCCAAAAACGAGATGCGTTGTTCAGGCAGCGCCTCCAATAATTCGCGGATGCGCCGCGCCTGCTCCGCCAATACCAGAAAGGAGGTATGGGTGCTGCCATTTTCTTCAAAATAATCGAGCGCCCACTCTTGCAGGTATGCGTAAATGCCGATCGCATCGCGTTTGGGCGCTGTGCCGTCAGCCTTGTACC
>Ga0163153_10005164_pt1 | contig 15657 bp, 16 predicted proteins | sample OliLakLV19MP6IB1_FD_148629 | JGI IMG/M metagenome (GOLD analysis project Ga0163153, IMG submission 148629) | Freshwater microbial mat bacterial communities from Lake Vanda, McMurdo Dry Valleys, Antarctica - Oligotrophic Lake LV.19.MP6.IB-1 | ecosystem: Environmental > Aquatic > Freshwater >... | reverse complement strand
CAAATTTATTATGAAGAATTCTCTTGGGATACGTTAGCCCGGCCCTACCGGTAACATCTGTGTTTGCGCAATAAGTGCGCAAATCTAACTATATCAGTGGCTTTTACGAGTACTTATAAGCAAAGGTTATTTATTATGTGCCTCCTAAAGATTACCAGGACTTAGTTTTTCGTCGGTATCAAGAAATGAATAGAGTTGGATTTCTCCTTTCCAATTTGAAAAACCTATTGGTCTGTGATATGATCTAAGTACAACATATGATAGCGAAATTATTTCCATAGGAGTTGTAATTTTATTCCTAAATTAATATTCCTGCCTTACTTTTTCCAATATTCAAGCTTTTTATCAGTCAAAGGCAGTTAGTAGCTATTTGCAAACTTTTGTATCCGCATGCACCCGATTAGAAACCCGGAATTGAGATGGGGACTGGGGGACGCATACCCTATATGGACTAAACTGGTATATTTATCCAAACTCGGGACCTGCTATAGCATATTGTTTTTCCGGATAACCGGGAAAGCGGTTCAATCCACGATACATTCTATAAAATGGCCGCTGTTCTTCAAATCCGAGGGAGATCAACCAGTCTCTCCACGTTAAATCGAAAAGCGATATATCCAGCATGACGGAATGTCCGATGCAATGATTCAACGCTGCCGTCACCAGGTCTTTGGCTGTCTCAGAAGATTCAGAAAACACAGGACCGATGTGGAAATAGTGTTCTCCTTTACGGCCCATGCAGTAACCGAGAATATTGTTTTCAACTTCTAAAATAAATCCAAATTGTGGTGCCCCTTCGTATAACCATTGAAGCAAGTGATGGCGATTTGACCCAAAAACGGTAGAATCATATTGCCCGATTCGCATCATATCGAGCTGGGTTATCGGCCGGGCGGAGTGGGGCGTTTGTGGACCATCCACTTGCTGCTTTATCATTCTGCACAACGGAAATTCTTCAATAAAATTTAATCTTAAATAAAGATTTCTCCCGGCAGGACTGGCATCCAGCTTGATGGTTTCCTGATGCTGCAAAAACTCCAGGGCTTCATAAAGCAGGGTTGTCCCAATTCCTTTACGCTGATACTCCGGATCTACCAATACCATCGAAATCCAGCTAAACCTGTTTTCATAATTCAGGGTAGTGACCGTTCCTATTACTTTATCTTCAACCGCGACCCTGCACCCATTAGGACTTAATTTTAAAAACAATTCCCAATCCCGGGCGACCTGATTCCATTGTGCATGACGGCAAAGTTGCAGCCCCATCGGGATGTCTGCCACCTCCATGTTTCGAAGAATCATTGGACGAGATTTGATTTTCGGGGGAGGAGAGCAATCGCAATAGTGCCGATGACTCCCAATATCATTAATGCGGTGAATCCCATGGCATAACTGCCATACCGGTCCCTCAACCAACCGACCAGCATGGGAGCAAAAGCTTCACTCAGTCCATCCATAGTGAGTATCAATCCCATGACCCTGCCCATGACACGAACCCCGAATAATTCAGCAGCCATCAATGGAATGATCATATAATCTCCACCCAGGCCGATACCGAAAATAAAAGCAAACAGATAAATCACTCCCGGTGTTGATGCATAAAAGAGGAGTGGGATGGCACAAGCCACCAGGGTATAGATCAGGATCATCACCTTTTTTTTTGAAAACCGATCGGCCAGCCAACCCATCAATAAGCGGCCTAAAATGCTTGAAGCAAGGATCAATGAAATGACATTCGCTGCCTGGGACTGGGTATATTGTAAATCGAATCTGAAAAAAAGTTTAAGGTTCTGGCTGGTGCCACTTACTGCACCGATCGAACACATGCTGCCAATAACCAACAAATAAAAAGGCCAGTTTTTAAGAATGGTACTGAGCGGAATTTTTTGTTGACTGGATTTCGTTTCGTCCGCATCATCAACCGGGTTTTCTTTTACAAACCAGGCCATTGGAAAAGCGATCACGATCATGAGGATGCCCAAAATCATCAAGCCCTGCCGCCAACCAAATTCGAGATTGAGCCATTTTGCCATTTGAGGAGCGAGCATTCCACCTACACCAATTCCCAGATAAGCTATTCCCATGGCTTTCCCCCTTGATTTTTCAAACCATCTGGATATCAGCACCTGGTTAGGCAATGGGCCACCGCACATATAACCCGTCACACTCAACAGGTAGAAAAAATAAAAATGCCAGAGTGAAGTCATCTGACTCAACCCAATCAAGGCAAAACCTCCTAAACAAATTCCGACCAACATCAGATTGCGTGGCCCGTATTTATCAATGAACCAGCCGAAAAAAAAACCTAAAAAACCAATGAGAACCTTGCCAAAAGCGTTTCCTGAGGTTACCGTAGCCCTTGACCAGCCAAATTCTTCCACCCAAAAATCAAAGAAAAAAGGAAGGCCATAAAACATGATACCCACCAGGGAAAACAAGCTTAGAAAACCCGTAGCTCCAACCTTGATATGTTCTAAACTTATTTTTTCCGGTTTCATGAAACTTTCTTTCAACAATTTAACAATTCTTCACCGCTATCGATGGGGCTGACCCAAAAGTAGTAGTTTGATTTTCTTCTTTTTTTCCCCCTGTCCCCTCGCTTCGCTTAGGGGAACCCATTTGTTAAGCTGATCGCGCGACTTGTAAATTGTAGCATTAGTTTGCAGAATATTTTCCAAACAAAAGAATAAATCATTATATCTAGCTTTACTTCCAAACATTTCGGTTCCCCTAAGAGCGTAGCTCGAGGGGATAGGGGGAGAAAAATTAAACAACAGGTATTGAATTTAATAAATGTTAGTTATGCCTCTCGGTACTAATTTTTAGACTTTTTGGTCAACCCCCAATATCTGATGCTGCTTAAAGTTCTCCTAGCGCCGCTTTCGCCGCTATCGCTATATTTTGTAATAATAAAAGTAGATTCCAAATAATCTGACTTTTTAGTCACCCCCAATACTTAACTAAATATAACTCGATTTCGTAGTTTAACTTCATGAACAAAATATCCAAGTTCCAAAACCATGATACATTAAATTTTTGACAGATACAATCTGGTTTACCTGAACCTAATATACTTGGAAAATGAATTCAATATCTCTAAGCTGCGTCTTTGCGCCTTTGCGTGAACCGTCACCTCTGCAACCATTTATCAAACCAACCAAATGCCTCTTTCTGCATATCCGCATCAAACTTATGTGGCCCGGGATAATAGGAACATTTATAACGATCCAAAGCTCCGGCTTTTTGGTATACCTCGGATAATATCTGGTCGGCTCGTTTCATCTCCGGCATCGTATACAGGGCATCGTCAATATCATTCAGGACCAAAGTAGCAAGGGGTACTCTCAGCCCCAATATTTCCGGGAAATCCAGTTCTTTGGGAAGTATAGGTACATAAGTCATCCAGGTATGAGTATACGATTTATAGAGGATAAAATCTTTCCAGGTCGACATAAAGCCGACACAGACTGCACATTTAATCCGGGAATCGAGGCCCCCCATCATTACAGTCCTCAATCCCCCGCCGGAAAGGCCTCCGCAACCAATTCGGCTGGCATCTACTTCTGGCCGGGCACACAATATATCCAACGCTTTCTGGTCCTCCGCAAAAAATACTCCGGGCCAGGTAGTTCCGGCGCTGAACAGCGATTTGGCCATAATGTGTTCATGTTGTCCTGCCCATTCATTATAGGATTTAATATTTACCGGGTTTTCAGGATCCTGATCCGTCATTCCTCTGCGAAGATGGACAGGTATATCCTGCATCATGACCCTGCGGCTGGCAAAATGAAAAGCATCCGATACCAGCACAACATATCCCTTTTTGGCTATTTCATTGGCCCAGGCAAATCCACTATAGTAGTCTTGCTGATGACTCGACATCAAAGGATGTTGCTGGTCAGCCGTACGGGTGATTTTCCGTGTACCAAAATATTTGTTGCCCCCATGATCATGAAACGCGAGTATTCCTGGCATGGGACCCTTAGCATTCATGGGTTTGAGCAATATCCCTTCAGTGGCTCGTCCATACGGTAATTGCCAACTTAATTCTTCAATATGTAAACCATCATAGTTATATTGCCGATTGACCTTCACTGCCGGCAAACCTCCCAGATCAGGCAAACCCAGTCGTTCTTCCAGCTTTTTTTTGGCAACGACTCTCCAGGATTCCGCGTCCAACCATTCTTTATTGCGAAATGAAAGTGTTGGGAGCTTTCCTTCCGTTAAAGAATTAGCCCAGGGGCCAAATTGTCCAATAATGCTCAGGTCACCATCTGCAATGGATGTATCGATCTGACCAAATACCGAACCTGGATCTGAAATGGAATCAGAGGCCGAAGCAAAAGGAAACCCGGCAATTCCCAGGCTGCCCAGTCCTGCGTATTTTATAAACTTTCTGCGTTGGTTTTCCATAAATAGTATTTTTAAGAATTGATCTAGCTCTTATGTCAGTAAGAACCTATTATTTTTTCATTTAATAAGAATTCGTTTACAAATTCATCATCATTCAAATGGGGGTAGGCATTAAATACACGATCAATTTCATCTGACTGTCCGTTTGATAATTGCTCCCGTGGATTTAAACACCAAATGCCTTTTAATAAACCCTGCCTTCTCAATACTTCATGAATACCTGCAATACAACCTTTAAACTGATGTGCTGTATCAAAAAAAGCTGCATTACAATCGGTAATTGTCATTCCCATTGATAATAAAGTTTCTATTCCCTGATAATTGTTTAGCAGACATTGTTTGATCGCAATCAATTGGTCCACCGCATTTTGTGTCCAGACCGCCCAATGTCCCAATAATCCGCCTACAAATCTTTTTTCAACAGTTTTTCCATTTACCACAAACCGGTAAGGCGTCAATAGATCCGATACGATATTGTCATCGTTTCCAGTATACAATGCAATTTCATCTTTGCGTGGAGAATCACAAACCGCCCTTACAACATCCAGGGTCTGGTACCGATTAAACGCGGCTACTTTAATAGCATGCACATTGGGGATTTCGACAAACAAACGCCAGAAATCATAACTCAACACCCTTCCACCTACAGCTTCTTGAAGGTAAAAACCGATTACGGGTATTATTTCTGATACTGCCCTGGCACGATCTAATAATTCTGTTTCGGAAACCTGGGCTAATCCTCCCGGACTAAGAAGTCCAAAATGATACCCATATTCAACGGCCAATGTTGCCTCTTTTAGAGCCTGGTCCGTTGGTCCGCAGATACCTGCAATTTTAATAATTGGTTTGGTTGACCCGGCCTTATTAATTTCTTCAGCGGCTAATTTAAGTACAGGTTCAAGTAAATTAATGGAAGGATCCCTGATTTCAAACTGAGTGGTATGGACACCAACTGCAACCCCGCCAGCCCCTGCTGCCAGATAATATCTGGTGAGCAGGCGTTGCCTTTGTTCATCTAAATTCAGGTTTTCATCCAATGCCAGGGGATGGGCAGGGATTACTGTACCAGCATGCAGATGTTGAAGTATGGATTGGAAGGAGTTGCTCATTCAAGTGCAATTGGTTAGTTTGACCATCAGAAATTTCCTTTTCTTTCTTGAAAGTGAGTTTCCTTATCTATCGTCTTGCCGCCTTCCTTTAACCAGGTAACGACTAATTCCATCATTTGTCGTAAACTGACTTTAGGATATCCAAATAGTTTAAACGCTTCAGAGGCATTACTAAGGAGTGCTGTGGATTGTTCATCGCCTTTAAACTCAGGGCTTTTATCAAACATACGTCCAAATTCTTCTGCCATCCAGCGCACCGAGACGGTTTCCGGGCCTGTCACATTTAAAAGCTTTGCCGGTACCGAACAATGATGTAATGCCCGGATGGCTATTTCATTGGCATCACCTTGCCAGATCACATTAACATTGCCCATGTTCAGGTCAATTGGTTTATGAGCCAGGACCGATTTAGCGATCTCCAACAACACGCCGTAACTAACATCATTGGCATAATTGAGACGAAATATCAATATTGGAGTTTGATTGATCTGGCTGAAATATTGAAATATCCGTTCACGTCCCAGACAAGACTGGGCATATTCGCCGACAGGGCCAGGAGCCAGATGTTCTGTAGCACCGCCCTGCACCACAGGGGTCAAGGGATATACATTTCCGGTTGAAAAGACGACAATACGAGATTGTTTGAATTTATTGGCCACCTGTCCTGGCAAATAGGTATTCATAGCCCAGGTATAAGACTCATTGCCCTGGGTGCCAAATTTTGTCCCGGCCAGATAGATTACGTTTTTGATTTCGGGCAACGCATTGAGCTGATCTATGTTCAATAAATCAGCGCTTAGGGTTTCAATACCCCGGTCATTAAGTGCTGTAGCCAAACCCGGTTCCGTAAAACGAGCAACACCAATAATCCTTTTTTGGACACCAGCCAGGTCGGCTGCTTGTTTAGCAACCCGTGCAAGGCCAGGACCCATTTTTCCTCCGACACCCAATATCAGAATATCCCCATCCAAAGAGGCCATGTCCTCTATTAAATATGCAGAAGGTTGCAGGAGTTGTTTATAAAGAGTAGCAGTATTTTTCAAAACCGATGAGTTTTATCCCGAATAAAATTAAAACTCTAATTGCTTAACAAGTCTTTTATTTTTGTCCAAAGTTTATAAACATGGAATGGATCGATTATGTAGGTTTGTTTGGCGCTTTTTTATCATCCGTCACCTTTGTGCCCCAGGTATATAAAGCCTGGCAGTCACAGTCCACCGGGGATCTCTCTTTCTGGATGTTGTTCATATTAATCGGGAACGTGTCTACCTGGTTGTTTTACGGTATCATCAAACACGACCTGGCTATTATGATTGCCAATAGCATCATCCTTGCTCTTGCCCTGGTATTGTTGTATTTTAAAATCACTTTTAAAATACAATAAGCCAGCTTTCCTTCATTCTTTCATTCCTTCATTCTTTCATTCTTTCATTCCTTCATTCTTTCATTTCCTTCATTCTTTCATTTCCTTCATCCCCTTCATTCCTTTCATCGTGCATACTTATCCACCCCTGCCCCGGACACTTAACGGACAATACGTGACTTTAGAACCTCTTCAATTAATTCATGAAACAGCATTGATCGAAGCAGCGAGCGATGGTCAATTGTGGAACCTTTGGTTTACTTCTATTCCTTCCCCGCTGACCACCACCGAATATATCGAAACAGCTTTGGTCGAACAAACCCAGGGCAAAAGCTTGCCGTTTGTTGTGGTCAGGAATTCAGATTATAAAATAATAGGCACCACCCGATACATGAATATCGAGCCCATGGTCCGCCGCCTTGAAATCGGAAGTACCTGGTATGCCCAAAGTGCCCAACGGACCCCGGTCAATACGGAATGTAAATTTTTATTGCTGCAGTATGCTTTTGAATCCCTGGCTTGTATAGCTGTGGAGTTCCGGACTAATTGGTTTAATGAAAAATCCAGAAACGCCATCCTGCGCCTGGGAGCCAAGCAAGACGGGGTGCTTCGAAATCATCGTATCCTGGCAGACGGCACTTATAGGGATACGGTGGTATTCAGCATACTTAATTCGGAATGGCCCGGGGTAAAAAGAAATTTATTGTACCGGTTGAGCCGGCGGATTTAAATCGAGGAATAAAACGTGGAAGATTTTGACGTGAATTTTAGGGACAAACCTTCCAGGTTTTGTTATTCCTCCAAATATCCAAACCTACCAAGGTTATAATCCTGAATAGCCTGTACCAATTCACGTTGGGTATTCATTACAAATGGACCTTGCGCAGCGATGGGTTCATCGATGGGTTGACCGCTCAATACCAGTACTATGGAATTGTCCAGTGCTTCAATGATGAAGTCCTCACCATCATTTTCAAATAATACAAAATGATCTGTATTCACCAATTCCTTCTCGTTTACTTTAATCTTCCCTTCAATGACCAGCAGGGCGGTATTATAGGAGGCGGGAAAAGAAAAATCCACCCGGGCTCCACTGTTCAGCTTTGCATTCTGAAGATGTATTGGAGTAAACGTCGAAGCGCTTCCTTTTACGTCTTTGAATTGTCCGGCAATGGCTTCGACCACGCCACCCTGGCCTGGAAGTGAATATTTATTGATTTGAGCATTGGAAATGGCCTGATAACCCGGTTTGGACATTTTATCCTTAGCGGGGAGATTGACCCATAATTGGACCATTTGAAACTCTCCACCCGATCTGCTGAAGTTTTCTTCATGGTATTCCTTGTGCAAGATGCCTGAAGCAGCAGTCATCCATTGAACATCACCTTCCGCTATGACCCCGCTATTACCGGTGCTGTCGTGATGTGCCACTTTGCCTTTATAAGCAATGGTCACCGTCTCAAATCCCCGGTGTGGATGCACGCTGACTCCTCTTGGTTTATCTGATGGCGGAAAATAATGCGGAGATCCATAATCCAGCATAATGAATGGATTCATGCGCTCCATATCAAGCCGGAACCCGCTGGGTATAAAATTATGTACCCTGAATCCGTCTCCTACAAAATGCGGGGCCCTCGGTCCCACTACAATTTCAATGCTTCTTGTTTTCATGATCTTTAATTGTCCTGCAAAAATAAACCGGATGTTCCGGGCGGACATTGATCTAGGATAAGAAATGTAGGGATTTCAATATGAGATAGGTCGCATTAGCCTGAAAGGCGCAACTGCCGGATCTTCGATCTTCATGAACGAACAAAAAACAAACCCCGTTTAGGAGGGGTTGCACCCCGACTTATGTAAATTGTTTAACTCAATAACATCAGAATACTAATATTGTTTCTTTTTTTCGAAGTATAACTCCCACTGTTTAAGGGGTTGCACCCCGAAATTTCTACCTATAAAAATCAATTCGTTCAACCAACTAAGACTCATTTATTCTACAAAGCCTTTATAGTTACCCCCTTAAGGTTGATAGATCGCATTGGGTAGGTCGCAAGTCCCAACTGCTCACAAAAAGCATGGTAGGTCTTAGTGCAACCGATCGCGAAGAGTTGTGTTTGGTAAGTCGCAGTAGCCTGAAAGACGCAACTACCGGATCTTCGATCCTCCTGAACGATACAGTACAACTGCCGGATCTTCGATCCTGCCGAAAGAGGATTCAATACGAATAGGTCGCAGTAGTCTGAAAGGCGCAACTGCCGGATCTTCGATCCTCCCAAACATGGGGGGTTGATAGATCGTATTGGGTAGGTCGCAAGTCCCAACTTCTCACAAAAGCATGGTAGGTCGCAGTGCAACCGCTCGCGAAGGGTTGTGATTGGTAAGTCGCAGTAGCCTGAAAGGCGCAACTGCCGGATCTTCGATTCTCCCGAACGATTGCATTGCATATGGATCGGGCTAATATCAAATCAGGCTGCTTCTCTTCGAAACAACCTGATTGTTGAACTCTACTTTGAATTAAATTTTTAGTGCTGATAGATCTCCCTCAACTCCAGAGTCCCCTGATAATTAAGGTGTGGGCAGGTGCGTGCTATGGCCAATGCTTCATCTGAAGTGTTAGCTTCAAAAGTAAAATAACCTCCAATTTCCTGCCGTCCCGGAAATTCGGTCTTGGGAGTGATTTGCGGTCCTTTTAGTTTTTCTAAAGATAACACCCAGCCATTACTGTGAAGGTGTTCTCCGTCAGCGATCCGCTTTGCTTTAATATCCTGCAACCACGCACTGTATTCCTTAACCTGCTGCATAGGATCTGAAGGGGGAACATCGTCATTATGCACTAATAAGATAAATTTGGCAGCTATGGTCTTTTGCGCCAGTATGGGTATTCCTCCGATGCCGGATTTATTTCCTAAAATATATCCAACTGTGAAAATGCCGATAATGATCAATAGGGAGGCAGCAATCCCGCTCCAGGACCTGGTCAATAAGGGCCTGGGTTCAAGTATTAAATTTTCTTCTTTCATTTTTTTAATAATTTTTGTGATTAAATAAGCAGGTACTTGATCATTACGCGTATATGGATTAAGTATGTTTTTTTCTTGCGGTGTCAATGGTTTTTCCATCATGGATTATTAAATGTTTTCTTTTTGAATCAGTTTTCGAAAAGCTTTTCGGGCCTGGTGCAACTGACTTTTGCTGGTTCCGGGCGCTATATCCAGTAGTTGGGCTATTTCCTCATGTTTATAGCCTTCCAGATCATGCAACAACAATACGGTCTGATATCCCTCTGGCAATAAAGCCACAATTTTATGGGTATCATAAGCACTGGTAGCGTATGGGTCTGCGTTGGTGGCCACATCTTCTAAGCCTATCGTTGTTTCTTTTCTTCTATTTTCTTTCCAGCGGTTGATGCTGATCTTGAGCAGCCAGGTCCTGAGGCTTGATCGCCATTCAAATTTATCCAGGCCCTGGATCGCCCTCATCCAGGTATCCTGCACAATTTCTTCCGCCTGGTGGGTATCGCCATTGGTCAGTTTCATGGCCATATGCCAAAGCGGTTTTGCGTGCCTTGAATACAATAATCGAAAACTGGCCTCCTCTTTTGATTGGAGATATGCCGTTACAAGAGCGCGATCAATAAGATTCATACCAGATAATCACTTCCTTAGATCTTCGTTACCGGACCAGAGAGCATGGCTATGATCTAAACCGGCAATTAATTTCAGTATGTGATATACCTATTAGTGCCGCTGAACGGTAAAAGGTTGTATTTAATGTAAAATAAATTTACAACTAGAAAAATAACGCATTACTAAATAACAATTTGCCGTTTTCCCAGAAACCTCTGAATAAAGGATTATCAGCCAGGTAAATGATCCGGCCTGATCCTTTTGATTCCATACTGACCACCATGGTTTCTTTCAATTTATGTTTAAGACGGGAACCGATGAACCCGGTTTGTAACCATTCGTTGTCCAGATAAACAACGTTTTTTCCTCCTTTAAGTAATGGGAATTTCAGGTCATCGGTCTTTAAAGTAAAGTAGTGGTTTCCTAAACCAAAGGCCAGAGGAAAACCAGAGTCGAGCTTAGCTTTTAATATAGCCCCCGGGATCTGATCCATCAACGCATCCCGTTCCGTGTCTTCGTAAGGAAATTTTCGTTTATCCATTTCCAGTTTTTCTAATTCTTTTTCCGCGGCTTTTTTAGCATCATCCGATTCATAGGATTTCAAAATAAATCCATCTTTGTCGGCAAACGAATTCAGCGCCGAACCCAATACAATGAGGTTACCCCCCTCCGCTACCCATGTTTTTAATTTTTCATGCACAGTATATCTCCCGTCAGGTAAAATAATCGTGTTAAAAGCCCGTAGGTCCATAGATCCTACCTGGCGGCTATCGGCCAGTTCCACCGGATAGTCTAAACTTTGTTCAAAAAAATGCCAGGTTGCTCCATAAGACAATGAAGAGGATTCTTCTCCACCCAGAATGAGCACCTTGGGATTGCGTGCCAGGTTCATATAACCGGAACCAAAATCTTTACCCTGATCCACAAAGCCTGTGTTAACCTGCACCAGTGTTTTGCGGTGCGTGGAAGCTATGTTCTGGACAGCTTTATGGAATCCGTCCATTTTGCGGTTATCCGCTTGCGTAACGATCAAACTCCCTTTTCCAAATGACTTTCCTTCGACGGTAAAATCTTTGACCGCATACCGTGTCCGGATGCCTCTATGGGTGAGGCTGGCTAAAAACCGGGCATCTGCGAATCCATTCCAGGTCGCTACATAAGCATAACAAGATTCTTTATAATTGGTGCTTGCCGGTAAATTAAAATTAAAAGGTTGTTCCACATTTATTTTTTCAGTGCTGGCATAGGCAGATAGACCATACGCGTAGGGCAGGGACCAGGCTGTAATATCATAGGTTGCCGAATCTTCCAAAACACTTTCAGGATCCAGCAATACCTGCAACAATACGGATTTGGGTTGATAAGAACTGATTAACAAATCGCTAGATTCCACCGTAATATTTTCCTCTTTTCCGGTTTCATAATTAAATGCATTTAATTTTTTGGATCCGACAGATCTTCCATACCGGATCTTATTTTTATCAAGCAATTCACAGAATGATTGTAAACGCCCGATATCATTGTTCCCTTTCAGAATATAGGTCCTGTACTTTCCCTGAGGGTTTTTATTATTTGTATCGAAATATTCCTGAAATTGATCAACCAGCCTGAATGCATTTTTACTGCTGATTTCAATCGTGGACAATGAACTGGTGCGATGATGTGCAATGCGGTCAGCCAGGGTAAGAGTATCTCCGTTTTCAGTTAGGATTGCTTTTCCGGCACCGATCCCGCCTTGTTCATAAGTCATACCAATAGCCCCGCTATAGGTAGGATAGGTATCCCCGTAGCTGGGATAGAACAAATCAAAAACCTCCCGGGTAAAATACAACCAGCCGTTTTGGTCAAAATGCCGTGCATTGTTTTTCCCGATTTCGGTTTGAAAACTGGCCTGGAAAGGTGTGATGTATTGGTGGAATGGCTTAGCGGCCGGTGCAAAATAATAGGGCGAGTTGTTTCCCATTTCATGAAGATCAGCATGTACCTGGGGAAGCCACTCATTGTAAACCTTCATCCTTTGTTGTGATTCTATCTGAGTCTGCCAGGCCCAATCGCGGTTGAGGTCAAACATATAATGATTGACCCGGCCTCCTGGCCAGGGTTCGCGGTGTTCCCGGTTTCCCCTCATCGGACTGAGTTTGGTATTAGCGGCATTGTAATACCAATGGGTGTACCTGGAATATCCGTCCGGGTTGACTGAAGGGTCTATGACCACAACGGTGTTTTGTAACCAGGCCTGGTATTCTTTATTGAGGGGGTTGAGCAGATCATACAATACCTGCATGCTGCTTTCAGATCCGGCACTTTCATTGCCATGCACTGAATAAGACAACCAAACGATTACCGTCTTATCATTTTTATCCGGATTACCGGGAAGCACACCGGCCCTTCGCAGGTTGTTGATCCGGATTTCTTCCAGTCTTTTGATGTTGGATTCAGTGGAAACGAAGGCCATTATTAAAGGTCGCTGTTCGTAGGTCCGGCCATAATTGACCAGTTTTATCTGTTTGCTCTTTTCAGCAGCCAGTTTAAAATAATCCACCAGGCTATAATGGTGGGTAAACATCTGGGTATACGGAGAAGGCAAAAATTCGGTGGGAGATTGAAGAGTCTGGGCAATAACACCTACAGTAAAAAGTAATAATAAAAAAGAAAAAATACGTTTCATTGCCACAAGATAAATCGTTAAAATAATTTCATTTTAGAAAACCATCAACCACCTGCCGAAATATTCAACTCCCCTATCTTCTAACTTCCAACTCCCATTTAGGAATTAAGTTTTTAGCTTTGACTGGTGCTACCTATCAAGCGATATACCATCCATTCGGGCAATTTGAAAAACCTTCGATTGATCGAGGAAAAATTACCCCCTCCATCAGCGGGTGAAGTTCAGGTTGCGGTCAAGTCAATTGGTCTCAATTTTGCCGATGTCTTTGCTATCTGGGGATTGTATAAAGCAGCACCGAAAACGGAGTTTACACCCGGATTGGAATATGCAGGCATTATTACTGCAGTTGGTGAGTCCGTCAACGAATTTATTCCGGGAGACCGTATAATGGGGGTTACCCGTTTTGGAGGATATACGACGGGTTTGAATATTGATGCCCGTTATGTTATTCGTCTGCCTGAAGATTGGGACTTTAATACCGGTGCAGCTTATCTGGTCCAGACCTTGACCGCTTATTATGCCTTATCCAGCCTGGGGCAGCTGGTTAAAGGTCAAAACGTTTTAATCCACAGTATTGCAGGAGGAGTTGGTTTACAAGCTTTAAAAATTGCCAAAGCACTGGGTTGTTTTGTTATTGGCACCGTTGGTGACGCCAAAAAGGAGGATTTGGCCAGAATAAACGGTTGCGATCGTGTGTTAATAAGAAATTCTTCCTTTAAACAAGACCTGATTGCGGCATTGGATGGCCGTCCGCTGCATCTCGTTGTCGACACTGTGGGAGGCAGGTATTTTAGTATCCCATTCCGCCTGCTCGCTCCGATGGGTCGTATCATAGTTGTAGGATCATCCCGATATTCCAGTGTGGGCAACAGACCGAACCTGATTCATTTGTTGCGTCATTATCTCACCCGACCCAAAATTGATCCGCAAAATCTTCCCAATCAAAATAAATCTATCCTGGGGTTTAACCTGATTTATCTATATGAAAATGTTTCCCTGTTGCATCAGTTGCTGGGAGAAATCAGTGCTTTTAACCTGGCCAAACCACATGTAGGCCATGTGTTTCCATTTGACCAACTGCCCGCCGCCATTCGGTTGTTTCAAGGTGGAAAGACGATGGGGAAGGTGGTAGTAAATTGATAGTAGTTAGGTTTCAGCAGTCAGCTCCTGATAGCTGATAGCTGATAGCCGATAGCCGATAGCCGAATCAATACCCCCATTTTTTCATGGCTATATAATCCTCTTTCATACTATCCATAGGGGTCATGCCCTGATAAGCTTCCTGTTCGATGATCAGGTAGTGGGTGCCGCCTTTTTTGCGGGCATACTTCAATACATCTTTCACCCCTACGATACCCTTGCCCAGCACAGTGCTTTCGTAGTGGCCCAGGCCTTCACTGTTGGTCGTTTTGATTTCATCCTTGACATGCATGAGTTCAAATCGTCCGGGATACTGTTTGAGTAGTTCCAAGGGACGTCCACCGCCGCCATACATATTTCCAATATCGATCTGCTGGGCTACCAGGGAAGGATCTGTTTGCTCCATGATGATGTCCATGATCCTTTTGCTGGTCAGCTTTAAACTGAATTCAAAATCGTGATTGTGATAACCATACCGTATGCCCTGGCTTTTACAATAGGCACCACTGGCGTTAAAGCCATCCAGGAATTTTTTTAATTCATCAAAATCCTTCCTCAGGCTGATATCGAGCCAGGGGCTGATGATGTAATCCTGGCCGGCTTTTACGGAATCTTCCACGGTGATTTTCCACAGGTCAGTCAATTGTTTGGTTTCCATATTATAATGGTTTCTCCCAAACACGCTGTGACCACTTTTCATGGTCATACCCGTATCGCTGAGTATTTTTTTCCACTCTGCCGGGGCATAACCATAAAACTTACGGGTTTCTACATTATAACCGGCATGTTCACAATCTTTATACCCGATTTTAGATAGAGCTTTTACGGTACCCACTGGGTCTTTGGTCATGTCGGTGCGCACGGAATACAGCTGCAGACTGAGGGTATGGGGTTTCTTTTTATACTCCATAAAATCAGCCGGCAGGGCTAGTGCAGAAAGGGCTCCCAGGGAAGTGTGTTGGATAAATTGTCTCCTTTTCATGGATAATGATATTTTTTTCTAAATATAGACTATTTTGAAGATATGCTCAGGCCGCCCCGCTTAATAAATGGCTCCTTAATAAATTGGAAAATATTTAATTGGGTAAATTTTTTACAATACCGGTTGGAAAGCGGTTTGTTATTTTGAGCTTTAATTATTTTAATCTATGCCAGTACCAAAAAACAAAACGACAACCACAGACCCGGTAGCTCAGGCGACCGCTTCACAAATAGCCAACATCGAAAAAACCACGGATAAAAAAATAGATGCCTGGATGGCGATAGTGAATCAAAGTGGTTTGACCAAACATGGAGAACTGGTCAGTTTTTTAAAAGACTATCATGGGTTCACCC
>Ga0163153_10005162_pt1 | contig 15659 bp, 10 predicted proteins | sample OliLakLV19MP6IB1_FD_148629 | JGI IMG/M metagenome (GOLD analysis project Ga0163153, IMG submission 148629) | Freshwater microbial mat bacterial communities from Lake Vanda, McMurdo Dry Valleys, Antarctica - Oligotrophic Lake LV.19.MP6.IB-1 | ecosystem: Environmental > Aquatic > Freshwater >... | reverse complement strand
GTGGTGGTGGCGGTGGCGGGGGAGCGGTTGTGATGCAGGCGGCGGTCCCTGAATCGGTGAAGCTGTTCCCGGCCGTGGCAACGAACTGCCAATCGAAGCTGGTAGCGCCCAGGGTCAGTTGGAGGACGCCAAACGCCGAGTTGTCGCGCAGCTCGCTGTTGGCGACGATGGTCTGGAACGGCGTCACCCGCTTGCCACCGGTGCCCACGACAAAGCTCCGAATCCCTCGGCCCGGAGCAGCCGCACCGGACGCCGTCTGCGGGGCAAACCGCTCATAATCGTGATCGTGTGCGCTCAGCACCAGGTCGGCCTCAAAGTCGTACAGCGCCTGCCAGAGCGGCTGGATCTTCGGGTTGTTGCCGTGCGAACCGGAGCTGAACAGCGGGTGATGCCAGAACGCCAGGGTGCAGCTGGCAGAGCTGGCGGCCAGGTCGGCGCGCAGCCACTGCTCCTGGGCGGAGCCGGCGTGGCAGCCTCCGATTTCGCTGCAATTGCTGTTCAACGCCACCACGTGCCAGGCGCCCAGCATGAAACTGTAGTACCCCTTCGACCGATCCCCGGCTCTGCCGGTGGCGGCACCGACGCCGTTGAAGTAGTCGAAGTATCCGCTCGCCCCCGCCGTGCCGTACTCATGGTTGCCAGCCGACGGCCAGGTGATCGCCTTGAAGATCCCCCAGGATGCGTCATAGTAGGTGTTGTAGTCGGCGAGGGACCCGTTCTCGTACTGGTTGTCGCCGAGCAGCAACACCGCGGAAGGATTGAGCGAGGTGATCAGGGTGGCCACATCAGCGTGGCGGCAGGGATTGGTGAGTTCGGAGTCTACCCCGCAGACGGCGTCCCCGGTGGCAAGAATCGTCGGGTCCGAAGCAGGACCGGGCTGGATCTCGGGGGTGGGCACGACCTGGTCCTGCACCCCGGTCGGGGCCCCGGCCTCCTGGCACGCGGCGAGGACCAGGCTCAGCAGCGCGGCCACCGTGGTGGCAATCGGGACGATGCGAACTCTGGGCATGGCCGGACTTTCGGGCATGAGGGGCGTGATGGTCAGCCGCGGATTACAGGCCGACGCGCCTCGGCTTGGTCACCGAGGCTCTCTCGCGATGATACCCTGAATCAGCCGGAAGGCAAGGCACGCTGGAGGGATCTGGAAGAACGCCGGCACCCACCCCTGGCTCATCACCCCCCTCCAAAAGGAGCCACCGCTCTCAGGGCGGGCCACCGAGAGCGGGGTGCGCTCGCCGGGAAAGGTCGATCCCAGTCAGCCTGACCGTCGATCGAACCTCAGTCCCGGCCGGGGGTGCCAGGTCCACAGGGGCAATCGATATTGACTTTGCGGCACAGAGTACTCTATACTAGGGAACCCCAGACCCTGACGGGACCACCCCGATGACATCGACCGCCCAACGCATCCGCAACTCCCTCCACGATCCTGCGGCGCTGGAGGCGCTGTACCGGCTCAACAGAGAGTCGTTCCGCAGCGCCCTGGAGGAGGTGGCCCAGGCCGTTCCGGAATCGCCAGCCGTGCGCATCTGGCAGGCCCGGATTCACTACCGCCCTGCCACCCGGAACGGGGTGGACCAGCGGATATCGTACGCCGTCGGGATCGGGATTGTCCTTGCCGCGCTGATCCGGGTCCCCGCCCTCTGGCTCGGCGAGGAGTGGTACTACCCGCGCCTGGCACCCTCGCTGGTTATCCTGGCGGTGGCGGCCTACTTCTGGTTTGAGGGACGAGACCGGCGAACGCTGGTCACGGGAATCGTGCTGGCGGGAATCGTTGCCCTGACCGCCACCCTGCTGCCGGCCACGGTGATCGACGGCCAGGTCGAGTACTCCGACTCGGTCAGCATGGCGCTGGTGCACCTGCCGATCCTCTGCTGGGTCTTCCTCGGGTTCACCTTTACCGGACCCAACTGGCGTGACCCCGAACCGCGGGTCCGCTTCATCCGCTACAATGGCGAGCTGCTGATCCTGGGCACCCTCGTGGGCCTTGGCGGCATCGTCTTCAGCATGATCACGGTGGCGCTCTTTGACCTGGTGGTGGACCAGCCGGAGGAGTGGTACTTCCGGAATATCGGGGTGATCGGCGCCGCCGCCGTGCCACTGGCCGCAACGTACCTGTACGATGTGGTGTTCCAGCGGCGCACCGGCATTGCATCGGTCCTGGTGCGGATCTTTGCGCCGCTCTTCCTGCTGATGACCCTGACCTACCTGACCGTGGCGCTCCTGGGCGGGCAGAACCCGTTCGTGGATCGTGAGTTCCTGATCACCGTGAACGGCCTGCTGGTCCTGGTGCTCGGCATGACGGGGATCTCGATTGCGGAGCGGGGGGAGGGATCCCGCGTCGGGTGGGTGGACCACGTCAACCTGGCGCTGCTGGCCGTGACGCTGGTGATGGACCTGCTGGCGCTTTCGGCCATCGTCTTCCGAGTCGCCTCATACGGCTTCACGCCCAACCGGGTGGTGGTCCTCGGCGCCAACCTGGTCATCCTGGTCCATCTGGCCATCATCTGTCGCGCGCAAGCGAGATTTGCGCGCAGGACTTCGGGAATGGGGGAAATCCGCCAGGCAGTCACCGGATACCTGCCAGCCTACGCGGTCTGGGCGGCGATCGTGGCGTTCGTGCTGCCGTTCGTCTTCGGGTTTGCCTGATCGGGCAGGAGTCGCCGGTCGCAAGATACACACCTTCAGCCCCACGCAAGGCTGACCGGAACGGCCCGATGCGGTGACCTGACCTTCGTCAAGCTGTCGCCGCTGGAGGACCTGCCCAGAGGCCCCGGCTACCCTGGCGCCCGCAGAGCCTCTTGACCCTATACCATCGTATAGCTCCTATACTCACTCCATGGATCCCCGGAGCCCCTGCCCTGCCCTGATTCGCATTGGCGAACTCGCCAAGGCCACCGGTACGACCGTCCAGGCCATTCGATACTATGAGCGGCAAGGGCTGATTCAGCCGGCGGCGCGCAAGGCGTCAGGGTACCGGGCGTTCGGGAGGGAGACGATCGAGGCGGTGCAGTTCATCCGCCATGCCCAGACAATCGGCTTCAAGCTCGCGGAGATTGGCGAACTCCTGCGGCTCAGGCGCCAGGTCGCGTCGGTGGGATCGAGGGGGAAAGATGAAGTCCGCCAGGCGGTCCAAGCCAAGCGGGACGACGTGGCTCGAAGGATTCAGCAGCTCCAGACGGTCCAATCCACGCTGGATGGCTTGCTCGGCGTCTGTGACCAGATGTGCCGGGGGACCGACCGGCCCGACGAGTGCCCGATTTTCGAGGCGATTGATCACGCCGTTTCGCCGGGCTTGATCGCCCCGGCGGGGCGGACCGGCGGGAAAGGCAGGCGGGCCAGGCCTGCATCCCATCACCCTTCACGATGAGGAGAGATCCGATGTCGACCGATTGCGGCTGCGGTACCGGCTGCTGCTAGCCTGACAGCGGGACAGCGGGTCAGCCAGTCAGCGGGGAAGCCACAGCACAGTAGGGCTGGCATTCCAAACTCGAGCCAGCACCTTATGACCCGCTGACCCGCTGACCCTGCTACATTTCCCGCGCGGAAGGGGGCGTTAGCTCAGTTGGGAGAGCGCCTGGTTTGCAACCAGGAGGTCATCGGTTCGATCCCGATACGCTCCATCAGGGATACGAAATGGCCGACCACCAGGTAGAGACGCGCTAGTAGCGCGTCTCTACCTGGACGCCGGCCGTTCTTCATCCCTCCCCGGACGAACCTAGAACTTCCAGCCGACCGACAGCCGCATCGTCCGAAGCTTCTCGGTGCTGCCGGTCTCGAAGAACTTCGTCAATCCGGCCTCGCCCGAAAGATCGGCCGTGAATCCGAGGGCATCCACCCCGACTTGCACCATGCCGCCCAGCCGGCGCTTGGCCAGGTCGTCCTTGGTGATCCCTCCCGCATTATCCTTGACCGATTGGACGAGAGTCAGAGCAGGCCCGGCGGCGATCCGGATCCCGGCCACCCCCACCCCGGCCTTGACCCCGACGAGCACCGGAATGTGGTAGCCCCGGACATCAAGATTGTACTTGCCGGCCAGCAGGAGATTCTGCTCCAGCCCCGTCTGCTGGTAGTGGACACCAGGCTGGATGAACATGCCGAGGCCGAGGCGCAGGTCCACACCGGCCTGATAGCCCAGCCGGCTCTTGGTATCGACATCGGCGGTGGCGGATTTCATGTCGGCGATGCTGACCCCGACCTTGGGGCTGAGGGTGACCTGGGCAGCGGCCACCGAGGTCAGGGACGCGGAGAGGGCGATCAGGCCGAAGACTCGCATGGACACCTCGGGAGAGGGGAAACGGGGCCCGGAGTGGCGGCATATCGTGGAGAACCAATGCTCCGATGCCCAGTCCCAAGGAGACGACGGATCCGACTCAACCAGGCACAGGTCGTTTGTGGAAAACAACGTAATCACTTACTGAGCGGTCACTTGGCTACTTGAACCTGAGGTGTCATATCGCTATTCGGGTGTCACGTCAGTGGGGCATCCCGTGGTCCCCCCAACCGCAATGAGCGGCGTGGCCGCAACAGTCTCGATCGGTGCAGCATGCCACTCGTCAAGTTGACGGTCCCAGTTCCAGGTGCACGTGCCTTGTGACATACGGAACGGCAGGGCCGGTTTCGGGGCTGACTCGGCCTGCCTGGAGTGGTTTCATGAAGACATCCATAAGGAACCATGAAAATGTCGACAGAATAGGCAAACGTGCTTGACGCGGCTCGATCGTTGCTGGGTTGTATCAGACCCAGCAGTCCTTCCCGATCCCAGGATCGATCATGGTCGCCCCAGCCAGGGTCCCCACCCTCCCCCTCCCACGCGACTCGGCGTTCCTGCAACGCGTCCTCGATCACCTGCAGGATGGGGTCTATTTTGTCGACCGGACCCGGCGGATCACCTACGGGACCTCCGGTGCGGAGCGAATCACCGGGCACCACGGTGACCTGTCACATGTCGCTTGACCTGGGTGCGCCGCCCGACCTCCACGAGGCCGACACCGCTCCCCTCCCCTCGGCGGGCGAGGACACCTACCGGATCCTGTTCGAGGCCAACCCGACTCCGCTCTATGTCTTTGACCGGGATTCCCTGCGATTCCTGGCGGTCAACGGCGCCACGGTCGCGAAGTATGGATACACCCGCGAGGAATTCCTCGCGATGACCCTGCTGGACCTGCGGTCACCTGAGGAGGGGCGGCGGCTGCGTACCTACCTGCGCGGGGAGACCGAGGGCTATGCGGAACCGGGGCCCTGGCGGCACCGGTTGAGGGACGGCCGGATCATCCAGGTGCAAATCGCGACCCATACACTCGAGTTCCAGGGACACCGGGCCGAGATGGTGATGGCCACCGATGTCACCGCGCTGCAGGAGGCCACCGCGGAGTTGCGCCAGAGCGAGGAGCGCTTCCGGCTCCTGTCCCACGCCACCAGCGACGCGATCTGGGATTGGGACCTCGTCACCAGGACGGTCTGGCGGAGTGCCAGCTTCGAAACCCTGTTTGGACTCCGCTCGGGGCCCGGCGAGCCGACGACAACCGATTGGTCAGACCGCCTCCACCCGGACGAGCGGGACGAGGTCGTGGCGGGATTTCAGGCCACCATGGCCGACGGCCGCGAGCGGTGGGACGCAGTGTACCGCTTTGCCCGGATCGACGGCAGCTACGCGACGGTGCGCGACCATGGCTATTTCATCCGCTCGCCCGATGGCAGGCCGGTTCGTGCGATTGGGGGAATGACCGACATCACCGAAAGCCACCGGACCGCCAGACTGCTCGACGCCAGCCGGCAACGGCACGAGGATTTCCATGCGGCGCTCACCTGCCTGACCCGGCGCGCACTCATCGAGGGGCAGGACCTGGACGCGGTCCTCAAGGTGATCACGGCCAAGGCAGCCGAGACCCTCCAGGTGGAGCGGGTCAGCATCTGGCTGTACACCCCGGACCGCACGGCGATCGCCTGCGACGTACTGTTCGAAGCCAGCCCCCGGCGTTACAGCACTGGAATCATGTTGACAGAGCGCCAGTACCCCGGATACTTCGCCGCCCTGGCCACCAGTGAGGTGATTGCGGCCCCGGATGCCCGGACCGACCCGCGTACCGCCGAGTTCACCCCTGATTACCTGGTCCCGCTGGGGATCACCTCGATGCTCGATGCGCCGGTGCGAGTGGGTGGCTCGCTCGTGGGCGTCCTCTGCAACGAACAGGTTGGCGCTCCCCGGGAATGGACGCCCGACGAGCAGTCGTTTGCCGTATCGGTGGCGAACATTGTCGCCCTGGTGATGGGCTGGGCTGGCAGTCGTGAGGACGCGCACCTGCTGCGGCAGCAAGCGTCGCTGCTGGACCAGGCCCAGGACGCCATCATGGTCCGCGATCCGGAAGGAATCATCACCTACTGGAATCACGGCGCCGAGCGGATCTACGGCTGGACGGCGGCAGAGGCGATCGGCCGACCCGTGGGCGAGTTGCTCTGTGCGAACAGTGCCCAGCTGCAGGGCGCCCTCCGTGTGGTGCAGGAGCAGGGCGAGTGGTCCGGCGAGTTGGAAAAGTGCCACCGCTCGGGGGCTCCGATCTCGGTGTTTGCGCGATTGAGCCAGCTGCACGAGGAAGGCGGCAGCCGCCACTCCGTCATGGCCATCGATTCCGACATCACCGAGCGCAAGCGGCTGGAACGGCAGTTCCTGCGGGCCCAGAGACTGGAAAGCATCGGCATCCTGGCGGGAGGGATCGCGCATGACCTCAACAACGTCCTGGCGCCGATCCTCCTCTCGATCGACTTGCTCCGCGCGGGGGAGCGGGACGCCGACCGCCTTGGCGCATTGTCCGATATCGAGTTGAGCGCGCGTCGGGGCGCCGACATGGTCCGCCAGGTCCTTTCCTTTGCGCGCGGGGTCGAGGGGACGCGGGCCGAAGTGTCGTTGGGTCGCCTGTTGGTCGAGATTGGCAAGGTGGTCAACGAGACCTTCCTCAAGCGGATTCAGCTGGAGACCCAGGTGGCGCCCGACCTGTTCGCCGTGACCGGTGACGCCACCCAGTTGCACCAGGTCCTCATGAACCTTTGCGTCAATGCCCGGGATGCCATGCCCGCTGGGGGGACGCTCCGTCTCGCGGCACGGAACACCTGGGTGAACAATATCCCCGCGCCGCGCCGCGGAAAGGTGCCTCCCGGTCCATTCATCCTCGTGGAGGTGGCGGACACTGGCACCGGCATTTCGGCCGACGATCTCGACCGGATCTTCGACCCCTTCTTCTCCACCAAGGAGGTCACCAAGGGCACCGGCCTCGGCCTCTCCACTTCCCTGGCCATCATCGAGAGCCACGGGGGTTTCATCACGGTCGATTCCGTGCCCGGCAAGGGATCCACCTTCCGCGTCTACCTCCCCACCGATGGCGTCGCGTCGGCCATCCCGTCGGAGAGTCACGGCGAGGCGCTGCCGCGCGGCCAAGGGGAGCTGGTGCTGGTGGTGGACGATGAATCCGCGATCCGGCAGATCACCAGCCGGGTGCTGGAGCGCTTCGGATACCGGGTGATCAGTGCCGCGAACGGCGAGGATGCCCTGGAACTGTTCCGGTCCCGCCCCGCCGACATTGCCCTGGTCCTGACCGACATGCGAATGCCGGGAATGGACGGAGCGACCCTGATCCGCCACTTGAGGGACCACAGCCGGGATCTCCGGATCATCGGGGCCAGCGGACTCCAGGCGGAGGGAAACGTGGCGCTCCTGGGAGGGCTGAAGGTCTCGAGCATCCTGACCAAGCCGTTCACTGCCGGGGAACTGCTGACCACGGTCCGGGAGAGCCTCGCCGGACGCGGCGGGCCCGGAGCCCCGGCACCGGCGGCCTGAAGCCTGGCAGTCCCGCCGCACCTCGCCACCCGCAACCGGGCACTGCCCCGACAGGGCACCGCGCTCCCAGGGGGAGGCTCCTGTCCCCGGATCAGGAAGTGGCGCTGAATCTGGGGTGAAGAGCCCGTGAAGGTGCCCGTCCGAACCTCGTTTTCCCCCTGCACGGCGTGGAGATTGCTCCCGTACCCAGGAACGGCGCTCGCCGTAACCCGCAAGGGGAAGCTGATGCCAACCGAGCTTGGTCTTCACCCACCCACTGAAGATTCCACCGACGTCGCCTTTCTCCGCAGCGTGCTCGACCATGTCCGCGATGGGGTCTACTTCGTGGACCGCCACCGCCGCATCACCTACTGGAACAATGGCGCCGAACAGATCAGCGGGTACACCAGCGCTGAGGTGCTCGGCCACTGTTGCGCCGACAACCTCCTGAACCATGTCGACCATGCCGGCTGCCAGCTGTGCGTCAAGGGCTGCCCCCTCACGGCGGCAATTTCCACCGGCACGATCCAGGAGAGTCAGGTCTTCCTGCGGCATCGCGAGGGACACCGGGTGCCGGTGCAGGTCCGGGTCATGGCGGTGCGGGACCAGGACGGGAGCATCGTGGGCGCCGTCGAATCGTTCAGCGACCGGACCCAATCGGTCAGGACTGAGCGACACCTCGCGGAGCTCCAGCGTACCGCCTTGACGGACCCGCTCACCGGGCTTGGCAATCGACGCTACCTGGAGGCCAAGGCTGCCAACTGCCTCAGCGAGCTGGATGCGGGTATCTCGTGTGGAGCGCTGTTCTTCGACATCGACCACTTCAAGCAGGTCAATGACACCTGCGGCCACGCGGTGGGCGATGCGGTCCTGCAGATGCTCGGTCGCACCCTGGCCAGCAATCTCAGGGAGGAGGATGCCGTGGCCCGCGTTGGCGGGGAGGAGTTCATCATCCTGTTGCAGGCTATCGACAGGGCGGCGCTGGCCCAGAAGGCGGAAACCCTCCGGGCCCTGGTGGCCAACTCAAGGTTGCTGCGAGAGGAGGGTGACCTGCAAGTCACGGTTTCCGTCGGCGCCACGATGGGCCACCAGGGCGAGGCGGTCCAAGACTGGCTGGCCAGGGCCGACACCGGCCTGTACCAGTCCAAGCGCGAGGGCCGCAACCGGGTGACGGTCATCGAGTAGCGAAACGAGATTCGCTGAAGGCATCCACCTCCCCCCTCGGGGGGAGCACCAGATTCCCTGAGTACTGACATATTCCTCCACGTGTCGGAGCGCACTCACAGGAAACTGGACCGTGCATGTCACCTCGCGGGGGCAGCGTGGCAGGTTGCCTTGGTAGGCCCCCCCTCGATTGGCAAGTTCCCCAGGAGCCGGGGCAGCCGGGAGGTTGCCGCACCCTGCGGGACACAGTTATCCACAAATGTTGCGTCGCGTGGAGCGAAGCAATGGCTCTTCCGGCGATCCCCAGGATGAGACAAGCCGCAAAGCCAATACAGGTGGTCTCGACTGTGGGAAACCACAAAACATCATATCGTTCATCAGGTTAGCACCTGAGAGGTGAAGCTTTATGCCAATCCAATCACAGCGCGAACGCTTCACTATCCCAGATGGCGTCTCCTACCTGAACTGCGCCTACATGTCTCCTCTCCTGCGGGCCGTGGTGATGGCCGGGGAGGAGGGTGTCCGGCAGAAGCAGCACCCCTGGACGATCCACCCGCGAGATTTTTTTGACGGGCCCGGCACCCTCCGCGGGCTCTTTGGCCAGCTGCTCGGAGCCACCGCCGAGGACATCGCCCTCGTTCCATCGGTGAGCTATGGGGTGGGCACCGCGGTGGCAAACCTGCCCATGGCCCCGGGACAGGAGGTGCTGGTCCTCGACGAAGGATTCCCCTCCATGGTCTACCCCTGGCAGGACGCTGCCAGCCGGGTCGGTGCCACCCTGATCGTCGTTCCCCGCCCAAACGACGATGATTGGACCGGTGCAGTCCAGGAGCGGATAACCGACCGGACTGCGGTGGCCTGCCTGCCCCACTGCCATTGGACCGATGGCGGGCTCCTGGACCTGGTCGCCATCGGGTCCAGGCTCCGGGCCGTAGGTGCCGCCCTGGTCGTGGACGCGACCCAGTCGCTCGGCGCCCTCCCGCTGGACCTGGCGGCGGTGCAACCCGACTACCTCGTGGCCGCCGGTTACAAGTGGCTGATGGGCCCTTACGGGCTTGGCTATCTATATGTGGCCCCGCACCGGCAGGACGGGCGCCCCCTGGAGCAGACATGGATTGGACGCGAAGGATCGGAGGATTTTGCGGGGCTGACGCGGTACGGCACCGGCTACCAGCCCGGCGCACGGCGCTTCGATTCCGGGGAAGCGTGCAACTTTATCCTGGTGCCAATGGCCATCGCGGCGCTGACGCAGTTGCTGGAATGGGGCGTCCCGGCCATCTCGACTACCATCAAGACGCTGACGGAGCAGATCGCCCGCGACACGATGCCACTTGGCCTCGGGACCGTCGCAGCCAACCGGCGCGCCCCACACTACCTCGGGCTTCGTTCGGCGACCCCCCTCCGCCTCGATCTGCTATCCAGGCTGGCCGCCGAACAGGTCTACGTGTCGCAGCGCGGCTCGGCGCTGCGGATTACGCCGCATGTCTACAATGATCGGGCCGACGTCGATCGATTGGTGGCGGCGCTCGAATCGATCCTGCCTCGATGAGGCCGGCTTACAGGGGCCGAATGGATTCGGCGCCTGCAGCTTTGCCACGGCGGGCCGGGCAGGCGGACCGGCCAAGTCCGTGTCCCATCACCCTTCACCATGATGAGACGACTCATGCCAACTGATTGCGGTTGCACCGGTGGCTGCGGCTGCGGGTGCTGCTAAACTGAGGGGGCGGGGGGCAGCTGGGCAGGAACAACTGTCAGGGCTTGTTCAAGCCCTGAGGCCCCCCTCTCCACCACCTCAATTACTCATTCCGCACCGCCGACATGGGATCGATCGCCGAGGGAGGTGTAGGCGGCGGGCGGGGGAACCGCTCTCCGAAGCGGACTCGCCCCCTCTCAGACCTGGGACGGTCAGACACCGGCTAGCCTCGAGCCGAACCTACCGCAACCAGATCATCAGGCAGCTAGCCTGCCCGCGTTGGCTGCCCGTCCGCAAACGTAACACTCCCGGCGAAGTAACCGCTCGCCCCAAAGACACACACGCCGTCCATTCCACCAGTCCGACCTCGTCGACGCTGAACTCGCAGAGCGACCACGCAGAGAGGACCCGGTTTCCGTTCAGGACAACCGTGGCAACGTCTCCCCCAACGACTGCACGGATACGGGCGACATCGCACAGCGGCCGACCAGAGAACGGGCGCAGCTCGTCGATGTCCATCCGCTTCGATGACGGGTACCGAATGAACCGCACCCCGAGATCATGGTAGACCCAATACATCCCCGGCGGGTCGGCGCGGCCGGGCAACGGCGCCCGCATCGTCAAGGACACCTCCCGCGCCCCCTTGCTTGGCACAGTCAGATGAAGAGGAGGGGCCACTAGCCCTGGTGCTGTGGCCACCAGCAGATAGGCACCTGGGCGCGCACCGGGAAACGCGAAGCGCCCCGCACTGTCCGATACCTGGCGTGCCCCGCCGCCGTGGAGATCAAGCCGTACACCGGAAATGGCCTTCATCGTTGAGTCTGACACCACCCCATAGAGCCCCCTCCGAGTCCCCTCCACTATGACGGTTTCCAACTCCTGCATCCGCGGTTCCAACCGAATCTCCAATTCGACCGACGCATCCGCCTGAAGAGAGACGGTCATCCGGTTCGGAACATAGCCGATCATTCTGGCCGTCAGCGCGTAATCCCCGCTGGGAAGGTTTGCAAACTCGAAGGCACCAGACGCATTGGTTACCGCGGTCCGTGCCCCACGCGAAAGGAGGAGCTCAACTCCCGCGAGCGGACGGCCGTCGAGCTCAAGTACCCTCCCGCTAATCGACGGAGCGACTTGCCCCACCGCCTGAGCTGCTCCCGACAGGGTGAGGGCGGCTGAGAGCAGTGAAATGACGCGGCTGCGCACAACACTTCCTATTGCACGGTGCTGGCGAGGCTGGGCCGAAATATCGGAGGCCCTCACGTTCATCTCGGGGTTGCCATACCCGCTAAGGGGACAGCTCCAGAGACGAGTTCCGGCACAAGCGTGGCCCTGACGAGGGCATCGAAACCGTCCTCGTCAGTCCGGACTCCGAAAAGGGCGTCACCTAACACCGCGCGCACGAACAAGTCCCGTGGGGTGCGATAGAGTCCCCGCAGTTCTCCCGCTGGGTCAAACACCCACCAGAGCCCATCGGTGGTCATGAATTGGCGCCCGAATGTGCGCTCAAAGCCTTCCCAGACGTCGGGATAGCGCTGAACCCACAAATCCCCATTCCGCGACACAAGCATCCGAGAGAAAAGGGGCTTCGTTGCGGGGATACTGAAGGCACGTGTGGGGGGGTAATCCGCAGTTCCTTCCGTGCCATAAATCCGTGCAATCTCCGTAATAATCTGATCGTGCCGTATTCGATCGTCCTGGGTGACCGGGTCCGGCTCTGCCTCCCACCGAATTATCCGTACCAACCCAATCCCACGCCGATAGACCTGCACCTCAGGGGCGGTGCCTGCGCCGACATAGACCAGGTCGCCGAAGGAGGTGATCGATGGCATTCGCCCAAACGGAAGGGGTACCGGAGTTGGACGACCGTACAGCGTAGCCACTCCGAGTTCTGGACCTGGAATCACTGCGACCATCACCGCTGAGTCTGCCGCTCCGGCGTACCAGGACAAGACGTATTCCAACCCGGGCACCCTCATCTGACCTGGCGGTGCGGTAGGGCGGAGATCCACCCTCACGCTCGCAGCACAATCCTGGCTGATTCCTAGAACATCCCCCCGATAACTCGGGCGTTCGAGCATCCGAACGAACCTTCCTTGGGCAGCCAGAAACGACAGCCGGGCACTGTTGCTGTGGACCACGACCGTATCCGTTGCGCAGGCGAAGAGCCCCCGCACCCCGCTATACTCACCCGGTCCATGGCCACCTCGACCGGCTGGCACGCCGCTCTCGCCTCCGGGCCGGATGAGGAGTATGGCGGGCGCCCCCACCTGCGCAATCATGAGCGTGGAGGAATCGAGGGGGAGGACTGCCCGTACGCCCGTCAGCTCACCCGTGGGAAGGACCACTTGGCCGCTGATCGCCGACTTCACGGGGATCTCGATGGTGCCCTCGGGACTATTCTCGACGACCTCAATACCAGCACTATCCCGCGACACGACAGCTGAAGAAGCACCTGGGGAATGGCAGGCTGATATCAGCTGCCCCAAGCAGGCGACCACACTGAGGGTCTGGACTCTGGGACAAGAAGGCTGACGGCAACGTGAGCCTCCAGTGCTGTAGTTCACGAAGGCACCCAACCGTCCGCCCCGCACCAAGGTACACCGCAATATTCTACCCTCCGTCGACGAGGAAGCATGGTTCGACCGCCTGCTGTGGTGCGCATCCTCACCCGGGGTACTCGGAATCCACCTTGCGACGCCGCCGAGCCCGGCTTTGGGAGGTGAGTGACAACACCATCCCGGCCGAAGGAACAACCAACCTCCTACCCGGCACCCGCGGAGTCGCCTCCTGCCTGATCCAGCGAACGGACCTGAACGCGCACCGGCCAACCAGAGCACGGCCTTGGAAGATCCAATGGGTTGACGATAAGTATCTGATTCTCGTATCCAAGGAGCACCAACCCATGACTCCCCTTGGCAAGCCACTTGACGGGTTCAGCGGTGGGAAGAGCGAATCGTTTGAGGAGAACCCCCCGCGGGCTATGGAGTTCAATTGCCTGAGCACTTGGGAACCACTGCCCCCGATCCCTAGGCCCAATCAGCCTGGGTTGCCAAGATGCGCCAAGGTTGGTGACCGTCACCAAAGTACCGTCATCCACAATAGCACCACTTGCCAGCCGCGCCATGTATTCAAGGTCGATGACATCGCCCCCTTCGTCCACCCACGGGTGCTTCGTTACATGCTCCTTGGGCGTCGGCCACTCGAATGCAGCCGCGAGCGTTGTCTCCCACGCCGGCTCGAGGTAGGGAGGAGCCCAGCCAGATACCCGCGCCTCGATCAACCCGAGAACGATGATCGTATCCCCGATCGCTCCGATCGCAGCGCGTCCATACAACCACTGAAGGAACGCACCGGCATGCCGCCGTTGGGTTCCGACCGGGGTAACCTCCTGACTGTCGGGGTTGTAGAGAATCGCTATCGGCAATGCCGCATCATCACTTGCGGGTGTCGAGCGGATGGGGGTCGCCGGGTCACCAGCTATCAAGATCGCCAAGCCAGAGTCCATCTCGACGAAGGGCCCAGCTAGCCGCTCTCCCCCTATCGCAGGCGGAAGAAGGATGCTGTCCGCAGCGAGTCGCTCGTTGACCACACCAAAATACGGTACCGCGTTCGTCCACAACATCGCGCGACCGCTCCGGGTGATCTCGAGGCGCGACCGCTGGCGTTGGCCTGGCACCACCCCAGACAGACCGTCCACCTCCCCGAGCGCTGACAGGCGCACGATGGTTCCAGCGTCGCCTCCGACCAGCAATACCCGGCAATCGGGGGTTACGGTTGCGCCAGAGGGTCGAAACCCAACGGTCGTTTCGATACGAGACAGGACTGCCAACGGGCGCGCATCCGCGGGGATCGCACTAGTTCCGATGTCCCGTGACTGGCTACATGCACTCGCGACGGTCGCAGCGAGCAGGCATCCAAGTCGACGGCGGCAAGTCATGGCCGCTCTTTGCAGACTCGAGATCCCACCGCCACCGGGGGAAGCAGATCGCCCGCGGTGCCGTACCGAAGTCTCCCGGCGGCGTCAACCAGGTAAGTGATTGGAGTGCCAAAGATCCCGAGCGGGTCAAACCCTGGGCCTACGCGCCTATCGGCGAAAACAGGTTGACTGGGATCCATGTCATACCCTGCCCAAAATGTGCGAATCTCTGCCCACTCGTCTTCAAACATCCAAAAGGAGGCAACCGGCGTGTCGACCGAGTCGGCCCATCCTCGGACGCGACTACCCCAATCCAAGCGCATCGCTCTGCAGTAGGGGCAATCTACGCTGGCCGCCACAACCAACGAGCACCCGCCCGCCCCTGCAAGAAGCGCAGCAAGCTGAACGGGTGCCCCCCCTTCGCCCAGCACCACCGGTACGCTGGGCAACAGCCCACCGGTCACTGGGACCCTCACAAACTGCGACGTGACTCGCTCCCGAAACCACGACGTTGTTTGCAGCCCAAGGAGCACTGTTAGGACGAGGATAGCGCCAGTGCTCCGACTCATTCTCGAATCATCACGAAACCCCGCATCACTGGGTTCTAACTATCCGGGCAGCCTACTCGACGGGACACAGCGCGCCGGCAGTGTCGCAAGGTTTCTCGAAAGGCAGACCGTTGTGGGTGCAATAACCGGTGCCCCAATTGCACTTACAATGCTCGCTCGGATTTTGGGAATCGTTCCTACAAGGCAAGTTGGCTTTCTGTTCCGCTTGTGCTTGCTTAACCCACACGCCAGCTGCCACCATATTGCCCAACACTAGCACCGCCAGAACGGCCCTGCGTATCGCAGACGATTTCATCGGACCCCCCGAAACTGAGATGAAGGAACGCCTCGCATCGAGCAACCATATTCTCGTTGGCACACCAGCGCCGCAACCTCTGATTTCGCCTAGGGAACCTCTGCACAAGACACCATGCAGCCCTTTGGCGTCGGTACCGTGGAAAACTCTGGTGCTTGGCTCGGACTCGCGGCGTTCGACCGCCTCCCGATCGTGATTCACCGGCTCCCCACGGC